>CAAGKR010221972.1_pt1 | contig 13959 bp, 6 predicted proteins | sample 2556971 | NCBI WGS metagenome assembly CAAGKR01 (sample SAMEA5207829, study PRJEB30636) | soil metagenome | biome: forest; feature: boreal; material: soil | place: USA | collected 2011-09 | depth 1 m | reverse complement strand
GGCATCGACAGCCGCGCGGTGGTGAAGGTCGAGCCGCGAAACTGGATCACCAACTTCGAGCCGAACTATCTCCCGTACGTCGAGTTCTACGACGAGGACTTCCCGTGGCGCTACACGCCCGCGGCGGCGGACGTCGGTAGGCACCGGCTCCGGCCGTGGATCACGCTCGTTGTGCTCAAGGAAAAGGACGAGTTCACCGAGGGGAAGGACATCTCGGGGAAGCCGCTCCCCTACATCGAGCTCGCGGCGGGCGTCGACGCGACGAAGGTCTTCCCCAAGCCGAGCGAGCTCTGGGCCTGGGCGCACGTCCACGCCAACGTCGACCTGTCGAACAACGGCGACGAGTCGATGCCGGGCGTGCTCGCGAAGCTGCGGCAGACGCTCGGCACGAACCCCGATCTCGCGTACTCGCGGATCATGTGCCCGCGCCGGCTCGAGCCGGACGCGGCCTATCACGCGTTCGTGATCCCCACGTTCGAGAGCGGGCGGCTCGCCGGCCTCGGCGCGCCCGTCCCCGACGATCTGGTGGCCACTGCGTCGGCGTGGGACAAGAACCAGACCCAATTTCCCTACTACTACCGCTGGTACTTCAAGGCCGGCGACTTCGGTGACTTCGAGTACCTGGTCCGCCTGCTCGTACCGAAGCCCGTCGACAAGCGCGTCGGCGTGCGCGACATCGATGTCGTCCATCCCGGCTCGGTCCTGCCGCCGATCAGCACGCCTGCCTTGCTCGGCGGCCTGCTCAAGCTCGGCGGCGCGCTGCGCGTGCCGTTCAACACGATGTCGGACGACGATAAGGAAGTGACGAAGTACGACCAGTGGGACGAGCCGTACCCGCACGCCTTTGAGAAGGCGATGGCGGCGCTGATCGATCTAGCCGACGACTATGCGCGGGATAAGCCCTCGGACGTGAACCCCGACGGAGATCCGGATCCGGTGGTGACAGTGCCGCTCTACGGGCGCTGGCCGGCGCTGGTCGACCGCGTGCTCACCGCGCCGGACGGTACGTGGCTGCCGCACGATCGCAACTGGATCCACCGCCTCAACCTCGACCCGCGCTTCCGCGTGGCCGCGGGGCTCGGCACAAACGTCGTCCAGGAAAACGACCAGACGTACATGGCCGCCGCCTGGCAGCAGGTCGGCGACGTGATCTCGGCGAACACGCGCCTGCGGCACGCCCAACTGGCTCTCGCCCTGTCGACCGCGCTCCACGAGCGGCACATCGCGTCGCTCACGCAGGAGCGACAGTTCCTGCTCACGTCGCCGCTCCACGCGCGCGTGATGGGGAGCCCCACGACCGTCGCGGCGCAGCTGCGCGCGAGCGTCGTGCCCCCGGTCGTGACGTCAGGAGTGTTCCGCCGCGTCACCCGCCAGGGGACGGCGCTCATGAAGCGGCTCGGCCTGCCGGCGGCGACGGCGGCGCAGATCGTCACCGGGATCAACGACGGCCGCCTCTACCCGGCGCCCCCCAAGATCGCGCCGTCGGGCGCGATCGGCGTCGGCGACGCCGTGAACGCGATCCAGCCGAAGAGCGAGCCGTCGTGGATCGAAAAGCTGCTCGAGCGCTACCCGTGGCTCCGCTTCCTGCCGGTCGTGATCATGCTGATCTTCGGCTTGGCGGCACTCATCTTCGGACCGATCGCGGCGCTCATCGTGATCGCGATTGTGGCGCCGTGGACGCTGAGGCTGTTCGGTGTGCTCACCAATTGGAGCAAGACTGCACACGCCGAGCGGTCGATCCGCGAGGAGCAGCAGACGCCTGCGTCGGTGGCCGAGCTGCCGACGGTGCAGAACTTCGTGATCACCCGGCCGGGGACGAGCTTCACGCCCCAGCCGGGCGCCAGCGATAGCGTCGAGGCGGCCAACTTCAAGAGTGGGCTCCGCGACGCCTACGCGTTCACGTCGATCAAGTTCCCGGCGCCCGCGAAGACCAAGCTGGATCTGCCATTGCTGACGGGGAAAGTGGTCCAGGCGATCCACCCTGTCCTCACGATCCCGAACCGCGTGAAGCAGATCATCTATCTCCCGCCGTGGCTCGTAGGCGGGATGATCGAGCGGTTCACGCCCTGCATGGCGTACCCGATGTTCGACATCCCCATGTACAAGCCGCTCAGCGACCTTTCGTCGGAGCTGTTCCTCCCGAACATCAACCTGATCCCGCAGAACAGCCTGACGCTGCTCGAGTCGAACCAGCCGTTCATCGAGTCGTACATGGTCGGGCTCAACCACGAGATGGCGCGCGAGCTGCTCTGGAACGAGTACCCGACCGATCAGCGCGGCAGCTACTTTCGGCAGTTCTGGGACGTGAGCATGATCCTGCCGCCGAACCCGGCGCCGGCCGACAAGGAGAAGCTGCGCGACATCCCCGAGCTACATAAGTGGTCGCTCTCGTCGGACCTCGGCACGCACAACCAGCGCGAGCAGGGGGGGACGGCGGCGCTGCTGGTGCTGGTCATCCGCGGCGATTTGCTCAAGCGCTACCCAACGGCGGTGATCTACGCGCAGAAGGCGCAGCGGCCCGCCGACCCCAGCCAGGATCGCGTGCTCGTCGACCTGTCACCCGCCGAGGAGGACGCGCCGCCCAAGTCGAAGGTGCGAATGCCGCTGTTCGAGGCCAAGGTCGATCCTGACATCTACTTCATCGGCTTCGATCTGACGGCGCTCGAGGCCAAGGGGGGGACCGGCACCGGCCAGGATCCCGGCTGGTTCTTCGTGATCAAGGAGCGGCCGGGCGAGCCGCGCTTTGGGATGGACGACGTCCCCGGCGCGACAAAGCCGCGCCTCATCAACTGGAACGATCTGGCGTGGGCCGACGTCGGGACGCCGCCGGGAGGCCTCATCCAGCTCGACACGACGCTCACGTTCGACGCCTACGACCAGAGCCAGGATCTCGAGGACAAGCCCGACCCGGCCGACACGCAGGCCAAGTGGAGCCCCGGCACCAACGCCGCCGAGCTAGCCTACATCCTCTACCGCGTGCCGGTTCTAGTCGCCGTCCACGCCTCGCGCATGCTGCCATGAGCGACTTCAACGACCTTCGAACGCGGCTCGCCGCGATGCGGACCCTCAAGGACGCCGCCGCCGCCGAGCTCGCCACGCGGCGCGAGCAGATGAAGAGCGTACAGCGCCAGATCGCCGCGTTGCAGCGCACCGCCGGGGCCGGCGGCGCCGATCGCGAGAAGCTGACGTCTCTCGAGCAGCAGCGGCAGGCGCTGTCGGCGGACATCGCCGCGCAAAAGGAGCAGCTCGGCGGCCTCCGCGCGAATGCGAGCCACCTCCTCGGCCAGCTCGCGGAGCTCGCGGATCCGACCAAGCAGATCACCCAGCTCAGCGACCAGGTGCCGATCCTGCTCTTCCCGGTGAGGCTGGAGACGCGCTTCCGCGCGGCGACCGGTGCCGAGGGCGCGCGGACGAACGAGCTCTGGATCCGCATCTACCCCGACAACTGTCAGATCGACGGCTTCGAGGCGCTGCTCAGCGACACCGAGGTCGGCAACGTGACGTCGTTCTGGATCGCGATGTGGCGCGCCGGCGGCGTCGAGGCGCAAGAGCGCGGCGCTTGGCGCGCGCTCGTCGGCGGATCCGGCTCGGGACGCGCGGCCTACCTGACGAAGCAGCTCGCGCCGATGAACCCGGCCGACAAGCCCACCAAGGCGAAGCCCGAGGACGTCGTCCTCGTGATCGTGTCGCAGATCGACGTGACCGCGGCCGAGCAGGCGGCGGCGTTCGCCTACTGGACCGCGGTCTGGAAGGGGGACGGCGATCCGACGAAGGAGCAGGTCGCTCGGGCGACGCTGCGCGCGGCGGTCGGCGGCGCCGCGCGCGCCGAGGAGATCGTCGCGAAGTTCGCGCCCGATCCGAACGGGTGGGATCCGCCCAAGCCGAAGACGCGCGCTCAGGTGAGCGTGAGCTGCGCGGTGCTGCGGCTACCGCCGGCGCCGGTGACCAAGACCGGCTCGTGGACGCAGTCGCCCAAGGCGGTGGCGCTCCCCGATCGTTTCGTGGCGCTCCTGTACCAGGGCGGCGTCGAGACCAAGCGCGCGATCGGCCGGCCGATCCCTGACGGTCTGGCGACGGCGCCCGACCCGTCGCTGTCGGCGGGGGAGCAGATCGGCGTCACGAACGACGATCTGCAGCTCAACGACGATCTCGTCTGGCTCGCCGATTTCCAGCGCGCGGTCGACGTGGGAATGGGGATCCGGATCGCGCTCACGGCTGCGGAGGCGCAGGAGGGGTTCGATCGCCTGCTCGTCGTCGGGCTCCGTCTGTCGTCGGACGAGCAGGACGGCAAGCAGGCGTACGAGGCGCTGATCGCGCACCAGCTCGCCAGCAAGGGGGGCTACAGCCTGGTCCCGCAGGGGAGCCCGACCAACAACACCGACTCCGGCGGCGCGGCCTACACCTGGGTCGATGACGCGGACGCGTCGTACGACCTCGTCTTCAAGGGGAAGGACGCATACGCCGAGACCACCGATCCACTCGAGCGGCGCGACGGTGAGTGGCTCGCCGAGGCGGTCGGCATCGACGACGCGCTGGTGAAGCGGATCCCCAACGCCGCCGGCGTGGATCAGGCCGAGGCGCGCGCGATGAACATCGCACTCTGGAACGGCACACTCGGTTACGCGCTCGAGGAGATGTTCACGCCGGTCGTCTCGCGGGCGGACGTCGCCGCGACGCGCCTGTTCTTCACACGGTACGTCTCGGGACGCGGGCCGCTGCCGGCGGTGCGCGTCGGCAACCAACCGTACGGCATCCTGCCGGCGATAGCGTTCTCGCGCTACCGAAGCGCGGCGGCGCCGACGTTCGCGTTGGGCGAGCGCCGTCTGCCGGCCGCGATGTCCGGTGCCGATTACCTGCAGCGCCTCCACACGCTGCTCGCGCGCATGGACGCCGACTGGCGCAGTCTGGCCTCCGGCGTCTCGCACGTCGGACAGCCGGGCGACGCGCACCAGACGCTGCTCGACGTCGTCGGGCTGCACCCGGGCTCCGTCGAGTATCACCAGCGCTACGCGGAAAGCCTCGATCAACTCTACAACGAGCTGACGCTGGAGGACGGTTGGCTTCTCGGCGCCGTTCTGGCGACGTGGCTGGCGAACCGCGGCAAGCAGCTGCTCGCGCAGCTTGGCGCCGATCCCGACGCGAAGCCGCCGATCCTCGAGAAGTTCTTCTACGGCGCGAGCCCACTGCTGAGCGGCCCCGTCGTCGACGACGTGCCGCTGTCGGAGAGCAAGCCGATCCGCGCGTACACGACCGACAAGAAGAACTACATCGAGTGGCTGGCGACCGCGTCGCTCGACGTGATCCGGCGCCAGGACTTCGGCGGCAACGCGGAGCCGACGGCGCTGCTCTATTTGATGCTCCGCCACGCGATGATGCTCGGGCAGTGGGACGCGGGGCTTCGCTTCCTCGAGACCCACTCGCTCATCAATCCCGTCCTTGCGCGGCTCGAGCCATCGTTTATCCACGTGCAGGCGGCGGCGGGCGCGGGGCAGAGCAAGTTCCAACACCTGGTCCAGGTGCAGCCGGCGGTCACCGGCGACGCGACGACGACGCTCGCCGAGTACGTGCTGAAGCCCGCGGTGCTCTTCGCCGCCTCCGAGACGGAGGACCTGCGCGAGATCGTCGGCGCGCTCGGGCGCCTGGCCGGCGCGCCGACGGCGCGGCTCGAACGCGTCTTCGCCGAGCACATCGACAGTGTGAGCTACCGGCTCGACGCGTGGAAGACGGGGCTCGCGGCCGCGCGCCTCGCCGAGCTGCGCGTGTCGTTGACCGGCGAGGGGCGGCGGCAGGGGATCTACCTCGGCGCGTTCGGCTGGCTCGAGAACCTGCGGCCCAAGGCGCGGCGCTTGACGCCGGTGCGGCTCGACGGCGATCTCGCGCAGACGTTCCAGCGGCCGGGCGACGCGCCGCTCGAGCATGATCCGCAGAACGCCGGCTACATCCACGCGCCGTCGCTCAACCACGCGGCAGCCGCGGCGATCCTCAAGAACGCGTACCGCGTGAACGCCTCGCCCGCGAACCCCGACGCGATGGCCGTGAACCTCTCGTCGACTCGTGTGCGGCAGGCGCTGGCGATCCTCGAGGGGGTGCGCAACGGCCAGACGCTGCCGGCGCTGCTCGGCTACCGGTTCGAGCGCGGGCTCCACGACGAGCACGACCTGGCGGAGGTCGACAAGTTCATCTACCCGCTGCGTCAGGCCTTCCCGCTGGTTGCCAACCAGCTCAAGAGCACGCAGACCGACGGGACCGTCGATATCACGCTGCTCGAGGCGCGCAACGTCATCGACGGCCAGAAGCTCGTCGATCGAGTGAAGACGAGCGGCCAGAAGAGCTACCCGTTCGGCCTCCCAACGGGCGCTGCTGCGGGTCAGCTCCCCGCGCCGAATGCGCAAGAGCAGCAGGCGATCGATATCGAGGTCGACCGGCTACTCGATCTGAACGACGCTCTCGGCGACCTGGTGATGGCCGAAAGCGTTTACCAGGTGGTGCTCGGCAACTTCGACCGCGCGGCCGCGAACACGACCGCGTTTAACCAGGGGGGGCACCCGCCCGAGACGCAGATCGTAAACACGCCGCGCAGCGGGTTCGCGCTCAATCATCGCGTGGCGCTTCACCTCGACCCGGCGGCGGATCCGGCGACGTCGCCGAGCGCCGTGCCGATGACGCCGCGCGCGCAGGCCGAGCCGCCGCTCAACCTCTGGCTCGCCGGGCGGATGCCCGCACCCGGCGACGTGGCGGTCCAGGTGAACTACTCGACGCCTTCGCTCGCGGTGCCCAAGACCGTGACCCTGACGCAGACCCAGCTCGGACTGCAGCCGATCGATCTGCTGTACCTCGGCGACCTCGAGCTCGAGCAGGCGATGGCGGAGCTCGACGACCGGATCGTGCAGGCGATCCGCTACGGCGTCGACTCGCACCCCGACATCGCCGTCACGATCCAGTACACGCAGCCGGTCGCCGGCAAGGTGAGCTTGTTCGAGCTGGCGGCGCTGGTGCGCAGCCTGCGCGCGCTCGTGCTCAAGAGCCGTTCGGTCGGCCCGACGGACATGGTGATGCCCCTCGAGGCCAAGACCACCGACGCGGTGTGGGACGACGGAGAGCTGGCGACGCGGGTGATGGCTGCGATCCTGGGGCTGACCGCGCGCCGCGACGCGCTCGTGGTGCTGAGGGCCGACGCATCGGAGCTCGACACGTACGCCAGAACAGTGTCGACCGAGCTGCTGCGGACGGCGCTCCACGGGATCCCGCAGACGGGGACCGGACAGATCCACGGCGACGTCCGAGCGATCTACGACGCGATCGCGGCCAAGGTGCAGACGGTTGTGACGCGCTGGACGAAGCGGGCCGCCGACTACGCAACGTTGATGGCGACCTGGCCGACGCTGACGAACGACGACGACCGGTTCAAGATGCTGAAGCAGTTGGAGCTGCTCGTCATGGCGAGCGCCACGCTGCTGCCGCCGCCGCCGACCCCCAACGCCTTCAAGACAGTAATCGACGGGGAGAAGGCGCAGTTCGACGCCCACCTGGGCCAGATCACCGCGCTGCTCTCGTGGGGCGGGGCGAAGCTCGCCGACTTCGTCACCCAGGTCGACGCGGTCGCACCACTGGTCGCGCAGCACGACCCGACGCCGTTCGACATCGGCGACCAGAAGACCGCGATGACGACGCTGCGCGCGACGATCGTAGCGCGCGTGATCAGCCTCGCCGACGATCTCACGCAGCGGATCACCGACGCCAAGGCGGTCGTGTCGGGCCTGGCGAGCGTCGGCTCCGCCGAGACACGGGTGCAGGAGCTCCTCGGCGCGGCGAAGCGTGTGCTGGGCGCCGAGATCCAGCTGGTGCCGCGCTTCCAGCTCCCGAGCGATCGCGTCGCCGAGCTCGCGAGCTGCGTGGGCGGCTCGGCCGATCTGCTCACCGATCTCGTTGCCGGCGGTCGGCGCTTCCCCGTCGACGACTGGCTCTACGGCGTCGCACGGGTGCGCGAGAAGCTCGGCGCCTGGGAGAACGCCGCCGTGCTAGGCGAGGCGTTCGGCGCCGATCCGGCCGAGCTGACGCCGGTCCAGCTTCCGTTCGTCGCCGGCGATCGCTGGACCGCGCTCGAGTTCGACACGTCCAGGGCGGCCCCGAACGATCGGCTGCTCTACACGGCGCACTTCGCCACGCCGTTCGATCCGCTTGCCGATCAGTGCGGCCTGCTGCTTGACGAGTGGCCGGAGCTGGTTCCCGCGGCCGACGTGGTCTCAGGCGTCACGTTCCACTTCGACCGGCCGAACTCACAGCCGCCACAGACGATGCTGCTCGCGCTGCCTGCAGTCCTGCGTGGCCGCTGGAGCTGGGACGATCTCGTCGCAACGCTGACCGAGACGCTCGACGGGGCGAAGGCGCGCGCCGTCGAGCCGGCGCAGATCGACGGGTCACCCTACGCCCAGCTCCTGCCGGCGACGGCGATGGCCGTGACCCTGTACTGGATCACGATCTCCAGCAACCTGGCGCTGAACAACCGCATCTACGATGTGATAAGGAGCCCGTAATGCCGATCCCGGAGCAATACGTCGTCGCGAACCTCGTGTCGGCGCTGCAGACGCGGGCGTTCCCGACGGTGACGGTGTGGAACCGCCTCGAGGGGCGCCCGCGGAAGGGCGACTTCAGCCGCGCGCTCAAGGCCGAAGTGCGCGACGCCTGGTGGATGCTGGCGCGGCAGTGGCAGATCGGCGAACTCGAGGCCGACGATGCCGGCTCGCCGATCTTCGCCAAGGTCAGGATGCGCACGTCGCCGGTGACGAAATACCAGCCGGAGGGCGGCTCGACCGAGGCGTTCAGCGCGGCGATCCCGATGGAGGCTAGGGCCGAGCAACGGATCATCCAATGGCAATGGAATGGCCAGAAGATGCATTTGGATCTGCGCGCGCAGCTGGGGCGGCACTGGCGCAGGCTCCTCGCCGCCGCCGGCCTGGCCGCGTACGAGGCGAAGTACCTCGCGCGATATCCCATTCAGTTGCCGGCGCGCGATGCAGGGGGCGATTACGTGTACGCGCATCGGCGGGGCTGGCAGCAGTTCGCGGCGCTCGCTGGGCGCGCCATCGACGGGGGCGTTCTGCACGACTACCTGTTGTCGAGTCCGGCGCACCGCGCCTCCGACGGCATCGCGCCGGCGGCGCCGGGCGATCCGGCCAAGCTCGACGCGCTCGGCGTCGAGCTCGAGCAGTGGTTCGGCCGGCAATACCTACAGCCGGCGAAGGGAACGGCCTGGAGGGCCGAATACCTCGAGTACCAATTCGCCTGCTCAGCGCCGCAGCGCGGTAGCGAGGTCGTCCTCGCCGCCGACGAGTACGCGCAGGGGCACCTCGACTGGTACTCGTTCGACCACGCGTCGCCGCCCGGCGGGCTCGGCAGTGCGCCGGCCCCGGGCGCGCCGACCGAGCAGGTGACGGTGAGTCCGTTCATCCCGACGCCAGTGACGTTCGAGGGGATGCCCGATCAGCGCTGGTGGGCGCTCGAGGATCGCAAGACCGATTTCGGCGCGGTCAAGCCGTCGACCACCGATCTCGCCCAGCTCCTGCTCATGGAGTTCGGGCTGGTCTACGCCAACGACTGGTTTCTGGTCCCGTTCCGGATCCCGGCCGGCACGCTCGCCCGCATCGAGGGACTCGCGGTGACGAACAACTTCGGCGAGCGGTTCTGGGTCGGCGCTGCGGGCGCCGGCACCGAGGACAACTGGCATCGCTGGGCGATGTTCGAGATCAGCGCGCCGAGCGCGGTTGGCGGCGCTGCCGACACCAGCCTGTTCATCCCCCCCGCGACCGCGCGAACGCTCGACGGCGATCCGCTCGAGGAGGTTGAGCTCGCGCGCGACGAGGTTGCAAACATGGTTTGGGCCGTCGAGCGGACGATCCCGTCGGTGACCGGCGTCGGCCGCTCGGGGAAGGACGAGGCGCGCGAGACGCTGCAGTATCAGCAGCAGCTCGTGGCCGCGACGAATCCGTCGCCGCCGGCGTACGCCGCGCCGATCTCGTACCTGGCGATGACCTCGGTGCCAGAGCACTGGGTCCCGTTCGTGCCAGTGCACGTCCCCGGCTCGCTGCGCGAGATCCAGCTGCAGCGCGGCCGGATGCCGCGGATCATCGAAGGGGCGCCGAAGCCGCCGCCGAAGGTTCCTCCGCGCACGACGATGATTCGCCAGGGGCTCGACTTGACTCCGCCGCAGCCGTACTTCGTGCACGAAGAGGAGGTGCCCCGCGCGGGCGCGCTCGTGACGGCGTCGTTCCGGCGCACGCGCTGGACCGGCGGCGAGGCGCACGTCTGGCTCGGCGTCCGCAAGCAGACGGGGCGCGGCGAGAGGGGGAGCGGCCTCGCGTTCGATTCGATCTTGTCCGCGAAACAGCAAGGGGGCTGATTTGGCCCCCGTCGACCAATCTGGTATGACACGCGCGACGATGCAGGCTTCGGCGTCTTGGTTTGGCTCCTCGCCACGACGTCCGCGGCCTCCGACGTGGCCCGGGTCGTTCTCACTGATGTGGGCCAAATGGCCGTTCTCGCTGAGCACAGCTACCTTGCGAGGATCAAGATCGGCCTGACTGGGGGCGCACGCGCCGCTTGCGTCGGATATATGATGGGGACTGCCTTGGCCCGCTTCGAGATCGTCCTCTCCAGAAAGCCCGCGTCTGGCGCGGAAGCCCCCGCCGAGCGCCGCGTTGTGCTCGGCCGGTTCGGGTCCGCCGTGGCCACCATCTTATTGGCGCTGGTAGGAATCGGGCTCGTGACAGCGGCGCTCGCGCTCGGTTACTTGTTCATCGGGCTGCTGCTCGCTGCAATGTTCGTCGGGATCGTCCTCGCGATCGTGCGGGGCGCCTTCCGCTCGATCCGGCGCTGAGGGTCGCGCGAGCCGGCGCCGCGGCGCCTCGGTCGCTCCGCCTCGCATCGCGGATGGCATCCACTCGTCCGACGTGAACAACCTTGGCAGCGCCGCCCCCGCCGTCGCCGTCGAATGCGAGCAGGTCGGCGCTCCGGCAGCGTGCAGCACGGTGACGTACCACACGCGCAGGTGCCGGTCCACGCGCTGCGGTAGGCGCTGGGACTTTCTTGTCCAGCGCAACTAGCTCCTGCGTTGTGCGATCGGAGGCTGCTGAGCTGCTTTCGGCGACGACTGCCGTGGGCGCTACCAGCAGCAAGGCGACGAGCAGGAGTCGGACTTTCATGATTAACCTCCAAAGATTTAAGATTTAAGGGGGCGTCGGCAGTCTCGGTGGCTCAGTTGGAGGAAGGCTCGGACCGTAAAGACCGCCAGAATCGGATTGGCGGTCTTTGGCTTCCACCGCGACTCCGGCCTCGCTGAGTTCGGGCGCGGCAGTGGAGGTGCCCGCAATCAGCGTGGATTCGGCAACGCTGGTCTGTTCCTCGGGAGCGGGCTCGACGAGCCGGAGATACCACGTTCCTTTTCTGCCCCCTTTTCGCTCGCTTTTGACTCCGAGTTCTCGCCGGGCACGTTCGAGAGTTCGAGGTGCGATCCCCTGCGCCTTGCCAGCGTCTATGACCTCGTTCGTCGGCAGAGGACCCCGATCAAGGGCCTCCTGAAGGAACTCCCGAGCGTCCCTACGTGCGGCTTTCGATTTCTCGCTTTCCATGCTGGCCGCGAAGAGAGCCTCCGCAGTCCAGTCAGTCGGCCCTTCCCAAGAGACGCGCCCCGTACCCCGCTCACTGACGAACCGGAACGCGAGCGCGGCGGGTTCCCTCGGGGCGACGTTGTGCTTGAAGCAGGCGAGGATGCGGCGGCTGTCGTCGTCGGGATCTTTGACGACGAAGAGTCCGGACCGCGAGACCGCTGCGATGGCCGTGGAGCCTGCGCCTTTGGACATGAGCGTTTTGCCGGTCTTCGTGAAGTGCCTGATCGCGACGATTGCGAGGTCCAGTTTCTTGGCCAGCGCGATCAGGGGCAGAAGAACGCCTCGAACGGTCTGTGGGTTAAGTAGCGAACCCGAGCCGAAGAAGTCTGTCAACGTATCGACGATCACCAGCTTTGCGCCGACCAACTTCACGGCTTCCTCAAGCGCGTCAAGATCAGCGAGTGAAGCCGAGACGGCTCGCCCCATCGAGACCTTTACGCCTGCGAGACAGACGACGCGGGACGGGTCGGCCCCCGCCGCATCGAGTCGTGGGCGGATCGTGTCTTCGAGATCGTCCTCCGCCGAGAGGATTACGACGCCTCCGGTGTCGCAGGGCGCGCCGTCCGAGAATCCCCGGCCCGTCGTTACCCGGGCGGCGATATCGAGGGTCAGGAGAGACTTGCCCTTGTCGGGATCGCCGTCAAGCAACGTCAGCTTCCCCAGCGGAAGATAGCTCGGCCAGAGCCAACGCGGCTGCCTTGCCTCAACGTCGCTCAGCCGAACGGTTATCGCACGGCCTCGCTTCTTCATCTGGCGTGTCTTCTCGCTACTCATCGGCGAGCACCCTCACCGAGCTTCCGAGAGTCGCACCGGCTCGGGCTCGGATCGCCACTCGGGTGATTGTGGTAGAGGATGATCCCCGCCGCGTTGAGCAGCAGCCCACGCTTGAGAATCTCTCGCGTCTCGACGACCGCCCGGTCCAGCGTCCCCGTGTAAATCTCAGGATCGTCGCGCCGCAGCCGATTCCGTGCGTTGAGGTACAAGGCCGTTAACGCCTCCACGATCCCCGCCGTATCCGTCCCCGCCGCGTTCCAGTCACCCGTGATGCTCGCCGTCGCCCTGGCGGTCGCCTTCCGCGGCGAATCCGTCCAAGAACTCGAAGCGAACGGGTCATCGACCCGCTCTTGGCTGTAGAGCTTCAGGATCGTGTTCTCGATGTCCTTCGTGAGCAGTTCCATTTCTCTCAAAATCCCTTTCGCCCCGATTGTCCCATGTCTGCTTTTGTCTGTCAATGGCTGACACAGCTTGACAACGCCCGACGCTGGCGGGATGATGGGACTGGCAAGTGGGAAATCCCGAGCGCGGGCGGGATATCGTCTGCTGAGTAGGGCAGCCGAGCGGATCGAAACGCCTACGGAACCAGCGGTGCGCCTCGCAATGTCAAGGGCGGTAGGATTTGACGATGGCTGAGAGGAAAACCGAACGGCTTTCGATCCGCTTGACGAAAGCCCTCCGGCGACGTTTGGAGAAGCTTGCGGCGGATGATCGCCGAAAGCTCTCCACGTACATCGAGATCGTCCTTGAGGAGCATGCCGACCGGAAGGGACCGAAGTAGCCTCGGCAAGCCCATCACGCGGGTCGCGGCGACGGCAGTACCTGCGGCCGCCGAACGCAGGCACGAACTCCGCGCCCCCGGACCTGGTCGGCTTCTCGCCCAGGTCGGTCGAAAGCCGATCACGCCGTCGGCCTCGGCGCTGATTGCCCCAGCTCGCCGTGCGGCGACGTCCGCAGTCCTTTGCCGCGCGCATGACCACAAGCGGCAGCGACGCCCCGCGCGGCCAGCGTACGGCCGTCTGCCACGTCCCGGCACGTCAGTCGCCGGCGCCGTGCAGTCCACTCGTCTGCGTCCCCGACAGGCGGGCGCAGCAGCGTGCCCCGCCACGCCGCCCGCGTAAGGCTCGAACCAAGGCCGCGGCATGCATGAGCGCGGCTACACGTGTGCCAACGACATCACGGCGCGCGACCTGCAGCGCATCGATGGGCAGTGGACGAGGGCGAAGGGCTTCGACGGGTTCTGCCCGCTCGGGCCGTGGGTGGACACGGACGTTCGACCCGATGGACCTGCACATCGAGACGCTGCTGAACGGGCAAGTCGTCCAGGACGCGCGCACGTCGGACATGGTGTTCGATCCGCTGCGGCTGGTGAGTTTCGTGTCCGGCGTTATGACGCTGCTACCGGTCTCGCCGGCGGACGCGGCGTGGTGCTCCTGCTTCCTCGGGCGGATCACCCACAGTGCCCAGATGACGAACAGGAAGCTCACCGAGTTGACGTAGAAGATGCCGCCCATCGTGAGGC
>CAAGKR010178527.1_pt1 | contig 13964 bp, 11 predicted proteins | sample 2556971 | NCBI WGS metagenome assembly CAAGKR01 (sample SAMEA5207829, study PRJEB30636) | soil metagenome | biome: forest; feature: boreal; material: soil | place: USA | collected 2011-09 | depth 1 m | reverse complement strand
TCCCCGATGCCGTGCGCGGCATCCACACCGCCCCCGGGCGTGCGCACATCGACGAGCGCCACGTCGGGGCGCTCGCGCGCAGCGATCTCGATTGCCTGCTCAGCGCTGCCCACAGCGCCGATCAGCTCGAGACGATGGTCGCCTCTGACAAGGCTGGCGAGCACCTCACGGAGAGCCGCGTCTTCGTCGGCCACAAGCACCCGGATCGCCACGGCCCGACTCATGAACCCATATCTTAGCCTTTGAGTGGTCGAAATGCTGCGGAAAACCCGCAGCTAACGAGGCCGTGGTTGCCGCTCAAGCAGCTTGCAACTCGGACTCGGGAGGCTCCTCGCGCAGACTGAACCAAGCGCCCGATCCGATCGCGCGGTCGAAGCTCGACCAGCGCGCTCCCGGCGCGAGCTCCTTCTCGATCCTGTCGAAGCTCCCCAATCGGCCGCCCAGGTTGTCGACCATGTGCACGAGCGTGGCCTCACGCGTGCATGGGAGCACGGGGCTGCCGTGCTCGAGCGAGCCGTGGTGGGCGAGGATTATGTGCAGCACCGCCCACTCGAGCTCCCTCGGAAAGCCCTCGATGCCCTCGATCGTGCGGCGCACGGCGTAGTATCCGAGCGCGATCTCCCCGTGCAGGCGACCGAGGTCGGTGAGGTCGATGCTCTGGCTGTCTTCGTTGTACGCATCGAGCTTGCCGATGTCGTGAAGCAGCGCGCCCGTAACCGCCACGTCGCGGTCGATCCCGGGAAACGTGGCCGAGATCGCGCTGACCGCCTGGGCCACCCCGAGGCAGTGCTCGAGCAGTCCGTGACGATAGGCCTGGTGATAGTACTTGGCGGCCGGAGCCACCTGGTAGCGCGCCCACAGGGGCGAGTCCTCGCCGAACACCAGCTCGAGCAGAACGCTCAGATACGGGTTGCGCACAGTGGCGATCAGCTCGCGCAGGTCGGCCTCCATCTGCTCCGGCGCGCGCGCCGGCCCGTCGAGCAGATCGTCGAGCGCATAGCTGCCCGGCTCCGCGGTGGCGAGCGAGCGAAGGTTTATCTGTGGACCGAACCGAGGGTGGACGGTGTAGCGGCCGCTCACCCGCACGGGGGCGCCGGGCGGCGCGAGGCGCTCCATCTCGACGAGGTCCTCCCACACCATCGCGACCACCGCGCCGGTGCGGTCGCCCAGTTGGAGGCGCAGATAGTCGCCGCCGTCGCGGCGTGAGCGGCGCTCGATCGCGCGCACCAGCAGAACCTGGTCTACCTCTGTGCCGTCTGAAAGCTCGTGGACGAGCATGCATTGGAAGGTAGACCCGGCCCCGGACGGTATCCGTTCAACACGTCGTCGAACCCGGGAACGCTTGTGCGCCTAAATGTCCATAGGCGGTCCGTCGATTTGTCCATCCGGCCCCTAGACGTTTCCTCTTGTCTCGCCTACTGTGTCGGTTGTGTAGGACATAGTTTCAGGGTTTGTGTAGCAGACAGTCTCCGCTCTTGTGTAGCGACTGTTTTCCAGGAGGGCCTCAAGGACAAGCGGATCTGGCATGAGGATCGGAACCAAGAGGGATCGGGACATGAGCACAGGGACACAAACACAACCACACAGGACCCAAGGAACCACAACGAGGGGATCGGGACGATGACGACACGCGAGCAGCGAAGGCTCAAAGTAATCAGTTGGAACGTCAACGGCATTCGCGCCCGCATGCCCCGGATCGCGGAGATGCTGCGCAGGGAGTGCCCCGACATGGTGTGCCTGCAGGAGACCCGCTGCCCCTTCCGCCACTTCCCCCACCAGCGCATCGAACAGCTCGGCTACCGCGCTCAGCACTCACCCGGCCGGCGCAACGGCGGCGTGGCGATCCTGGTGCGCTCCGACCATCGCGTCACCCACCGCTGCCTGTCGCTGGCCGGCAAGCACGACCTCGCTCAGGGACGCTGGCTCGAGACCACATGCGCCGGCCTCACGCTCGGCTCGGTATACGTGCCGGCGGGGCCCACGCGCGAGGAACTGGACGACTCGGGCAAGCTCGCCTTCCTCGAGGCCGTCGCCAACCAGGCGTGCCACGACCACTACCACCCGCTGTTGATCGTCGGCGACTTCAACGTGGCCCCCTCCGACCGCGACGTATATGAGCCCACGTGGCTGGAGGGCTCTTACCACACGGCCGCAGCCGAGCGCGAGGATCTGCGCCACATCCTGCGCGACGGGGAGCTCGTGGATGTCTATCGCCACCTGCACCCCCACGAGCACGGCTACACCTGCTGGGACCAGCGCGAGGGCCACTACGCACGCGACTACGGCATGCGCATCGACCTGGCCCTTGCCAGCAGCCGCCTGGCCGAACACATCACCCGCTGCGAGGTCAAGCACGCCTACCGGCAGGGACGCCGGCCCTCCAACCACGCGCCGCTCGAACTGGAGCTCGAGGGACTCGACGAGGACTGCACGGAGAGCGCAATTGCAGCCTGAAGCCTCAAGGTGGTCAGGCGCCGGCGCCGACCAACCGAACCGACCTTCTGCGAGCGCACGGCTCATAGGCGCCCGCGAAAAAGCCATCGTCGCGTCCCGCAAGCTGCGTGACCGGCGACGGGGGAGGCCGCACGGACGCGAAGCGACACTTGTCTCCCAAAAAAACTCCCACCGTCCTCGCCCCTCGGGGGCGGTGGGAGTCCCCACGGCCCCAGATCGGTGGGCGCCCGCTACGGCTCCAGGCGGTTGGGCCCTCGATACAGGAACGTAACCTCGCGGACGTTATCTTGGCCAAGCATCTGCATCAACAGCCGCGTCAGGCCGAAGCCAAAGCCGCCGTGCGGCGGGGCGCCGTAGCGAAAGAAGTCGAGGTAGTACTGGATCGGAGCGACCTCGACGTTCTTCTCACGCGCCTGGGCCAGGAGCTGCTCGTAGCGGTGCTCGCGCTGGGCCCCGGTGGTGAGCTCGATACCTCGCCAGAGCAGGTCAAAGCTCTTGGTGAGGGTTGGCTGGTCCTCATGTCGCATGTGGTAGAAGGGCCGCACAGACGTTGGGTAGTCGGTGACGAACACGAACTCGCTGCCGGTTTGCTCGGCGACGATCGCCGATAGCGCCCGCTCACTCGGCGGGTCCAGATCGCGATCTGGACCGAGACCCCCCCCACCCACCTCATGGCCATTGGCCGCCAGCAGCTCCTTGGCGGCGGCAAGCGTCATGCGCGGGAAGGGAATGGCGGGGAGGAGGAGATCCACGCCAAACGTGCTCGATATCTGCTCGCCGTGCTCGACGGCCACCACGCCGAGCACGTGCGCCAGCCAAGCCTCCTCGAAGGCCATCACGTCCTCGTGGGAGTCGATCCATGAGATCTCGACGTCCACGCTCGTGAACTCTGTGTCGTGCCTAGAGGTGAACGAGGGGTTGGCGCGGAACACCGGGCCGATCTCGAACACCTTGCCGAAGCCACCCGCCATCGCCATCTGCTTGTAGAACTGGGGGGACTGGGCCAGGTAGGCGGTGCGCTCGAAGTAGTCCACCTTGAACAGCTCCGCGCCGGACTCCGAGGCGGAGCCCATCAGCTTGGGGGTGTGGATCTCGATGAACCCCTGCTCGCGCCAGTACTCGCGCATAGCGCACTCGACGGTGGACTGCACCTCGAAGATGAGGCGCCTGTCGGGCCGGCGCAGGTCGAGGTAGCGCCAGTCGATGCGCTTGTCAAGCGCCGATTCGGGGGTAACCGGCAGTTCGGGCTCGGCGGGGGAGTCGAGGGTGAGAGACGCGAGCTGGATCTCGATGCCCCCGAGCTTCACACGCTCGTCGGCCACCACCAGGCCCGTGACGGTCACGGCCGACTCGGGCGCGAGCGTCGAGATCGTCTCGTTGAGCTCGCTCGGCTGCTCCTCCTTGCCCACGATCAATTGGGCCATGCCCGTTTCGTCGCGCAACACGACGAACTGCATGCGCTTCTGATCGCGCACGGCATGCACCCACCCACGGAGCTCGACCGTCTCCTCGAGGTGGGATTTGAGATCGGCTACAACGGTGCGCGCCACGGGATGGGCAATGCTATTGCAGCTCGATCCCGGTCGACCCGTCCCCCTGAGGATCCTCTTCTTCGGTTCCGCGCGAGTCGCGCTCCGAGCAGTGCGTCGGGCAGTACACACCGCGCACGCCCCCGCCCGGCAACCCAAAGCCGAGCCACACGCCGCTACGCCATGAGAAGTTGAAAAAGCCCTCGACCGTCCCTTTGAGCTGCATCTCCCGCTGCCAGGCCTTGATGACCACGCTCGCGGGTATGCGCGAGCGACAGTCGCGCTCGTAGGCGGGGTGGCCGCTCCACACGCACTTAAGCGGCTCCTCCTGCGCCTCGGCCGGGCTCGCCTCCACCGATCGGAGTTGCGCCGGCTGCCGATCCTCAGGATCGCTGTTGTGTCGCTTTGGCTTCATCGGGCCGGCTCGGACGACTCTTGTCGTCTTGTTTGTATCTACGCGTTTTGTATTCACGTCTACGGCAACTCACAAGATGGGGATGCACCCACATGTCCGGATTTGGACAATCGTTCTACACGTATCGTCGCGGCTGCGGCGAGCGTCCAATACGGCAAGCATTCATGCGCCCTCCTGGAGCCCTTGACGACTCATGCGCCGTCTGCGTGGGCTCCCCGAGCCCGGCGAGTTAGGCTTAGCTCGCCTTGACTACGACGAATCCTCATATGAGCGCGGACCAACTGCGTGCGAGCTTCCTCGACTTCTTCGTCGCGCGCGATCACCGCTTGACGGCGTCCTCGAGCCTTGTGCCCGAGCACCCGGCGGCGCCCCTGTTCACAAATGCCGGCATGGTGCAGTTCCTGCCGGTGTTCTTCGGCGAAGAGCCCCCGCTTTCGCCGCGGGCCGCCTCCTCGCAGAAGTGCCTGAGAGTGCGCGGCAAGCACGACGACATCGAGATCGTCGGGCGCAGCACGCGCCACCTCACATTCTTCGAGATGCTCGGCAACTTCAGCTTCGGCGACTACTTCAAGGCGCAGGCGATCCAGTACGCGTGGGAGTTTCTGACCGACACGCTTGGCCTCGACGGCGAGCGTATGTGGGCCACCGTTCATACCAGCGACGACGAGGCCGCGCAGTTCTGGCAGGAGCTCGTGGGGTTGCCGAGCGAGCGCATCCAGCGCATGGGGGAGGACAACTTCTGGGAGATGGGAGCGACCGGCCCGTGCGGTCCCTCCTCGGAGATCTTTTACGACAAGGGTCCCGAGCACGGCGCCGAGGGCGGCCCGGCCCAGGGCGGCGAGGAACGCTATGTGGAGATCTGGAACCTCGTGTTCATGGAATCCAACCGACTGGAGGACGGCAGCCTGATCCCACTGCCTAGACGCAACATCGACACCGGCGCCGGCCTGGAGCGAATCCTGCCGATCGTGCAGGGGAAGTCCTCGGTGTTCGACACAGACGTGCTGCGCCGACTGATCGGCTCCGCCGAGGAGCTCGCGAAGTGCACGTACGGTCGCGAGGAGGAGAACGACGTGAGCCTACGGATCGTGGCGGACCACGCGCGCGCGGTGACGTTCATGCTCGCCGACGGCGTGGTGCCCTCGAACTTGGAGCGCGGATATGTGCTGCGGCGCATCATCCGCCGGGCGATCCGCCACGGCCAACGGGTGGGCGCGCGCGAGGGAACGATGGCGGCGATGGCGGGCGCCGTCGCCGAGACGATGGGCGGCGCATACCCCGAGCTTGGGCGCTCATTGGAGATGGTGAGCGACATATTGGAGCGCGAGGAGCATCGTTTCGTAGAGACGCTCAGCCTCGGACTCGGCATGCTCGAGGATTTGATTAATGGGGGCGTTCCCGTGGTTGACGGAAGCGATGCCTTCATGTTGCACGACACCTACGGTTTCCCAGTCGAGCTGACGGCCGAAATCGCCGCCGAGCGAAAAGTGGGGTTGGACATGGAGGGCTTCGAGCAGGCCATGGAGCGCCAGCGCGAGCTGGCGCGCAGCGCCGCCGGAGGTGGGGGTGGCGACGAGCGGGAGAGCCAAGCCGCGGGTCGCCTGGTGGCTGAGCTCGAAGGGCTCAAGGCCACCGAGTTCCTCGGATACGAGCAGCTCGAGGCGCAGAGCAAGCTGCTGCGTGTGCTGAAGGGCGAGACCGACGATCCCGCCCACGCGACGCTCGAAGTCTTTGCCGAGCGAACCCCGTTCTATGCCGAAAGCGGCGGCCAGGTGGGCGACACGGGCACGATCGAAACCGAGTCGGGCAAGGCGCGCGTGATCGACACCGACAAGCCGCTGGAGGGGATCGTTCGCCACCGCGTGAAGCTCGAGCAGGGCACGCTTGTGGAGGGACAGGAGGCGACGATGCGCGTCGATGCGATCAGGCGCGACGCGATTAGGCGCAGCCACACCGCCACGCACCTGCTGCACTGGGCCTTGCGCAGCACGTTTGGCCCACAACTGCAACAGCAGGGCTCCCTCGTCGAGCCTGACCATCTGCGCTTTGACTTCAACCACCACTCCTCGCTCGGCGACGAGGACATCGCAAAGATCGAAGATCTTGTGATCGGGGACATTCTCAGCGACGAGCGTGTGGAGACGACAGAGAGCACGCTCGCGGATGCTCGCGCAGAGGGCGCGATGTCATTCTTCGGCGACAAGTACGGCGAGATCGTGAGGGTCGTGCGCGCGGGAGAGCATTCGACAGAGCTATGCGGTGGCACGCATGTCTCCGCGCTCGGGCGGATCGGGGCGTTCGTGGTGCGCAGCGAGTCCTCGGTCGGAGCCAACCTACGACGGATCGAGGCGTTCACCGGCAGGGCCGCGCACGAGGATCACCGTCGCGCACGCTCGCTGCTGCACACGACAGCCGAGTCGCTGCACGTCGCACCCGAGTCGATCCCCGACGCGATCGCCCGCCTGCAAGCCTCGCTAAGCCAGGAGGAACGCCAGCGCAAGGCGCTCGCGGCCAGCGCCGATCGCGACCTGGCCTCCACGCTCGCCGAGTCCGCGGTCACGGGAAGCGTGGTCGCCCGCCTCGACAACCGCGACCAGCAGGCGTTGCGGGCGATCGCCGCGGAACTCGTTCAGCGTCCGGACATAAGGACGGTTGGACTGATCGGCTCACCCGACGGCGAGGCGGTCGCGATAGCGGTAGCGATCGACGATGACGCGGGCGATGCCCCCGCCGTCGTCCGCGCCGCGGCGAAGGTCGTGGGCGGCGGCGGTGGCGGCAAGGACCGCCGGCTGGCCGTGGGCGGGGGGCGCGAGGTGAGCGCGATCGAGAGTGCGCTCGAGGTGCTGCGAGGAGCGCTGGGCGCCGAGCTGCCCGCTTGAGTCTGCCAGCTTGAGTCCGGCAGACCTCAGCCGGCGGTGAACCGCGCCGCCTCCTCCGAGCCCCCGGTGGCATCGCCGGCGCTGTAGGAGTGGGCGCCCGCCCCCGCGAGCTTGCCGCCGTCCACGATCAGGTATTCCTCGCGGATCGGTCGCCCGTCCATGCGATGGATCATCCAGTACGTACCCTTGCGTGTGGACCAGCCAGCGCTGATCGCCACCGTGGAGGAGCGCTCCTAGCGCGGCGGCTTGTCGGTGGGCCGCTGACCGCGCGATCATGAGCAGGAACGTCGCCGGCCAACGGTCGTTGCCACACCTGCGCCAGCTGACATCCCGCGAACCCGAGGATCAGTAGCCCTCAGTAGCGTACGGATTGAGGAACTGCCGGCGCCAGAACCCCGCACGATCGACCTCGGTTAGGACAGCTCGGTCGCACACGTCGGCCCAATTGGTCTCGATCACGTCGATCTGGTGGTCAATGATCTCGCGGGCATCCGGCTCGGACAGTAGGTACGTGGATGCACGGGCGAGGCAACCGGCAAGCTGACTCATCCGGTAACCGTCCTGGCCGATCGCCATGATTTGCGCTGTCTCGCCACCTGCACGTGGCTGCGGGCAGATGTCGTAGGCGGGGGTGAGCGTGAGTGCAGTCCCGTCCCAGAACGCCGCGTGGTTGCGGGCGTGGTCGTCGTTGTTGCCGGTGAGGATGTTGAACGTTAGGCGGGAGAACAGTTCGCGCAGCGCCGGCAGCGGATCGGTGAACCGAGTTCGGATCATCCGCGCTAGGTCAGCATAGCTTGCGTACCTCGCGCCGACTACGTCGAGCCCGAGGATCGTCAGCGCCGAGACGATCGCCCGGCGGCCGCCAGCGGCCGGGCGATCGAATCGGTCGATCATCAGCACGTCCTTGCCGAGAGCGTGCGTGAGCGCAACCGCCGCGACGTTCAGACCCGCCCTGCGCGCGAGCTCCATCGCAACGAACTCGCCCTTGACGACCGGGTAGGTATCGGTAGTCGAACTGAACTTCGCAATGAACTCACTAGCACCGTCGCTCAACAGCGCCTTGGGCCGCGCACCGCCGACCGAGCTGCCATGAAGCAATGCCTGGTCGAGTGCCGGCGAGAGCGGGACACCCTGCTCCACACGCTCCGCAGACTCGGCGAGCTCTGTGAGCGTCGCGTTTCCTGTCCACCGCGCGATGTACTCCGACGCCGACGCTTGAAAGTCCAGGGCGCCGATCCGGTTCGAGCCGGACTCCAGCAGATATGTCAACAGGTTCAGGTCTGTTGTGTCGACAGCGTTTCGTCCAACCCGTCGGTTCAGGATCACCCGCTGGCCCCACCCATCCGGGGCCGCGTCCGCGATGCAGCCGGCTACGTCGCCGACCAGCGGTGAGATCGGGCCGCGGCCCAGCGGCAGCTCCGGCAGGTAGAGGGCGATCTTCTCCTCGCGTGCGAGGTAGCTCCGCCCATACGTAAACATGAAGATCTCGCCTGCGGTGTCCAAGCGCCCGGCGACCACCGGATCTGCCGCGCCAGGCAGCCATACCCACACGAACGCATGCCGCGACTCAGAAGTCATCGTCCACCTCCACCGGCTTGCGCACGAGTTGCGGCAGTACCGCGAGACGGTCATCGACACGCCCGACCTCCAGTGAGCGGCGGGAGCGATCCTCGTGGAACAACGGAACGCCGACGACGGCTGCGGCCTCGAACGCCACACCCAACCCGACTGTCAGATCGCCGCGCTCGACCTTACGCATCGTCACATGAGTGACGCCAACCCGGTCGGCCAGTTCCTGAAGAGTCCAGCGGCGCTCACGCCGTGCCAGGCGGACACGAGCGCCGAGAAGCCCGGCTGCTTCGACCGTCACAGGCGAGTATGTGCGCGCTATCCTCATTACGCGATAGTATACTATATTCGCTGCACGAACTACGATAGTTCAGTGTCGTTTTGGACATCGCAAGGTCGTGGAAGGCGACGGGGCTAAAACTCCCCCTGGACAGCATCGAGATCAGGGCCCGGGGCGCGCACCATCCGGCGTCGTGGGTTGTAGCGGTGGCGGGGTTGTGCTGGTTGCCGGGTTTGTGCACGCGGAGATTCTAATCGTGCCACCGTTCTAGTATGCTAGTACTCTGATACTCTCATAGGCAGCCGTCGGTGCCAACCGCATGCTCGGACCGACGCGAGCCCGTGTCGGTCCGCATCTTAGATGGGCAGGGATAGGAGATGGAAGTCAATGAGCCATAAGAGATTTCGGGTCGTCGGTGCCGTGGTCTGTGTGCTGGGGTCGGCTGGGAGCAGCGTGGTAGTGAGCAACGCCGCAGCGAACCCGACGCTCAGTTTTGAAAGCTCGAGCGTGCTCACGAGCGAAGCGGACGCCTCGCCAGACCTCCTGGCCGGCTCCCACCCGTTTGCGCTGACGGCGGCCTTCAAGGTGAATACGACGACCAACGCCGAAGGGCGCCTCCTGTCCGCGGGGGGCGATCCCGCGGATCTGGTGGCCGAGCTTCCGCCGGGTGTGGCTATCGATCCGCTCGCGGTACAGCGGTGTGGTGCGGAAGAATTCGCGACGTTCAACGCGGGGACCGGTGAAGACGGGTGCCCGGACGCCTCGGCCGTGGGGGTTCTGACTGTCGAAAACGTGACGCCCTCGACATTGGCCGAACGCAAAGTATCAGTTGCTCCGATCTACGATCTGGCGCCGCCTCAGGGCTCCCCCGCCCTGTTCGGCGTCAGGGTCGCGGGCGCTGCCGTGTATCTGACCCCATCGGTTCGCACCGGCGGCGATTACGGGCTGACGGTGGCCATGAATGGCATGCCTCAGGGCGTTCACGTGCTTGGTGGCACCGTGACGCTCTGGGGTGTGCCCGCAGCCTCTGCTCACGACAAAGAACGAGGCGACTGCATACAGAGCCACGGCACGTGCCCGGACAAAAATGTCATACCTAAGCCGTTCGTGACGCTGCCTACCCAATGCCTCACTCCACCGACCGCGTTGCTGCGCGCTGACTCGTGGCAGGAACCCGGACTCCTCAGCGCCTCCGCCTCAGACCCGATCGCCGGCGGCGTGTCGCTCGACGCTTGCCGGGAACTCGGCTTCAGTCCATCTTTTCATGCACAGGTGGAAAGCTCGACAGCTGACAGTGCCACAGGTCTGAAACTCGACGTGCACATACCCCAGAACGAAGACCCGTCGGGACTGGCCGAGGCGAATCTCCAGAGCATCAGCGTGGCGCTCCCTCAGGAAATGACGTTGAACCTGTCGCGAGCCAACAACCTGGTCGGCTGCCCGCTCGAAGGGCCAGAAGGGATCGACCTGAGCTCGAATGGACCCGGACACTGTCCTGACGCATCGAAGCTGGGCAGCGTGAAGATCAAGACACCGATGCTCGAAAAAGACCTGCGGGGCGGTGTGTATCTAGCGCAGCAGGGAAACCTGCCGGGCGGCGGGACGAACCCCTTCAAATCGTTGTTTGCGATCTACATCGTCGCCGAAGGCTCGGGCGTCGTGGTGAAGCTGCCCGGCGAAGTGACCGCGAACCCCGAAACGGGTCAGATGGCCATGCACATCGGCCCAGACCCGATCACGGGCGAGGCTTCCGCGCCGCAACTGGCCTTCGAAGACATCGACTTGGAATTCCCCAATGGAAGCGAATCGGTGTTTGTCACGCCCCCGACGTGTGGGAGTTACAACACGAGCACCACGCTGACGCCGTGGAACGGCGCGGCGCCGGCTTCGCTCACGGAAGGACTCCAGATAACCCAGGGGTGCGCGAAAGCGTTCAACCCGGCGTTCGCATCTGACACCGCCGACAAACGGGCCAACCGATACAGCGCGTTCACGACGACGCTCGTTCGCCAGGACGGCGAACAGGAAATAAAAAGCGTGTCGATCACGACTCCATCGGGCCTGCTGGGCACACTCAAAGGAGTGGCGCTATGCCCCGAGCCGCGGGCCTCACTCGGCACGTGTGGCGCCGACAGCCTCATCGGGGAAGCGACCGTCTCCGTCGGAGCGGGATCGGACCCGTATACGATCAAGGGTGGGGGGGTGTATCTCACTGGACCCTATGGCGGTGGGCCCTTCGGCCTGTCGATCGTGGAACCGCTGGTGGTGGGACCGTTCGACCTCAGCCCGGAAGGGCGCCCGTTCGTCGTCCGCGCCGCGCTCGACATCGACCCGATCACCGGGCAGGTCACCGTCGTCACGGACGCCGCCGGCCCACATTCGATCCCGAACATCCTCGCGGGCATCGTTCCTCAGGCCAGAACCGTCGACATCGCGATCAACCGTCCCGAATTCGTCTTCAATCCCACCAGCTGCTCACCGCAATCGATCACCGGCTTGCTCAAGAGCGCCCAGGGCGCGACAGCGAGCGTCTCCACGCCATTCCAGGTGACGAACTGCGCGTCGTTGCCATTCAGTCCAAAGCTCAGAGCCTCCACGGTGGGGCGACCATCGCGGGCAAACGGGATCGGCTTCGAGGTGAAGATCGTGCAGGGCGTCGCTGGAGAGGCAAACGCCCGATCGGTCAAGCTGGAGCTTCCCAAGCAGCTTCCCTCCCGCTTGACGACTCTGCAGAAAGCGTGTCCCGCCGCGGTGTTCCAATCCAATCCCGCGAGCTGTCCCGCCGGGTCGGTCGTAGGGACAGCCAAGGCGCTGACGCCGCTACTGCCCGTGCCGATGACGGGTCCCGCCTACTTCGTAAGCCATGGGAACGCCAAGTTCCCCGAACTCGTGATCGTGCTGCAGGGCTATGGAGTGACCATCGACCTGTACGGGGAAACGTTCATAAACCCAGCCGGCGTCACCAGCAGTACGTTCGCGCAGATCCCCGATGCGCCGGTATCGAGCTTCGTACTGCATCTGCCCACGGGGAAGAGCTCAGCCCTCGCGGCCCATGGCGACCTCTGTACAGCCGATCTGCGAACACCGGTCACGATCGTCGCCCAGAACGGCGCGGTCATCAAAGAAGACCCCAAGGTCGCGGTCGCAGACTGCCCGCCCGCCATCAGGGTCGTAGGCCACAGCGTCCACGGCGGCGTGGTGACCATCGAGGTGAGCGTACCCTCGGCGGGGAAGCTCCTGGCCGGCGGCAAGGGGCTCCTGAGCGCCACCAAGGAGGTCGAGAAGGCCACGACGGTGACTATCAGGCTCATTCCGACCAAGAGCACGCGGCGCTTTCCGGCCCACCATCGTAAGCACGGCCGCAAGGTTGCCGTCAGGTTGCTGTTCGTTCCCAGCCACGGCGGCAAGCTCACGGGCCATGTGACAGTCCATCTGCGGTAAAGAACTTCTAGGAAGTCCGTTTGCTCGACCCGGGTGCGATCGGCCGAGAGTTCCCGTCTCGCTCTGAGAAGTCAAGAGGAGCGCGATCAGCGCTATGAGCCACCGACACTCGTTGGGATGCTTTCCGCTTTGGCGGCCCGCACGACCTTTCGGTCAAAGGAGACGGCGGTGGCGCCGGTGTGCTTGGCGGTCGCCAGCAGGTAGCCGTCGGAGAGACTGATGGGATGGCGGCTTCTCAGACGTGAAGCGTCCACGCCAATCGCCTCCGTAGGAGAGTGAATTGTCACACCAAGCGCGGCTACTGCCTCGCGGGCTGCCCGTAGGCGCTTTTGGTCTGCCGCTGGCGCTATGAGGACCTCGGACAGGTTGATCACGCTCACGATCAAGGTGGTGTCCTGGTCGTGCCAGGTGACGAACAGCCAACGTGACTGCTGGTGATGCGCGTCAGAGCTATCGAGCGCGCCGATCAAGATGTCGGCGTCGAGGGCGTACCTCAACGTTGCGCGTCTTCTGCGTCGAGCTGCTCCAAGTAGCCCGGCGGATAGACCCCGGTGAGCGCACCGAAGGCGTCTTCGAAGCTGCGCTCGCCGCGATGGATACGCAACTCGCCATCGTCAAGGGCCTCCACGAGCACCTGATCGCCGGGGTGGAGCCCGGCCTCCTGCAGGGCAGTCACCGGGATCGTCACCTGATTCTTGGTGGAAATGCGAGGCACTCCTTTACTCTAGCAGTAAAGGTCCAGCGGGGGCGTTGGTGATCGCAAGCAGGGCGGCCCGGCGCATGGACGAGCTGGAGCTATAGCGGCCGGCCGGTCCCGAGGAAACCCGAGGAGCTGCGAATCCGACCCGAGGGCGCAACCGGGCGGAGCGCCGTGTCATCGACCGTGCGCATGAGACCTCCGCCGACCGCGGTCGCGCTGCCACGACAACCTCCCCCTGATCGCCGCAGTAGACGTCCTCAACCACAGCGGCGCCCAGCCCCAACAGCCCAGCCCATACCCTTTTCTTGCGCATGCCGTTCCTGCTCCCTTCGTTTCCGGTCGTTGACAAGCCAGAAACCTAGGCGCAGAGCGGCATGCGCGCTCTACCAGGCGTTTACCTCACCCACGGAAACAGCAGAAGCGCCATTTTTTCGCCCTGGGACGGCGCTACGAGGCGCTATAGCGCCGATGGAGCTCTCGATCAGCGCGACGCTCTCGGGGATTAGATACCGTCCGGTTAGGGCGATTGTTTGAGTGCTCCAGGCCGACTGTGCCCGTCGCGTCAGGCCGGCTCACCGGCGATCGCTTCCACGCGCTCGAAGACACGCCGGTCGCCTCAGCTCGGCTCGGGGGGCGGGCCGTGCTCGACGCCGAGCGCGCGCTGCATCCACGCGACATCGTGCCACGCGCCGAGCTT
>CAAGKR010195432.1_pt1 | contig 13969 bp, 10 predicted proteins | sample 2556971 | NCBI WGS metagenome assembly CAAGKR01 (sample SAMEA5207829, study PRJEB30636) | soil metagenome | biome: forest; feature: boreal; material: soil | place: USA | collected 2011-09 | depth 1 m | reverse complement strand
GGCTCCCCCCCCCCCCCCCCCGCCGGGAGTCGCGCCCCGTGGCGCTCGGGCGGCGTCCGCTGGACGAATCTCTGCGAATCGACTTGACAGCCCGGGCTTGGCGCGCAAAATCCCGGGCCGTTCGTCGCCCGTCTTTGGCGTCGGGCAGGGCGGATTAGCTCAGCTGGTTAGAGCAGGCGTTTCATACGCGCCGGGTCCGGGGTTCGAGTCCCTGATCCGCCACGACAATGAAGACCAATTCGCGAGCGTCCCGATGAGGGTGGAGAAGCCGTGGGGTCACGAGACAATCTGGGCGGTGACCGATCGCTACGTGGGCAAGGTGCTGCACATCAAGGCAGGCCACAAGCTCTCGCTCCAGTACCACCGCGAGAAGGACGAGACGCTGATGGTCTGGTCGGGGCGGATACAGTTCGAGCACTTCGTCGAGCGGCAGGCGCCGCAGTTCAAAGAGCTCGGGCCGGGCGACGTCTTCCACATCCCGCCAGGTCTGCGCCACCGGATGATCGCGCTCGAGGACACCGACGTCTTCGAGGTTTCGACCACCGAGCTCGACGACGTGGTTCGGCTCGAAGACGCCTACGGTCGCCAGGGAACGTCGGCACCCTGACGTGAGCAACCCTGACGTCGGCACCTTGACTCAGGCGCCTTGACGGCGGTGTGACGCACGAGCTAGATCCCACGTCCTCATGTACGACACGTCCGATATCCGCAAGGGGCTCAAGATCATGCTCGACGGCTCGCCTTACACCGTCGTCGAGTTTCAGTTCGTCAAACCCGGCAAGGGCGCGGCCTTTACGCGAACGAAGATGAAGAACCTGCTCACCGGCGCGGTCCTGGAGCGCAACCTGCGTTCCGGCGAGCGCCTAGAGCCGGCCGACGTCGAGACCAAGACCATGCAGTATCTTTATGCCGACGCCGACTCGTTCGTCTTCATGGACACCGCGACGTACGACCAAGTGCAGATTCCGAAGGACACGGTCGGCGACCAGGCGAGCTTCATGCCCGAGAACATCAACGTCGAGGTGCTGTTCTTCAACGGGCGCGCCGTGGACGTGACGTTGCCGAACTTCATCGAGCAGAAGGTGGTCGAGGCCGATCCGGGCTTCCGCGGCGACACCGCCACCGGCGCGACCAAGCCGGTGAAGATCTCGACGGGCGCGAGCATCAACGTCCCGCTCTTCATCAGCATCGGCGACGTCATCAAGATCGACACGCGCAGCGGCCAGTACCTAGAGCGCGTCGGCCGCGCCTAGCGCGGCCCCGATGGCGGCCTCGCGGGCAACCCTGGAAGCGCGCGGGCGAATTCTGCGCGCCGTTCGCGCCTGGTTCGCGGCGGAGGGATTCCTCGAGGTCGAGACCCCGGCGCGCGTTCGCTCGCCCGGTCAGGAGGTTCACCTCGACGCCGTTCCCGCCGGCGCGGGCCATTGGCTGGTGACCTCGCCCGAGTACCACCTTAAGCGGCTGGTCGCCGCGGGATTCTCGCGCGTCGTTGAGATCGGGAAGTGCTGGCGGGCGAACGAATCCAGTCCGCACCACGCCAGCGAGTTCACGATGGTCGAGTGGTATCGTGCAAACGCGCCGTTGGAAGCGCTGGCGGCCGACTGCGAAGTGCTGATCGAGATCGCGATCCGCGCGGCTGGCCGCGATCCGGCGGCGCAGGGGCTCTCGGCCCCGTTCGCCCGAACGACGGTGCGTGACCTCTTCGCGCGGTACGCCGGCATCGAACTGGCGGGCGACGAAGGCGCGGCGGCTCTGCATGAGAAGGCGCGCGCCGCGGGCGTGGCGGTCGGATCGGCCGAAGCGTGGGACGACATTTTTTACCAGGTCTTCCTAGACCGGATCGAACCCGCGCTCGCCGCCGGTGGTCCAACCTTCGTCTTCGACTGGCCGGCACCGCTCGCCGCGCTGGCGCGGCCCAAGGCAAACGATCCGCTGCTGGTGGAGCGGTTCGAGCTTTACGCCGGTGGCCTGGAGCTGGCCAACGCCTTCGGCGAGCTGACCGACCCGGTGGAGCAGCGCCGGCGTTTCGACGCGGAGGCGGCGGTGCGCGCCGCCCGCGGGAAGGACGTCTACCCGATAGACGAGGATCTGCTGGGGGCGCTCTCGCGCCTCCCGCCCACCGCGGGAATCGCGCTTGGCTTCGACCGTCTGGTGATGCTGGCGCTGGGTGTTTCGGACATCGGCCGGGTCATCGCCTTTTCGGACGCATAAACCTTGCCCGTTTTGGGCTTCCCTGCTATGCGTTTGCGCGGCTGGAGGCCGTACGCGTGACTCAATTTCTAAATGGATTGGCGCAATCCGCTCCCGGTGGGGGCAGCTCGCCTGTGATGCAGTTCGTTCCGCTGATCGCCATCTTCGGCATCTTCTATTTCCTGGTCCTGCGGCCCCAGTCGAAGAAGGCCAAGGAGCTGCAGAAGATGCTCTCCGAGCTCAAGAAGGGCGACGAGGTTTCGACGCAGGGCGGAATCATCGGCAAGATCACGGGTATTAAGGACAACGAGGTCACGCTCCAGGTGCAAGAAGGCGTTCGCATTCGGGTCCTCCGTAGCGCCGTGACCGGCGTCTACAACGCGCCTGTGCCCAAGGCCGAAGCAAAAGCGTCGTAGTCCCGACGTCCCGATACGCACACGGATAATTCATGGAACGCTCTTGGTGGTGGAAGGCGGCTCTTTATGGAGTCGTCACCGTGCTGGCCGTCGTCTATTTGATTCCGACGGTCGTTCCGGACGAAAAACAGCCGGACTTCATCAAACGGCACGTGCAGAAGCGGATCCAGCTCGGCCTAGATCTGCAGGGCGGACTGCACCTCGTCTATGAGGTCAACGTCGACAAGGCCGTGGCGAGCAAGGTCGATCGGATGGCGTCTGATCTGGAGGACCGCTTGCGCAAGGACAAGAGCGTCGTCGATCTCACCCTGACCCGCGAGGGGCGGGACGACATCGTCATCGCGTTCAAGCCGCCTATGGATCAGGTGAAGCTCGACGATTCGATCCTGCGTGACTACCGGAAGGCTCTGGACATCGTGAGCCGCGACCCAGCCGCGGGCGTGGTGCGGCTGCGCCTCGAGCCCGATCAGGTCGAGGAGGTTCGCGATTACGCTCTCCGTCAGGGGATCGAGACCATCCGCGGCCGGGTCGACAAGTTCGGCGTGTCCGAGCCGACCATCATCAAGAAGGGGACCGACATCATCGTCGAGCTCCCGGGCCTGAAATCGGCCGACTTCGAGCGGATCAAGTCGATCATCGGCCGCACCGCGCAGCTGGAGTTCAAGATTGTCGACGACGGATCGGAGTACATGAAGAAGGTCGCGGCGTCGGTCCCCAAGAACGACGTCAAGTCCGGTGGCATCGACGTGTCGCCCGAGTCGTGGACCGAGAAAGACTCCGGCAAGCCGCACGAGGACGTGTATCTGCGCTCGAAGAACCGCGACGCCTTGATGAAGTTCTTCGACGGGCTGACCGGCGAGCTCGCGATCCCGGCCGACCACGAGATCGGCTACGAGGAGACGCAGGCGCGTGGCGAAGACGGCCAGCAGACGCCGGATCACTACTGGCGCACCTACTACCTCCACAAGCGCGCGGCGCTCACCGGCGAATACCTCTCCAACGCCGATCAGACGTGGGATCAGCAGACCGGTCGTCCGGAGATCTCTTTCGAATTCGATCGCCAAGGCGCGGCGATCTCCGAGCGGATGACCGGCGACAACATCGGCCGGAAGATGGCGATTCTTCTGGATGACAAGATCAACAGCGCGCCGGTCATCGAGGGGCGAATCGGGGCGCGCGGGCGCATCACGCTGGGCGGCTTCGGCGACCCGTTCGCCCTTCAGCAGGAGGCAAAGGACCTGGTGGGGGTGCTCCGTTCCGGCGCGCTCCCGGCACCGTTGCGCAAGACCTTTGAGACCCAGGTCGGACCGACCATGGGGCGCGATGCGGTCGAGAAGGCCAAGTTCTCGATGTACATCGGCGCCACCGCCGTCGTCCTCTTCATGCTCATCTACTACCGTCTTTCGGGAATCATCGCGATCGTGGCGATGATCCTGAACATGCTCTACATGGTGGCGATTCTGGCCGGGTTCGAGGCGTCGCTCACTTTGCCAGGAATCGCGGGCCTGGTGCTCACCATCGGGATGGCGGTCGACGCGAACATCATCATTTACGAGCGCATCCGGGAGGAACTCCGCCTCGGCAAATCGGTTCGGACAGCCGTCGATGGGGGCTTCTCGCGCGCGTTTTGGACCGTGTTCGACGCGCACGTCACCAACTTCGTCGCGGGCGTGGTCCTCTACTCGTACGGGTCGGGGCCCATCCGCGGCTTCGCGGTCACGCTGCTGGTCGGCATCGTCACCAACCTCTTCACCTCTTACTGGCTCTCGCACTGGATGTTCGACGGTGTGGTCGGCCGCCGGGGCGCCACGCGCGCCACCTTGTCGATCTAGAGGACGAAATGCCGGTCCAAAACCAGCACCAAAAGTTCTTCGAGATAATTAAGCCGGGCTCGACCTACGAATTCATCGGCAAGCAACGATATTGGATCGGCCTTTCGATCTTCCTCGTGGCCTTGACGGTCGTCCTGCTTCCCCTCAACGCGTACGTTTTCAAGAGCCGCGGCCACATGCTTAACTGGGGGGTCGATTTCAGGGGCGGCAGCGAGATCCTGCTGGAATTTTCGCGGCCGGTCGAGGCCAGTGAAATTCGCAAGACGCTGGCCGACGTCGGGTTCCCCGATGCGGACGTGGTCAAGTACGCGGACCCGAGCGGGCAGAAGAAGTGGAACTATATGCTCCGGGTGGGGGCGGTCTCGGTGGTCTCGGAGCAGCAGGCGAAGCAGATCCGAGAATCCCTCGCGAAGGAGGGCGACGCGAGCCTCAAGCGATTCGAGTGGTCGGAGGGGGGCGACAAGCTCTACCTCCGTTATGACCGGCCGGTCGATCCCGCGTCCTTGGGGAACTCCCTCAAGGCTCTCGGCGTGAACACCAATCAGGTGCAAGGCTTTGGCCGCGCCGACGAGAACACCTACGAGGTGACCCTGGTCGGCCTCGATACCGAGATCCGACACGCGCTCGACGCGCGCCTCGGCGCGGGAGCCGTGGCCTCGATTCCATCGGTCGAGTCGGTCGGCGCCAAAGCGGGCAAACAGCTCCAGTACGACGGCGCCCGATCGCTGCTTTATGCGATCTTGCTGATCATGGTCTACATCGCTTTTCGCTTCGACCTCCGGTATGGCCCGGGAACGGTCGTCGCGCTGCTGCACGACGCGGTGATTGCCGTCGGGGCGTTCGCGGTCACTTACAAGGAGTTCTCGCTCACGACGGTAGCCGCGGTGCTGACCATCATCGGCTTTTCGATGAACGACACGATCGTGGTGTTCGACCGCATCCGCGAGAATGCGACGCGCCTGCGGGACCGGCGTTTTGACCGCGTCGTCAACCAGTCGATCAACGAGACGCTGTCCCGCACCATCTGGACCAGTGCGACGGTCTTCTTCGTGACGCTCGCGATGAACGTGTTTGGCATCGGTGTGATTCGGGACTTCGCCTTCGCGATGAACGTCGGCGTCATCGTCGGCACTTACTCGTCCATCTTCATCGCCAGCCCGATTCTGATCTGGCTCAACGACAAGTACCTCGACAGCCAGCGCCGTCAACAGGTCGCGGGCCGCAATCCCCGCCGCTCGCAGCGCGACGAGCTCGAATCCGAAACCTGACAGCGCACCCCGGTGCTAAGGTGCGCGCGTGCGGTCGCTCGCGTGGCAAACGCCTTCGCTCGACGAGGCCCAGGTGGTCGCCCTTGCGGTCGACCTCGGCATTCGGCCTCTCACCGCGCGGGTCCTGGTCGGACGGGGGATCGCGCGAGCGGACCTCGCAGCGCGATTTCTTGCGCCGCGGCTCGGCGATCTACGGAAGCCAGACGGCATGGCGGATCTGGTGCGCGGGGTGGAGCGCCTTGTGGCGGCGCTCGGCGCCGGCGAGACAATCGGCGTGTTCGGCGACTACGACGTCGACGGCGTGACGACGGCGGCGGTGCTGACCTGCGCGTTGCGCGGATTCGGCGGACGGGTGGTGGCGCGCGCCGCCAGTCGAAACGCCGGATACGGACTAGGGGTCGATGACGTGGCCCACTTTGCGGCCGACGGTTGTGGGGTTCTGGTCACCGGTGACTGCGGCACGAGCGATCACGAAGCCTTGGCAGACGGACGCGCCCGCGGCCTCGACATCATAGTGATCGACCACCACGAGCTTCCGGCCCGGGCATCGGCCGCGTACGCGCTCATCAATTCGCGCCGCGCCGATGACACCTTCCCGTTCAAGGGCCTCGCTTCCTGCGGTGTCGCGTTCTACCTGGCGGCCGCGTTGCGCACCCGCCTACGCGCCAGCTTCGATCCGCGCGAGCTTTTGGATCTGGTCGCGCTCGGGACGATCGCCGATCTCGTACCCCTGCTGGACGAGAACCGGATTCTGGTCGCCGCAGGCCTCAAGACGCTCTCCGAGCGGCGGCGCCCGGGGCTGGCGGCGCTGGCGGCCCGCGCGGAGCTGCCCGAAGGCGCCATCACTGCCCACGATGCGGCGTTTCGGCTGACGCCGCGGCTCAACGCAGCCGGCCGTCTCGGCGAGGCGCAGCTCGCCCTCGATCTCTTGCTGGCCTCCGAAACGGACGCCGCCCGGCTGGCCGCCACGCTCGACGAGCAGAACACCGAGAGGCAGCGGATCCAGGAGCTGGTCTGGATCGAAGCGCGCGCCGCGGCGGTGGCTCAAGACGACGCGCCCGCGCTGGTCGTGAGCGCCGAAGGCTGGCACCAGGGTGTCCTCGGAATCATCGCCGCGCGACTGGTCGACACGTTCGCCCGGCCGGCGGTGGTGATCGGCTTCAAAGGCGGAGGAGGGCGCGGATCGGCGCGGACCGTGCCCGGCGTGAACCTTTTCGACGCGCTCAGCGGCTGCAGCACCCATCTGACAAAATTCGGCGGTCACGCGGGCGCCGCCGGAATGAGCCTGTCGGCCTCACGGCTCGACGACTTCCGGACGGCCTTCGTCGCGGAGGTGTCGCGCCAGATCGGCGGCCGAGCCGCGCCCGCCCTGGAGGTCGACGCGGAGGTCGCGCTCGGGGAGCTGGATCTGATCCTCGCCGGGGAGCTGGCCAGCCTGGCGCCATTCGGCGCCGCCAACCGTGAGCCGCTGTTTGCGCTCCGGGGCGTTACCGCCCGCGCCACCCGCCGGGTGGGCAAGGGGCACCTGCAGCTCACGCTCGATCACGCGGGAGCGACCAGCGAGGCCATCGCCTTCGGTTTCGGCGACGCCGATCCTGGCGCCGGCGCGCTGGTCGATCTGGTTGCGACCGCCGAGCTGGACGTCTTCCGCGGTGTGCGCCGTACGCGCCTCAAGGTGGCCAAACTCGCCCGCCGGGGCAACGGCGATTAAAATCGACCCTCCCGTGCCGCACCGTCGCTTCGATCCGAGCCCGCCCCGGGAACGTAGCTTCTGGGAGCTCCTCCCGCGCCGGAACCTCCGTCGAGCGCTGTTCCTGTTTCTCGCGCTCGGCGGCGTGCTCGTCATCAAGCTGACCGGCGCCCCTTCATTCCGAAAGATGTTCGAGGACGTGGCGCCGCCCGCACCGGCGGGCGGGTTTCAGCACATCGAGGTTCGCCCCCCGGGGACGCCAGCGACGGGTCAGCCGTAACATGCCGGCGCCGGGCGAGCCGCTGGCCTGGCTGGCGTTCGGCGTCATCGTCGCAGTGATCCTGGCGCTCGATCTGGGAGTTTTTCATCGCAAGGCGCACGTGGTCCGCGCCCGCGAGGCGGCGGTCTGGTCGTTGGTCTGGATTGGCCTGGCGCTCCTCTTCAACTTGGGGATCTACCTCCGCTGCGGATCCGATCGCGCGCTGGAGTTTCTCCAGGCTTGGCTGATCGAGAAGGCGCTCTCGGTCGACAACCTGTTCGTATTCCTGGCGGCGTTCACCTACTTCGCCGTTCCCGATCGCCTCCAGCACCGAGTTTTGTTCTGGGGAATTCTGGGCGCGCTCGTGACGCGCGGGCTGTTCATCGCCGGAGGCGCGCTGCTGCTGGCGGCGTTTCACTGGGTCACGTACATCTTCGGCGCCTTCCTGGTTCTCACCGCCGCCCGGCTGTTCTTTGGCGCCGAGGAAGAAATCCACCCCGAGAAAAACCCGGTGCTGGCGCTCTTCCGCCGGTTCGTGCGCACCACGCCCGACTATGAGGGCGCTCGATTCTTCACCCGCCGCGACGGCCGGCTGATGGCCACGCCGCTGCTCACCGTCCTCGTGGTGATCGAGGCGACCGACGTGGTCTTCGCTGTCGATTCCATCCCAGCGGTGTTCGGCGTGACGCGCGACGTGTTCATCGTCTACACCTCGAACATCTTCGCGGTCCTCGGATTGCGCGCTCTGAGCTTCCTGGTGGCGAGCCTCGTCCGTCGCCTGCGCTATCTCAAAGCGGCCCTGGCGCTGGTGCTCGCCTTCGTCGGCGGCAAGATGCTGCTCGCGGACCACTACCGGATCTCGGATGCGATCTCGCTGCTGGTCGTGGGCGGCCTCGTCACGGGGGCCGCGCTGCTGTCGGCGGTCATCCCAGCGACTGGCGCGCCACCGCCTGGTGCGGCTCCGACTGGCGCACCTCCAGGCTCACAGCCGCCGGTGTGACAGGCACGGGAGCGCCGCACGAACCTGATCTTGGTAACCGAGATCGATTCGCGCGAGCGCCACGCCCTCGTGATCGCCGCACTCGGCGATCACGACGCCCCAGGGGTCGACGACCAGGGCGTGGCCATAGCTCCTTCGTGTCGGGCCGTGCGCGCCGAACTGGGCGGGCGCGAAGACGTAGAGCTGGTTCTCAATCGCGCGCGCCCGAAGCAGGGCGTGCCAGTGGTCCTTCCCGGTTTCTAGGGTGAAGGCCGAAGGGACAGCGACGATTCGCGCGTCGCGCGCCGCCAGCGCGCGATACAGCTCCGGGAACCTCAAGTCGTAGCAGATGCTGAGGCCGAGCCCGCCCCATGGGGTCGGGGCGACGATCGCTTCGGCGACACCCGGTTCGATTGCCTCCGACTCCCGGAACCGCTTGCCGCCCGGGACGTCGACATCGAACAGATGGATCTTTCGGTAGACCACGACCACCGCCCCTGCGGGATCGAGCAGGATCGCGCTGTTCCGGATGCGGGTTCCGGCGCCGCGTTCGGGGAATCCGCCCAGGAGCAGCCAGGTGCCCGCGCGGCGCGCCAGCTCCCGCATGGCCGACAAAATGGGACCGCCGGTGGGCGCCCCGCTCGGCTCGGCGACCTCGGGTCCAGGCAACACCTCGGCGATCGACAGCCGATGATCGCGATCGTCGCCAAGGTAGGCAAAGTTCTCGGGCAAGCCGACCAGCAATGCCCCGGCGCTGGCAGCCTCGCGGACCAGCTCGCCTGCGCGCTCCAGATTGGTTTCGACATCCTCTGAGGAGGTCATCTGCACCGCGCCGACGACCAACTCGGACATGATCCGATGGAGCGTAGCACGGCTCCCGCTTGCGGTTCGCGGAGGCTTCCAAACCGCCAAAAAAACCCGCAAATCCTGACGCTTACGTGGCAAGGCGTACCTTGCGCCCTCCCGATCGCCGTGTTATAAAACGCGGCCTCGAAGATTGCGTTGCCTCCTTTTCGAAGGGCGGGCCGCGTGCCCGCCTTTTCTATTGCCCAAACCCCTTGCCCCAAACCCCCCATGCGAAAGGACCTTCAAGACTTGTGGTTGCTCGCTGAACCCCACGTCCGCGACGGGGGCTTCGATCTGATCGAAGTCCAGTTTGGTCGCGAGCAATCGGGGGCGGTGCTGCGCCTTTTCATCGATCGGACCGAAGGAAACGCGGGAAGCGTGACCCACGAGGATTGTGAACGGGTGAGTCGCGACGTGTCGGCGGCCTTGGATGTCGCCGACCACATTCCGTACACGTACCAGCTTGAAGTGAGCTCGCCTGGGCTTGATCGGCCCCTGCGGCGAGAGCAGGACTTTGCGCGATTCGTGGGGGAGAGCGCTCGAATACGGCTCAACGATGGGGTGCAGGGGCGACGCAATTTCACCGGGACCCTCCGTGCGGCCAAGAATGGCCGGGTGGAGATCGCTTGTGACGACCGGTCTTACGAGCTCCCCATCGATGACGTCTCTCGGGCCAACCTGGTGCCCGATTGGGAACGCGAATTCCAGCGCGCGGACGCCGGACCCCAATCGGGTCCCAACGATCGCGTCGGGGCAGATCAGCCATGGCCGGCTCGAGCCCTCAGCGGGCGGGCTCGGGGACCCATTCAGGGTCCCCATTCAAAACGGAGCGCTTCATGAACGACGGTGCCGCCCTCGGCCTGGTCCTCGACCAGGTCTCGAAAGACAAGAACATCGACCGCGCAGTGCTCGTCGAGACGCTGGAACAAGCGATCTTGACCGCCGCCAAGCGCGCCTTCGGCTTGCAGCGCGAGATGGAGGCCAAGTTCAACGAGGAGACCGGCCGCGTCGATCTTTGGCAGATCATGATCATCGCCGAGTTCCTGACGGCCGGTAACGAAGAGAAGGAGATCCTCTGGGCCGACGCCGAACGTTTCGGTCTCAAAGCGGAAGTCGGCGAGGAGCTGCTCTTTCAGATCTTCTACGACGAAAAGGATCAGGCGAAAGCCGAGGAGCAGGACGCCAAATATGGCGAGCTGCTCAAGCTCAACCGGGCCTGGAAGGGATTCGGCCGGATCGCCGCACAGACGGCCAAGCAGGTCATCCTGCAGCGCGTCCGCGAGGCCGAGCGCGAGAACATCTTTAACCAGTACAAGGAACGCAAGGGCGAGCTCATCTCCGGGATCGTGCGGCGCTTCGAGCGCGGCAACATCATCGTAGATTTGGGTGGCGCCGAGGCCGTCTTGCCGGTTCGCGACCAGGTGCCGCGCGAGTCCTATCGGGCGGGAGACCGAATCGTCGCCTATGTCGTCGAGATCGACAAGGCGGCGCGCGGACCCCAGATCATCCTTTCGCGGACGCACAAGGGTTTGCTCGAGAAGCTGTTCGAGATGGAGGTGCCGGAGATCTACGAGAAGATCGTCCGCATCGAAGCGTCGGCGCGCGAGGCCGGGGCGCGCTCGAAGATCGCGGTCAACTCGCGCGATCGCGACGTCGATCCGGTGGGCGCCTGCGTCGGCATGAAGGGGTCACGCGTGCAGGCGGTCGTGCAGGAGCTGCGCGGCGAGAAGATCGACATTGTTCCCTACGACGCCGATCCGGTGAAGTTCGTCTGCAACGCCATCGCCCCGGCGGAGGTTGCCCGCGTGCTCATGGACGTCGGCGCCCACACAATGCAGCTCATCGTTCCCGACGAGAAGCTCTCTCTGGCCATCGGCAAGAAGGGTCAAAACGTGCGGCTCGCTTCGCAGCTCACGGGCTGGCGGATCGACATCCATTCTGCCTCGAAGGTGATGGAGATGGAGCAGCGCGCGCGTCAGTCGCTGGCCGCCATCGCGGGCATGGGGCCCGAATTGGCCGAAGCGCTGTTCAAAGCGGGCTGGCGCTCGGCCGCCGAGGTCGCGGAGGCGAAGCCCGACGAGCTGACGTCGGTGTCCGGGATCGCCGGTTTGCCGGCGGCTCAAGCGCTCATCTCGGGCGCGGCGGTCGCGGCCGAGGTCGAGCGGGCCCGTCTGGCGGAAGAGGCCACCGCGCGGGTCGCCCAGGAGGCGCGCCTCCTGGAAGAGGCAGCCGCGGCCCGCCCTCCGGAGGCGCCTTAAGCGATGTGCGAGGGCAACGGCGAGAGCAACCATGCCGGCAGCTATCCGAACCTGCGTCGGCTGCCGGCAGCGCGGTCCCGCGGTGGAGATGATACGACTCGCCGCTCAGGATGGGCGCGTCGTGATCGCGCCAGCCAGCGCTATTGGGGGACGAGGTGCCTCTGTGCATCCACGTCCTTCCTGCGTGACAGGCGCGCTCAAATCGGGCGTACTGGCGCGGGCGTTCAAACGTCCGGTCGTGGCGGCGGCGGCATTCTTGGAAGATCTCACCTTGGCCTCGCGTAACCGAAAATTGGGGACACCATGATCGGAAGTGGATACGAGCGAATGGGGACGCCGGAAGCGCCGGTGGGACCCCGGGTGCGCGTTTACGAGCTGGCCAAGGATCTCGGGGTCCAACCCAAAGATCTGTTGACCAAGCTGCGCGCGATGGCCATCGACGTCGCGAATCACATGTCGCAGATCGAACCCGGCGAAGTCGACCGGATTCGCCGCGCCGTCGATCGGGAACGACACGAAAGCCTGGTCGAAGAGCGCCTAACGGATACGGTCATCCGGCGCCGCTCGAAGACCGTCGCGGCGAGCGCGGTACCTGCGCGGTCCGACATTCCCACGCCCGCGGTGGCTGCGACGGCGACTCATCCACAGCCGACGGCTCCCGCCCCGCGAGCGCCGGAACCGGTCACCGCCAAAGCTCAGACGCCGGCGCCGCCCCCGCCCGAATCGGTGCCGGCGCGCGCGGTCGAGGTTCGTCCCGCGCCGGTCGAACGCGAATCAGCGCCGCCGAGGCCGATCGAGGTGCCGGTGCCGGCAACCATGTTGGCCGCGTCGCCTCCCGCACCCGAGGCGCCGCGTCCGATCCTGAAGACCATTGCTCAGACGGTCGTCACCGGCTCGGCGGCGACCGGTGCGTTCATCCAGCTGCCCGGCACGGCACCGCGCGGCGAGCCCGGCGCGCCTCGGGTCGAGATTAAGGATCGCGACGAGGAGCTCAAACGTCTCGGCCGCGGCGGCCTGCTGAACCGGGCCCCGGCCGGGCGCGATCGTTTCGGCCGACCCGCGTTCGGCCCGGGCGGCCAGCGCCCTGGCAGCTTCCCCAAGAAGCGGGTCGCCGCTGCCGGCAAGAAGCTCAAACAGACGCAGATCACCACCCCGGCCGAGCACAAGCGGGTGATCCGCATGGGCGACAACATCGCCGTCGCGGATCTCGCCCAGAAAATGGCGGTCAAGGGCAAGGAGATCATAAAGAAGCTTTGGGCGCTCGGCATGATGGGCGTCAACATCAACCAGGACGTCGATCTCGACACGGCGACGCTGGTCGCCAACGAGTTCGGGTTCCAGATCGAATCGACGGCGTTCCGCGAAGACGAGGTCCTGACCGAGACCGAAGCGCCGGACAGCCCCGACGACATGGTTTCGCGGGCTCCCGTCGTCACCATCATGGGACACGTCGACCACGGCAAGACCTCGCTGCTCGATGCTATCCGCAAGGCAAACGTCGCCGGCGGAGAAGCGGGCGGCATCACCCAGCACATCGGCGCCTACAAGGTCCACGCGGATCGAGGCGACGTGGTCTTCCTGGATACGCCAGGTCACGAGGCTTTCACTGCGATGCGCGCGCGCGGCGCACAGATGACCGACATCGTGGTCCTGGTCGTCGCCGCCGACGACGGGCCGATGCCTCAGACGATCGAGGCGATCAACCATGCCAAGGAAGCCAAGGTTCCCATCGTCGTGGCGGTCAACAAGATCGACAAGCCAGGGGCCAACCCCGAGGTGATCCGCAACAAGCTCTCCGAGCACGAGCTGGTCTCCGAGGAGTGGGGTGGCACCACGATCTTCGTGAACGTCTCGGCCAAGACCAAAGAGGGGATCGACAAGCTCCTCGAGATGCTGGCCCTTCAGGCGGAATTGCTCGAGCTGCGGGCCAACCCCAGCAAACCCGCCAAGGGGCACGTGGTCGAGGCGCGCCTCGATCGCGCGCGCGGGCCGATTTCGACGATCCTGGTCGAGGATGGTACTCTGCGGCTCGGCGATCTGGTCGTCGCGGGCGAGTACTCCGGGAAGATCCGGGCCATGCTGGGCGACCAGGGGCAGGCGGTCGCCGAGGCCGGCCCCTCTACGCCCGTCGAGGTGCTCGGCCTCGATGGCGTTCCCGACGCGGGCGAAGTGTTCAACGTCGTCACCGACGAGAAGGCGGTTAAGTCGCTGGTCGAGCACCGGCACGACGC
>CAAGKR010464802.1_pt1 | contig 13978 bp, 10 predicted proteins | sample 2556971 | NCBI WGS metagenome assembly CAAGKR01 (sample SAMEA5207829, study PRJEB30636) | soil metagenome | biome: forest; feature: boreal; material: soil | place: USA | collected 2011-09 | depth 1 m | reverse complement strand
CAGCGACGACCATTATGGCCAGATATAGCCAGAACTCTTTTGTCGCGAGGCCCCATTCGCTGCTACAACCCAGCAGGTCGGGCCCGGTGTTACGCGGTAGCGTAGAGGAGAGCCGGCCTGGGGGATCCAGCGACTCCAAATGTTGTCACGCCAGCCTATCGTTGCATCGCCTGATAACCCTGTCATACTGTTGCATCGTCGCAACACTTTTGTGGCTGTTGGAGCGCCTTAGAAGCCGGTGTTCACCAGCGACAGATGTTACCCCGCATTAGGGCTGGTTAACGGTGTTGTTGCCATGTCGCCGCAGTTGGAATGGATGGGAATCGTCCTATTGCCGAACTCAGCAGGTTTGCTAACGTTGTGTCCGTTCGATCACGAACTTTCGCGCGGCAACTTTGTCCACAATGCAGCAACCGACGGGAACCAAATGACCAGCGCTCTGGCTCGAAAGGACTTTCGCCCAGCTCAAGACTCTACTCCGTCATACAACCCCGTCACCGAAAAAATGCGAGCCCTGATCGTGGATGACGATCGGACGCTCAGGGAAGGATGCGCCAGCGTGCTCCGCGCCGATGGCGTCAACGTGGAAGTCACCGGACGCGGCGAAGAAGCGATCCAGATGATCCACCGGTCGCGCTTCGACATCATGTTCGTCGACGTGTACCTGGAGCCGGTTTCGGGGATCGACGTGCTCAAAGCCGTGATGGCCACGGCACCCAGCACTCTCGTCGTGCTCATGACCGGCAACCCGAGCGTCGATTCGAGCATCGAGGCAATGCAAATCGGCGCTTGGGACTACCTGCCGAAGCCATACTCCGGCACTCAGCTCCAGCTGCTGGTTGGTCGCGCCGCGCACGCACTCACGGCGAGACGCGAGCAGGACACGCCGGCGGGAGATGCACTGGCGTCGGGACCCGGCGGAAGTCTCCTTCTCGGAACCTCCCCTGCCTTCAAGAACGCAACCGAGCTCGCGCGGAGAGCTGCGCCGACGAATGCGTCGGTCATGATCGTTGGCGAGACTGGTACTGGGAAAGAGGTGATAGCCCAGTACATCCACCACCACAGTCGTCGCGCCAGAAAGCGGTTGGTTCCGATCAATTGCGCCGCGATTCCAGAGCAGCTCCTCGAATCCGAAATGTTCGGCCACCGCAAAGGAGCCTTCACCGGTGCCGATCGCGAAAAGATGGGACTGCTTGAGCTCGCAGATGGTGGCACGCTCTTCCTCGACGAGCTGAGCGAGATGTCGATGCCGCTTCAGGCCAAGATGCTACGCGTCCTTCAGGATGGAATCGTGCGTCGAGTCGGTAGCGAACAAGAGGACGCTGTCGTCGATGTACGGTTCGTCTCCGCGACCAATCGGGATCCCCGAGAGGCAATTCGAAGCAAGCAACTTCGCGAGGACCTCTACTACCGCCTCAACGTCGTGCAGGTGACGATTCCACCGCTGCGGGAGCGGGTTGAGGATATCCCACTTCTGGCAAACCACTTCCTCCGCGTATTCTGGGCACGGCACCGGGCGGTCAAGGATGCTGTTCCATCGTTCAGCGAAGACACTCTCGAGTTTCTCTCATCGCGCCCGTGGCGGGGCAACGTGCGCGAACTCCAGAATTTTGTCGAGCACGTGACGATTCTCGCGCAACCCGGCGCAAAGATTCAGATCCACCATCTCCCGCTCGATCAGGAGGTGGACCCAGGCGCCCCCAGCAACGGATTGGGAATCATGCCGTCGAGCGACGCCTACCACGTCGCGAAGGAACAGGTGCTCGCTACTTTTGAGAAGAACTACGTCACGAGGCTGGTTGCAAGGGCGTCGGGCAACATGTCTCGAGCGGCACGGTTGGCGAGCGTAGACCGAACCACCCTCTACCGTTTGCTCGAGCGTCACGGCTTCCGGCGGGATTTCAGCGAATCGGGTGGCGGGGCTGAACAACTTTCGGATGGCTCGGTGCGCGCCGACCACAGCGTTCCGCCGCTGGCGGATATTTCGTCCGCGTAGCTACTGGGAATCCTGCCAATTCCCCGAGTCCGCCCGCGCGATTGGCGATGCCGGCGGGCTCCTCGATTGGCAGACGCCCGTTTCGCAAGATTCAAAATGCGCGACAAATCGTTTGTGTGACCATTCCACTCGACCGTTGCGGCGCCGCAACATGTCGGCGGAGCGAACTCGCGTAACTCGTTGCAGCAGAAGACAATCACTATGGGCGGCTAATTGCGTTACGGGCACACAACCGAGCGGGGATTGCCCCGAGATAACCCCCACCATCGCCTTTGAGAATGCGCGTCCGCTCTTCGCCCTCTGATTTCGCTGTCGCTCCACCGAATGCCGGTACCATGGGCGCAACCTCATGGAACGGCGGGCCCCCAACAATGAATGGCTCGTCCGAGTCGGAAGGCATCCAGTGGTCACGCTACATCGACGCGATCTGGCGCCATTCGCTCCTGATAATCGCAGTGGCGCTCATGGGTTCCGTCATCGGGCTTTATGCTGCTCGGCGGGTCAGACCCGTTTATGACGCGGATGTGACCATCTGGGTCAACACAACGCCAAACGGCGCGCAGCTGTCGGGCCCAATCAGACAACCGCAGCTCCTTACGTCGGTGTCGTGGGTGGAGCTGCTCCGGAGTTTTGCGATCGTCGATCCGATTGTCCGCGAGCTCAAGCTCAACGTCGGGTATGCACCGGCCGATTCCCTGCTCTTCGCCAACTTCGAATGGACCCCGGCCACCAGGTCTGGAGCATACACACTGACAATCGACGGGCAGGGGCGAAGCTACCTGCTGTCAACTGCGACTGGCACCGTCCTGGAACGCGGCCTGGTCGGCGATTCTGTGGGTCGAAAGGTCGGCATGAGCTGGCTTCCGGACAAACGCTTTCTCGGGGCTCGACGGACTATCGGGTTCGGTGTGACGTCGCCGCACAGTACTTCAGCGTCCCTGTTGGGTGCGGTGCACGCGACGCTCCCCGAGGACGGGCAGTTTCTTAAGATCACCCTCACGGGAACGGATCCGCGCCGCACAGCTCGAACCGTCAACGCGTGGGCGGCGCAATTGGTGACCTCCTCAGGCGGCCTCAAGAAGAGCCATCTGCTCGAGTTCAAGAGAATCCTGGGTGATCAGCTTGCGTTGGCAGAGGGCCAGCTGCGTGCATCGGAGGACCAACTCGAACGCTTCCGCGTTAACACGATCACCCTTCCGCATGGCGCCGTTGCCGGAGCCGCTCAGGGCGACCCCGTCGTTGCGAACTACTTCCAGCAGAAGGCCGCGCTCGATGAATTGCGGAGCGAACAGGACGCGCTGGAAAGAATGATCGCGGACGCGAAAGGTGGGCCGATCAACACGCAGGGATTCCTGCAGCTGCCGACAATTCTCAACACCGCCCCGCAGCTTCGGAACGCAATCGAGGAGCTCTCGTTGCGACAAGCCACCCTCCGCACCGAGCAGCAGTTCCTGACCGATGCGAATCCGCGGATCAAACAGCTCGCCGAAGCCGTGCGGGTTCTGGAAAGGGAGACCATTCCCCAGATAACGCTGGCCGTGTTGAATTCGCTCAAAGCGCGCGAGCCGGAGCTGGGTACTCGCATCGATGCCGGGTCACAGGAATTGCGCGCGATTCCTGCTCGGGCAACTGAGGAGATGCGATTGGCACGCCGGGTAAGCGCAAGCGAGAGCCTCTACAACTCGCTCAAGGCGCGGTACGAGGAAGTGTCAATCGCGGAGGTCCAGACGACACCGGACCTCAGTGTTCTCGACACCGCCGTGACACCGACCTCTCCGACGTCCAACGATTCGCCGCGGCTGTTGCTGCTCGCCGTGGCGGCGAGTATCGGTTTCGCGTTCGCCCTTGCACTCATTCTCGACCGCCTCGATCGGCGCTTCAGGTACCCGGAGCAAGCAACGCACGAGCTCGGCCTCAGTATCGCCGGCACAGTGCCAAAGATCAAAGCGAACGGTCGTGGCGACATCAAGCTCGATGTGATGTCACAAGCGGTTGAGTCGTTCAGGACCATTCGTCTCGCGCTGCGTTACGATTTTCCAGATGATTTGCCGATCGTCTTGGGAATATCGAGTCCCGCGAGGGGGGACGGTAAATCGCTCGTCGCCTCCAATCTTGGTCTTGCGTTCGCGAGCGCCGGCAGCCGCACCCTCCTGATCGATGGCGATGTGCGGTGCGGGGCGCTCCATAGCACTTTCGAGATTCCTGTAACGCCAGGGCTCGTCGACTATCTCCACGGCAACGCGTCCGTCGAGTCGATTGTTCGCTCCACCGCGTCTGAGAATCTCTTTCTCATTCCAAGGGGTACGAGACACAACCGCGCACCCGAGCTTCTGGTCTCGGAGCTGATGAGTAGTCTCGTCCACGCCATGCGCTTGCAGTTCGACGTCGTTATCATCGACTCGCCGCCCCTCGTCGCCGGAATAGACGCCTACGCTCTGGGCGCGGCCGCCGGCAGCATGCTGATTGTGCTCCGGCCAGCGCAGACCGACCGCAAGCTTGCCGCGGCGAAACTCGAGGTGCTGGACCGCCTCCCAATCCGGATTCTTGGCGCGGTACTCAATGCCGTTCCCGGCGGAGGCGCCTACCGCTATTACGGCGCCGACTATGAGTACAAAGACGAGAACGGGAAGGAACCGATCGCGGATTTCGCGACTCCGAAAGGACTGGTACTCCGGGCCTGATTTTGACCGTCGAGCAGACTCGGCTCCGATGGCAGAATGATTCGAATCAACTGTGGCGCCAGACGAAAGCTGTGTAGGGCGGGCGCAACACCTGGCGTGAATGTGCGCGATTTCTTCTTTGTCGCGATCGTCGCAACGAGAAGTAGGACAAGACTTTAAGCCACGTCGCCAACTGGTGACCCGTTAGCATGCCCCCTGCGTTCTCCTACTTTATTCATGCCGCTCAGGATACCTACTTTGCCAGACTTTCATAGCGCCGCCATCGACCCCGCGCGTCGCCGCCAAGGTCGCGTCATCCGCTTCACACTGGTCCTGTCGGCGTGCGTCACTGCGGTCACTTCGATGCCTGGCACCGCCGGTGCCCAAAGCGTTACCGGAGCGCTGACCTCCCGCGCTGAGCTCTCTGCCGCCGCCACTCAGGCCGAGCAGTCCCGAAATACTCTGCGGGCCGCGGCAATTCGACAGCGTCTGCGCGATGGAGATTTTCAGGTCGGGGACCGAATCCTGCTCACCGTTTTTTCCGACGCCGCCCGTACTGATACGCTGGTCGTGCGGGACGGCCGCGTCATCGATCTCCCGGGCAAGGCGGTCTTATCGCTATCCGGCGTGTTGCGTTCCGAGCTCAAGGACCGTGTCACGACGGAAGTGCTCAAGTATGTGAAGGCCGACAAGGTCGATGTCACGCCACTCACCAGGATCGGTGTGCTTGGTGAGGTTGCGCGTCCAGGCTATTTCGCCCTTCGGTCCGACGTTCCTATAACAGACGCCATCATGCAGGCAGGCGGGCCGACCGCCACGGCTGACATAGAGAGGAGCGTGGTGAGAAGGGGAAGTCGCGAGTATCGCTCCGCTGACGAGACGCGGCAAGCTGTCGCCAACGGGCTCACGCTCGACCAGCTAGGCCTCACCGCCGGCGACGAGCTCGTCGTGGGTCGACAGCGCCAACTGGTCAACCCGGCCACTTCGGCCGCGTTGGGTATGATCGCGAGTCTTGCTGCGATTTTCTACACTATACATCGTCACTAGAGTGCCGTCCCCCGGTCTGGGCGAGAGGATCGAGATAGAGCGGGCGATCCCGCTGACGTGCGAGGGCATGCGACCTGAGGAAGCGACGTCGCAAGGCGCAGAGCCGCGATCACGGTCCAACTTCGTCGACCGTGGGATGAACGTAATCATCGCTTCTCTCGCGTTGCTCTTCGTGAGCCCGGTGATGCTGGTGTTCGCGGTACTCGTCAAACTCACCTCTCCGGGACCGATATTCTACTCGCAGCCACGCGTCGGGATCGACCGTAGGCGGTCGTCCGACGGATCGAAAATGTACGATCGGCGAACGCGTGATCTCGGAGGCCTTCCCTTCATTATCTACAAATTCCGCACGATGTACGTCGGTGCCGAGATCCGTCATCGCGCGGTGTGGGCATCAAAGGAAGACGCCAGGGTCACGCCGGTCGGCGGGTTGATGCGGAAACTGCGCATCGACGAGCTGCCGCAGCTTTTCAACGTGATCAATGGGGACATGAACATCGTCGGTCCGCGGCCGGAGCGTCCCAGCATATTCTCACGCCTGCGTGTCGATATCGCCGATTACTCTCTTCGCCAACGCGCAAAGCCTGGCATTACAGGCTGGGCTCAGATCAATCAGAGCTACGACACGAGCCTGGACGATGTCCGCAGAAAAGTGCAATTCGATCTGGAATACCTGCAACGCCAGGGCGTAGGAGAAGATCTGATGATCATGGCCAGGACGGTGCCGGTCATGCTCTTCCGCAAGGGCGGCTGGTAAGAGCTCCTCAGCGACCGGAAGCGCGAGGCACCGGTGGCCAGATCTCAACTCCGACTTCGGCATAAGCCTGCGTGGCGGCGTCAGGTTCGCGGTCCCCGACCGCATCTCGCAGCACCCAGCCAACGCACAACCCGAGGCCGCTGACGGCCTGCATGAGTAGATGCAGTGGCGCAACGACAATGGCAAAAGGGATCCCGCGCGCCTTCGCGAAGAACAGATACGCCGGGAGATTGAGCGCGATCGCGCCCACCAGAACAATCGCCGCTTTGGCGGGCGCATTCGGCGTCGGCAGGAACGCCGCCGAGAACGCCAGGAAGCATGCCACCGCAAAAACCGGTGCTAACGGGCGACTCAGCGTGAACACCACGTCGCTCGGTACCGCCACTCGCGTGCGCTGATATCCCAGCGATCTGGTGAGCAGCGCGCTTCGATCCCAGACCTCACGGCACAGCGAACGCACGCTCCAGTGCTTGAGCCCGGTGATCGCGAGATCTCTGCTCGAAAATACGTTGCCGCCCGAATCCTCCAGTCGCTGGGCAAACTCGATTCCCTCCAGCCGCGCCGTCTCGAAACGCCATTCGTCGTACATTCCCGCCGAGAGAAATACGCGGCGTCGGATGGCGGCGCATGGCGACGCAACGTCGCCGCTGGTGCCCTCTTGTCTTTGTTCGCCGAAACGGAGCAGCAGATTCCAGTATTGCGACACGAGGTTGTGCGATCCCGCTGTCTGGTCGTGCGAAGCCGAAACGGCGTCCAGGTCGGGATGATCGGACAGCATCCTTAACATTCGAGGCAGCGTGTCTGGCCGTACCATTGCGTCAGCGTCGACAAAGGCCAGGACCTCACCCCGTGCCAGCTCCGCCCCCCGGTTGCGCGCATACGCCGCGCCTGATTTGCGCACCGTCAGGCGAACGACAGTATCGGCGTAGCGCGCCGCGAGCTCCGGCGACCAGTCGCTACTCGCGTCGTCAACGACGATCAGTTCATAGTCATCACGGGGTAGCTCGCTGGCGAGAATCGCAGTCAGGACACGGGCGAGCGTCGAGCTACCATCGCGCACGGGGACAATGACTGACAGCGAGCGCGGAGAAGACATATGCGCGCTATTAACTCGTCATCACCAGTGGCGTGTCGGCGCCAGCCGCGGGCAGGAGTGCGCCACTGAGCAGGGTCACTATGTCTCCCGAAACCTGCCGCATGGCCAGCTCTCGCAGATCCTCAGTGCTGGTTCCGGCAGGCGCCAAGAGGAATTGCGCGTCGCCGACGCTTCGCTGCAACGCGCTCAGATTGGTGGGCTGCCCCGCGCACGCAACAACGACGTCGATGTCCTGATTTCCGTGCGCGCGAAGACCTTCCGCCAGGCGGTCCGGCGACACCACATGATTCTCTTGAAGCACGACGATGAGCGAGACCCTCGGGGTGCGACGCGGCACAGCTCGATTCTTTGCAAGTTCGGAGGCCGGCCCCGAAGTGCGTAGATCCTGTGGGTTTTCCGTCACCATCGCATTGGCAAAGGCCTGCGCCTGGCTGGCGCGATCGGAGTTGGGGCTAGGCTCGGTACCAACGGGAACCATTGCAATACCTCGAGAAAGGTCCAACCGTGCTCCACTCAAATCCGCCGGGGACAGAGCGTGACGCTTCCACTATTGATATGATCCGGTCTGGATCGATTTCCGCGAACTCGATTGCAAACGCCATCGAGGCAAATCCCATACTTCGCGCTCGCTCTCGCAAATCCTTGTGCAGCATTTACTTACACAACTCCAGCGGCCCGAAGCTGCGCGCAATGCGCCACGTTTGCGTTGCGCAGTTGCTACATGAGATTCTTCGCCGCGAACGAGTGATCTCTGAAATCAACCGTGCGTAACTGAAGGTCTCGGAGTCGGATCCCAGGTCACCATACGCGTGCCACGGAGCGCGTCGACCCAAGCGAGAAAGCCCGCGCTGACGGCGGCTACCAGGAAGCCCGCCAGAGTGAGCGGCTTGAACCTGATTGAACTCCCGTATCTGATCGCCGCCGCGCCGCTCAGCAGGCCAAATGCAACGATTGCAAGTAAGATTGCGGCGACGCTGCTTCGAGTAGCGAGAAGGCCAAGGGCGAGAATCGCCGCGGGCAAGAGTAAATACGGGACCCACCGAAACAGCTTGTGGCTGATCAGCATGAGCGCGAAGCTGCCGTACTTGAACGGATTCATGAGTGCGCGGAAGTGAAACAGAGTGGCGAGGCCGCGTGCCATCGTGCGCGTCTTACGTCTCAGCTCGGACCGGATCTCCGCGGTGCGGGGCACGAGACACACGGCACCCGGTACGCTCACGGAGCGGTATCCCTGCTGCCGGGCCACGAGCGTGGATGCGAAATCCCAGCTGAGTCCGCTGGGCAGGGCCGACACGCGGATCGTGCGACGGATGCCATAAAAGCAGCCGCTCGCGCCCACGATTGATCCCGCTCGCGTCTCAAGATCACGTACCCGCATTTCGTAGCTCGTGTATCCCGACTCTGCTCCCACCTCGCGTTTGCCGGCCGCGCCAACGCTGACGTCACGTCCCGAGGCGACTCCCACCGTCGGATCGTCGAAGGCGCGAATCAGCTGCTTAAGCGAGCCAGAAGCAATGACCACCGTCGCGTCGACATTCACGATGACATCCCCGCGGGCGACTGCTACCGCGGCGTTCTCTGCGGCCGTCTTGCCTCGGCGGATTGGCGCCCGCAGTAACTCGACGCCTCGCCCAGCAAACTCCCGCACTATGTCGTCTGTGCCGTCACTCGAAGCGTCGGAGAGAACGAGTAGCTGAAGTCTGCCTCTCGGGTAGTCAAGCTCGAGGAGACGCTCTAGCGTCGTGCGAATGCTGGCCACCTCGTTGTAAACCGGAACGGTGATCGTCACCACCGGCCAGCCCTCGCTCTGCACGCCAGCATTGCCGCGAGGCCGCATTAGTGTGACCACCCATATGATCGCGGGATACGCGACATATGCGTAGAGTGCTATGGCGATTGGCGCGGCAGCGATCACAACGGCGAGGGCGAACACTGAAGAAGAATTTGAGTTGTGAAAGTTTGGAAGCGACCCGACAAGCAGGGAATTTCTGCAGTGCGCTCGACGCTGGAGCACGGAGTGGCGAGCCAGGGCGCCATACCGCACGCCCTGCTCGGACGAATCTCAAAGCATTGCCCGTGCCGGGACTTGGGGTGCCCAACTCATTGTGCCGCAGAGGGTTAAGGGCAACGCAGACCAATCGCGTGGGGCGGGTTGACAGCATTGTGTTGCGGTCATGCGACGGCACGAATCGCTGCTTTGAGCCGGGCGCATTGCTAATGGCCGCGCTTCCAACCGCGACAACGTTTGTCCTTTCCGAGCGCTAGGGTCGGTCACCTGGCCGCTGCTTCATAAACGGTGTCGACGGCGTCAAGCCAAGCCGCGACGCTGAATGACTTGAGCAATCTTTCTCGGGCGTGTGCGCTGCGGTTGGCCGCGCCCGACGCATCGCGTTCCAGCTCCGCGAGCGCCTCCGCTATTGTGCCCGGCTCCTCGGCCGGAACAAGGAGGGCTTGTGAAGAACTTACTATATCCGGCACGCCACCAACTCGCGTTGCAACAATCGGCACACCCGCGTTCATCGCTTCGAACAGGGTGATTGGAGTGCCTTCGGTGCGCGAGCTGAGCACGAAAGCATCGAAGGCGGTCAAAAGCGATCCGGCATTGGCGATCGGTCCGTGCCACGTGATGCGGTCGCCGACTCGCAGAGCCGCGGCTTGTTGTCGGAGCCGAACGAACTCGTCTCCTTCGCCTATAACGGATAGACGCCATCTCGGACCGCACTTGGCCAAGGCATCCAACATTATGTCTGCACCCTTCTCCATCGACAGGCGGCCGACCCAGCCGGCGACCAGGGCATCGGTCATTATACCGAGCCTTTGCCTGGCAGTTGCGCGTGACACGGTGTCGACCAACGGCGCAAATCCGTTAGGCACGCGGTGAATCTTGCGAGGCGACACGCCGTCGTCGGCCAGGCGTTGAGCAAGGGGGGAGGATACCGCAATCACGGCGTCAGCACGTTTCAGCGCGAGCAGCTGCAGCCATTCGTAAAGTCGATTGCGTCTCCCGCCGCCAGTGAACCCGTGCACGGTGCTGACAGTCGGGACGTGATGCGCCCGGGCAACCGCTCCCCCGATCAGATCGGCGCGGTAACCGTGAGTGTGTACAACGCCCGGCTGAAGCCGCATGACGAGCGCGCTCAGCAAGCGATATTCCCGGAAATAACTCCGTGCCCCGACTACTATTCGCGTGACCGGAACGCCAAGCACTTCCAACTGTTCTATGAACGGGTGACGGTCTGCAGTGCCGGGTTCGAGTACCGCAGCGACATGCACCGAATTCCTTCCTTGCCCCGCTGACATCATTGCAACTACACGCTCGAGCCCACCTTCCCGCATTGGAGCGAGAACGTGAAGGACCCTGGGGCTGTTATTGACCATGGGCTCAAACGGCGTAACAAACGGGGATCCCACTCAGCGATATCATGAGTAGGAAGATCGTTGGTGGCACACCGGTCCTATGTCTAGGTTGGCTGTTGATATCTCCAACTGCGTGCTCCTCGAGTTGTGATGCTCCATTTGCTTAGTGCGCTGTAGTAAAACCGCAGCACTACCATTTTTCCTCTTCGTGTTTTAGATCTAGTGATTCGCATGGCTTGGGAACAAAGGCCGAAACCGAAACAGAGAGGCGTCGGGGACGAGTAGCAACATTTGAATCGCGGCGGTCTGGGACATTGTTCGCCAAGAAGCGTGCCAATGGAACCGCCGGAACATCTGGCCCGCAACTGGCCCCTAGAGCCAACAAATCATGTGGCCGTGACCCTTCGTTATGAACGATCGTCGCCCATGAGAAGGAATAATAGCTCGCCAGCTACGGTGAGCGCTTCAATAGGTCGTACAGCAGTAGTACGGCAGGATCGCGAACCTCTCTGGAGGTGGGCGACAAAGGCAAACCCGGCGAAAGCCGGCGACGCAAAGCTACGAGGCTAACGCGCGTTCTCACGTGCCAAGCCAGTCGGGCCGCCGAAACACACTTCCAAGGAGGACGCATGTCCACGCGTACTTTAATCCTGGCAGTGACCGGCTTCGCTGTCAGTGTCGCTGCATGCTCTTCATATGGCACCTCGGTCGTCGAGGTCAACAAGACTCCGGCTCGTGTCGCGTCAGTTTCAGTCACAGTACCCTCCTCACTGACCGCCGGGCAAACGGCGCGCTGTGCAGCAATAACGAAGGACGCGAATGGAGCGGTTCTTACTGGCCGCCCCATCGCCTGGTTCACGTCTAGCGCGTCGATCGCGAGCGTGACCAACTCCGGCATGATTTCAGCCGTTGCGCCTGGCACTGCTGTCGTCAGCGCCACTAGCGAAGGCGTCGCCGGTCAGGCAACAGTGGCGGTGGTGCCGCCGGCCCCCACACCTATCGCTACCGTATCGGTTGCGGTCAGCCCATCGTCGGTCCTGATCGGCCAAGCGGCGCACGCCACCGCGACGCTCATGGACTCGACTGGTCAGCAGATCCTCGGGCGCCCAGTCACGTGGCAGAGCTCCAACTCAGGCATCGCGACAGTTGTCCAGACCGGTGACGTTACTGCCGTTGCCGCCGGCACCGCGATGATCTCCGCCTCGAGCGGTGGAATGAGTGCTTCCTCAGCTCTAAGCGTCAGCGCTCCTGCTCCGATTCCCGTAGCGTCTATATCGGTATCGCCTGCAACTGCCAGCCTGGTAATTGGTGCGTCCGTGCAGCTGTCAGCCGTTACACGCGATGCCAACAATAACGTGCTCACCGGGCGTGTGATCGGCTGGAGTTCGGCGAACACCGCAATCGCAATAGTTTCGGCGTCCGGCCTTGTCACAGCTGTCGTCGCGGGAAGCGTTTCCATCACAGTTTCAAGTGAAGGGCAAATCGCTTCGGCGGCAATCACGGTCAGTGCCTCTGTTCCTGTTCCGGTAGCATCAGTGTCGGTATCGCCTGCAACGCCGAGTCTCCAGGTCGGAGCTACGGTGCAGCTTTCAGCCGTCACACGTGATGCCAACAACAACACGCTCACCGGACGTGTCGTCACATGGTCGAGCGGGAACACCAGCATTGCCTCAGTCAATTCGACTTCAGGCCTGGTCACTGCAGTCGGCGCCGGTTCCGCGACGATCACGGCCACCAGCGAGACAAAGACTGGAACCGCGACGATCACGGTAACCTCGACGCCTCCTGTTCCAGTAGCCAGCGTATCGGTTGCACCAGCATCATCGAGTCTCCTGGTCGGGGCTACTGCTCAGCTATCGGCAACCACTCGTGATGCGAGCAACAACGTCCTCACTGGACGTGTGGTTACGTGGTCGAGTGGGAACTCAGGAATTGCCTCAGTAAATTCGACCACTGGTCTGGTCACTGCGGTCGGCGCTGGATCAGCGACGATCACGGCCACCAGCGAGACGCAGACCGGAACCGCCACCATTACGGTGAGCGTGCCAGTTCCTGTTCCGGTAGCAACCGTAACGGTTTCACCTTCCTCCTCGAGCGTCGTTGTCGGGGCCACTGCTCAACTGTCGGCGACCACTCGTGATGCCAGCAACAACGTGCTCACCGGACGTGTCGTCACATGGTCGAGTGGGAACACGAGCATTGCGTCGGTCAATTCGACCTCAGGCCTGGTCACGGCTGTCGGCGTGGGATCCGCGACGATAACGGCGACCAGCGAGACGCAGACCGGAACCGCGACGATCAACGTACAGGCACCGCCGCCGCCGGGTTTCACGAACGAGCCCTCGGGCATGACGCTTCTCAACGAGCGTCCGTTCAACTCACTTACTGAAAACCCGGGCTGGATTACGAACAACCTGACGATAACGCAGGACGCCACTGCTCCGAAATCACCAGTCAATATCATTCGTGCGACGTACCCAGCTGGATTTGCTGGCGGTTCTTCACCAGGGATTGCGGAATTCTCGCACCCCGGCCACCGCGTTATCTACATCTCCTATTGGGCCAAGTTGTCGGCAAACTTCTGGGGCCACCTCACGGGCGTCAACAAGCAGCTCTACGAATGGGGCAACGGCAACGGCATCTTCTACTTCGAGGCCGCGGGAGTAGGGAGCGGAAGCCTGACACCGCGAGTGGTGTTGCAAGGTACACCGGCCGACGCCGTGCTTTCACCTAATCTCGTTCCAACCGCCAGGATCCCGCGCGGTGTGTGGTACAACGTAGAAATCGTGCTCAACGGCAACAGCTCGGGCTCAGCGGATGGGTCCGTTGACTGGTGGTTGGATGGTGTTCATGTGGGCAGCTACACCGGTCTCCAGTACACAAGCGGAGCAACGTCCTGGGGCATATTCCAGTTCCAACCTGTGTGGGGCGGCGTTACTGATGTCGTTCCAGCAACGATGACACTGGACTGGGACCACCTTTACATTAGCGGAAAAAACTAGGCAGGAATCAGCAAGCGAATGAAAAGACCGGCCGCCTCAAACATTGAGGCGGCCGGGCTTTTT
>CAAGKR010389829.1_pt1 | contig 13978 bp, 7 predicted proteins | sample 2556971 | NCBI WGS metagenome assembly CAAGKR01 (sample SAMEA5207829, study PRJEB30636) | soil metagenome | biome: forest; feature: boreal; material: soil | place: USA | collected 2011-09 | depth 1 m | reverse complement strand
GCAAGACCGATCGTCGTCAGCATCGCGACCTGGAAGTAGACGTCGCGCTCCAGGCCGCGCAGTGCCGTGGCGAGCACCGCACCGATGATGCCGAGTGGAGCCGCCAGCAGAATCGCAGCCGGGATCGACCAGCTCTCGTACAGCGCGGCCAGACACAGAAAGACCACGATCAGCGATAAGCCGTAGAGGAGCGGTGTCTGCGCTCCGGCGGCGCGCTCCTGGTAGGACTGCCCGGTGAATTCTGCGGTAAACCCGGCGGGCAGGCGGGCCACCAGTCTCTCGACGTCTTGCATGGCCTCGCCGGAGCTGACCCCGGCGGCCGCCTCGCCGTTGATATCCATGGCGGCCACGCCGTTATAGCGCTGCAGCCGCGGCGAGCCATATTCCCAATGCGAATTTGCGAACGAGCCCACCGACACCATGTTGCCTTGTGCGTTGCGCACGTACCAACGCTTGAAATCCTCCGGCACCATGCGAAACGGTGCATCCGCCTGCACGATGACGTGCTTGACCCGGCCGCGATCGATGAAATCGTCGATGTAGCGCCCGCCCCACGCCACCGCGAGCGTGTCGTTGACGTCGCTCATCGAGAGGCCGAATGAGGCGGCTCGCTCCGGGTCCAGATCGAGGCGGAATTGCGGTGCGTCCTCCTCGCCGTTCGGCCGCACATTTGCCAACAGTTTGTCCTTGGAGGCCATCTCCAGAAACTGATTGCGTGCGGCCGTGAGCGCCTGGTGGCCCTGGCCGTTGTTATCCTTCAGGTAGAAATCGAACCCTGCGGAATTCCCAAGATCAAACACGGGCGGAGGTGCGAAGGCAAACGCGACGGCATCCTTGATTTGCCCCAAAGCCTCATTGGCGCGCTCCTGTATTGCATAGACGCCGAGGCGCGACGCCTTGCGCTCGCTCCAGTCCTTGAGATGAACGAAACCGATCCCGGAATTCTGGCCGCCGCCGCTGAAGCTCCATCCCGCAATGGTGAAGATCGAGTCGGCCGCGTCTTTTTCCTGGATGAGGAAGTAATCTTTCACCTGCTCCAGCACGCGGTCGGTGCGTCCCCGCGTGGCACCGACCGGCGTCTGCACCATGGTAATCATGAAGCCTTGATCCTCGTCCGGCAAAAACGCGGTGGGCAGCCGGAAGAACAGCAGCCCCATGATCGCGGCCAAGCCGAGGTAGATCACGAGGTAGCGGCCGGTTCGCGCGAGGATATGCGCCACGATGCTCTGATAGCGGCGATTGCCGATGTCGAAGCCGTTGTTGAACCAGCGGAAGAAGCCGCGGTTGGGGCGGTGACTGCGCACTGCCAACGGCTGCAGCAGGGTCGCGCACAGGGCCGGCGTCAGCACGATGGCGATGATCACGGATAGCACCATGGCCGCGACGATGGTGATCGAGAATTGGCGGTAAATGACGCCGGTCGAGCCCTGCAAAAACGCCATGGGAATGAATACCGCCGAAAGCACCGTGGCTATGCCGACCAGCGCTCCGGTGATCTGATCCATGGAGCGGCGCGTCGCCTCGACGGGCGTCAAGCCCTCTTCGCTCATGAGGCGCTCCACGTTCTCGACCACCACGATCGCGTCATCGACCAGCAGCCCGATCGCCAGCACGACGGCGAACATCGTCAGCATGTTGATCGTGTAGCCGGCCACCGCGAGCACGCCGAACGTTCCGAGCAGCACCACCGGCACCGCGATGATAGGAATCAGCGTGGCGCGCAGGTCCTGCAGAAACAGCCACATGACGAGACACACGAGCAGGATGGCTTCGCCCAGCGTCTTCGCTACCTCCTCGATGGATTTGCGCACGTAGGGCGTCTCATCGAAGGGCACGACCGCCTTGAGTCCCTCGGGCAGCTGCGGCCGGATCCTGTCGAGCAGGGCCCTCACTCCGCGCACCGTGGCGAGCGCGTTGGCACCGGTCGCCAAGTTGACACCCACGCCCGATGCCGGCTTGCCGTTGAACCGGTCCGAGTAGGTATAGTCGGCCTGGCCCAATTCGACGCGCGCCACCTCGCCGAGACGCAGAGTCGATCCGGCCGCGTTGCCGCGCAGGACGATGTTGCGGAACTGTTCGGGGGTCTGCAGCCGGCCGAGGGCGGTGACGGTGGCATTGATCTGCTGGCCCCGCACCGACGGCGCGCCGCCCAGCTGACCGATCGAGACCTGCGCGTTCTGCGCCTGCACGGCGGCGGTGACGTCTGCCGGCGTCAGTCCATAGGCCTTGAGCTTGTCCGGATCGAGCCAGATGCGCATGGCGTACTTGGCGTCGAAGAGTTCGACCGTGCCCACGCCGGGAACGCGGCTCAAGGGGTCGATGACGTTGCTCGCGAGGTAGTCGCCGATGTCGCTGGCGGTCATCCGCCCGTCCTCGGAGACGAAGCCGACGACCATCAAAAAACTGCCGCTCGCCTTGCTGACGCTGATGCCCTGCAACTGCACGATCTGGGGCAAGAGCGGCGTCGCCTGCTGCAGCTTGTTTTGCACCTGGACCTGCGCGATGTCCGGATTGGTGCCGCTCTGGAAGGTGAGGACGATCGACACGTTGCCGTCGTTGTCGCTGGTCGAGCTGATATACAGCAGACCATCGATGCCGGTGAGGTTTTGTTCGATGATCTGCGTCACCGAATCCTCGACCATCTTGGCCGCGGCGCCCGGGTAGGATGCGTTGATCGATACCGTCGTCGGCGCAATGTTCGGATAGCGGGAAATCGGCAGGCGCGTGATCGCGAGGGCGCCGCCCAGCATGATGATGAGGGCGATGACCCATGCGAAGATCGGGCGGTCGATGAAGAAGCGCGACATGCGATTCGGCCTTGGGTTCAGCGATTGTCCGCGGTGGCACTCGCTGCGGCGGATTGCTCCACCGCTTGCACAGACATGTCAGGCTGCACTTTTTGCAGGCCTTCGACGATCAACCGATCGCCGGCGGACAATCCCTCCTCGACAAGCCATTGATCGCCGAGCGTGCGCGAGACGCGCACGCTGCGCGCCTCGACTTTGCCGCCGCGGTTCACGACCATGGCGCTGCCGTTGCCCTTCGCATCCCGCGTTATGCCGACCTGCGGCGCGAGCAAGGCTTGCGTCAGCAAACCTTCGTTCAGTATCGCGCGCACATACATGCCGGGCAGCAGCAACAAGCGGGGATTGGGCACGATGGCGCGCAGCAGAAAATTGCCGGTAGAAGGATCGACCGTCACGTCCGAGAACTGCAGCTGTCCCTCTTGCGGGTACGCGGCGCCGTTCTCGAGCAATATCTTGGCCGGCGCCGCGGCGCGGTCCGTCTCGACGCGGCCGGCATCGATGTCCTGCCTGAGCGCCAGCCATTCGCTGCTCGACTGATTCACCTCGACGTAGATCGGGTCGAGTTGCTGAATCGTGGCGAGCGGCGCCGCCTGTCCGGCGGTGACGAGCGCCCCCTGGGTCACGGTCGATTTGCCGATGCGCCCGCTGATCGGCGCGACGATATGGGCGTAGGCGAGGTTGACGGCACCGCTGTCGACCGCGGCTTGGGTTGCGGCGACATCCGCGTCCGCTTGGCCGAGTGCAGCCACCGCCGTCTCGTTGTCCTGCGCGCTCACTGCGTCGATGCCGACCAGTTCCGCGGATCGTTTGGCCGCCAGCCGAGCCGCCTGCAGGGTTGCCTGCGCCTTCTGCAGGCTGGCCTTCGCGCTGTTGTACTGGGCGCGGTAGAGACTGTCGTCGAGGTCGTACAGTACCTGCCCGGCGGTGACATTGCCGCCCTCGGTGAACAGGCGCCGCTTGACGATGCCGCTGACCTGCGGACGCACTTCGGCGATCAAGTAGGCGCTGGTGCGTCCCGGCAGGCTTCGGGTCAAAGTCACCGGCTGATTTCTCAACGTGACCACGGTGACCTGCGGCGCGGGGCCGCTCGATGTCTCATCGCCGTGGCGACCGCAAGCGATCACCGCGGCGCACAGTGCTACGAGCGCTAGTCCCCGGGCGCGATTCAGATCAATCATGCGACTCCCTGTCCAAACCGGTCTTAGCAGCAACACTGCCGACGGGCTGGTAGCCGCGAACGGCCGATACTTGGCCACGGCATATTATGGCCGGATGATAATCGATTTATTCGATCGGCGGTGCGCGGCTCACGAAATTCCCGCCTGCAAGCGCAAAACACGGTGTCGGGACTACAATCCGGCATTCTTGCCGACGGTGTGTGCGATCGCGGACCAATCGATGTCCTCGCCTTGCTGCGCGATCGTCTGCAATAAATGATCGCGCAGCAGGCTGAGCAGCGGCATGGGCACGCGCAATGCCTCAGCGGATTGGCCCACGAGACGCATATCCTTGAGCCCGAGCGGAGCGGCAAATCCCGCCGGCCGGAATCGATCGGCCGCGAGTATCGCGCCGTAGGTGCGATAGACGGGGGAATCGAACAGAGTGCCGGTCAACACCTCGAGCAGTTGTTGCTTTGCCACGCCGCCTTTGGCCGCCAATGCCATCGCTTCGCCCATGGCTTCGACGGCCGACAAGATCATGAAATTGCCGCACAGTTTGACCAGACTCGCGGCGGATGGCGTGGTCCCCACGTCGAACACCCGCTGGCCGATGACTCGGAGTAATGGGCTGGCCATGCGCAAGTCGGCCGGATCTCCGGCAGCGACCACGAACAGCTTGGCGGCCGCGGCGGCCTCCGGCCGGCCGAACACCGGCGCGCACAAGAAGCCTTGCCCCTGCGCGCGATGTGTGGCCGCAAGCCGCTCGGCGGTGGCCACCGCAATGGTGCTCATCGAGACGTGCAGCGCACCAGGCTTGAGGCCCGCGACCAGGCCATCGACGCCGGTCATGACCGAATCGAGGGCCGCGTCATCCGCGAGCATGGTGAAGACGACGTCCCGGTCGATCGCGGCCGCCTTAGGTGTCGCGGCGAGCGTAGCGCCGAGTTCCACCAGAGGCCGCGCCTTGCCGGCGCTGCGATTCCAGACTGCGACCTCATGCGAAGCGCGCACCAGATTCGCCGCAATCGCCGCACCCATGTTGCCCAAACCCAAAAATCCGATTCGCATGGCTGACCTCCAATCATTATTTCACGGCTCAGGGAATCTGAGTTAGCTCGCGCCGAAACGGCACCCCATCGGCCGGCGGCCGGTCGAACTCACGAGCGTGGCGATGGCCGGCATACACGGCGGCGGCGATGGTGCCGGGCGCGAAGCAATCGCCGATCGATGTGACCGCCACGATCCCGGCGGCCGCGGTCGGCGCTGCGTGCAGCGATCGCGCAAGGTCATCGTTCGGCAGGCGTGCGGTCAGGGTGAGGATGGCGGCCGCCGGAGCGATGGTATGGCGCGCCGTGTAGGTGCACTCGAGCACAACGCGCGAGCCGTCGAACTCGACGAGATTGCGATTCGTGTACACCTCGATGCCGAGGTCGAGCACTCGCTTTTGAATGGCATGCTGTTCCAAGGTGTTGACCGTCCAGGCGGAAACGCGCTCAGCGGGCGTGACTAGTGTGACGTCGTGTCCCTCCAGGCGCAATTTTTCCGCAAGCACCGCGCCCAGGTAGTAATGGTCGTCGTCGAACACCACGACCGGACTGATCATTCCGTCGAGGATGTCATCGGGCGTGAACACATTGTGGGTCGCATCGAAACCGGGGATGGGACGCGCATTGGCCCGGCCGACGCCGTCGCGGCGCCAGCGCGCGCCGGTGGCGATCACCACCTGCATGGCGCCGAATTGCAGGACTTCCTCGGCCGTGACGCGGCTGCCGCGCAGCAGCTCCACATTCTGCATGGCGTTCAATTGATTCAGCCGGTAATCCCGCACGCGCGCCCAAGCGGCGAGTCCCGGCAGCCGCGATTCGCGCGTGACTCGGCCGCCGAATTGCTCGGCGGCGTCGGCGAGATGCACCGTGTATCCGCGTCGGCCGAGCACCCGTGCGCACTCGAGACCGGACGGACCGGCGCCGACCACCAGGAACGAATCGTTCCCGGAGCGCGGCGGTACCGACTCCGGGTGCCAGCCCTTGCGCCACTCCTCGCCCATGGTGGGGTTCTGAGTGCAGCGGATCGGCGTCATGGTGTAGTCGCCGCTCACACAGACATTGCAGCCGATGCACTCACGGATGTCATCGACGTCGCCGCGCTCGATTTTTTTGGGCAGGAAGGGATCCGCGATGGAGGGGCGGGCAGCCCCGATCATGTCGAGAACTCCACGTCGAATCTGCGACACCATGGTATCCGGCGAGGTAAATCGGCCGACGCCGACCACGGGCTTGGTGGTGACCGTCTTGACGAATCGAACGAACGCCTCCTGATATCCTTCGGGCGCGAAGCGCGAGGTTTGGGAATCATTGGGCCAGTCGCTGACGTTGACATCCCAGAGGTCCGGCAGTTCCGCCAGCATGGCGACGACCTCGCGGCCTTCCGACTCGGCGTTGATGCCGTCGGCTCCGCGCATTTCATCGACCGCGAAGCGCACGGCAACGGCACAATCGGCGCCCACCGCCTCTTTGGTGTCCTCGATCAGCTCCCGCAACAGACGCGCGCGATTGACGAGACTGCCGCCGTATTCGTCGCTGCGGTGATTGTGCCGGCTCTGTAGAAAGTGCATTGCCAGCGACAGGCTATGGCCGGCGTAGACATAGATGATGTCGAAACCCGCGCGGCGCGCCCGCAATGCCGCGTCCCGGTGCCAGCGGCGGTAATCGCGAATGTCGGCCTTGCTCATGCCGCGCGCCTGCGCCGGTACGTAGCTTGCAGGGTTGGCGATGGGGCTGGGCGCTATGGCGATCTCGCGCGAGTAGAGATTCGGCGCATTCATGCCCGCGTGTACGAGTTCGATGGCCGCCAACGCGCCATGCCGATGCACGGCATCGGTCATCAGGGCGAGCGCCGGCAGGTCACGGTCATCCCACAGCCGGCCCTCGATGTAGGGCGACAGATCGCTCGAGGGATGGATTTCCACTTCCTCGGTGCTCACGACGGCCCAGCCACCCTCGGCTTTGACGCCGCGCATCGCGGCGTGGGCCTGCGGCCTCGCGTAGCCCATGCCGTTACAATGCGGAACCTGGTAGAAGCGGTTCTTGGCGATCACGGGACCGATCTTGATCGGCTCGAAGAGGATGTCGAAGCGAGGGTCGCGGGTCACGGTGTCCGTCTCCGGGCGATGCACAAATTCGTGCGGCGTGACGAGTCTACGTCAGCTTCATCTCAGGTGCAGCCGCTCCCCGTACCCCGTCAGTTCCAGATAGCCGCGGCCCACGAGAGTGTGCTCCCGATAGGCGCGCACGGCGCCCTCCCAGTAAATCGCACCGGTGGACAGGCGGGTGTCGTTCTCTTGATCGTCGAGCAGGGGTTCGAGATCGAACTCGCGTGTTCCCGCACGCACATGCCATTGCACGGGGTAGGCAATTCGCGTCCGCGGCGATAGCCACTGGCGCCCCGCGCGAAACTCGATCTCGTCGGGGCCCATGATCTGCAATTTGCCCTCGCTGGTGCGCAGCGTGCCGCCGGCCCAGCGCTGTTCACCGTGCGCGCCGCGGATGCGAAACGCCATGAGCGCCGCACCGTCGTCCAGATTGAGGCCAATCCAGTCCCAACCCACCGCCTCGGCGTCGAGATAGTCGCTCGACCATTCGTGATCGAACCAGGCTTCGCCGGTGACGCGGTCGGCGCTGCCCTGACGGGTGATGGTGCCCGCCACCCGCATGTGCGGCAGACTGTAGTAGTAGCTCGCAGCCCCCGCCGCCGGACCCTTGTGGCTGACGCCCGCATTGCCGTTCAGCAGCACGGTTTGCGTTTCCGAAAGCGTGAAAGCGAACGAGAAATCCTCGGCATCGATCTTCGCGGAGTAACCGGCCGGATCGCGCTTGAGCGACCAACGATCGATCCACACGTCGGTATCGCCGCCCGCCGCCCCGGCGAGACCCAACCCGGCGCGCCGTATCCGTTGGTCCTGCCAGAGGCGGCCACGCTTCGGGTCGCTGAGGGCGCAATGCGCGATGAGCAGTTGATGCGGCGTGAAGGAGCTGGGGTTATTGGCGTCGATGTCGGGTTTGCTGCGAAAGAACGTGATTTGAAAGCCCAGCGGTTCGCCGTGGTCGGTGCTCAGCCAGCCGGTGACGTACCACCATTCGGTGCGAAACTGCGGGTGGCTGCCGTAATCGGCGGGAAATGTCAGCGCATGATCATCGGTCACCGGAGCGTAGGACGGTGTTGCCGCCATGAGACTTGCCGCGGCGGCAATGCTGAGCATGCACTGCGCCCATCGCGCGGCCAATCCGGTCATTGGCATGAGCTCACCAGTCCTCGCGCACAGCCTGCACCGCATCCTGGCTCATCGCGGCGCGTCCGCTCCAGATGGCGGTGATGGCCGCGGCGGCGATCAGCGTCAGGCTCAGCAGTGCAAGCTGCCAAGCCGGGATGGCCAGATCGATGCTCCAATTGAAGGATTGGCGATTGATCACATAGACGAGCACCAGACTCAGCGCGGTGCCGAGCGCAAGCCCGTAGGCAACCCCGAACGCGCTGGTGAGAATGCCTTCACTGGCCAGCATGCCGACGATCTGCCGGCGCAACATGCCAATGTGCCGCAGCATGCCGAATTCGGCGCGGCGGGCGAGGGCGGTCGAACTCGCGGCAAAGCTCACGCCGGTGAGCCCGATGATGACGGCGATGGCCTCGAGCGCGTAAGTGATGGCAAAGGCGCGATCAAAGATCTGCAGCGAGCGTTCACGCAGGGCGGTGCTCGTCAAAATCTCCAGTGAATCGCCGCGTGCGAACCGGGCGCGCAGCAGGGCCTCGGTGGCCGAGGCGCTCGCACCGCTGTCCAGCCAGATCGACCCCTCATTGGCCGTGGCATCGCCCGTTGCGGCAATGTACGCCGGGCGCGAGATCACGACCGACCCGGACATCCGCGCGTAGTCGCGCCAGACACCCGCCACCGTGAAGCGCCGGCTGCGGCCTGCGAGCGGCAGATCGATCGGACCGCCCACCTCGTACCCGTAGAGATCTTGCAGCGCCTCGGATATCCATGCCGGCTCCGCATTCGCGGGTAGCGGCAGTGGGTTGCTCCGCACCAGCGGCAATTCTGCCGCTGCCTGCGCGGCGCTCGCGCCGCGGGCGATCAAGATCACCGGCGCACGTGCGGGGTCGATCAGCAGCTGCCGGGTGCGGCGAAACTCGATGCGCGCGATGCCGGCGACCGATGCCAGCCTTGCTTGATCGGCGGCAGACCAGTACGCCGTGTCGTTGCCGAGGGGCTCGCGAAGCTGCATATCGGCGGGCAGGAGCTTACCCAGCCAGTGATCGAACGACATTCGAAACGAGTACACCATGATGGCCATGGCCACCATCAAGCTGAAACTCACGATGATGGATGCCAAACTCAAGGTGGACACGCCGACGTTCTCGCGCAGCTGCGCCACCGCGGTGTCGAGCACGGTGTGCCGCGTGCGCGGCGCCAAGCTCAAGGCTCGCACGGTGAGTATGGGAACCAGCAACACCGCGCCGAACAGCAGCGCGGCAATCGCGACATAGCCGAATAGCGGCAGTCCGCCCACCGGCGGCACGCGCGAGAGCAGGGCGCCGAGGCCCAATAGTGCGACGCCGGAGTACGCGCTGTGCCGCGTCACCTGGGCGTAGCCGCCGTCTCCGCCTTTCAGGGAACGCGCCGGGGGTTGCCGCGCCGCGGAGCGCGCCGGCAGCCAGGCGCCGATGCTGGCCACCACGATTCCCATCGCGAAGAACGCGAGCATCGGCAACGGCGCGGCGCGCATGGATGCGCCCACCGCGCGCAATTGGCCGTTGCCGAGATCTCCGGTCAGGAAGCGCAGGATGGCGGCGGCAACGCACAAGCCGAGAATGACGCCAAGCAGCGAGCCGGCGACGCCGAGTGCGGCGCCCTCGCCGATGAGCGCGCGCTGCAATTGGCCGCGCGTCACCCCGAGTGCCCGCAGCAGTGCGAGCGAGCGCCGTCGGCGCAGCACCGACAGCGATTGTGTCGAGAAGACCAAGAACGCGCCGGTCCACAGTGCGACCAGCGCCAACATATTCAGATTGACCCGATAGGCGCGCGTCACGGTGACGGCACGGTCGCGCTCGACTTGCGGCGCCACGGCCACGACGCCCGCGGGCAAACGTCGCGCGAGAGCGCGGCGAAAGGCCTCGACGTCGATGCCCTCGCTGAGGCGCAGATCGATGCGATTCAGCCAGCCAATTTGATTGAACGTCCATTGCGCGGAAGCAATGTCCATCAGCCCCAGCGTCTGCGAATAAGTTCCTTGCGCCAGAACGCCGAGCACGCGCAGCGTCTTGGGCGAGCTGCCGACGATGATCTGCAGCAGATCGCCGGCGCGCAGCTGCAACTGCTGTGCCGCACTGCTGCTGAGATATAGGGCGTCCGGCTGCAATAGCGCCAGGACGCCGCCGCCGATGTCGCCGATGAGCGCAGGTTGCAGCGTGGCCGCGCGGAACGGATCCAACCCCAGCACTTTGAGCGTGTCGCGCCGGCCGGGCAGGGCGACGTCGAGTTCCAGCACGGGACTCGCGACACGCACGGCGGCATCACGCGCCAACAGCGCAAACAGCTGCTCGGGAAAGCCTTCACGCGGACCGCGCACCACCACGTCCGCCTCGCCCACCAGGCGCTTGGTGGCCAGGCCAAATTCGTTGAGCGCGGCGTTATTCACCAGGTACACGGCTGCCCCCAAGGCCACGCCGAGAGCGATGGCGAGCACGGTTACCAGCAGGCGCGCCGGCTGTTCGCGTATCTGCGCCAGCAGCAGCACGCGCCAAATCATGAATGCGCCGCGAGGCTCGTGTGCGCCGCTCACCTACGCCGGCCTGAAAGACTTGAGGCCGCCGACATCGAGCACCACGATGCGGTCAGCCGTCTCGGCTGCGGTGCGCGAGTGGGTGATCAGAATGCCGGCGCCGGCGTTTGTCTTGACTTGCTCGCGCAATAGCGCGAGCGTCTGCGCCGCACTGCGCGGGTCGAGATTTCCCGTCGGCTCGTCGGCCAGGAGCAGGCGTGGCCGGTGCACCATTGCGCGGGCGATCGCGATGCGCTGCACCTCGCCGCCTGAGAGCTCGCGCGCGTAGCGCCGGGCGAGAGGGGCGATTCCGACCGCGGCCAGCATGTCGACGGTGCGCTGGCTGCGCTCCGGTTCCGGTACGCCGAGAAGATCGAGGGGCAATGCGACGTTCTGTTCAACGCTCAAGTAGGGCAGCACGTGAAAGGCCTGAAATACGAAGCCGACGTAGCGCCTCCGCAGCAAGGTGATGGCGTCATCGTTCAGGGTCGAGAGATCCACTCCGTCGAGCAGCACGCGGCCCGAATCCGGCCGGTCCAGGCCGGCGAGCAAATTGAGCAGCGTCGATTTGCCCACACCGGATTCGCCCATGACTGCCAGATACTCCCCCGGCCGCAGCTCGAGCTCGAGGCCATCGAAGAGCGCGGGACGATCCGGCGCGTAGCGTTTGCCCAGGTTCTCGAGCCGCAAAACGGCCGGCTCAGCCAAGGCCTCGACGCTGCTCAAGTCCCGGCAGCCTCAGGCGGCGTCGACACCGATCATGGCCTTGACCTCGAGAAAATCTCGCAGCCCGAATTCTCCGTATTCGCGCCCATTGCCGGACATCTTGAAGCCGCCGAACGGCGTTTGCATATCCCCGTACGCACCGTTCAATGCGACCTGGCCGGCGCGGATGCGGTTGCCCACACGCCGCGCACGCACATTGTCCTGCGACCAAACATAGGCAGCCAAGCCGTAGGGCGTGTCGTTGGCAATCTGCACCGCTTCTTCTTCGGTCTGGTACGGCAGGATGCACAGCACCGGACCGAATATTTCCTCGCGCGCGATGGTCATGTCGTTGCGCACGTTCGAGAAAATCGTCGGCTTGACGAAGTACCCCTTCGCCAGACCGTCGGGGCGGCCGGCGCCGCCGGTAATGAGGTGCGCGCCTTCGGCAAGGCCCTTCTCGATGTAGCCCTCGACGCGCTCGAATTGCAGCTTCGAGACCACGGGTCCGATGGTGGTCTTGTCGGACGCAGGGTCGCCCACGACCACGGTCTCCGCGACGCGTTTGGCAATGGCTTCCACCGCCGCCATTTTCCCGGCCGGCACCAGCATGCGCGTCGGCGCATTGCAGGACTGACCGGAATTCTGGAACACATGCAGCACGCTTTGCTTCACGGCCCGCTCGAAGTCGGCATCGTCCAACAAGACGTTCGGCGACTTGCCGCCGAGTTCTTGATGGACTCGTTTGACCGACGCGGCCGCGCTGCGCGCCACCTCGGTGCCGGCACGGGTCGAGCCCGTGAATGACACCATGTCGACGTCACGATGCGACGACAGCGGCGCGCCCACGCTCTGGCCATCGCCGTTGATGAGATTGAACACGCCGGCGGGAACGCCGGCCTCGTGCATGACTTTCGCCCACAGAATGGCGCTGAAGGGTGAATACTCCGAGGGCTTCAGCACCATGGTGCAGCCGGCGGCGAGCGCGGGCACCACTTTCGCGGCCACTTGGTTCATCGGCCAATTCCACGGCGTGATCAGTGCGCAGACCCCAACCGGCTCCTGCACCAAGCGTGTGGTGCCACGCATTTCCTCGAACTTGAAGGTCTTCAGCACCTCGATCATGGCGCTGATGTGGCCGACGCCGATCCGCGTTTGCGATCCCTTCGCGAGAGAGATGGGCGCGCCCATTTCCGTGGAAATCGCCTGTGCGATTTCATCATAATGCGCCTTATAGGCGGCGAGAACGCGCTCCAGCAGCGCCAGGCGCTCCGCCGGCGCGCTGCGCGAATAGCTGTCGAAGGCGCGCCGAGCGGCCGCCACGGCACGGTCCACATCTTTGGCGCTGCCCATCGAAATCACGCCCGCGACCGTCTCCGTGGCCGGGTTGATGACCTTGAAGTCCTTAGGTTCGACCGGGTCGACCCAAGCGCCATCGATGTAGAACTGCCGATTGTCGTAAGTCATTAATTGCCCCTCAAAAATCCATGAAAACCAGCGGACATTCTACGCGTTGGCGTAGGCTCGCGCAGGCTACTTGTCGCCAGGCGCCGACGGGTGGTGGCGGCAGCCGCAAACCCTTCAGACTTGCCGCGGGTTTTACGGTCGCAGTTCTCAGTCTCAAGCCCGCATTATTGCTAGGCTTTGGCCGCGGAATCGCCAACAAGTTCGAGCTCGATTCCGTCTATTACCCAGGAAGTGGAGCATTTATGCCAGGAAACCCCAGACTGTTGCTCGCGCTCGTCGTCGGCTGCGCCGTTCTGACGCTTGCGCCCGCAACGGCGGCAGTCCCGGAATGGAATGCAGTGCGAACGCACTCGGTCCAACTCGGTCCCGAAGCGAGCCGATTGCTGGTAGGTTTTCGCGCCACACCAAGCAATGCATTGGTCAAGACCATCAAGGCGCGGGCACATGCGCAAAGCATCAAGATCGTGCAGGCCGGCACCTCGGACGCTGACGTGGCCGGTCTCGCCCTGCGGACCGGGCTCGCGATGGCCCGCTCGCGGCAGATCACCCCGAGCATGCACGTGCTGTATCTGCAGAAAACGATTTACGGAGCCGGCGTCCACGCTCTGCTCAAGAAATTGCGCGCCGATCCCAGCATCGAGTTTGCCGATGTCGATCAGCGCAGATACCCGCACGCGATGCCTGACGATCCCTTATTCGTCGCCACGGCCGGCGCCAGCGGGCAGTGGTACATGCAGACGCCGAACTCGACGGTCATCACGTTGGGAGGGATCGCAACGCAGGATTTGTCGGCGACCGACGCGATCTCCGCTTGGGCCATTACCACCGGCAGCACCGGTACGGTGATTGCCGACGTCGATACCGGGGTTCTGTTCGATCATCCGGATCTGTTGCGGGCGGGACGCGGCGGGCGGCTGCTGCCGGGTTATGACTTCGTCGACCAAGACTACAATCCAACCACCGGGGCTGCCCTCGGCACCTTCCTGATCGCCAACGACGGCGATGGTTGGGATCCGGATCCGTC
>CAAGKR010470462.1_pt1 | contig 13991 bp, 10 predicted proteins | sample 2556971 | NCBI WGS metagenome assembly CAAGKR01 (sample SAMEA5207829, study PRJEB30636) | soil metagenome | biome: forest; feature: boreal; material: soil | place: USA | collected 2011-09 | depth 1 m | reverse complement strand
TGTTCTCCCCGCTTGTGGCTCTGATTTGAAATTCTTCCAGAATTACAGATTAGCCCACGTCTCGCGCGTTGAACAGGTCATTCCATTGTGACTAATAGTGCGTTTGCTGGTGATTTTTGTGCGCAGACCAAGGGAAGCCGCTGCTGCAACGCGGCAACGGTACACTGGGGACAGGGCGATGTCAATCTGGCTCCGCTGTCTTCGGTGTTTCGCTTGATCGGGTGATCTTGCGCTCAACGATTTTCAGGGAATCTTTGAGGTCTTCAACGTCTTCTGCGCTCAATGAGGAAGGCCATTGAAAGACCGCCTTGCTTCCGTCGGATAGAGGAACCACGTATTCAAGCATATAGATTTTCGAGAGCGACTGTTGGACCCGAAGGCTGGACTCTACAACGGGCAATTGCTGTGAGCCAGCGGGAGCGTTTTCATCGCCTTCTTTAACCTCCGTCTCCATAACTTTATCAGATTCAGCCAGCTTTGCAAACGCAATCGTACTTCTGTACTCGCCAATAAAGAAATCGACGGCGTTCTCATTGAAGGGTGTTTCCCAATCAAAAAGTAGCGTGTGCTTGAGTTGAGCGTCAGAAGGCAGACCTGTGCCCCACTTGTCCCAGAGTTGCTTATGAATCTTAGGCGAGAGGGCTGCTTGTTTAATCAACTCGGCTCGTTCCGTAGAATCGGGGCGAGTGTCGAGCAGAATGCGTAGCGCCGCCTGGGTCAACTTCACCGCCCGCTTCTCTCCCGTCCCTTCATCTTGCATCAGCCCAAAGCTCATCAGAGCAGCTACCATCTGCTGGCCGCTGCTACTTCCGTCAACGAACCCCCAGTGCTTCGCGGCAATATTGATATTCGCGGTATTCCTTGTCTCTTTGTCGTAGAACTGCTTTGCGCGAGTGATTGCCGTTTCAAGGTTCACATAAGGGTACGCAGGACTTCGAGTCCGCTTCCGTGCCATCGTCGAATCGGGTTGAACAGGTGTCTGGGCCATTTAGATAGCCTCCCTTCCGTCTATCCAATAGACTACCACGTTATATATGAAAATCAAGGAATATATTTTGGCGTTCCCTATTGACAAATCGTCAATAGGCTAATACTCTTATCAATAGCAAAGGCCGGTATCGGGTTGCACCCCGAAACACCGGCCTAGAAAGGAGGGTTGAAAGCGATGCGCAAAATCACTTTCACCATTCACTTCGCGGATGGAACCACCGTTGAAATCACGGTTATCCCACCACCTTAACCATTTGATCTAAGGCGCTCCGCCCCTGGCTGTAACCAGAAGCGGAGCTGAATCCAAGCGCGGGGACAAGCCCAACACTCAGACGCCAAAGCTAGTTTGAGGCTTTTCCCCCAAAAAATCAAGGGGAAAGTCAATGACCTGCCATTATTGCCGTACCACCTGCAAACGCTTCGGAAAGCACAGAAACGGCCTCCAGCGCTTCCGCTGCAACCAATGCGCCCGTACCTTCACCGAAGAGCACGAACGCCCCTTAGACGAAATGCGCCTGCCTCTAGACCGTGCTGTGAGCATCCTGCAACTGCTCTTGGAAGGCATGAGCATACGCAGCGCGGAGCGTGTGACCGGCGTTCACCGGGACACGATTCTCCGTTTGCTTGTGCTGGCCGGGGAACGCTGCGAACGGCTAATGGAATCGAAGATTAGGGGCCTTGACGTGCGAGATGTGGAAATGGACGAAATTTGGGGCTTTGTCGGCAAGAAAGAGGGCCACAAAACCGAAGAGGACGGCGCGGAACTCGGAGACGCCTATTGTTTTGTGGGCATGGAGCGCAGTACTAAACTGGTACTCGCTTTCCACCTAGGCAAGCGCACCGTCAAGTCCACGGATGATTTTATCGGTAAGCTGGCTTGTGCCATATCTGACCGGCGCTACCAGCTAACCAGCGACGGATTCAAGCCTTATGTGAACTCCGTCAAGATGCTGCTCAGGGACCGCGTAGACTTCGCTCAACTCGTCAAGGTCTACGGAACGCCCCGCGACGGTGAACAACGTTACAGCCCGGCTGAGGTTGTGGATTCAGTCCCAGTCGAGATTATGGGAAGGCCGGTCAGAAGCCGGATTTGCACTTCGCACATTGAGCGCCAAAATCTCAGCATCCGTATGGGAATGCGCCGCATGACGCGCCTTACGAATGGATTCAGCAAGAAATGGGAAAACCTCGAAGCCGCTATGCGCTTTGGTTCGCCTATTACAACTGGTGCCGGGTTCATTCGAGCCTGAGAGTAACGCCCTGCATGGAAGCCGGAATCGAGAACCACATCTGGACAATTCGGGAATTGATTGCGTAAACGTCCATTCTTGCGGTCTATAATTGCGCTGTCTAGGGAGGACAGCAAGAATGGTGAATGAATCCGCGCTGCGCGATGCCTTGTTAGCGTTCAATGAAGACGCCAAGAGTCAATACATCATGCTTTCTTCAATTCTGGCGGAACTTGATGCGCTCCGAGAGACTGTGAGAGGTCTTGATCCGACATTTGCCGATGTGATGGAACAAAAGCGGCGAGAGTCAGCGGAGAAAAACGCCGCAATTGTTCAAGCTGTAATTGCTGGATACGATGAGAAATTTCAGCAAATGAAAGATGGTTATGTTTGCTGATTTGCATTTGGCACACTCCTGTGGTATCTTGGAATTGCCAACACAAGATCGGAAGGGCCGCGCCTGCAAGCGCGGCTTTTCTATTTGTCCTATAATAGCGCAAATCAGGAATCGGCGTTGCCGTCTCGCCCAGAACAGAAACAGGAGCAGGCAGTCACGCCGCAGCGGGAGGTCATGCCGGAGCAGGAACAGAGTTTCGATATTGGCTTGGGCCTCTAGGGGGGCGCTTCAGAAAACGGAGAATAAGGGTTGTCAGAATACAATCTTCAGAGGACTATGAAAAGCATCCCGCTGAGCAATGTAGCTTCCATGATTGGCGTCTCAAGCGCCACGGTACGCAATTGGGTTAGAGCCGGATACCTTACCCCCGCCGCTCAGGTGCCACTTTGCTTTTTTGAAGAAGATGCCATTCGGTTGAGAACGAAGATAGTTTCTGGGTCACTGGGGCGATTGCGGACCCGCGCAAACAAAGCCAGCTCTGACTCTAGGGCTATACCCAAGGAATATTCCAAGCAATCCGAATCGCTTCCCCTTATTGATGCTGTCGTAGATACATTTAAGCGCGAACGTCTGGACCTCGGTCGAACCATGTTCTTCGCTGCTCTACGACTACTGGTCTTGCGCGGTGAGGTCGTGCGCGGACCCGGAAGCAGAATTGAGGATTTTGAGTCGTTTCACTCATGGAAACGTGAAGCGATTAAAGCAGAGCTCGCTCAATGGAATGCCACGTTCGGCGCTGTCGTCCACAACAGGGGGTATGAGTCCGTCTATTCATCCTTCAGTTCTTATGACGAAGACGATCTCCTCGGGCTCCTATATCAAAGCCTATGCAATGAGGGTAGGAAATCAGATAGAGGTTCCTACTACACTCCATCGAGCGTCGTCGATGATGCTTTGAGGCGTAGCGGATTCACAGGCACATCGTTTTTAGACCCCTGCTGCGGAACCGGAAGTTACCTACTCAGCGCCGCAAAAATTCTCAATCTACGCCCTGAAGATATCTATGGGGTTGATAGTGACGAAATCGCCGCACGGATTGCTCGCCTTAACCTGCTACTAGCTTTTCCATCGCACAATGCGAAACCGCAGATTAGATGTGCAAACACTCTCACGGAACTCGCGACGGGCGAGATATTCTGTGATAGCAATGACTTGATAGGCTATTTCGATTTTATTGCAACCAATCCGCCATGGGGTGCGTTTAAGAACTCCACAACCTTGACAGCTTACGAGCTTGGCTCCAACTCTAATGAGGCGTTCTCCTTGTTTTTGATAAAGTCGCTCACCTTATTGAAAGAAGGTGGACTACTGTCATTCGTCCTGCCGCAGTCGATACTCAGAATCAAAACTCACAGCCAAATACGAAAGCACGTTTTAACCAACGCCAAGATTGTTCGAATCTCGCAGCTTGGACGAGTGTTTACCGGAGTATTCACTACCGCGATCAGACTCGATCTCATCAAGGGAAAAGCTACACCTGAATGGCGTGTGGCGGTAGATGATTCTAAAGGAGCCACTAGCGAGATTGAACAATTGCGATTCGCGTCAAACGTAAATTATGACTTTGACGTTGAGGTGAATGAAGATGAAGATCAGGTTCTCAAAAACATATATGCCGTCGATCACATAACGCTCGCCGGTAACGCTACATGGGCGTTAGGCGTTGTGACCGGAGACAATAAGAAGTATTTGTTTGACACGGCTCAACCGGGCATGGAACCGATCTTTAGAGGGAGTGACGTGAGCCCGTTTGAATTGCAAAATCCACAAACATTTATTCATTTTATTCCGAGCCTCTTCCAACAGGTGGCGAAAGAGGCTATATATCGCGCACCGGAGAAGCTGATTTACAAATTCATTTCTAGTTCTCTCGTCTTCGCATATGACAACAAGAGAAGCCTTACCCTCAACAGTGCAAACATCCTCATTCCGGCCCTTCCCGGAATGAGCACAAAAGTTGCTCTTGCCTTTCTAAACTCGCTTGTATTTCAGTACATCTATAAGAAGTGCGCGACTCATAAAGTGCTTCGAGGAGACCTTGAAAAACTGCCGTTTCCCAAAGTCTCGCAGCACGAATGTACTCAGATAGAGACCCTAGTAAATGCGATTCTCGCCGGAATAGATGAGTCTGCTAGGCTCCAAGAATTGCTGTTTCAAATATTTCAGCTATCAGCAAGCGATATCAAACTGATTCGAACGACAATGGGAGGACGGTAGGCAATGGAACAGCTAAAGGAAAAGCTTCTCGGTTTGGTGAAAGAACTCGAGACTGAAAAACACGAACAGGTCATGACACGGCTGGAAAACCTGTCTTCTGTCTACCCGTTCAATGAATATGAGTTTCTTATATCCTCGCTTATGGGATATGGAAAAATAACCCTCGATAACTACTATGAGCTCCGAGACGATTACATTGCCAGAAATCTATTCATGTACATATTTGAAATCAGCGGGCCGCGCTCCTTTGGTGAATCATGGGCTCAGGGTCATCTAAAAGAGCTTGTTCCCGAGCTGACAAAACCGTCGAAGAAGTTAGATCATAATTATTCAGGAGAGTACGATTTCTACCTGGATGGAAAGATCAGGATTGAAGTTAAGGCGTCCCGTGCAGTAGACGCGGACAGCAATGAGCCTTTGTATGTGAAAGCCTTAGCATCTGATTCTGCGAAAAACTTCTGGATGAACTTCCAGCAAGTAAAGTGCAAGTGTTGTGATGTGTTTGTGTGGGTAGCGGTTTGGCGAGACAAAATTCGATATTGGGTTTTGTCCTCCCATGAACTCGAGAAACACCCGGACTATTCGACAGGGCAGCATAGGGGAAATACGGGGGAAGGACAACTACACGTTCGACAATCCAACATCAAGGCATTTGAGCTGTACGAAGCAGCATCGAACGGGCTAGCGGACGCAATTCGTAGCGCTTACGAAAGAGAAATTGAGGCGCGAAAAGTATAGGGGGTTTCCTTTACCCGTGAAATCCAGATTATCTGGATAAAGAGCTACGCTTATTTGAAACGCGGCGCTTCCCATCACTGACCCCACGAAAGCAAAAAATGCTCGCATCTCTGGAATGTTCTCATTGCATTCCCCTTAGCGTCGATTTGTTTGTGGGTTGGGGCGAAGAGACGTAGAAACGGCATCAACGCAGATTTCAGGGCCGATCCTATCCCGCCGAATCCCGCCATTTCCCGCCAAATCCTGCTCAACGCAGATTTAAGACAGTGCCCCAGGGTTGCGCTTCGCTCCACCCTGGGCTATTATCCTTTCCTCCCTACGGGAGGAGCGGCGTGCGCTCAGGATGACAGCGCTATTGAGTATTGTGATATCCCACCCTTGCGACAAAGTACGCCGCAAGGATGGGGCACCCAGGGTTTTACGGTAAGAAGCCGCAAGTTAGCGTTGCTCGCGCGGCGATAGCGAGTTAGCAAGTTAGCCGAGGGCGCGGCTAGGTGGATTCGGTGAGGGTGACGGTGTGCTTGCTCATGAGGGCGGTGCGCTCGAGTTTTTCCCAGTTGAAGGATTTGCCGTCGATGGCGCGCTTGAGGGTTTTGAAGAGGACGATGGAGAAGAGCTGTCGGTAGGCGAAGCGTTGCAGCCAAATGTGGAAGAGGAGCCAGAAGTCGCCCTTATTGGCGGGATGGCGGCGCTCCAGCGAGAAGGCGACCGAGGAGGTGACGAAGTCGATGACCATGAAGCCGAGGAAGTAGAACAGCAGCTTGTAGAAGTCGGCGGGCGAGGCGGCCAGGGGATGATAGTAGCGGTCGAGGAAGTAGTGGACGACGCCGGCCAGGAACATGAGGTCGATGAAGGGGGATACGAGGGGGAGCAGCATTTGAAAAATGAGGATGTTGGGCAGGGCGAAGAGGCCCATGGCCTTGTTGCGGACGAAGGCGGCGCGATGCTTCCAGACGGCCTGGAGGATTCCGAAGGACCAGCGGAATCGCTGGCGCATGAGTCCGCTGGCTGTGGTGGGGGCCTCGGTGAATGCCAGGGCGCGATCCTCGTAGACGACCTTGAGCTGCTGTTCGAGCAGGTTCATGGTGAGGTCGGCGTCCTCGGCCACGGTATCGATGGGATAGCCGCCGGCGGCCTTGACGGGGCCGGTGCGCCATGCGCCGATGGCGCCGGGAACGACGGTGACGACGTTGAAGAGGTCGAGGGCGCGGCGCTCGAAGTTCTGGCTGGTGATGTATTCGAGGGCCTGCCAGCGGGTCCATAGGTTGACGCGGTTGCCGACTTTGGCGTTTCCGGCGACGGCGCCGACGAGCGGGTCCTCGAAGTGGGGGATGAGCTTGCTGATGGCGTCGGCGGCGATGACGGTGTCGGCGTCGATGCCGATATAAAATTCCTCCGTCATGCGGTCGAGGGCGAAGTTAAGGGCGGAGGCTTTGCCTTCATTGTGCTTGGAGAGGACCTGGACGCGGCCAGCGGCAATTTCGGCGGCATAGGCGTGGCGGGCGACATCGAAGGGGTGGTCGGTAGAGCCGTCGTCGATAACGATGACGTGGAGGTTGGCATAGTCGGAGTTGAGCACCGAGCGGACGGTGCGCACGATGACCTTCTCCTCATTGAAGGCGGGGATGAGGACGGCGATGCGGGGATTGAATCCTGGCGAGGCGGCGGCGTGGGGGGCGCGCAGGCGCTCGATGACGGCGAAGATGCCGACCAGCAGGAGGCGGGCGCTCATGAGGATGTCGCCGAGATAGAAGACCAGCAAGATGAACTCGCCGATGACGGCCAGGCTGGAGAAGGCGATGGAGTCAGGCAGGGCGCGGAGGCGCTGAGGGAAGGAGATTTTGGGCATCACCTGGTCGGTGGTTTTTCCCATCAGAGAGCATACGGGCACGATGGTGTAGCCGTGGGCGCGCAGGGCGTCTATGAGGACAGGCAGGGCAGCGACGGTAGCCGAGCGCTCGCCGCCGCCGTCGTGGAGCAGGATGATGGAGCCGCGGAACTGCGGCTTGGTCTTCATAGCCTCCAACTGGTCGAGGACGGACTGGGTGATCTCGGCGGGCGACTTGCGGGGATTCTCATTCCAGTCGTTGGTGTCTATTTTGGTGCCGACGATGGTGTAGCCGTCCTGTTGGATACGCACGATAGGGGCGGCCTGGTCGTCGGTGTCGGGCTCCTCGTCGATGTCGTAGGGTGGGCGGAAGTAGAGTGGCTGAATGCCGAGCTTACTTGCGAAGAGGCGCTCGGTGAGTTTGAGTTCGAGATCGAGCTGGCGGTTGGAGATTTCGCTGATGTCGGGATGGGTCCAGGTGTGGTTGCCGATCTCATGACCCTCGCGTACCACGCGCTGCATGAGGCCGACATTATTCTGTGCCTCCGCGCCGATGAGCATAAACGTACCCTTAACGCCCTTGTCGTGAAGGATATTGAGAATTTTGGGAGTCCACTTGGGGTCGGGTCCGTCGTCGAAGGAGAGGGCGATCTGGTTGGGGTGGTATCCGTATTGCTCAATGACGTAGGTACGAGGATAGACATCCATGTGCTCATTGAGGATGAGCTTGCGGCGCGCGTCCTGTTCGTCGCCGTCCACCTCGACAGTACGCTTGCCGGGCTGGGGCAGGCCGGTGACGCGGATGATGTCGCCATCGCTCTCGTTGTCCACATCATGGCCGGGCTGTACCAGGCCGAGGGCCTTGAGCGAGTCGGGGTTACTGGGCTTGTCCCAAATGCTCCATAGGGAGCTGTCCTCCTCGCCGAGGCGCCAGAGGGCGAAGGTTTGCAGTCCCATGCCGCGAGCGGCGCGCATCTGGTTGAGCATGGTGACGCCATCGAGGAACCAGACGACATGACGCTGGTTGTTGTCCTCGTCGATGTACTCGAAGTGTGGATTAAGGGTGTCGGGATCGAGGCTGAGTACGGCCTCTGCGTCGGAGGCGCGCTGCCATGCGTCGGAGACCTTGAGCACATCGGTGTTGATGATTTTGGGCTGCTGGAGGCGCCTGCGGGCTTTGGCGTTGGGGATGGAGAGCGTCCAGTCGTATCCGTAGTTGCCCATGGCGCAGATGAGCTTTTCTTTGGGAACAATTTTGAGGACGCGCTGCAGGTTGGCCACGAACCAATCCTGACTGGCGATGGGCCCGGGCTGGCTTTCAATCTCGTGCTGGTCGTAGTTCATGAGCACAATGCCGTCGGAGTTGGCGGCAATGCGTTTCAGGGAGTCGTCGCTGGCGGAGACCAAAGTGCTGACGTAAAGCCGGAGATATCGCGGGTGGAGGTCGGAATAGAGTTCCTGAATAAAGGTCAGATAAGCCGGTGTGGCGGCTTCGGGCAAGTTCTCGATGTCCAGAGAAAGGCCGCGATATGCGGGGAAAGCGGAAAAGAAGCGAACGATTTGCCGACGGAGCGCGGCGCGCTTTGAGGCGTCGGCCAGGACTTCGGCGACAGCCGGATCCCAGCGCTGGGATCCGGAGTTGTAGTTGTTGAGGTGAGGAAAGACCTCGATGTCGTCCTTGGTTGCCTCAATGACCCGCTTGACCCTGTTCGAGTCGTCGGGGTCGTGGACCGTTGCGCCATCCACGATGGGATACTCATGGCGGTGGTCGCTGCTGGTGGCCATCAACATTCCCTGGGGAGAGTTGATGTGCAGCCACTGCGGAAAGAGCATATCGATCTGTTGGATGTGCTCTTTGAAGGAGGAGTAGCTGGTGGGGTCGTCCGGCACGTAAAAGGCCGCGCGTAAACCCTCGCCGGTATTGAAGGGAATGTCGGAGGGCTTGCGGGTGGTCTTGCGCCGCAGGGGGCGCTGATCTTTAGCGCCGTGCAACAGTGTAATGGGGTCGGGCAGCGCTTTGTAGTTATGCCGGGGGGTGGGCAGCAGGAGCTCGGGCAACTGCTGATAGCGCAGCACATTGAAGATAAAAATCGCCAGAACCAGCGTGAAAAGCACAGCCGTGGCGTCGAGGATGCGGCGCAGCCGTTTCCAGCGCTTGCGTTGCGGGTCGAAGAATATCTGCTTTTCCGGCATGAGAGACTTATCTAATCCTAACCGCTCCTAACCGCGAAAAATGGGTTGCAAAAAAACAGGGGCGCGAAAACCGGAAAAACAGTCTACGCTATACAGTACGAATCGTATGGAAGCCGCCCCCCAGAGTCAATCGACAGCCTGTTGCCGGATACGCTTTCCTCTGGCCGGCGCCCTGTCCGTTGTGTTGGCCCTGGCCTGCGGGCTGGCATTGCGCCTGTGGATGCTGAAGCAGTTTTTTAATCTAGAGGGCGACCCCCTAATCTACGGCGACTTTGCTAAAAACCTTCTTTTGCATGGCAGTTACGCCCTAACCGGGAGCGGCGGCGTGCTGGTTCCCGCGCTGATGCGGCTGCCGGGCTACCCGCTGTTTCTGGCCCTATGCTTCCGCCTCTTTGGGATGGAAAACTACGTCTCTGCCGTCTGGGTGCAGATAACGCTGGAGTTAGCCGGTTGCCTGCTCTTGGCCGATTTTGTGCGGAGGATTACACCGGCGCCTCTGAGCCGCGGGGCAGCGCACTGCACGCTGTGGCTGGCCGCGCTTTGCCCCTTTACCGCGGTTTATGCCGCCGAGCCGCTGACCGAGGCGCTCACATTGTTTGCGATCGCGCTGGCGCTGTGGTCGGCGGCCCTCTTCCGAGCGCGGCCAGGATGGCCAGTGGCGCTGGGTTTTACCTTTGCGGTGACTCTTGCGGCGCTGCTGCGGCCAGATGGCGCGCTGGTGGCAGTGGCCCTGGCGCCGGCGCTGCTGATTGGATTGGGGCGTAAACCGGGCGAAGGTGCAATTCCCAATAAAAAACCAGCGCGCCGCATGGCCGTGGTTTGTTTGCTGCTGGCCCTTATGCCGTTTGCGGCGTGGAGCTGGCGCAACTGGCAGGTCTTCCATGTTGTTCAGCCGCTGGCTCCGCGCTACGCCAACGACCCCGGCCAGGCGACCTATTCCGGCTGGGAGCGCTGGGTGAAGAGCTGGTGCCTGGACTTCGTTTCCACCAGCGAGATTTACTGGAATGACACCCTGGAGATGAGCAAGCTGCCGAGCCGGGCCTTCGATTCCCCGGCGCAGTACGCCGAAACCGCCAGGCTGGCAGCGGATTACAACCTGAACCATGAGCTGACACCCGCGATCGATGCTCGCTTTGGCAAGTTGGCCGACGAGCGGATCTCGGCGCACCCACTGCGATTCTACCTATGGCTGCCGCTGGGACGAATGGCGGATATGTGGCTGAGGCCGCGGGGGGAAAACCTGCCCATCGACCTGGACTGGTGGGTCTACAAGAACCACCGCGCCGAAACCCGCTTCAGTTGGGCCTACGTGGGATTGAATGCGGTATACCTGATGCTGGGAGTTGCGGGAATGTGGCTCAGGCCGCGCTTCTGGCGGGCGATGCTGGCTTACATGCTGCTGCGCAGCGCCTTGCTGATGACCATCACGACGCCCGAGGCGCGCTACACACTGGAGTGCTTCCCGATGCTGTTCGCGCTGGGGGGCGTGGCGCTTTGGCGGGGGATTGAGAAGATTGGGGTGCTGGGGAAGGGAATCGCACGCTGGAGATTATCTACTTAAGATTCGTGGATTCCCACCCATTTCGCAAAGAACGCGAAATGGATGGGGCACCCAGGCCTTGATGCTGAAACAGGGTAATAGTGTCTGCTATCGGTTGACGCGGACGGTTTTGCTGTTGGTTTTGAGGGTGAAGACGCCGGCCGGCAGAGGCTGATTGACCTTGATGTTGAAATAAACGCAGACCTTGTATTCGGTGGGGCCGAAGTAGAGGATCTGCTTGAGGCTCACGGCCCGTTCGGGGTCAACCCACATAGTAACTTTGGAGAGATTCTTGCGGATCGCGGGGGCTTTGGGGACCATCTCCAGCATTTCTGTCTTCACGCCGTCGAGAGTCTCGGAGCCAAGATACTTAATCTCCCATTTCTGCTCGAGTTCCCTGCCGCTGGCGCCGAAGCCGAGCATGAACCAGCTTTCGTACTGGGCAGCTTTACTGTAGGTTGTGAGTTGGTTAATCATCGGCTCAAAGAGCTTGACTGCGCCGTCGGAGTAGGCGTAGACCTTGGGCACTGGCTTGCCGTTGAACTCGCTGATGTGGGCGGCCATCTGGAAGGCTCCCGCCTTGCGCTCGTAGTAGACGGCTCCCTTCTGCACATCCTTTTCGTAGATGGGGTCGGTTTCGACGGAATCAAACTGGAAGTCGGCGGAGGTGGAGCGGAAGTTTTTGGCAGCTTCATCGAGACGGCGCAGAACCTTGTCTTTATCATCGGGAGCGGGTGGAGCGGCCAGGGCGGGACGGGCCGTGAACAGAAGCATCGCAACCAACGCGAGGAAAACAAATTTACTTGCCTTATGCATGGACTTCCTTATCCTTACCAGCTGCTAGCTTCCAGCTCCTAGCCTCTAGCGCGTTCTTGTTTGGGTAAATGTCTACCTATCAGACGGACGTTTTCGTCTTGCGGCTAACCGAAAAGCTAAAAGTTAGAAGCTATTCTCAGCGGCGCGCCCAGACCTTCCAGGTCCAATTTCCCTGAGCGTCCTGCGCGGTTTCCCAATACTCCACCACAACGGCATCGCCGGTGACCGGCTCGATGGCCTTGCGCAGAGCCTTCTTTATTGCCATGTTGGAGGTGGTGGTCTTGAGGTCGAGGTCCACATCCGCGGCTTGCACGGTGACGATGAAACCACGCCCGCCTGAGCCCTCAACCTGGATGGGATGGAGAGGTCCGCCGGAGGGGGATGGCCTGTCGCCGAAGTTCCAAAATTGCGGCGTGACGAAGATGAACGCGAGGATCAGCGTGACCATGATGTCGTAGTGAAAACAGCCGCGCGGATAGGTCCAGTAAAAATAGCTTTTGAGAATTTTGCTCATGGTGTCCTTACCGTGTGATGAGTTTCAAGCCACCCATGTAGGGCTGGAGCGCTTCTGGAATCAGGACCGAGCCGTCGGCCTGCTGATAGTTTTCGACGATAGCCAGCCAGGTGCGTCCCACGGCCAGGCCGCTGCCGTTCAATGTGTGGACGAATTCTAGTTTGCCTTTGGGGCCGCCCGTTCCGGAAGTTGCCCGGTAGCGGATGTTGGCGCGGCGCGCCTGGAAGGCTTCGAAGTTGGAGCAGGAGGAGATCTCCCGGTAAAGCTGCTGGCCGGGAAGCCAGACTTCGAGGTCGTAGGTCTTGGCGGAGGAGAAGCCGGTGTCGCCGGTGCAGAGCAGAACGCGGCGATAGGGGAGCTTGAGGGTTTCGAGAATTTCTTCGGCGTCGCGGGTCAGCCGCTCGTGCTCGGCGTCGCTGTCCTCGGGGCGGGTGAACTTGACCATCTCGACTTTTTGAAACTGGTGCTGGCGAATAATGCCGCGCGTATCCTTGCCGGCGGCTCCGGCTTCGGCGCGGAAGCAAGGCGTGTAAGCCGTGAGGCAGATGGGCAGGCGGGCGTCGTCGAGGATTTCGTCGCGATAGAGGTTGGTGACGGGAACCTCGGCGGTGGGGATGAGCCAGTGGTCGTTGTCGCGGAATTCGACACGGGCAACGGCGTCGGCATCGGCGTCGGAGCAGCGGAAGAGGTCTTCGGCAAACTTGGGCAACTGGCCGGTGCCGAAGAGCGATTTGGAATTGACCATGAAAGGCGGCAGGACTTCGGTGTAGCCGTGCCCACCCCCGTCGCGTGAGGCCGTGTGCAGGTCGAGCATGAAGCTGATCAGAGCCCGCTCCAGGCGTGCTCCTGCGCCCATGTAGACGGCAAAACGCGCGCCACTGATCTTGGCTGCGCGTTCGAGATCGAGAATGCCGAGGGATTCGCCGAGCTCCCAGTGAGGCTTGGGGGTGAAAGCGAAGGTGGGAATTTCGCCCCAGGTTTTGACGGTGAGGTTGTCGGCTTCGGATGTGCCGATGGGGACTTCGTCGCGGGTGAGATTGGGAATGCCGGCAAGCAACTGGCGGAGGCGGTCGTCGAGGGCGGCGGCGGTGCGGTCGAGATTGTCGAGCTGGTCTTTGAGGGCGCGGGTTTCGTCCATCAAAGCCGTCGCGTCCTGACCGGATTTTTTGAGCGCGCCGACTTGCTGGCTCAACTCGTTGCGGCGGGCCTTAAGGCGTTCGGCAGTGGTGATGGCCTCGCGGCGGTTCTGGTCGAGCGCGCGAAAATCGCCCAGGAGCGCAGCCGGGTCCGCCCCGCGCGCACGCAGTTTCTTCTCAACGAGTTCCAGGTTGGCACGGACAAAACCGAGATCGAGCATGACTCTTTCAGTTTAAACGACGGGGTTGGAGGGTGGCCTGACTGGTTTCGTGGTTTCCCACCCATTTAATCACCCCAACGACGAAGACCTGTCGTTGGGGACCCCGATAACGCAAAGAGCGCGAAATGGATGGGGCACGGAACTGTGGTCTCCCAGGTCCCCAAATGCGAGG
>CAAGKR010077882.1_pt1 | contig 13991 bp, 13 predicted proteins | sample 2556971 | NCBI WGS metagenome assembly CAAGKR01 (sample SAMEA5207829, study PRJEB30636) | soil metagenome | biome: forest; feature: boreal; material: soil | place: USA | collected 2011-09 | depth 1 m | reverse complement strand
GGCGGCGAAGCGCCTGGGACGGCTAGGAAGAGCATTTGTTTTTCATGCACCGCTCCGCGTTGCCTGGGAAGCAAAAATAAAAACTCTTCAAAGGAGTTCCAAATGCAACCAATCACGAAACACAGTCTCTTTTCTCTAGGTCAAGTCGTTGCAACACCCGGCGCATTGACCGCTCTCCAAAAGGCAGGACAACGGCCGCAGGAGTTCCTCGCCCGGCACCTTCAGGGCGATTGGGGCGACCTGTGCGAAGAAGACCGCCAAGAAAACGCACTCAGCCTCGACCGAGGCTTCCGGCTTCTCAGCCGCTACAACACGTCAGCGGGCGAAGCCCTTTACGTCATCACCGAAGCCGACCGCAGTGTCACCACGATTCTTTTGCCCGAAGAGTATTGAGATTTTCTAGAAATCAGAAAAAAAGGAGAAGAGAAATGAGCACGAAAGAAGCAGCGAAGCCGTTGCAAGAGTGCGTGAAGGAGACAGAAACAATTGAGTTGTATTTCCAGCAAGGTAGTTCAGACAAGGTGTATCACCTCCAATTGGAAAGCGTTGAAGAACAGTGGTCGGTCAATGCGCAATGGGGGCGGCGTGGTTCAGCTTTGCAAAGCGATACGAAGGTGAGCAGCGTCGCTTATGCAGATGCCAAGCGCGTCTATGACCGAATCATTCGAGAAAAGACGAGCAAGGGTTATCAAATCTTGCAGGCGACAACAAACGGTAATACACCTATTTCCGTTGGGCTGCCTTCCGTCAAAGAGCATTCCGGTCACGCGCCGGAATTGCTGACCCCAATCGAGGAACCAGAGGCGTTGCAGTTGGGACAGGATGCGTCTTGGTGGTTCCAACAGAAGTTCGATGGGCGACGACTGGCCGTACAAAAAACGGACGGCCAATATTCGGGAATCAACAAACTCGGCCAGCTTATTCCAATCGACTCTCGGCTAACGAAATGCCTAGAGTCAGTGCAAGCGCAAGCCTTCCTAGTGGACGGTGAAATCACCGATTCACGGTTCCATCTCTGGGACCTCCTCAGCATAAACGGAACTGACCTGCGGACTCAGCCATACGAAATTCGTTATGCACGTCTTGGCCTCGTGTTCCGAAGCGTGGACGAGGCGCTCCGCGTTTGCGAGACGGCCATGACACCGAAAGCAAAACGCGCCTTCGTGAAAACCATGCACGAATCTCGCGCCGAAGGGTTCGTTTGCAAGAACCGGAACGCGGCGTATGCGGGAGGACGTGCAGGGCAGCACTTCAAATGCAAGTTTGTCACGACCTCTTCCTTCATCGTCGGCCCCAAGCCAGCGCCAAAGGCCACCGATGGACACCGCTCCATCGCTCTCTATCTGGTGGATGAAGACCGCCAGCGCTTCATGGGCACTGTGGGAGTACCGGAGCGCTATGCGCTTCCACACGACGGGCAGGTCGTTGAGATTCGATATCTCTACTGCCATCCCGGAGCCGATGGAAAGCTCATCCAAGCGAAGTATTTCGGCCGGATACGCGACGACATAGCGCGAGGCGACTGCTCGGTGAGCCAGTTGAAGCTCAAAGCCGACGAAAGCGACCCGACCGAATCCTGACCACGTACCGAACGACCGCAAGCGAAAAGGTGTCCGTCATTTCCGAAGCGAAGCCAACCGAACACTCACAACCATAACAATTCTTTTGCCCGATGAATATTGAGATTGATGAAGATTCACAAAAAAAAAGGAGAAATACGATGAGCACTACAGAAGCAGTGAAGTCGTCGAAAGAGTACATGACGGTTCCGATTATGGAGTTGATTGAATCAAGTACGAATCCTCGCAAGGCGTTTGACGAGGAGCGGCTTGAGGAACTCGCCGGGAGCATTCGCAGCAAAGGCGTCCTCTCTCCGCTCCTTGTGCGGCGCATCAATGGACACTTTGAAATTGTCACGGGAGCGCGGCGCTACCGTGCAGCGCAGCGGGCAGGTTTGGAAGAAATCCCTGTCCGCATTGGCGCGTTCACCGATGAGGAGGCGCTTGAAATTCAAATCATCGAGAATATTCAAAGGGCCGATGTGCATCCGTTCGAGGAAGCGCAAGGGTTTCGCGCTTTGCTGAACAGAGAAGGTGCGGATTACACCATCGAGAAGATAGCAGCGAAAACAGGAAAGGCCGCATCGTTCATCGCCAAACGCCTCAAGCTCTTGGACCTCACACAACCCGCAGCCGATGCCTTCACCGCTGGACACATCGGTGTCGAGCACGCCTTACTGATTGCGAAGCTTGCGCCCGAGATGCAGGAGAAAGCGCTGGCCCATTGCTTTGACGGCTATTTTGCCGCGAACGACACCGACCGGAGCCTCGTACCCGCCAGCCGCTTGCAGGCGTGGATAGCACAGAACATCTACCTCAGTCTCAAATCCCTTCCATTCTCGAAAGACGATGAAACCCTTGTGCCGGAAGCGGGAAGTTGCGCCAACTGCCCGAAGCGGACCGGATTCAACGCCTTACTCTTCTCCGAGGTCAGGGAGGATTCGTGCGCCGATGCCGCGTGTTTCAATCGCAAACTCGACGCGCACATCACGCAGCGCGTTACGAAGATGCCGAATCTCGTGATGATTTCGCAGAACTACAACGCGACGGGCGATACACCAGTTCTCGCTCGCCGCAACTACGTCGAAGTCGTTACGCGGAAAGCGAAGAAGGGGAAGGAGGCCACACCCGAACAGCGCCTCTGTGACCACCTCAAGCCTGCTATTTATGCAGACGGCATGGAGAAGGGCCGACTCGTGAAGGTATGCGCAGACAGGTCGTGCAAAGTCCACTTCCGCGAGCAACAGCAGCAGGATAAGCAGCGCCTTCAATTCAAGGCGGAAAAGACAGCCGCAAACCGGAAGGCGAAGCAGACTATTTCCTTCCGGCACCGCCTTATGGCCGATGTTCTCAAACGTGTGAAGCCGCAATTTGGAACCGAAGAATTGCGGATAGTTGCGTGCTTCGCGTTGCGCTCCCTGCCACACGAACTGGCGTGCCGCCTTGCGAAGCGGCATGGTTTGCAGAATCCGAAAGACCCCCGCGATTATCAGATGGCCGAGAAGGCCCGGACACTTTACAAGAAGGCGGATGCTGCTGGATTGGCAGTGCTGATCTTCGAAGCAATGCTCTTAGCCTCCGCCGAGAGGGCAACCGAGAGTAAGGATGACGATGCACTAGGCATCGCTGCCGCTCTCTTCAAAATTGACACTAAGGCTCTCCGCGCCAGCGTCGCCAAAGAGGAGCAGGAGAAAGCGCGGAAAAAGTCTACGAAAACCGCAGGCAAAGAGAAGCCAAAACCTAAGGCGAAACTCGCTCGCAAGTGACATAACGGAGAAACGGGGCTGTCCTTCACAGGACAGCCCCGTTATTCCCCGGTCTTGTGCGCGACGGCCCGCTCGCCCTCGCGGATGAATCTTCCATCGACTAGCGTCACAGGGTAGCGGTCGCCGGACGGGGTCACTTCCACGGTGGCCTTCAAGGTGGGATCGTATTCGTAATGGGTCCCGTCTGGCAGACTTCCTGTAGGCCCACCTTGCAATCCGGTGAGACTCCCAAGAACTTCCGCTAGCTGCCGTCGTTCTGCTTCACTCATCTCATCGTAGGCCGCCATGCATGCCCCCGTGCTGTCCGTCTTGAACTCGCGAGCTTAGTATTCCTTCCATCTTGAGTAAAAAGGTAACAATCCGGGGTTCAAAAGGGCATTCATCGAACAACCGCGCACACCTGCGATCGGATGAACCCTCTTGCGTAAATGAGAATCGACACCCCTCACTTACTAGGGAACATCGAAACGGCAAAACCGGAGAAAAAATCTTTCGCCCGACTTAGAGATGTATTCCCGTACCATTGACACGCCTCACAACCGAATGTCACGATCCTTTTGACTTGTTTCGGCGCGGCGGCTGTTCTTACCCGAGGGACCCAGGGCACCCAATGGAGAAACCGGACCCGTACGGCGAATGGGTGCTATTTGGGACCAATCAAGAGGCAGGGGGAAAACCTCTTGCGGTAGACGAAGAATTATTGGCTGCTGCGAGGGAAGCATGGCCTCACGTCTTGGCCCACGTGCGCCGCGAATTAATCGATAGGGAATCAGGGTCGGACAGGACGGCATTGGCAGCCGATATTTGGGAGAGGGTGCTCCGGTCGGTCGCAAAAACGCGCCAACGCAGCAGGGATCACCAACCACCAATTTATGACCTGCAATCCTACCTGATTGGCGCTTTCCACCACCGATTCAATCGACTACAAAAGAGCGAACACAAGAGACAAGAAACGATTGAACTGGTTGCTTCGACCGTGGATCTTGAGTTGATTGAAAGCGCTGTTGACACAGAATGGGCCGCCGAGCTAGAACGCGCAATCACTCTCAAGCAGATAACGAACCGCATGGATGGATGGACAAAAAAGGTTTGGCAGGCGCGTCAATACGGTTATTCATGGAGGGAAATTTCGAGCTGGCTAGGGGTTTCCGAGGAACAAGCACGGAAGAAATTCGAATATAATTTGGAAAAGCTAAGGGAGAGTATCGTTCGGTTGTTGAAACGAAAACATCTGCGACCTGTGGTTTGAGAAGATGCGCTGGCATCTTTTTGACTTTATATTGTGACCCTGAAAGAGGAGAGTCGTTTGAACGCAAAAGGATATTCCACGGGAGACGAACGGCGACTCTTGGACGCACTTGGCCGTGGTCTCCTCAAGGACTTTCCAAATCCCGAGCGCAGCGGGTGTCCCGGCTCGGAAGTCTTGAAGAGAATCGCGTCTCGAAGGATGCCCCTCGACGAAGCGGGAAAGTGGCTCAATCATCTTGGTTCTTGCACTCCCTGCTATAGTGACTTTTCCGAATTGCGAAAAGTCCACGAACTCCGGCAAAAGCGCACGCTGCTTGCAATCGCCGCGAGCATTTTGGTTGTTGCGGGTATCGCCGGTTGGGTCTTGTTGCAGAGGCATAACGACACTCTGGTGGCTCAAACCGCCGTGTTGGATTTAAGGAATCGCTCTGTACCCCGAGGCACTGAACCGAATCCAGTTGAGCCGCCCTTGATAGTCAAGCGCGCCGCCGCGCATTGGAACATCTTTCTCCCGTTTGGCAGCGACGCCGCTCCGTACGACATCCGTCTATTGGCGGGCTCAGGAGAATTACTCGTGTCGACAAAAGCAGACGCGAAATTGACAGACGGCGTTGCTGAGATTCAGATATCGGTGGATTTGTCCTCCCGTTCCCCTGGGGCGTGCGTTTTGCGACTGACAAGAAATGGGTATCACGAGATTTCCTACGTAGTTGAGTTGCGATGAGGAGACTGAAGTGGTGCGTTATTAAGGAAACATCCGAAAGGGAAAAGTAGGAAACAATTTATGCGGATTGTCGTTCAGTTTTGTTGGGCGTTTATGCTTGCATTTATACCGCCATTGCGATAATTAAAGAGCAAAAGAGGGAAAGTCATGCAAGTACAGGCACCGAAGGGTCAGTATCGAGTAATAGGGAAAGGCCACATCGACACCCTCAGCTCACCGGAAGGCCCGCTATGGAAAGACTGCGAAACTTTCGGCGAAGCGAAAGATTTGGCTGACCGAAGTGGGGAGTCGTACTTCTGGACGTACGTCTACGACGATAGCGGCGCGCTTTTGTACGAGGCGGGCTCGTACCAAGAGTATGCTGAAAATTTGAGGCAAAAACCTCCTGCAGAACCTAAAACCTAGCTCCGAAGAGTTACATTACCCTTTTCACATCGCTATAGTTAGCTACCTAATCCGTATTTCCGTTGGCGGTTTCTGAGTTTTGAGTAAAACTCTTAAGAATCGATTGAGCCTGTTCAGACGCCTGCTCAATTTCCGCGAGAGTGACGACGGACATTCTGGCGGGTAGTTTGACATAGTCCTCGCTCGAAATGTCGAGAAGCGAGTACATTTTTTGCTGAATTCGGATGTTGAGTAATGTGAAAAACAGCAGACTCTCCTGAACAACTGCGTAAGCTTCTAGAATAAAATCTTCAAGGGGTTGCCCGGTTATTGCTTTGATTTTATTTCGATCATCGAGACTCCGCTGGGGATCATACTGTCCTGTACCGACTAACTCCCCTACCGCACCTGCCGCAAGAGCAATACAATCTTCTTTCGTCAATTCCATTGTGTCTACCTCAAAAATCCCCTTGCTTCCATCCAATGCCTCTTCGTGAGGAAGAAAATCCAAACCGCGAAGTTTATCTTTGCTTTTCTTAAATAAAACAGTGATATGCCCACATTCATGCGAGCCATTTGCTCGCACAAACATGGCTAGCTTCCATTGCTGTCCAAAATCCATGCTTGCTGACTCCGCTATCCCAGAACTTTATTAGGAAGCGATCGTATCACTCCCCAATCGGCCAATTTGCCTCTTGCACCAAACTTCCAAAGGGAGGATTCTTGCAAATAGGGAAAATTCCCGAGAACGGCAGCCACTGGCTGCCGTTTCTGTTTTGGTGGCACAACCCTGACAATACCTGCCGATCTCGCTTCCCCTTCCCAACTTGTGGATTTTGCCCGAGTGACGTTCTAACGGGGAACCCGGAAGCTAGGAAGTTACGGACCTGGAGCAGCACATCTGACACTCTTGGCCTAAATCCGACGCGAAGGCGTGCAAGGTCTAGCTTGAGCTATTACAGCCTGGGTGGCAATCTGGGTCAAAGCTCGCGCACAAGTTCCAATGCTTTCTGCATTTGAGGGTCTTCGCCCGCCAGGAGCTCTTCAGGGGCCAATCCAACCGGGATATTCGGCGATACTCCCTTGCCTTCGATCAGCCTTCCTTCCCATGTCAGATAGGCAGCAACTGGAAGTCCCACGATGTAGCCAAAGCCCGCCTTAAACGCGCTGCCGCTCAAAAGCCGCCCAGGCGTTTTCGTGCCAACAATAGTTGCAAGCTGATTCTCCTCCGCGAACGCAGCAACCATTTCACCGGCGCTCGCAGTGTGTTCGTTCACGAGGACTACGACTCGACCGTGGAATTTTTGTGGACCGAAGCCTTCCGTGACCACGAGAATCGATTTGTCAATGAATCCGTACCGCAGAGCCAACCAAAGAAGTGTCGCTTTGTGGGACGGTATCCGGCCGAACCGTGGCAACTCTTCTCTTGAATATCCCTTTTCCTTGCGAGCGCGCGTCAAACTGTATCCCACCTCTTTCTTATCGGGGGTTAAATAGCTCATAAGGCGCAATCCACCGATGCCTCCGCCAGTGTTGCCACGGAGATCCACAATCAAGCGCGTGGAATCCCGCAGGTGGGCGAAAGCTGTGTCGAACATTTTGGCGAGATCAATCCCGACCGCTCCGGGAAACATAGTCACCTTTAGCCATCCGATCCCTTCGGGTAGCTGCGAACAAACCACAGCCTTGGGCACGATAACGGGATGACTCTTTGATTTGGGGGATGGTACGTTCAACGTCCCCATGACGCGTTTGCCGTCTGGTTTTTGGACGACATATTGGGAGTCGTCGCCCACCGGGAAAATCGGTGGTTCGGGCGGTGCTATTTCACGATTTCGGACTTGCAGGAGAATATCCCCCGGACGAAGTCCCGCCACATGAGCTGGCCCACCTTCGTGAACATCCTGGAACATCCACCGCTGCGTGCCATCGAAGTTGCAACGCAAGAACGTTGCACTGATTGCGTGGCGCCCAGGAATTTTCGAACTTTTCGAGTGTCGAAATCCCGTGTGACTAGTCTTCAGTTCGTTCAGCAATTCCTGTATCTGTTTTTCGAACTCTTCATCGGTGTTGCTTTGCAGAATCTGATCTTTCCTATCTTTCGATAGTTCACCCCAATTTGCTCCGTTCATGGCGGGATCGAAATGCTTTCGCTCGACCAGCTCGCACACACGGGAATAAATCTTCTCTCGCATTTGTATGTCAAGGCTCATTGGACCCTCAATGGAATTGGAGACCCTCCGTCTCCTACTAAAACAAATGCACCCCAATAGTACGGTGGTACTTCTCTACCGTATTTTGCCAGCAAGTCAAGTTTGGCCTGCCGCAAAGCCGAGGCCTTGTCCTGGCCCTCCGCGATGTGCGTGTAAAATCGTTCCATAAGAGCGAGCGTGTATGTATCATCGGCACTCCACAGGCTCGCTACAACCGACCTTGCACCACTCACAAGAAATGCCTCAACCAGATTCGTGACTCCCTCCTCCCCTTGGAGCTTTCCAATCCCCGTGTTGCAGGCAGAAAGCGTCACGAGGTCGGCATTAAAACGAAGGCGAATGATCTCGCGTACCTGCAGGAGCCCGTCATCGTGAGAAGTCGGGTCCACGCCCAGCACAAGCCCTGATCGCTCGGGAAATTGAGTGTCCGCAAATCCATGCGCAGCAATATGAATGATTTTGAAATCCACCAAGGGAGCAGATTTGAATGCGGTCTCGGTCGCTTCTGCACCTAACAACACGACTCCATCTTTGCCAAGAATATCGTTCACTTCGATAACTTCTTCGCGGGTCTGCGGCAAGTCGTACAGAGAGTTGCCGAACGTGTCCGACAATCCACGCATCAACCTTTGCTTAACTCCGGTTGGCTTGTCCACCTTCGCGGAGACCCTGCCCTGATTTTGATATGGCACATCCCCGACCCCCAAAAAAGTCCGTCGCGAGGGCTGCGTTTCCTTCATGTTCCGAAGAACGGTCAAGACGGTGGACGCAGGCACATAACTAATGGTCTGCCTTTCCACCAAAAGAGAGCCTGTTTGGTCGCGTAGAGTGTCGAAGGGCAATAGATTCAGTATCCCGTCGGGAACGACGATGAGCAGTTTGCTAGTTGCCTCTTGAGGAAGCGGGCTCAGAAGGACGTTGTAGAGTTGTTGTGCAAGACCGATGTCATCGCGCTTAGCTCGCGTCTCATCCAGGAATTTACGTGTCAACTCTTCGACCTGCTTCCGGCCGGCCGGCAATACTTTCACACCCTCACTCTTCTTCGAGATCCAAACACAATACGAGTGCGGCTCACTGAGCACGTATTCGACCAGGAGCTCGTCGGGACGCAGGCTGGATTGGACTGCTTTCAAGAGTGCTGGTTTCTGAAACCATCCCGGTTTCGATTCTCTGCGGTCAGTCCGCGTCAACTCGAGCCGACGCTCGTTCTCAACTAGTTGATCGAGTAAGGCGGTCCGCTCTTTCGCATTCTCTGACCGCATTAATCGAAGTTGTAAATCGGAGAGGCCCTCTTCGAGCGCCCGCGTTTCGCCAGATTCACTGTTGCTAAACGAAATCTTGTTTTCTAGAAGAGCTGCCGCCGTTCGCCCTCTAACTTGTTCCAGTACGTTGAGTGCGTGCTCGACTCTTCCCTGCCGCGTCTCTAGTTCGAAGTGGTGCAGGTACGTCTCGCTCATCGCTCCGGCCAGAGAACTACTCCAGTACGCTTCATGTAGGTTGACCAGCATTCCGTCGATCACGTCCTCGGCATTTTCATAGAGTGCCTCTGCTTCGCCGAAAGACCCACGTTGGGCTTTGAGGTCCGCCAAAACTGTCAGGTCGCGCGGGAGATAGTACCTGTCGCCCACTCGTCTGCTGGCATCGACCCCGAGAGTGGCACTTTCCTCTGCGGATTGAAGGTCGCCTGCTTCTCTATAGAGCCCAGCCAAGTCAATCATTGACTGCCCCACGGTACGATAGAACTTGTACTTCTGTGCGAGGTCGCCAGATTGCTTGAGATACTTCATCGCAGCCTGGCGATCTCCCGTGCGAACGGCGAGTTCTCCCAACAGTTGCAGAATCATGGTTTCATGCCCGAACTTTTGATTTTGTCTGGCTACGGTCAAAGCATGCTCCAACTTGTCTCGCGCTTCGGACACTTTGCCCTGGCTTACCAGCGACTCGGACTCACCTTCAAACGCCATGAAGGGAAACCCTGCATCGGGATTCGCACTGCTCGTCTTTATTGCGCGTTCGAAGAACGCGAGGGCTTCCCCATATCGCTTGGCTTCGTTAAAGCCATTGCCGAGCATTTCAAGGTATCGAACCTGTCCGCCCACATCGCCACTCGCCATCGCAGATAAGAGTGCATCCCCAACCATTGTCGCGGCGCGGCGGCTGTCACCCTCAAGAAAACCGATGATTCCGAGTTCTCCTTTTGCCCGTGATTCCCATTGGGTCTCTCCCAACTGGTGGGCTATGGTTTTGGCCTCCGTCCAGGCACGTTTTGCGGAAGCCGGATTGATCTCCAAATCGGTGTATCCCTTCGCTGCAAGGCACCATAGCCGAAGTTTTGGGTCACTCTTGGCAACTGGAATCTCTAGTTGCTGCCCAAGTATGTCGGACACGTCAACCCACGACATCGTCTCTGACTGGGCTCGAATCCTGCCCACGCGGGCGTACGTTTCATTTCTGGTGTCGCGCTTCTCTCTGAAGAGTTCCTCAGCGCGAACATAGAGAGGCTCGGCCTTTGGCCAATTGAAGAGCCATGCGAGCCGATTTGCTTCCTCAAGCAGCGCTTCGGGATTATTGGAAGTTTTGGGATCGCTGAGAAGGTCCGGTCCGAGTGGTTGGAGCGCCGGTTTTCGCGTCAGGTAGATCCAAACGTATTTGTGGGAGATGCCGGCGACCAAGGCGCCAGCCACGACTATCAAAACGAGCACTGCAAGCAAGCGCCTTGATAAGAGCATCCGTGACCCTGGTCCCGTTGGCCGCTGCTAATCTACTGTCAGGGATGTTCCCACATTGAATTGAAGGGAGTAAAGAGTTAGCGTCCACGCCCGGGCTTCTCGTGTTGCTTTGCCGTGTGCAATTCCTTGCCAAACACTTTAGCAGCCCAGTCAGGTATCGTCTGGGCGGTTTTGGTCAATTTGCCACCGATGAAGTGCGCCACTACGCGAAAGCCGCGGCGATGAGCTGTGTTGTCGTACACGAGCAATTCATCGGCATGTTTAGGGACTTCGGAGAGATTCTTCGTTGACTCCCGATAGGAGTCAATCACGCTGGACACAGGCACGGCCTGTCCACCTCGACTCATGCGCACCAACACCCGGCCCACATTCAAATTTGCGTCTTCCGTAGAAATAAAAAGAACCTTCGTCGAATACCCTGCTGCCCTAGCCTGGTCAAGCAGTTGCGTATCCACACGAATGTCTTCGACGGCAAAAGATCGCCGCTCATCAAGAAACGGTTGTTGCTGGTGTCTCAGCGCGGGAACAAGTGTCGGGAATGCCTCTTTCAAGTAGGCTTCATGGAAAGTTGTCTTACCGGCGCCCACCGGTCCCGCGATTATGAACAATGCTGGCTTTTGCTGGCTCAGGTTGCGATTTCCTCGTGTGCAATTTTGCGCGGACCCTTCCGGCGCGCGGGCTCAAAGCTTGTTTCTAATTCCTCAACAGGGGTTCGTTCTCCGTCAGGGGTAACTTTCACTGTGGCTTTCAGATTGCGATCGTATTCGTAATATGTTCCATCGGGCTGTTCCGCATCGACGGGAACTGGTTGCACTGCCGAAAGCCCGGAGAGCATCTGATGAAGCTCCTTACGCTCCAATTCAGACATTGTGTCGTACGAACGTATGGACCACCCCCGGCCCCTGGTTGGTTTTTTGAGTTTGCCTTCTCCAGTCTTCGAGTAGTAAGCCAGAAGAGCGCTATTCACGAGCTGATTCATGGAACAATTCCGCTTCTTAGCGACTTGATGAATGCGCTTACGAAGTCGTTGCAAGATGACGACTTGCGTTTCTCTCCCGGTTTGTTTTTGTCTGGACTGAAGATTAACAAGCTCAACAGTATTCAGATCGACCGCAAGAAGCGCGTCGTTGATCGAAGTCGACAGTTCTCCCATATACCGCGGTTTATCCCGCAGGAGTTTGTCGAGGGCACTCAAGAGCCGGACATTGTAGACTCCGAAGTGAACGCTTCGCCGCTTGGCCACGATTCCCTACTGTCTCCAGAATGGGGTTGCCGCAACTGAAGATACGTCGCGGCCTATACATGCAGATATATACACCACCCTGACCTTTTCTTCAAGCCACCCTACAATTCCGCGGGGACGTAAGGCGTCTCAAAGAGGATGTCTCGGTTCACGCGCACATTGAAGCGATAGCCGATCGGAATCTTGACGGTTGGCTGGATGCTCAAATTCTTGCGGGTGATTTCCGTACCGAGCTCCCCGAGCTGCTGGCCAACCGCGCTGGACGCCGTTTGACCAACCGTGGGCGTCGAGAGCAGAGATGTGTTTTGCCTTTGCGACAGCTCGATCCCCGCTGTGAATACGCTCGTGAGCAGGGCAAAACCGACCAATCGTTTGTAGTGATTATCGACCTTGTCGTGAAACCCAGCCATGCCTTGAACGTCCTGGCCCATCATTCCATCAAGATTGATCGAGCTGCCATCTGGGTAAATGATGCGCGACCAGATGACCTGCAAGCGGTTTTGTCCGTAAGCGATCTGGGAGTCGTAGACTCCAACCATCCGCGATCCTTGGGGAATCAGGAGATATTTTCCCGTCGCCGTGTCGTAAACGTTCGAGCGGACCAAAGCCTTTACCTCGCCGGGCAGATCTGAATTGATTCCTTGCTCGAGAATGGCCGGAATGTCCCAGCCCATTTTCACCTCGTATCTCCCAAGCGCCGGAGTGCGCGTGGATTTGAGATAATTATTGACGGTGCGTCCGCGTGTCTTTTCGATGAAAACTTGCTTGCGGTCTTGTTCGTTCTGCAGGTCATAGTCACTGCCCGCTTGTGCCCGCGCACTCACCGGAATCACCGCCGATCCATCGGCGCTTCCCGGTGCTTTTCCACCCCCAAGGAGCGAAGCGAGCGACCCAAATTGTTGCAGGGCGTCATTGAGCGGCCCTGTCGCGGACGAACCCGGCAATGAACTGCCTCCGCGCACCACCGTGGGCGCCGCGAAGGCTTCTTGCTCCTGTCGGAATGCCGCCAAGCGCATCTTCTCTTCCGCCGATAATTCCGATGGTCCGCCGGTGGAGGAATGACCTCCGTCACCCGCGCCACGGGCTTCTGACCGACCCTCCTTCCCATCGTCGCGATACACGAGCCCTGGAGGCTGCAAGGTACCTGACTCATGCGCTTGCGTTCCGCCATTTACTTGCACGGAGTCGACGCCAGTACGTCCGGAAAATACCGGAGCTGGATTTGCCACGGCGGGCGGAGCCATCTCTTTTACCAATTGATCGCCGATGTGCCGCGCGGACTCAGGGCGCTTTTCCTCATTCTTTGTTTGCGCCACCTGTTGCTGCTCCCGGCGCGCATAGAGTCCGTACACCACCAGGACCCCAACCAGGACCACGACTCCGAGCACCGCCCCGCCCACTTTCTTACTAATGCGTGCCGTTGGCGGTGGGTCTGGATGTAGCTCCAACCCCGAAGGCGATTCCATCGGTTGTTTGGTGTCGGTCATGGCCGCGCTCCGGCTGCCGCAGCGCTCGACGCTGGCTGCGCTTGGGGTATTTGCACGTGCGCTTTGCGCCCGCTCACTTCCACTTTCCGAATCAACTCCACTTTCGTTTGGTGCTTCCCCGACCCCAACAGGAGCGCGGCACGGTCGAAAAGCCGATCGACAATGTACATGTTGTCTTTCACGCGATAATTCACCATCTCCGAACCGTTCGGCCCCTTCACCACCATGACGGGCAGCTCGCGGTGAATCGTCTCGACAGGCATCTGGATATAGGTCTTCGCACCGTCATCTATGACATGCACGGGCCGCGTCGATACGTCGCCGCCCTTGATTTCATAATTCCAGTACATATTTTCGAGCGCCGTGTTCGGCAACTCAGCGACGCGCTCCTCCGCGGCCTTTGCCTGCTGTTCGGTTTCGCGCTCCTTTACAAGATATTCCTGCCACTTTTGTTTGGTGTCTTCCGGGTAGGAGAAGGCCACGCGCGCCACATATTCATTCGGTTTTGATTCGAGACGAACGTAATAAGCCCTCCGGTCGGTTGGCACGACCATCGTCGTATCCAGGCCGGCAATGCGCGGCTTGATGATAATGAGAGGCATTGCGTCCGGGCCGCTTCCCGACACGGACGGTGAGAT
>CAAGKR010034649.1_pt1 | contig 14001 bp, 13 predicted proteins | sample 2556971 | NCBI WGS metagenome assembly CAAGKR01 (sample SAMEA5207829, study PRJEB30636) | soil metagenome | biome: forest; feature: boreal; material: soil | place: USA | collected 2011-09 | depth 1 m | reverse complement strand
GGCGTTCGGCGGTGGCGGCCACCACCGCGCCGCCGGCGCCGAGCTGGCGCTGCCCCTGGCGGAGGCCGAGGTGGGGGTGCTCGCCGAAGCGCGCCGCCGGATGGCCGAGCTGACGTGGAATCCGGCATCCTGAACGTCCGCAAGCCCCTTGGGCCGTCGTCGTTCGCCGTCGTCCGGAGCATCGGCCGCCTGCCGGGAGTCCGAAAGGTCGGGCACGCGGGGACCCTCGACCCCGCCGCGGATGGCGTGCTCCCGATCCTGATCAACGCCGCCACCCGGCTCGCCGATTTCATCCACCTCTGGCCCAAGAGCTACCTGGCGACCGTGGCCTTCGGCTTTACCTCCGACACCTACGACCGAGAGGGGGTCGTGAGCCGTTCCGGGCATTCCGACTCGATCACGGTCCAGCAGATCACGGCGCAGCTCCCCAGCTTTACCGGTCGGATCGAGCAGGTCCCGCCGATGCACTCGGCGCTCAAGCAGGGTGGCGAGGCGCTCTATCGGAAGGCGCGGCGCGGTGAGACCGTGGTCCGCGCCCCCCGACCGGTCGAGGTGCATGCGATCCGCCTGCTGGAATACGACCCGGTCACCGCCACGGCCCAGCTCGAGATCGTTTGCGGGCAGGGGATGTACGTGCGAAGCCTGGTCCACGACCTCGGGCAACGCCTGGGCTGCGGCGCGTACCTGGCCGCGCTTACCCGGACCGCCTACGGCCCGCTCCAGCTCGGTGACGCGGTCACGCCGGCAACCCTGGCCGAGGCTGGCACGGGCTGGTCGTCCTGGCTGCTGCCGATCAGCCTCCCGCTCGAGGCCTGGCCGGCGATTCACCTCGACGCGGCGGGCACCGAGGCGATCACCCAGGGCCGTTCCGTCACGGCACCGGCCAGCGCCGCGGGACGATACCGGCTGCTGGACGGCGGGGGCAGATTGCTTGGCTGGGGTATCGTCGACGCCACCCAGCGGGTCCAGCCCAAAGCCGTGTTTCCGCGATGACCCAGGTCACCTTCGGCTTCCCGCCTGCGGGCCTGATCGGCGTCGCCCAGGCCACCATCGGCACCTACGACGGCCTCCACCGGGGGCATCTCAGCATCCTCAAGCCGCTGATCGCCGGCGCCGCCAAGGCCGGCACGGCCAGCGTACTGGTGACGTTTGAACCGCACCCGCGCTGCGTGCTCGACCCGGATCACTGTCCGGCCAACCTCACGACGCTGGACGAGAAGACGTGGCTCCTGGAACAGCTCGGACTGACTCACCTGATCGTGATCCCGTTCACGCCACAGGTGGCGGCGATCAGCCCGGCGCCCTTCATGCAGCGGCTGATGCGGGGCATGACCCTCACGCGCCTGTCGGTCGGCCATGACTTCGCCTTCGGGCGCGGCCGGCGGGGCGATCATGCGTTCCTGCGTCGCCTCGGCGCGCGCCACGGATTCACCCTCGAGGTCCGGGCGGTGCTGGCTCGTGGGGGCGAGCCGGTGAGCAGCTCGCGGATCCGGCGGCTGATCCTGCTCGGCCAGGTGCGAGCCGCGGCCCAGCTCCTCGGTCGCGACTACTTCTTCCGCTCGACCGTCGAACATGGGGTCGAGCGAGGCCGCCTGCTGGGCTATCCCACGGCCAATCTTAAGATCACGCCCAACAAGCTGCTCCCCGCCAACGGCGTCTACGCGATCCGCGTGCTGGTGGACTCGAGCCTTCACGACGGCGCACTCAATCTCGGCTTTCGGCCCACCTTCGGCGGGAACACCCTGACCGTCGAAGCCTTCCTGTTCGACTTCGAGGGGGACCTCTACGACCGGCTTCTGACGGTGTCCTTCGTCCAGCGGCTGCGAGGCGAGAAGCGCTTTGCCTCGATGCCCGCCCTGCAACAGCAGATCGCTCGCGACGTGGAGAACGCCAAACGGATCCTAGCCTAAGCCCCCTCATCATCGTCAATCCCGTGGCCGGGGGCGGCCGGGCGTTGCGCTTCTGGCGTCACGCCGCGGCACGGTGCACGGAATCGGGGCTCGACGTCGAGGTGTTCCTGACGCAACGTCGCGGCGACGCCGCCGACCGGGCCGCCGCGGCCGGTGACCGGTTGGTGATCTCGGTTGGCGGGGACGGCACCGCCCACGAGGTCGTCAACGGGCTGCTTCGGCGCCCTCGCGACCCGGCCCGACAGTTCGGCGCGTTGCTGGTCGGGACCGGCGCCGACCTGGTCCGCAGTGTGCCGAGCCCCCGGCGCGCGGAAGAGGTCGCGGGCTGGTTGCGCTCCGGTCGCTACCGCCGGCTCGACGCGGGTCGCGTGGGGACCTCGACGGGACGCCGCTACTTCATCAATGCGGCGGACGCCGGCATTGGGGCCGAGGTGGTCCGCCGGGCGGCCGGCGGCCCACCCGTGCTCGGCGGGACGGTGAACTTCCTGGGCGCGGCCGTCGCCAGCCTGCTGGTCCACCGCAATGCGCTGGTCCGTCTGCGTCTGGATGACGGGCCGGTCCAACAGCTGCGCATCCGCACCATCGCAATCGGCAATGGCGCCTACCTGGGCGGCGGCATGCGCATGGCGCCACGCGCCAGGCCGGACGACGGCATCTTCGAGGTGGTGACGATCGGGGACATCGGGCGCCTCGAGGGCATCCGGAGCCTGCCGCTTCTCTACCGGGGGACCCACGATCGCCTGGTCAAGGTCCAGTTCGCCACCGCCCGGCGGGTCGAGATCGAGAGCGACCTCCCGATCGGGGTGGAGGCGGACGGGGAGCTGGTGGGAACCACCCCGGCGGTGTTCGAGATCGTCCCGGGCGCGCTCCAGGTTCTGGATTGGCAGGCGTAGGGTATACTTCCGGAGAACTCGGCGCGCGTGTGCGACTAGCCAACGGCACGTGGGCGGGGTCATCAGTAAGGAGGTCTCAGACTGGCAGTATCACCGAAAGCAAGCGTGATCGACGGGAACCGCTTGCATGACACGGACACCGGGTCGCCTGAGGTCCAGATCGCGATCTTCAGCGAGCGCATCAATCACCTGACCGAGCATCTCAAGGTGAACAGTCACGACCACAGCTCCCGCCGCGGTCTGCTGCAGCTGGTCGGGAAGCGGCGTCGCCTCCTGAACTACCTCCAGCGCAATGACATCGAACGGTACCGAGGGATCATCGCGAAACTCGGCCTGCGGAGGTGATCGCCTAGCCAACGGACCGCCCTGGGCGCTGCCCACTCGCACGGGGTTAGAGATTGGTGCACGGAGAAAGGGTTGCTTTTCTTCGATCCCCAACCCCTAACTCACCCACGAAGTGAACCGCCGGGGGCCTTTCGCCAAATCGATCTCATTTGCCGCGTTCCGCGGCCCCAGGAGGAAACGTGAATCAGACACAACTCGAACTTGCCGGGCGTACCCTGACGATTGAAAGCGGCCGCGTGGCCCAACAGGCGTCAGGTGCCGTCACGGTGCGCATGGGCGACACCATGCTGCTCGTCACCGCGGTGATGTCCAGCTCGCCCCGGGAAGGCATCGACTTCTTCCCCTTGACCTGCGACTACGAGGAGAAGCTCTACGCGGCGGGCAAGATCCCCGGTGGCTTCATCCGACGGGAGGGGCGGCCCAGCGAGCAGGCGATCCTCAACAGCCGCCTGATCGACCGGCCGATCCGGCCGCTCTTTCCCAAGGACTTTCGCCTCGACGTCCAGGTCGTCGCCACCGTCTGGTCGGTCGACCAGGAGGCGGACCCGGCGATCATGGCGATCATCGGCGCCTCGACCGCGCTGACCATTTCCGAGATCCCCTTCCAGGGCCCCATCGGGGCCGTCCGGATCGGCTTCCTTGATGACCAGCTCGTGGTCAACCCGTCCGTCAGCCGGCTCGCGGAGAGCCGGCTCGACCTGGTGGTCGCCGGCACGCGCGAGGCGATCATCATGGTGGAGGCCGGAGCCAAGGAGGTCCCAGAGGAGACGATCGTCGAAGGACTCCGGCTGGCGCACCGCGAGATCGTGCGCCTCTGCGACATGCAGGAGGCCTTTGCCCGGGAGGTCGGCAAGCCGAAGCTCGCGCTGCCACCGACCACCACCGATCCCGAGATCGACCAGGCGGTCGACCAGTTCCTGGCCGAGCGGCTGGACCAGGCCCTCTTCAATCCGAACAAATCCCTGCGCGAGTCCGCCCTCGACGATTTGAAGAAAGAGACGCTGGCGGAACTCGGGCCCAAATTTATCGATCGCCTGCCCGCCCTCTCGAAGAGCTTTGAGGCCAAGGTGAAGCAGCGAGTTCGGGCCAAGATCCTGAACGAAGGGATCAGGCCGGACGGCCGTAAGACGACCGAGATCCGGCAGATCACCTGCGAGGTCGGCCTGCTGCCTCGGACGCACGGCTCCGCCCTCTTCACCCGCGGTCAGACGCAAGCGCTCAGCATCGTCACCCTGGGATCGATCGGCGACAAGCAGAAGCTGGACGGCCTCGGACTCGAGGAGTTCAAGCGCTTCATGCACCATTACAACTTCCCGCCGTTCAGCGTCGGGGAGGCGCGCCCGCTGCGCTCGCCCGGCCGTCGCGAGATCGGCCACGGGGCGCTGGCGGAGCGCGCGCTCCTGCCGGTGGTGCCCACCGAAGAGGAGTTCCCATACACCATCCGCTTGGTCACCGAAATCCTGTCATCCAACGGATCGACCTCGATGGCGAGTGTCTGCGGCTCGAGCCTGGCGATGATGGACGCCGGCGTCCCCATCAAGGGTCAGGTCGCGGGCATCGCCATGGGGCTGATCACCGGTGAGGGTGGCAAGGTGGCGGTGTTGAGCGATATCCAGGGCGTCGAGGACAACCTGGGCGACATGGACTTCAAGGTGGCGGGCACGGTTGCCGGGGTCACCGCGATGCAAATGGACATGAAGATCAAGGGCATCGGGGTCGATGTCCTGGCCAACGCGATCCAGCAGGCCAAAGAGGGCCGGATGTTCATCATGAACAAGATGAACGAGGCCCTCCGCGAGCCACGCCAGGCGATGTCGCGCTTCGCGCCTCGCATGATCACGGTGCAGATCCATCCCGACAAGATCCGCGAAGTGATTGGCCCCGGGGGCAAGATGATCCGCAAGATCATCGAAGACTCCGGCGTGACCAGCATCGACATCGAAGACGACGGGCGGGTCATAATCGGATCGGTCAACGAGGAATCCGCGTCCAAGGCCGAGCAGATCATCCGAGACCTCACCGGCGAGGTCGAGGTGGGCAAGAACTACCGCGGCAAGGTCGTCCGGATCATGCCGTTTGGCGCCTTCGTCCAGATCATGCCCAACCAGGACGGGCTCGTGCATATCAGCCAGCTGGCCGAGGATCGCGTCGAGAAGGTCGAAGACGCGGTCAATGTCGGCGACGACATCGAGGTGAAGGTCACCGAGGTGGATCGCCAGGGCCGGGTCAACCTCTCCCGCAAGGCGGTGCTCCAGGAGGCCAAAGGGATCACCAATGGCGATTGGGTCGTGACCGAACGGGATCGGGGCGGCCCGCCGCGCGGTGGGAGTGGGGGCTTCAACCGTGGCGGGGGCGACCGCGGGCCACGCCGCGACTTCGATCGGGGCGGTCGAGGCGGAAACCACTAAGCACGCGGAAATCCAGTATGCCGCGACCTCGGGTCGCGGCTATACTGGCCGCGGTTTGGATTTCGCAGACCTGGCCACCCTTGCCCGGGATATCCACGACTGCCGTCGCTGTCCGCTGGGCTTCAGCAGGACTCACGCGGTGCCGGGGATGGGACCGGAGGCGGCCCGCATCATGGTGGTGGGGGAGGCGCCCGGTCACAACGAGGACCAGCAGGGCGAGCCCTTCGTGGGCGCCGCCGGCAAGTTGCTCGACCAGCTGCTCAAGGGCATCGGGCTCTCGCGTGACGACGTGTTCATCACCAATATCCTCAAGTGCCGGCCACCCAATAATCGCGATCCGCAGCCAACCGAGGTGCTGGCCTGCTCGCCCTACCTGGAACAGCAACTCCGCCTGATCAAGCCGGAAGTCGTCCTGATCCTGGGCCGCCATGCCCTCGCGCGCCTGCTGCCGGGTCACGATTCGATCTCGCGCCTGCATGGGCGCATCATCATCAAAGACGCGGTGACCTACATCCCGGTGTACCACCCGGCCGCGGCGCTCTACAACAGCTTCCTGATGGGGCCGCTGGAACAGGACTTCAAGGCGGTCAGGGCCCACCTCGATCGCGTGGAGGAACGGCGCCGGGCGGCGGCGGTGGCGGCGGTCCCGGCGGCGAAGCCGGAGGAGCAGCTGAGTCTCTTTGGCTAAGCCGGCATCGGGGAAGCGGCCGCAGCTTCGCGCCATCCCGCTCGGCGGGCTGGGTGAGATCGGGCGCAACATGATGGCGCTCGAGTACGACGAGAACATCATTGTCATCGACGCCGGCTTGATGTTCCCGGAGGAGGAGATGCTCGGCGTCGACCTGGTCCTCCCTGACGTGACCTACCTGGCCGAGCGCAAGGACAAGGTGCTGGCCTTTCTCCTCACCCACGGCCATGAAGACCACGTCGGATCCCTCCCCTACATCCTGCCCAAGGTCTCGGCCCCTATCTACGGCAGCCGGCTGACGCTGGGCTTCGTCAAGAACAAGCTCCGCGAACACAAGCTGATCGAGCAGGCGGACCTGCGGGAAATCAAGGCCGGCGACGTCATCGAGCTGGGCCCGTTCAAGGTGGAGTTCATCCACGTGGCCCATAGCATCCCGGACACGACCGCCCTGGCGATCGAAACGCCGGTGGGGATGGTGATCCACTCCGCCGACTTCAAGATGGACCAGACGCCGGTCGACGGGCATCCGACCGACATGGCTCGCCTCTCCCACTTTGGAAACCGCGGCGTCCTGCTGCTCATGTCGGACAGCACGAACGCCGAACGGGACGGTTTCACCCCGTCAGAGCGCACCATCGGCGACGCCTTCGACGATCTGTTCGGGCAGTGTCCGGGGCGCATCATCATCTCGACCTTCGCCTCGAACATCTATCGGATCCAGCAGGCGTTGAACACGGCGGCGCGCTACAAGCGGAAGGTGGCCGTGATCGGCCGATCGATGGTGAACAACCTGACGATCGCCCAGGAGCTCGGTTACCTGCAGGTACCGCAGGACATCCTGATCAAGGTCCAGGACATCAACAAGGAGGCCGACGAACACCTCCTGGTGCTCTCCAGCGGCAGCCAGGGGGAGCCGCTCTCGGCCCTGACCCGGATCGCGGCGCAGGAGCATCCGCAGGTGCGGCTGAAGTCAGGCGATACGGTCATCCTGTCGGCGACGCCCATTCCCGGCAACGAGGAACTCGTCTCGCGGACCATCAACAACTGCTACAAGCACGGGGCACGCGTCTTCTACTCCGCCCGAAACCGCGTCCACGCGTCCGGCCACGCCAGCCGTGAGGAACTGAAGCTGATGCTCAACCTGGTGCGGCCGAAGTTCTTCATGCCGGTGCACGGCGAGTTCCGCCACCTGGCGCTGCATTCCGAGATCGCCCAGGACGTAGGCATGGCGAAGGATCACGTGATCGTGACTGACGACGGCAACGTTGTCGAGCTGGCCGACGGGATGATGCCGCACATGGGCAACAAGGTGCCGGCCGGCTATGTCTTCGTCGACGGCCTCAGTGTCGGTGACGTCGGATCGGTCGTGCTGCGTGACCGGCGGGTGCTCTCCACCGACGGGATCTTCATCGTCATCGTTACGGTCGACAAGGACACCGGCAGGGTCGTGTCCGGGCCGGACCTAATCTCGCGCGGCTTTGTCCACCAGCAGACGTCGGATGCCCTGATCGAGTCGGCCAGGCAGCAGGTGCTGGCCACCATCAACAAGATCGGCCCCGGGAACCCCGAATGGTCGGTCTTGAAGAACTCGATCCGCGACTCGCTCAGTCGCTTCCTCTACGACCAGATGCGCCGCCGGCCGATGATCATGCCGATCGTCGTCGAAGTCTAGGGATCAGCCGGCTGTCGCCGGCTCACTCAGCGGCATGGCGACCTCGGCGTGGATGCGCAGCAGCTCGGGGATCGTTTCCGGCGGCCGGCGTCCCAGGCCACATTCCGCCGCGACGCCGAATGGTCGGTCGAGGGCGCGCTGCGCCGCCTCGATCCGGTGGCGCGTGCCTTCCGCCTTATCGGTGAAATGCACCAGGCCGAGGTAGAGCTCAGTCTCCGGCGACAGTCGGAGGCCGCGGAGGGGCGCGAAGTAGGCGTCATCGGCACGGTTGCGCGGGACGGGCATCGAGAACCATTGCACCGGCCGCTGCACCCCGGCGGTGATCGCATTGGCGATGTCGACCAGCTTCGCCATGTCGGCCGGTTCTTTGAAGTGCCGATGGCCGGCGTCGCCGTAGCAGAGGTGATATCCAAGCTCGACCGTGGCCGGAACCCGATTGCCGATGCGAACCAGCCGGTCGACAACCTCCTGGCGCGCGTCCCGGAACGCAACCGGCCAGACACCCTCCAGCATCCCGAACTCGACCGCGGCATCCCATTGGACGGCAAGCTCGTCATGCTGGATCGCCGCGCCGATCTCATCCAGCTCCTGCATCAAGCGTGATTCGTAGGCGGGCTCCACGGCTGCCAGGGCCTCGGGCGCAACGAAACCGGCGACCGGGGCCAGGGGCGTGGGCAAGCTCACCTGGAAACGCACGCCGCGCGGGATCTGGCCCTCACGCTTGAGGGCGACAAATGTTGCGTAGGAGGCCTTCGCGGCGTCGGCATATCCCAGCCGGCCGAATTTGATCTGTCGTGGGTCGATCCCAGCTTTGGGCTTCAACTGGGGGAGCGGCGCATACGCCCCCGGAGCAGGGGGAACCACGTCGAACTGCCCGATGGCGGCAAACACCCCCGACTGGAACCCGATCCAGTTCGTGCGGACGCCTGTCTCACCGTCCGGCACCCGGCGGACGCGGTCGCCGAGGGTCGAGCCAACGGCACGGAAGACGGCGTCAGCGTTCTTCAGCGGGACGCTCCCATTCAGATGGGCGCCATGGGGTTCTTGAGCGCTCATATTGCTCCTCCTGCGCGCTGCTAGACCTTGTCGCCGGTGTAGCTGTCCGTGTCGGAGTCGACGGCGCCGGGGGCATCGTTGGCCAGGTGGACAGCGGCCTCCTCTCCCGTCGAGTCATTGTCGTCGTCGAGCACGCCCGCATGCGTGTCGCCGACCGCTTCCGTCTCGTCCTCGTGGAACTTGCCTTTGGGTTCCGGCGAGCTGGTCTGGTTATCCGGCCGCTCCTCGCGCAAGCGCTCGTCGAGCGTGTCCTGGTGCCGGTAGTCGCCTGGAATCTCGTTTTCGTTTGCCATAGCTCTACCTTATACGCCGCGGGGTCCCCCTGGTGGAAGGCTCGAATAGTCGCTAGAATGGCGCCATTCGTCCCAGCAAACGTCGTAGCCATCCCACAACCATGAAGACGCGCCACAAGCGCATCGCGCGCCCGAAACGCTCGGCGTCCCGCCAGCGCTTCCGGATCAAGGCTCCGCGGCTTCCGAAGCTCGAGGTTCCCTCACGGCAGCAACGAGAGCTGGCGGGGATCGGCTTCATCCTGCTGGCCGCCCTGATCGTCCTCGCGGTCGTGCTGCAGACGAGCGGCTCGGCCATGCACATTCTCCATGGCGGCCTGGTCGCCCTCTTCGGCTGGGGCGTCGTCTTCGTGATCCTCGCCGCGCTGGCGGCCGGTATCGAGCTGCTGGCCCCCTGGATTGAGACGATGACCTGGGGCCGTGGGCTCGGCATCGGCCTCCTGGTGATCAGCGCGTTGGGATTGCTCGACGTATCGCTTGGCCACAGCGGCGGCTCGCTCGGCCGAGTCGAGGGCGACGCGCTGGGCAGCCTGGCCGGGACTGCCGGCAGCATCCTGATCCTGATCGCCGTCCTGCTGGGATCGCTGGTCCTGGCCTTTGACGTCTCCCTCCGCGATGCGGTCGGCGCGCTCCGCGAACACTACCTCAATGCCCGACCGGAAGAGAAGGTCGTGGCGAAGCCCAAGCCGAAGCCCGCGGAAGTGTGGCACGCGCAGAACCAGGTGATGCGGACCGAGACGGCGGAACCGGTGCTCGTGCCTATCCAGGGGGTCGGGGCCGCGCCGGCGCCCGCCGTCCCACCGGTCATCGACCCCGATACGCTCCCGGCGCGCAGTGATGAGGACGCGCCGGCCTCGCGACGCAAGCGCGCTCCGACGGCCGAGCCGGTGCTGGCGGTGGTTCCGGACCCGGTCGTTCCGCCCACCGCGCCCGGCGACGAGGAGCCCCACCACACCTGGATCAAACCCGAGCTGCACCTGCTCGACACGGTGGCCGTGCGCAAGGACCGGCTGCACGACGAGATCAAGGCCAACATCAAGTTGATCGAGCAGACGCTGGGGAGCTTCGAGGTCGAGGCGACCGTGATCGGCGTCAACTCCGGGCCGTCGGTGACCCAGTACGAGCTGCAGCCCGGGCACGGCGTGCCCGTTCGCAAAATCACGGCGCTGCAGAACGACCTGGCGCTGGCCCTGTCGGCCGCTATCCGGATCCAGGCGCCGATTCCCGGCAAGCCCGCCCTCGGCATCGAGGTCCCCAACAAGGCGACCAGCCTGGTCACGCTGCGCGAGATCCTCCAGACCCCCGCCTTCCAGAACGACAAGACGCTGCTCTCGCTCGCGATCGGCACCGACGTGTCCGGGAACTCGGTGGTCGGTGACCTGACCCGGATGCCCCACCTGCTGATCGCCGGTGCCACCGGCTCCGGGAAGAGCGTTTGCATCAACGCCCTCCTGGCCGGCCTGATGTTCCAGGCGACGCCCGATGAACTGAAGCTCATCCTGATCGATCCCAAGCGGGTCGAGTTCTCGATGTTCCAGGACTTGCCCCACCTGCTCGTCCCGGTGGTCACCGAGTCGGAGCAGGCGACTTCGGCGCTGCGCTGGGCCGTGGCCGAGATGGAAAACCGGTACAAACTCTTCGCCAGCCACACGGTGCGCAACATTGCCGACTTCAATGAGCGCGCTCCGGAGATGGGACTCGACCGCTTGCCCTACATCGTGCTCGTCATCGACGAGCTCGCCGACCTGATGATGGTGGCGGCCGGCGAGATCGAAGAGCTGATCTGCCGCGTCGCCCAGCTGGCTCGGGCGGTCGGCATCCACCTGATGGTCGCCACCCAGCGCCCCTCCGCCGACATCATCACCGGCTTGATCAAGGCCAACATCCCATCCCGGATCGCCTTTGCGGTCAGCTCGAGCATCGACTCGCGTGTCATCCTGGACGAGACCGGCGCCGAGAAGCTCCTCGGCCGGGGCGACATGCTCTACCTCCCGGTCGAGGCCGGCAAGGCGACCCGGCTCCAGGGGGTCTTCGTCTCCGACCGCGAGATGAAGGCGCTGATCGACTTCTGGAAGGGCCAGGGCAAGCCGCAGTACCAAGAGGAGATCTTCAATGTGGAGGCGACCGTCTCCTGGGTCAAGGAGGGCATGAAGCGGGATCCGCTGTTCGGCAAGGGCGCGCATGTCGTCGCCACCGAGGGTCGCGCCTCGGTCTCCCTGCTGCAACGGAAGCTGAATGTCGGCTACACGCGAGCGGCCCGGATCGTCGACCAGCTGGCGGAGCAGCGGGTGATCGGGCCCTACGAGGGCAGCAAGTCCCGGGAGGTTTTGATGAACCTGCTCGAGGTCGACGAGCTGGTCAAGGACCTCGACGCATCCAACTGACGCCAGAATTGCGACAGGCAGCTGTCAAAGCGGCGGGGTAGCATAGCTCCGTGGCTCAGGATTATTCGTTCGATGTGGTCTCCCAATTCGACCGCCAGGAGCTGGTCAACGCGGTGAACCAGGCTCAGCGCGAGATCACGACGCGGTACGACTTCAAGGACACGGGCGCCAGCATCGACCTGGGGGAGGACGAGATCACCCTGGAGGGGCCAAGCGACTTCAAGCTCAAGGCGATGGTCGACGTCCTCCAGAGCAAGTTCGTCAAGCGGCAGCTCTCGCTCAAGATCCTCAAGGCCGGGCCGATCGAGCCGGCGGCGAAGGGCGCTGTCCGCCAGAAACTGGCCCTGCAGGAGGGGATCGATGACGAGCTCGCCCGCAGCCTGGTGAAGCAGATCAAGCAGATCTCGCCCAAGGTCCAGCCGCGCATCCAGGGCGACCTGATCCGGGTCTCCAGCCGCGAGAAGGACCTGCTGCAGCAGGTGATCCAGGCGCTCAAGGCGGACGACTCGCCGGTGCCGTTGCAGTTCATCAACTACCGGTGATTGATGCAACCCAGCGGCCCGATGTTCGACCTGGCCATGAAGGTGGGGGAGACGCTCCGCCGCCAGACGCGGACCCTGGCCGTGGCAGAGTCCTGCACGGGTGGCTTGCTCGGGGCGGCCCTCACGGACATGCCCGGCAGTTCCGGCTATTTTCTGGGTGGGGTGATCAGCTACGCGGACCGGGTCAAGGTCGAACAGCTCAAGGTGCCGGCGCAGACGCTCGCCACCTATGGGGCGGTGAGCCAGGAGACGGCCTCCGCCATGGCCGCCGGGGTCCGGACGCTCCTCGGGGCGGACATCGGGGTCTCGATCACCGGGGTCGCCGGCCCGCGAGCGGAAAGCTCCAAACCGGTCGGGTTGACCTACATCGGCATCGCGACCGGCGAGGCCGTCCGCGCCTATCACTATCAATGGTCGGGCGACCGCTGGGAGAACCGGCGGGACTCGGTCATCGCCGCACTCACGCTTCTGGCTCAAACCCTCTGGGTTATGCATTGACAGTAATACAAATTCGTAGTACAGTGGGGGGCACGGGCCAGGCCGACCACGAGCAAGGGGAACACTAAATGTCAGAAAAGGACCGCGCATTGACCGCCGCCCTCAGCCAGATCGAGCGCTCCTATGGAAAGGGCGCCATCATGAAGCTGAACGACGCGGCGGCCCAGCGAAACGTCGACGCGATTCCGACCGGGGCCATGACGCTCGACCTCGCGCTCGGAGTGGGGGGCATTCCCCGGGGACGCGTCGTGGAGATCTACGGACCGGAGTCCTCCGGAAAAACGACCCTGGCGCTGCACGTCATCGCCCAGTCCCAGAAGCAGGGCGGGACGGCCGCCTTCATCGATGCCGAGCACGCGCTCGATCCGGTCTACGCCTCGCACATCGGGGTGAAGACCGAGGACCTCCTGATCTCGCAGCCGGATACCGGGGAGCAGGCTCTGGAGATCGTCGACGTGCTGGTCCGCTCCGGGGCGATCGACGTGATCGTTATCGACTCCGTGGCGGCGCTCGTCCCCAAGGCCGAGATCGATGGCGAGATGGGCGACAGTCACGTGGCGCTGCAGGCTCGGCTGATGTCCCAGGCGTTGCGCAAGCTGACCGGCGCGATCTCGAAATCGAGCACCTCGGTCATCTTCATCAACCAGCTGCGCGAGAAGGTCGGCATCATGTTCGGCAATCCAGAGGTCACCACGGGTGGGCGCGCGCTGAAGTTCTACGCCTCGATCCGCCTCGACATCCGCAAGGTCGATTCCATCAAGAGTGGGCTCGACGTCACCGGCAACCGGGTCAAGGTCAAGGTGGTGAAGAACAAGGTGGCGCCGCCCTTCAAGTCGGCGGAGTTCGACATCCTCTACAACGAAGGCATCTCCTACTGGGGCAGCGTGCTCGATGCGGGCGTGGACGCCACCCTGGTGGAGAAGAGCGGGTCCTGGTTCTCCTGCAATGGGCAGCGCCTGGGTCAGGGTCGCGAGCAAACGGTCGGCTTCCTCAAGGCCAATCCGAAGATCGGCGAAGACCTGATCGCCCGGCTTAAAGAGAAGGCCGCCGACAAGGTCGAGAAGGCAGTCCTCCAGCCGGCGTGAGGCCGCGGCGGGCGGCATCGCCGGCCGCCCTCCACCCTGATAGCCCGGAGGCCGCCTACAGCGCGGCGATCAAGAAGCTGGCGCGCCAGCCGCAGTCACGGGCGGCCCTGGCGCGCAAGCTGGAGCGGCAGGGCTACACGCCCGACACCGTCGGCGTGGCGCTCGACCGGGCGCAGGCGGACGGGTACCTCGATGATCGTGCCTATGCCGAGTCGCTCGTCCGGCGGCGG
>CAAGKR010131417.1_pt1 | contig 14013 bp, 8 predicted proteins | sample 2556971 | NCBI WGS metagenome assembly CAAGKR01 (sample SAMEA5207829, study PRJEB30636) | soil metagenome | biome: forest; feature: boreal; material: soil | place: USA | collected 2011-09 | depth 1 m | reverse complement strand
GCTCTGGACATTCTGGGATTACAAATTTGAACGGTGGCAGAAGGACAAAGGCATGCGACTCGATCACTTTCTGCTCTCACCGAATTTGTCAGTCCGACTCGTAGACGGCGGTGTTGACCGATGGGCGCGTGGGCAAGAAAACGCGAGCGACCACGCCCCAACATGGATCATGCTCGATCTGTAGACCAGAGTCGAACGTTTTTGGGTCTGACCCTCCCAGCAACGTAGCTGCCTTTTCTCGACCGCCTATGCATTTGTGTCAAATCGCATCCGCACTTTGACGCAGTGCACCTGTCAGCAGATCTTTCCTCACCGCTGCGAAGTGCTACGAACCACTCGCGAAGCATTCGCCAGGCCACGATAATCCCAAACATCGGCAGCAAATAGGTAATCGAAGGTAGCTTGCTCCTGAAGGAAAGGCAGGTGGGCTACCCAAACGCGAGCAAACTCTGCAATGATCCCGAGTACAATAACTTAAGGAGTTCCGATGTTGCTTGTGCCACTCCTTCTTGCTGCGTTGGCTGTCACGGGCGATTGCGAACCGGGTCGTGTCCACAGATTCCCAGCGGGGCTAGCAGACGCCACGAGGGGCGTGGCGTACGTTGCATCCGATGCAGGGTATGTTGATGCGCTTGAATTGAGTGACGGCAAACGAATTTGGGAATCAAGCGAGAAAGCCAAACCACTTGTCCTATACGGAGACAATCTCGTAGCGGCAACCCCTGGAACAAAGCCCACCGAATTAACGATCTTTCTGTTAGACCGAGGCAAAGGTAGCGCCTTTAGAACCTTGACCGTTTCATTTCCTGACGCGGTCAACACAGCCCTCCAAGCATTTACCTATCGCCTGAAGGAAGTCCAGGACACTCTTGAGCTGTCGTGGGCGTATCTCCCCTCCAATCGGGGCGGTGCAATGAAGCGGCTCGATGCTGGCGTCCCCGGTCCTGCTCCCCTTTCGGGTGTAAAGCAAATCGACTTTCAGGCAGGGGTCGTGAAAGACTTTCCTAGCGAAGGTGGATCAAAAGCCGCTGATAATAACCAAACTTTCCCAGGACACGACGATTCCAAATCGACCTTCGATCCTTGGAACGTAGCGAGTTCTGTCGTCCGCCTAGCGATAGAAGATGTTGCTTCCGGAAAGCAGGTCGTCCTCAAGACAATCAGTGCGAGCGGAAAGGCCGAAACACGCGTGCTGCTCTCCGGGGCCGATCCAACGCCCTACAAAAGTGAGGACGGCTGTTACATTTTCCTGCTCCAGAAGCCGCCCAGCAATCAGCAGCCTTGGCATATCTTCTCGGCTGGAAGCGGGAACAAAGTGGGCACAATTGTGTTTGAACCCGGCTCAGGCCAGCCAGACGTGATCGGATCAACCGCCTTCTGGTTGCTCGCCAGGCACACCGAACCGGAAAGAGAGACTCACATTCTTGAAGCTGCCGATCTTGTCACCGGAAGGATGCTTTGGAGCTATGTTCTCGGCACCGTTCCTGACGACCGCGGGTCGAAGAGACTCGAATAAGGGAAATCTTCTTGCCCGTCCAACTACTGACTCAAGTCAAGCGTAAACATTCCTCTTCCGTGCGTTGCGGCGACGAGCGTTTCGTCCTTCCAGAACAGGTCTTGAACTGAACAATTTGCTGGGCCCGTATTGGCGGGGGACCACGTTCTTCCACCATCGCGGCTTGTGAACACACCTAACTCGCTACCCACATAGAGCACCTGCGGATTGCGAGGGTGCGCGGTCACAACGTAAACAGGCATTTTAGGTAGATTCGAGTGAATGCTCGACCAACTGGCCCCGTGGTTATGAGAAACCCATACGTTGTCTGCGTCATAGCCGCCGAATGTCAGATAAATCGTCTTGGAGTCTGTAGGACTGAACACGACCCGCGTACACATTCGCCCCAGAGGAGACTTCTGCTTTTGCTCGACCTTAACCTCATCCCATCTGGGACTTGCATCCGTGGCATTCCCCGTACGGAAGATGCGCCCGCTATTGTAACCAACCCAGACTTCATTGGCATCGTGCGGGTTCACGGCGACTGCGCTGATCAGGCGGTCCGGCGACTTTCCGGATATTACGTCCTTCACCGATTGCCAGTGCGGGCCCGTGTTATCGTCGACCGGGGCATCTGCATCGGACGTTCGCCAAAGATGCGCACCACCCGCATAGATGCGAGATGGAAAACTCATATCGACCGCAAAAGGCGACACAAAATTGGTCGTAGCATGATCGTTGTCGGGACGGTCATTAAAAGCGACTTTGGCATCAGGAATATAAAGTCCATCTGCCTTCCAAACCGCTGTTCCATCACTCTGCCATTTGACGATGCCGCTTAGGTCAACTGCACTTCGCCCGTCATCGGAAGAACGAATAAGGTCGAGATTGACGTACTCCCCATAGAAAGTGTTGGACAACTGCGGATGGGCGAAGCACTCGCCGCCATCGCCCGAACTTGTCACTCTCCACCTGGTAACGTCGTCACCCTTGTCGATTTCAAGGGTGCCATTGTCCTGGGCTCCGCCCATGATTTCTCCGCTGATGCTGTTATAAGCTCCTCCGAAGAACTGGGTCGTAGCATAAGTCCGGTTGAGAGAACTCCACCCGGTGCCGCGACCTGGGTCGCTGCCCACCGTCAATATATCGCCGGCCTGAAAGATGCCTCCATCGTTCGAGACGAAAATAGTACGTGCATGCGGGCTCTTGGCATCACCGTACTCGGCGCTGGCTACAATGGCATGTTGATCGGCATGGATGGAGCAGGATTGTTGCCAGTCGGAAATGTCGACGAACGATTGTGCTCCATCGAGGCTGCGCCATAAGTTGATTCCGCCGGCGATTACCAGCGATGCGTCGTCTGGATCTCCCGCCCAGATTACGTTGTCGTACCATCCCTGGCCTCCAAGGATTGTTGCGTCCGCAATGGACAGGCTGGTTTTTACCAAAGTGTATTTTTTCCCTCCATCAATCGACTTGTAAATTTCCCCGCCATTGGAATCGACGAGAGCATACACAATTGATGGATCGTGCGCCGCATAGGTCAGCTCCACTCTGCCAGCGCGACTCCAGTCTTGATCGTGAGTTGCCTCCAGCCACTTGTTACCACCATCAGTCGAGTACCAAACAAGTCCATTGAGTCCGCCGGCGATGGCTTGAGAACTGTCTTTGGGATGAAACTTGACGTCAGCCACATCGTCCGTGAGAGGTTTGCCACCCACATCCACGGCTTTCGGCCAATCGGACGCCCATCCCGACGTTCCTTTCGTACTGACAAAGATCCCAGCGGAGTGCTTTGGGTTTCGCTGGCCGTTGACATTAACGGGCTCACCGTTTTGGCCCGCGACCAACATCGTCCGGACATCGGCGGACAGGGCTATGCGCGTCATAAACCGCATGTCTGCCTTGTCCGATCCGAGCAACAGTTCCCACTTCCCACCAGCCTGACGCGGAGAACGAAAGACGCCAGCCCCGCGTATGGCATCATCGTTGTAGAATCCCTCCCCCGTGCCCGCATAAATGACGTGCTGTTTGTCCGTGGTGTCCATCACCATGCAGCAGATTGCAAGATTTGGCATAAAATCGTCAGCCGGTTTGAACGTGATTCCCCGGTCGTCGCTGTGCCAGACTCCACCGCCTACGCTCCCGATCCATATCTGTTCCGGATCGTCGGGATCAACCAATATGGAACGAGTCCTTCCTCCGATATTCCCCGGCCCTAAAGGCTGCCATACTCCCGTCGCCGGCGTCGGACGAACCAGATCGTACGCGTGCGCAATTCTCCCAACCCTCATGCCTCCAACGGTTGCCTGCAAGCCTGTCAAACGCAACTGCTGGAGCGCCAACAGCGCGTTTTCCAACCCCTTGGGCGGTACAACTCCGTTCACTTGCTGCTGCAAGTTGCGAAACGCAGCCCGTTGCCTCGGAAGGTCGGGGCGCAGTTCCCGGATCGTATTCGATAGCTCTGGCTTGCTCATCGCGAGCAAGGCCTGATTGTTGAGTGAACCCCTAGCGTGCAGATCGCGAACGGCTTTGGCATCGATTCCAAATTTCTGTGCCACCTCCTCGTCCTCAGACTTCTTGCAGCCCACCGTCACCATGATGCAGCCGATGGCGATCAATGCCAGGATGCGTTGTATGGATGTGCACATTTGGGTTCACCTCACCGTTGTTAGACACAACGAAATGGATCAAACTGGCCATGTTCCCATCGTTCATCGTCGGTTTTGCGAGGCGAGGAAACGGGGCACGCCCTGGACTTCCTTTAACTCGATTGCTTAAAGACAAACTCGACCACGCCCGGCTGGAGCGGCACGGCTGCGGCGAGATCCCAGTTTGCCGCACCCATTTGGTTCAACATCTGGAGAATGGGCACAATCTCGCCATTCATGTTCGCCTGTCCGTTTTGGGTCGGCACGGTTTGATATTGCCATGGCATTTCGTTTCTCCTCGGCTAAGTTTTGTAACCACTCGATACCATACGAAATCGAGGCACTGAGAAAGCGATTGCCATCCCTGCCCCTGCTCGACAATCTAATTGCTCCCTTTATTCGTGGCCGTTTTCTGCTTCGACTGATTGTTGGTCGGATCCTTTGTGCTAGCGAAGCGATAGGACAGGCCGAAAGCCCAGCCGACGTGGTAGCTTTTCGTCACCGGCAGATCGCCCGTCAAACTTGTGGGGATCGTCTCCCCCACATAGAGTCCGCCATCGAGTTTTTGCCGCTCTCCGAAGTAAGCGCCCGCCGTGACGAAGAATTTCTGCTGCGCAAAGCTTCGTGAAAAACCTGCTAGGAATTCGGGATCCGTGCCTTTGTCGTCGGAATTCGACGTTACCCCCAGCGTCGCATACCAGGCATCCGAATCATGCCTGCCCGAGTACAAACGTGTGTGGCCGTAAAGCATCGGCGTGAATCGAAAACGTGTGTCAGTCTTAAGTCCGATCACCGTCGACGAGGTCGCGCCCGAACCAGTCCCGCTGATTGAACTCGATCGCTGAAACTCCGTCTTCGTCAATGACGCCATACTGAGTCCCCCGGTAAGAACTAGCCGTGCCTTGCCGAAAAACCATGGCTGAACGAGCACAGTGTTATCGGTGGTAGCCGGCTTGGCAGGGGTATTGGCCACTTTGCTAGACGGCGCAGGTGTCTGCCCGGTCGTGGTTGGCTGGGGTTTGTTCTGGTTGCGAGTATAGAGAGTCGGCTTGTTCGAGGGATTGTCGGTTCCGGTTGCCGGCTTGTCGGTGAAAAAATCGCCGAACTTGGTATAAGTCGCGCCATGGTCGAACAAGTCGTTGGTGTCACTGGAGCAGGTGAACGACGAAGTCGTATTCTGTGGCGTCGTGCCACTGCCGGAGCCAGTGGTGAATGGCTGGACCGTGTCGCGGGTCAGGGTCATGGTAACCGCCGTGGGATCGCCAAACGGCCCTTCGCGCTTTTTCGCAGCGACTGTATAGCCGAAACTAACGCCATCCACCAGCACCTTGTTCAGTGGGTCTAAGAGACCAGTTCGGATGCTGCTGAAATCGTTATCGAGCTTGACCTTGTATCTGCACGCGTAAAAGACGACAGCTCCCGCTTGTTCGTGCACTTCATTCAACAGTGTTCGAAGGGTTTGCGCTCCGTCAGAGACATCGCTCGCGGGAGGCTGGCGAGCGGCTAGTTGTTCGTGCAGGTCAGCGGCATTTTGAGCAAACACCACCATGTCTTCCTCAAAGGCCGGGCTGGCCACGTCGGAATCGGAGTCTCCCTCTGAGAGTGTCTTGACCTCGTCAATCGCTTTTTCGCGGAGCGACTCAGCTCCCTTCTCGATATCATCCGGCTTGGTGGCTTGAGCCGACAACCCCAACAGCATGCTGTTAACTTGTGTACTGAAATTGTTATACGACGAGATTTTCGCGTCCAGTGCGGTCTTGATTTTGTTTGACTGCGACTTGAGGCCATCGACCGCTGATTTCCATGCAGTTAACTGCTCCGGCGTAGGGCCGCTGACAGTGTCAGCCTGCCTGGCATTTTCGATGGCAGTTAGCACTTGTTTCTGATTGGCATTTGGCTTGGCATCCTTATTGGCTTTAGCGTCCCTCTTTACTTGAGCCTCAGCCGAATCTAAAGTGAGCGCCTTTTGCTCAAGATACGTGCGCCTAGGGGCCGACACTCTTAGCTTTTGAAGATTATCAACACTAAGAACAAGCTGAGTACTGAGTGCCGGGTCGGAGGGCAGGTTCCGGGCAGCGTTTTGCACTTCGACGAGCGCCGGGCTTGAACCGCCAACCGGTTGATTCGTGTTGACCGCGGCATCAGTGGAAGCGTTATGCGTCGAGCCATTGCCACTCACACTGCTGGTGTTCAGCCCGAACTTTCCGCCGAACGCACTAAGCGGATCGTCCTCTTTGATGAGCTGTTCGTTGAATGTCAGATCGTATTTAAAGAGAAATGGGTTGTTGGTGACATGCACAATGATGCAGTCTGTCTGTTTCCAGAACATCTGCACGTTGTTGCTCACCAAGCTCACCACATCAAGGTCATAGGGCAGGCAGCCTGTGCCCGGATTCTTGTCGTCGAGCGGATTCGGCGCTCGCTGCGCTCTAGCCATCGGCACACCCAGAGCCACCACGCCCAGCATGAAGAAGCGCAGCAAAATAGACGAAGTAAGTTTTGTCATGATTCTCCCCCGAGCAGCCACGGCTCGCGGCTCATCGATCAATCTTCAGCAGCCGGATCCGTGTGCTCAGTTAGTAAGGCGTGGAATGACAAGGAAAGGGGACATTCGGTGGGATTTTGTAAACTCTGGACTTTCTCTAGGGGCTACTTCTTGGGCTCGCCAGTCGGATTGCGCAGCTGCTTGAGGCGCTGCTCTTCCAGCTCCTGCAAGTCGTGGAGTTGAATGCTGAGCATGATTCTTAGGCTTTGTACGTCACTGCTGAATGCGTTTGGAACAGTCCACAAGAAGTCAGTCCTAACACGATGGTCGAAATAGTAGGGGTCCGGGTAGCGCCGAGTGTTCGCAGTAACGGCCAGAGTATTACCATCTCGACTGAGTATACCCTCATCGTATCCGTCCACACGGTGAGCTTCCGTCGAGGCTATATAAGCCGCCCGGCTGTGGCACTGCAAACAGTTGGAGATAATGCCGTTCGGCACGCCATCGGTGGTGGTTACCTGCGTTTCCAGGTATGGATTGAACACGATCTTTGGCCCACCATCCTTTTCGGACGGTGTCATTCCGCTTAGCGTTGTTTCCATCAGGAAGTGCCTCCACTGTACAGCGATATCACGAGGCCGCCCGGCAGCCCGTGAATCGCTAACGCCGTGGATGTCCCACCAGAAAGTCGCCCAGGTCCACTCGGGAATCTCCTTGGTAGTTACATGCATTGCAACCAAGACCAAAAACCATCCTTTCTGCACGCCAGAATCTACAATTGAACCCTGCATTCTGTCCTCTTCCGTAATAATCGGAATGTAGTAAAAACAGCTCAAAGGTACTTTCTCTCCAATGTAGTCGCGGTCTTCGCAAGTCTTTCTCGAACTAGTATCGATCGGCACTGACAAACCAAAGTCGCCTTTCAATTTGAAACCCTTTTCTTTAGTAGGGTCTTGAAGTTTGTTCCAAAGGCTGGAGTTCCAAATCTCGAGCTCCCCATCAGGAGGCAAGCTCTCCCACACCATTTTCAGTGCCACCGATCCTCTTTCAAATTCTTGGACTCTCCCTGTTCCATCCAGTTTAGGCGAGCAATCAGTGGTTCCAGCTAACACTGGAGAGGCCGAAGGATGCAGGCATGCCTTCAGTATGTGGTCTCTGGATTCTTGGTTGAAAAGCACCGACGCAAACTGAGGATGCTGGCGGAAAGCTACCGCGAGTTGCCTTATCGCTTCTTTTAGCGCATCAGAGTCAAGCGCAAGAGCGTTACTCGGTACGATCCCACCGCTCACTCTGGAGGACAGCCCGTCGAGGAACTGCACTGGGACTTCGAAGCTCCTCAACAATCGGCGCACTCTCGGCTTTCGTTCAAATGGAGCACCTGCACACTTAGCGAGCCCGACATCGCATTTTGTGTACCACGTCTCCCATACCGGTGTTTTTCCAGTAAGTCCGGCAAATAAATCCCAGGCGTGAGATCGCATAGCCGCGATGGCGGGCCCGTCGACGGCATCTCGCATGCGAAGCAGCGCCTCTTGCGAGGCGGGAAAATGCTTTCCATCAGGAAGCTGGATGCCCCTGTAGAAGGGATTGGAGGCTTGGCCTTGGACGAACTTAGTGCCCAAGGCCAGCAGTGACAGCAGAGCAATGGTTGCGAATCCCAGCCTATTCATACGTCACTCTTAGACATCGAAGTACAAGTTCCGCTCCAAGTCCAATATTGCTAGGTCACCTTAATTGAGGCGATGGATTGGATGGTTTCGGGGTGATCCGGACATTGACCGCCGCTGTAGGGCGCGGTCGCCGCCCAATGGTTTACGGTCAGCAGATTATTGAATGCGGTCCGTACGCCCTTGAAGGCCGAAGGGTTCGAGTTGTACGCATCCAAAAGCTTCTGGGCTGAAACCGGGCTGAGCTTCGCGTATGTCGTCAACGTGCTCACGGTTACGGGAACATGGCTCGAACCATTGGCGGTTAAGACAATCCAGCCAGCAAGCAGAGGGAAGACAGAGCACTCGTCCAAGGGGGTCTGGCCGTGTGCCGTGTCCTTCCCGTAATCGATGGGAAGGGTGGGCTGGGTACATGCCGCCAGTGCCGGCGCAACCAAGGCCAGGCTTGCAACCGCAGCCGAAGCGGATTTGATGATCGCTCGACGCGACAGCCTAGGCGTCTGTTCATTTACTGATTTGCTTCTCGTCATATTATTCTCCTGACTTAGTTGGATCTGCGAAACATCGGTAAAGACACGAGGCGCTTGGCTTCCTCAACTTCGGCAAGCCCAGCATCTGCGAGAAATCTGCGGCCAAGGTACTGTCTAAGCTCGGATTCAATCCGGCCGTCAGCCCTTCCGTACGATGATGCCGCTCTAGCGAATGAGAATGTTTCGTCTGAGAGATACCCCGGCGGACTTTCGATCGCCCATTGCCACATCAGTCCTGGTTTCAACGCCAAGGCAGAGTACGCCGTCAATGCCTGATCTCTCAAGCGCGATGCGGCGACTGCTTCGTTCGCATGCAGGGCCGCGGAAAGAAGTCCGCGCGCCAGATACTCCTTGTCTTTCGTGGGAGCTTCCAGTTGATCTGCCTTTTCAAACTCTTCCAGTGCGGGTTTCCATTTGCCCTCGGCAAGCAGAACCTCTCCTCTTAGATGTGCTCTTACAATGTCCGAGAATGGTTTGAAGTGGCCTGGGGGAATCTGCATTTCGATCGCGCGCAATTCTGCGGCAAATGTCGCCTTCGTTGCTCCGGCAGTTTCGTAGGCCGCCTGGCCCAGGAGAGTGCCGGCAGCCAGTGAACGTTGCAGACTCCTGTCCAAATCGATGGAACTTCTCACACCCTGCAAGCAAGCATCGTACTCTCCGCGTTTCAAACTGATGTAGGCCTGGTCGAGCAGTTTATCGGCGCGGTGAGATGTATCCCCGGTCTTCAAGTCGGCATCGACGCCATCTTTTAGATCCTTCAGCGCTTCTCGGTATTGACCCATTTCTGCAAATAATCGTGCCCGCAGAGAATAGCCATAACTGAGGTAAAGCGCGTTTTTGGGTTTCTCAGGATCTTGGGGATCTTTTGCTTCTATTAGCTTTGTGAAACGGGCTTGAGCTTCTTTATAACGGCCCTGGAGAAAATCAGACTCACCTTCGACAAGGTCAGCGTCCTCCTCGTAGCCTGCGCCGCGGAGGTGTTGACTCCATTTCGAGGCTTCTTCGAAGTTGCCTAAAATCAAATCGTATCTGGCGATGTTCGCCTGGGCCGCCATGCCAGAAGGAAAAAGCGTTGCCGCCTGCTTCAGCGCCGCGAGTGCTTCTTCTGTGCGCCCCATCATCATCAGCGGACGCGCCCGATAGAACCAGCCCAGATAGTCGCTTGGATAGTAGGCTTCAAAGTCGCGAAAAGTGGATTCGGCTGTCTTGAAGTCCTCAGTATCAGACGCATAGATCCCAACCATCAGGTCTTTCTCTCGTCTCGTCAATCTCCGTTTCTGCGCCTGGTCCAGCGCAATTTGATAGGCGCTGTAGCCTTCGTCATATCGGCCCAAAGAATCAAGTTCGTCTGCCAGTCGCGTATAGGCGAGTGCGAAATGCGGGTCCGCGGCAACCGCGTTCCTAAGGGCCACAATTGAATTTTCAGTTTGGCCAGAGGCGCCAAATTGTTCCGCCTGCGCAAACTCCGATAGTGCCTGCCAGTTGTCAGTGGTCACATCCTGCGGAGGAGCATCAACTTTGGTTATGTCGTTACCTGCCTCGCCAATCTGGTTGCGAATCCAATCGCTACCGTCGCGGACCGCGCTAAGAAATCCGCTGGGAATCTCCGCGTCCGAACTTCCAGATGACATATTCCAGGTCCAGTGCTTTTCCGATTGTGTGCGCGGACGCGAGGGATCGTTGTCGGGCTGCTCGATGTCGATATCGAGGACGTAGCTATCTCCCACGCGGGAGACCGCACCAAAGACAACGCGTGGTGCTCCGCCGCGGAGCGCTACTTCGCGTGCAGTCGGCGGGTCTAGCTGCGAAGTGGGCTGTTTGGTCATCTGTGTCAGGACATCGCGAATGCGGCTGGCGTCCATCAGATTGAAGTAGGGTGACTGCGAGAGCTGATGACGGATGAGTTCTGTGGTGCCATCGAATCTTTTGTCCCCGGTGCTGTTTTGAATTTCTGTCAAGAGCACGGTCGATCCCCCAGCCAACTTCGCATCACTTCTTAATTGATAATGGCGGAAAAAAGCGACTGAAAGGGACACGACGAACATAAGTATCGCGATGGCAACTGTACTTTTCCGCCATGAACCTGAGCGCGATGGGCTGACCCTAGTCGCGATCTCTGGGCTTTGACGTGACCCTTGCGACGGAAAGCTTCGCCGACCGGAAAGATTTTGGCTGACATTCGTGATACTTGCGGCTATTTGGTGGACGTTCTCGAATCTGTCGTCCGCCCGTAATTGCAGGCATCTGCAAATCGCCGCCTCCCACCCAGAGTCCAATTCTGGCACCAACATCTTTGGCGATGGGGCCGGCTGCTTGATTCGCTTCGCGGCTTCGGCGAAGGGGATGGCGTCGGCGAAAGGGCGCTGGCCGGTGACCATCTCGTACATGACCAAGCCGAGAGAGTAGGTATCACTTGCGACGGTAGCTTCGCCCCGCTCGAACTGTTCCGGAGCCATGTAGACTAATGTGCCCATTAATCGCTGGCTACCCGTCAGGGAGGTTGGCGCTTGCCCCCCGGAGAGCTCAGAGTCAGGGAGAATCGCCCGCGCCAATCCGAAATCTGTCACTACAACTCGGAGCCCGTTGTTTATGGGAACGAGTAGCACATTAGAAGGCTTGAAGTCACGATGAACAATGCCGACACTGTGCGCTGCACTCAAAGCCTCGATCATTTGCAGGACTAGCGGCAAAGCCTCCGGGGTGGCCAATCGGCCCTGGCGGCGGAGAAGGTCAGCCAGCGTTTCCCCCTCCAGAAGTTCCATCGTGAGGAAAGTAATGTCGCTGTTCGTGCCATCTGCCGCGATTGATGAATGGCGTTCAATATCGAAGGTACGGCACACATTGGGATGAGTGATGCGGCGGGTGAGCAAAACTTCTCGCCTGAATCTTGCAAGCATCTGAGGATCTGACGAGATATCCTCCCGGATCGCCTTGAGTGCAACTTTTCCCTTCAGTTCAAGATCAAGGGCTTCATAGACTTGCCCCATTCCGCCTTGACCGATGAAACGCACAACTTCGAAGCGTCCTGAAACAAGGCTACCGGAAGTGAGAACTGTTGACTTGCGGTTGAGGGTCGATCGGGGAGGAAGCGTACTGAGGATGGGCCCTTCTAGGAAACTTCCGGCATCCCCGTCTGCAGTCAGAAGTCTCGCCACCTCCGCTTCGATGTCGGGGTCTCCCGCACAGGCTTCCCGGACAAACTCATCCCGGTCGCCCTGGGGTTTCTCCAGCGCATCCTCAAATATCTTCACTATTGCTTGCCATCGGGCGGACGTCATAACAAGCTGATACGGAATCTGCTTCTTCGCGAACAAGCACTTGCAAGAGGGGACCCCACCGCCACTACAGTCGATTGCAATTCACTTCGTTGTATAACCACGCCTTAGCAACTCGCCAGTCGCGCTTCACTGTGCGTGCGGATATGCCAAGAACCTCGCCAGTTTCTTCTTCGCTCAAGCCGCCGAAAAATCGGAGCTCAACGATCTTACTTCTGCGAAGATCCAGTTTTGCGAGCCTATCTAGCGCATCATCCAAGGCTATAAGTTGTGCAGACCTTGCAGGTGAGACCACCAGTGCTTCTTCAAGGCTAACCGCGTCCCGGCATCCTTCACGCTTATTTGCATTCTGGGCGCGCGCGTGATCGACGAGAATCCGTCGCATCACCGTCGCTGCTGTGGCAAAGAAATGCGACCGGCTCTGCCAATCCACTTCATGCAATCCTGTCAGGCGGATATAGGCCTCGTGAACCAGGGCCGTTGGCTGCAGCGTATGGTCAGCGCGTTCTCCCCGCAGGTAGTGCGCCGCCAAACGCCGAAGTTCTGCATATACCAGAGGAATAAGCTTTGATTCCGCGTCCCGCTCGCCAGCGCGGAGTTGGGCAAGTAACTGGGTCACTTCGCCCGGACCCGATTCCACGTTGTCTACCTCCAGAATGGCTGTCATTGTATCCTAACGCGTTCGAAACCAAGCTCGAAACAGCCTCTGCCTAGCCGTAGGTGGCTTCCTAGCTGGACAAGTGCTTTCCCGGCCTGTCCCTTTTCTGTTTGCGAATCCGCTTATGTGAATGCAGGAGAAGGGCGATTGACGCCAATTCAATCCCCCCTAAATCAATGGAGAGAACGTCATGGGTGATACAAGAGGTCTTCCAAGACAATATGGTGGGGCTACTTCCGAATGGAGGGCACATGATACGACGGGATCCTCCTCGCGCGTCGCTGAGTTTTCCAGACTCACCTTAATGCTAACCCTGACTTTTCTCTTCCTGGGAAACATCTCATCATCACAAGAAGTAAGATATCGAAAACATGTTGATGACATGACCGCCGCCGAATGGAAAGCACTCGGGGATGCAATCACAGTGCTCCATCAGAATGATCACGGTATGGACCAACAGCCCACTCCGAACGATCAGCCCCTCGACAGCTATGAGTATTTCGTGAAAATGCACGGAAGTATTGCCAAACGAGAGTGGGGGTGCAAGCACGTTAATGAACTGATTTGGCCTTGGCATAGGGCTTTTCTGCTCCATTTTGAGAACGCGCTGAATGCCGTGAAGAAGCCGGGAGCGCCAACTATCACGCTCCCCTATTGGGATTGGACAGAGCCTGTGAGCGGGAACAATGGTTTCCCTGCGCCATATGAAGATCAGAGTTCACCCTTGTACCACCGCCGCAGCTCGTATCCGAAGGCGTCTTTCCCCGGCTCACCACTCGATATTGCATCGCCACTTCCCATGACACTGGCGGCTCAGATCGTAAAGGATTTGCTAGCTGTTACGTCTTGGGAAAGCTTTGGGGGAAGCGCGGAGTCGGGGCCGAATCCCCATGCGGGGGGCTTGGAACTGAACACCCACAACGCGATTCATGGATACATCGGAACCGACAACCTACGTACGATCCTGGCCGTACGCGATCCAATATTCTGGGCCCATCACGCCAACCTGGACCGACTTGTTGCAGAGTGGCAGGCACTACATCGAGATCAGGTGCAGTGTTTCGATTGTGATGCAGTTGTCTACCATGACCCTGTATTAGGTGACTTGAGTTTCAGACAGCTGCTTGATATCGAATCGATGCCCGCCGCTGAGTCATTTCCCTACAGTTCCCTCGAAGGGGTGGAGTGTCAAAATTCTTCCGGTGCGAAGCACCGCCGCTCTTACAGTTCGCCATACTCTCTTGCCAACGCG
>CAAGKR010378459.1_pt1 | contig 14017 bp, 14 predicted proteins | sample 2556971 | NCBI WGS metagenome assembly CAAGKR01 (sample SAMEA5207829, study PRJEB30636) | soil metagenome | biome: forest; feature: boreal; material: soil | place: USA | collected 2011-09 | depth 1 m | reverse complement strand
GTGCACTCGAAGCTCCAGGCGGTGATCGCTGCCGCCCGCTTGGGCCTCATCGAGCTCTAGCACCGGGCGCGATCGCGAATTACTACGGGCTCGGCCCGCCGGAGTTACCGCTTGAGCACTAGCCCCTTGTTCATCACGCGGTCGGCTGCCTCGAACATTGTCACTCAGTGCATGCACACGCGAATGGGATGCAGGACGCAACTGAGCAGCTGAATCGAGTCGACTGTCGCGTGCCACTGAAATCCACAACACGGGCAACACTGTGCGTTGCCGTGGATTACGAGGGTCGCGCGACACCACGGGCAGCCATCCCCCAGCAGCTAGCCAGGGTGAAGGCGTGAGCCGAGTGAAAGATTTCATGGAATCCTCCTAGAACAGAGGGTTGGTTCTCAGAACGCGGCATTATCGTGAGCTCCCAGCGCGTTCTCCCTGCACACGACAACGAACTTCGGCACCACCTTAGTGTTGGCGCGAACCTGATTGGCTCTAGCTTGCTAATCGATAGATGCGTTTGGCGGTGCGGCTGAAGAACTCAGAGCGATCCCCCGGCGACACGCCTGCAAGCATTTCCTCGACAGCTGCAAACCATCGTTCGTAGCCACCCGCGAGATTGCATACTGGCCAGTCGCTACCAAACAAGACACGATTCCAGCCGAAGCATTCAACAGCATGGTCAAAGTACGGCGCGAGGTCATCCGCCGTCCAGCTTTCGCGGTTTGCCTCGGTACTCAATCCGGAAATTTTGCAAACAACATTGGGCAATGAAGCGAGCTCAGTAATGTGGGATCGCCACGGTTCGATTCGGCGCTCTCTGATCGGCGGTTTGCCAATGTGATCGAGAACGAACTGCACCTTCGGACACTTCCGGACGAGCTCGATTGCGGCCGGCAGGGCAGGGTGGAAGAGCACGAGATCGAAGCTGAAACCATGGTCTGCTAGGCGCTGCACGCCGGCTACGGTCTCACGCCTGGATGCAAAGTCTGGCGATTCAAACTCGAAGGACCGTCGGACACCAACGATGCGCGCGTCGCGCTTACCGGCAATGCGGTCTAAGTAGGCGGGAAGCTCAGGCTGTTCGATTGGCGCCCAGACCACTAGCGCCTTTAAACGATCTGAACGGTCAGCCTGCGCCCGAAGCCAGTCCATCTCGGCCAAACCGTCGGCTCCCGCTGAGGCGGCCTCGACACACACGGACGTTTCAACGTCGTATTTAGCCGCAACCCGCTCGAAGTCATCGACCAAAAAGGGGCGATTCATAGCTGGGATGCCATCGAAGAGCGGGTATCTAAGCCGGTCTGTGTCCCAGATGTGATGGTGAGAGTCGACTATCCCCACTAACGCGATGGGCGAAGCGCAGACGAGATGGCTGCTTGAAACTCAGGCACGGGCATCTCTCTGTCCAATGGAAACCAAGGACGACCGGCACGGATGAACGGGAGAGATGCCATATCGGCGGGTGTCGGACCAGGAAGTTCGAGAACGAAATGTCCTTTCATGGTGCCTCCATACGCGTTTCGGAAATTCATCATGTTCTTCGCCTCGACGAATTTTGCTTTTTCAGGCTCCATGCCGACGGATCGGTACTGTTCGTCACTCCAGTCGTATGTGGGCAGGCTCTGCACGAGGAGTTGGATGCTTCCGATCTGCAATACGACCGACGGGCCCATCGCGCCCACCGTCCCACCGAAAATCCCTCCCGTGTAAGTGAACTGGCCATCGGAGACGCGAAGCACACGGCCTGTCAAGCGGGTCGGCTTGCCCCAGCGTGGATCAACCTTGTGACCGAGCTCTAGAGTCACGTCATGCCCCACACCAGCACGAAGGCAGGTCTCTACCCCGTCGGGATCAACAACCATTGCCAGGGACGGCTCGGTCACCTTTGATTCAATGAGGCCGGTCACGAGGTCAATGCTGTCCCCCGCCGCCCCGCCGCCAGTCGTGTCGGCGGTGTCGAGCAGGACGATCGGGCCTCCTTCAATCAGGCGGCCGCGCGCGACAGCATCGGCAACGCTCACGGTTTCAACAAGAAACTCATGGCGGCGAGACCAATAGTCAATGGCCAGCTTGCGCGCCTCATGAGACGCGCGGTCCGGGTCTCCATCGGTGATCACAATGGTGCTGCAACCCATGTCCGGAATATCGATGTAAGACCCGACAAACTGAACCGACGTCGACACAATGCCTCGTTCTCGCTCCAGGAGCTTCGCTGCGTTCATGAGCTGAGCAAACGGCCCTTGCCCTTTGGTCGACGCGTTGAAAGCAGTCTGGATCATCGGCACTCGAACCCACGACATGACCGGGTGGATCTCCTGCGCAATGGTCTCGAGCACGAGTCGCGCCGCACGCTCACCCGTTGTGAACGGGTCGTCATGCGGGTATTCCTTGTAGCCGAGGATCGCGGTGAGACTCTCGACCATGGACCTTGTGACGTTGCCGTGCAAGTCGAGTGTCATGACCACGGGCACGTGTTCTCCGACCCTCTGCCGGATCACCTCGGCTAGGTCTGCCTCAGGATTGTCGACGCCGTGTGCCACCATCGACCCGTGGCACGAGAGCATGACGCCATCCACTCTGCCCGCTTGCTCCAATCGCGCGAGAAGATGATCGCGGAGGTAGCTGTAACAATCGGCGGTTACGACGGCGGAAGAGTTCCAGCGTGAGGCTAGTAGAGGGACAACCGTCCCCCCCGCTTCCTCCACGGCAGCGATCATGCCCGCCACCTCATTGCTTTTGTCCCGAAGAGCCATCACCTCGTCGCGTTCATAGATATAGCCCGTTCGGCGAACTGTTTCGAGGTCACACAGAAACGTGGAGAAGGTGTTCGACTCACAGGAGATCTGGCCGATGGCGATGCGCGGGCTCAAGACGGGCTGCCGTGCCGATTCACCCTGTACGGCGGCTCCTCGCTGTAGTGCTCTCGACCGAAGACCAAATCGGAGTAGTTGCCATCGAGCATCTGCTGACCCCTCGGTACCGCCAAGCGCTTCAGTGTGTCGGCATTGAGCTCGATGCCCAGCCCTGGTGCGTCCGAAAGATGCAGTAAGCCGTCTTCTATGTGAAGAGGCTCTGTGAGCAATTCCTCGATCGAGGGATTCCCGGTCTGATCGACTTCGACGGTAACGCCATGCGGGAGGGCCGCAACGACATGAGCGTTGGCGACCAACGCGACCGCGTCGCTCCAGGTATGCGGTGCGATGCGCACCCCATGGTCGGCAGCCATCCGAGCGATGCGCATTGACTCCGTGATCCCGCCAGTTCGACATGCGTCCGGTTGAGCAATGTCAACAGCTCCCGCACGCAGGATCTCGCGGAACCCCTGCAGGCCGAACTCGTTCTCGCCTGCCGCCAGCGGTACCGTGAGCATTGGACGAAGGGCTGTGTACGCGTCCAACTCCTCAGGAGGAAAGGGTTCCTCGAACCAGAAGACTCGGTTGTCGGCCAAGACCTTTCCCATCCGCGCAGCGATCTCGAGCGTGTACCGATGCGATCCATCGACCATCACGTCGCCGTCCGCACCGACCCCACGCCGAGCTGCCTCTACAGCCGCCACGTCGTACTCCTCACTGCGGCCGAGGCGCATCTTCACACGATGGAAGCCGTGCTGCCGGTGCTGGGCCGCTTCCCGTTCCAGCATCGAGACGTCGTCATGCCAGAACAGTCCGCTCGCATAAGCCGGCACGACGCCGCGATCACCACCTAGGAGCTGGTAGATGGGTTTGCCAGCGACTTTGCCACGTAGGTCCCAGAGGGCGATGTCTACTCCGCCGAGAGCCGAAAGCGCGACACCCTTGCGGCCGAACCAGCGGGTAAGGCCGTACATCTTGTCCCACAGCGCTTCGATCTGAAGCGGGTCCTCGCCGATCAGGTGCGCTCGAAGGTTGCCCTCGATGACGGTTCGGACCAGGTCGGGATGGCTGTAGACCGCTCCCAGTCCGACGAACTCGCTGTCAGTGTGGACGCGCACGAGTGAGGTGACGCGACTGGTCACCAAGCCGCCCGCATACCGGAAACCGCTGCCCGACGGGTAATCGAAACGCAAGTTAATGACTTCAACGTCTTCGATGCGCACTGCTATCTCAATTCCGCGTAGCGCGCAACCCGAGCAGCTGCGTTGTAGGAATGCCCTCTCGGATCTGTTCACGCAGACCGTCCTCGTGGTCACGACGAGCCTTGGCCGATGCGATGACGGCAGTCAAGCTCTCCGCGCCCACGACGCATACCCCGTTTCGATCACCCACCACCCAGTCGCCGGGACGGATTAGCACATGATCGATTGCAATCGGTTGTGCGATAGAGACGAATCGACCTTTGGTCGTCCCTCGGGAACTGACGCCAAGAGCGGCAATTGTCGGAGGCGCCTGAAGATGTTCTATGTCACGCAGGCCGTCATAGATAACCACGGCTACGAGCCGGCGAGCACGGGCCGCCTCGACCAGCAGTTCGCCAACGACACCGTACAACCCTTTTCCGGCACTTGCTATGCAGAGCACCGAACCTGCAGCGGCCTGCTCCAGCGCAACGTGGATGCCCAGGTTGTCACCTGCAGGGAGAGCTACCGTCTGAGCGGGCCCAGCGAATGCATCGCCTACCAATATCCTCATCAAAGTCATCAGACCACGGCGGTGATTTGCCTCATGAAGAGTCGGTACGCCGACGCTGATAAGGTCCTGTGCCAGCTGGGGATCAGAGGTCATTTGCGAGTTGCTCGATCAAGCGCTGGGTCTTCTCGACGTGCTGCTGAACCAGATCTGACACGCGCTCAGCGTTTCGAGCCTTGAGGGCGGTGGCGATTTCGCGGTGCTCCTGGCCGGCGGCCCGTTCATGGATCCGGTCGTGCAGAACGATCAACCGGTATCGGTCCGTCCGGTTCCAGAGCTGGTCTAAAACGCCAATCAGCACGAGATTCCCGGACGCCGAATAGACGGTCCGATGAAAAGTGCGGTTCACATCCAGGACGGCTTGCGGCGATCGTTCTCGGGGCCGCCGTGCGATTTGTTCGATCTGAATCAGCTGCTCGTCTGTCGCATTCTTTGCCGCGAGCGCCGCCGCGAACGGGTCGAGCTGAAGCCGCACAGCATAGAGCTCGTTTAACTCGCGCCGAGTGAGAGGTGTGACGGTCATGGTCCGGTGGGCTTCCAGTCGGACGAGACCTTCAGCCTCCAGCCTTCGCAAAGCCTCGCGCAGCGGTGTGATCGAAAGTCCTAACCGGGCGGCCAGCGCCTCCTGATTGATGGTGGATGCTGGTTCGATGGATCCATCGAGGATGCGCGCTCGCAATTCCTGGTAGACAGCCTCGGCCTTGGTGCTGACTCGAAGGGCGACCTGCTGTGTAGCTTGGGCTGTCACGACAACGTCTCGGCGCCCCCGTCGACGGCGATCCGGGCGCCGGTGAGGTATGGGGGCGCCTCCAGGGCCAGATACCGAACGACATTGGATACGTCCTCGGGAGTGCCTACCCGTTTCTGTGGCACACGCGAGCCGACCCATGCATCAAGCGCCTTCCGATCCCCAGCGACGAATTCGGTGTCGATAACGCCCGGCGACACGACGTTGACGCGAATGCCAAGAGGAGCAACCTCAGCCGCGAGCGAGCGACACAAATGCTCGAAGCCTGCTTTGCTCCCGCTGTAGACCGACCGGTTCGGCAGAGCACGCGACGCAGAAATCGACCCTATGGCGATGATGCTCGCATTGGGGCTCCAGCGGCACTCGAGAAGGCGGCGGATGAGCAGGGCCGGGGCTACGAGATTGACGAGAAACGTCCGAGTTATGTCGTCAGGCTCAAGTTGCATCAAGGGTCCGCGCAACGGTACGCCGGACGCAAGTACGAGCCAGGCTACTGCCGAGTTTGTGCCTTCCACAATGCCGGCAATCTCTTCCCGTCCTTTATCTGTTGCGATGTCGGCGACAACGATTGCGGTCGTTCCCGACAGCGAAGCAGCCGTCTTGCTCAAGCTGTGCTCTGACCGCCCCACGAGCACCATTACGTCGCTTGACCCGTCAAGCGCGCGAGCACAGGCAGAACCGATTCCGCCGCCTGCTCCGACCACGACACCCACGCTCATTGATAAACCTCGGCCGGAAGCACCTGGCGAACAAACCTGGCTGGATTCGTCACCGCGAGTTCGGCTACGAGACTGTCAGTCCGCCGGCTGGCGAGCTCGCCCAGTACCCGGCTCGAGAAGTCGAAGGGGTTACCCACGTGTGCCTGGCCCGCGTCTGACGTCAGATAAACCAGGCTCCCCGCGGCGAGCATCTCCTCCGCAAGCTCCAGGATATCTCCGGTCGGTCGCCCGGGTACGGGGTGAACGGAGGTGTATAGATCGAATTCGAAAGCGCAGCCCAGCTCATTGAGCGCCCTCGCCTCCTTCTGTAGCAAATAGAGACTGTGAGTCACCGAGCAGTGCACGCCTGGAAGCTCGGCGGCGGTGCGTGCCAATTCCATGCGGCCATTTGCCCCGAGATGAGATGTCGAAATGACCACCTGATGCGGTAGGCCGGCCAACTCGCCCTTCAGCTGCGGCCACCAAGATGGCAGCTCTAAGTCCCAACCAAGCTCGCCTCTTTCGTCACGTGACGGGCCCCATATCCATCGCGCACCTTCATTCACCGCCGCCACAACGCTGCCCACGGTTGCCCATGAGTTGAGAGAAGCCGATCCGATACCCAGCGGAGGGGGCTGAGGCAATATATGGCATCGCTGGGCCGTGTGCTCCTCGTGCGACTTCCATACGAATCCACGGACGCCAGCGTCCCGCGCTGCCTCCCACACGCGCAAACCATCGCCCCAACGCGGAGTCACGGACGGGCCGGCGTGCAGGTGAAGGTCCCAGGAGAGATGAGTCATCAATCCATCAAAAGCCCACCGTTGACGTCGACAATCTCTCCAGTCAGATAGCTGGCGTCGGGCGAAAGCAGGAAGGAAACGACGCTTGCCACCTCTTCAGGCCGCCCGATGCGCCTGAGGGGCAGTTGCGCTCCCTTATCGCGGATTCCGGGCACGCCATCCAGAAATGCCGTATCGATGATGCCGGGCGCGACAGCATTGACTCGAATGCCTTCCGGACTGAACTCCGCAGCGAGCGTCATGGTCAGGCAGAGCACGGCCGCCTTTGCGGCTGAGTAGGGGGCTCCGATCAACAGGCCCCCGGACTTGGCCGCCTGGGAGGTGAAGTTGACAATTCCTCGAGCAGGATGATTCGACTCGCGCAGATGAGGTATCGCGGCACGACAGAAGCGCACGGTTCCGAGGACGTTGATGTCAAAGTGCCGGATCCACACCTCGTCGCTGGCCTCAAGGAACTTTGTCGGTCGCCCCATTCCTGCCGCGTTGACCACCCCGTCGATCCGACCGTACTCCCCGCGTATCTTCTCGACGAAAGCCTCAACCTCATCGAGCTTTGTGACGTCGCACTTATCGACGCCCTTCCCAGGCTCCAGATCGGCACCCGCAACCTGCCAGCCATCCGTCCGCAAGCGCGCCGCTGTCGCGTGGCCAATTCCCCGCCCTGCCCCCGTAACGATCACAACCGGTAATTCGGATGTCACGACGCCCTCCTAGTCACGTTTGTGTATGCATCTATGGAATCCGCGACACCTCGCTCGCGGAGAACACGGGCGGACCGCTCGCTGTACCAACCAACATGGGGTGTGATAACGACGCGCGGATCTTCGGCAAATTGGCGCAAGGGGCTGGTTAACTCAAGCCGAGCGTCCAGCCCGAAGCCCCCCAACCTTTCCGCTGCAAGTCCGTCCGCGACCGCACCCTGGTCAATCAGACCCAGGCGGGCGGTGTTTATGAGGATCGACCCCTGGCGCATCAACGACAGACGCGAGTGATCGAAGAGATTGACGGTCGCCGGTTCCAGTGCAGCGTGCAGTAGCACCAGGTCCGCCGAGCGCAGGCCGTCGGCGAGCGGGACCGTACGCAGGCCAAGGCGTTGTGCATTTCCGTTGCCGCGCGAAGTGACGGCAACCACCGTATAGCCAAGGTCGCGTAGAGCGGCGGCGACCGCAGAACCGATCGACCCCAGCCCGATCACGGTGACTGCAGAACGCCCGGTGATTGGACGGACCCGAGCGAATTTCTGCCAGTCGGTATCGAGCCAATCGGCGTTTCGCCAACCGTTGAGTCGCCGCTCGAGCGAGAAAGCCAGCGCGAGCGTGTGGGCGGTCATCTCGGGCAGGCAGTAGTCGCGCACGTTAACCACCACCATCCCCGATTCGGCAGCGAACGCTTGATCCACCGAATCTAGGCCGACTCCGAAACGTCCGATCACCTTACAGCGGCTCAGTCGACCGATCAAGGTTCGATCGACGTGACTGCGAACATGAACCACCGCGTCGGCCATGGCAAGGTGAGTTGCCGAGCCGTTCCACGCTTCCAGTTCCCAACCCCGCGAGGCGGCCACCGTGGTCTCGACGTCGAGATCTTCGAACAGGCTGTCGAGCACGATCATTCGCTTCGAGTTCACAGGTGTGTCTCGCGCCAGACACCTGATCCAATCGCGTCGGCGGTCCCACCCAATACCGCTCCTAACACATCGGCGTTCAGCAGTGGAGCAATCAGATCTGCGGAGCTGCGACCGCCAGATCCATAAACGAAGCGATGCGCGCCGAAGTGTTCAAGCAACGGGGGCAACGTAGGACCGTCGCGCAATCCGGACAGCTCGATGATGAGGTTGGGAGCAACGTCAAGCGCTGCCGGCAGGGTGCGGTCTTCGCCGACGAGGGCGCCAATCAAGATCATCGGAACGGTGAGGAAGCTTCGAGCGAAACCCACTACATCGGTCCAAGGTATGTTCGCGTCCTGGTAGTCGATCGCCAGGGCGAGGTTTTCCCGCTCGCACGACTCTGGCAGCGGCGAAAGGACCCAATCGACCAACGGATACCCATGCCCAAGCGGGCCAGGGCAAAGGCGCATGACCCGGCACGTGTCCGGTGATGCGGCCGCCATCCTCAGCTCCGCCGAGTCGTCGATGAAAGGGGGTACGAGGACCAGCTGCGCACGGCACTGCGTCCCATGTGAGTGGCATGCCTCTAGGAGTGCCGCGTCGTGTTCTTGCGGATCACTGTGCCGGGATCTGTCATGAACCAGCCAGGCCTCGTGGCTCGGCGGAAGTGCGGCGATTTCGCGCGTGAGTTTGACAATGCAATTCACGTCGACGACCCTCACAGGCGAGTCTCTAGATATGCCACGAGTTGGTCCAGAGTCGCGTTTTCGCCAGGGGCGTCGGATTCATTCCAGAGCCGAGCTGCATGTTCCAACAGGGGGATCACTGCCTTTGCAACCTGGAGCGATGCGCCCCGCGCTTCAAGCACATTCACGGCGTCCGCCAGTTCCGCTGCACGGCGGACCGCATGTAGGCGGTTCGTGGTCACGAGGAGATGAAGGAACTCCATGGTCTGCTCGCCAAGGTTATTTCTCAGGGAGTTGGCGGCAATGAGGTTCCGATCAATCGGCGCGGCGAGCGTGAAGTACTCAAGAGCCAAACCTTCCAGGCTCTTCATGAATACCGAGCGGGCATACTTTAGAAGGGCTGCGTCGCCAGGAGTCGAGCCCGCGATGTCGACGTGGAATCCGAGAGATTCCAGCAGCGATCGTCGAGCCTCGGCCTGCTTGCCGCTGATCGCCAGTCGCGGTTGGGCACCATTTGCATCGAGGGAGTCGAGAAGGGCCACGTCCAGCATGTCGCAAGGACATGCGGCTGCAATGGCTTGCTTCGCCTCGGGGGAAACAGTGTTCCACTCCAAGAGAAGGGCATCCTCGTGCACCATCGGTGCGATCAGATCCGGCACCTGTCTTGCGGCGGCTGGGGGCACACAGCTGAGCACGTAATCGACCGGCCCGTCATCGCTGTCTAAGTGGTCAAGTCGTCGTCCGATCGAGATCGGAACGCGGGGCGACGGGTCGTAGATGAGTAGGCGGTCGCCATGTGTATCGATGCGCTGAGCCATGGAGGATCCGACGGATCCATGGCCAACGATGAGCCAAGAGCGCGGACTCACCGCCGGCTCCCATCCGGCTCACCGGTTATGGCCAGCAGAAGCTCATTCAGCGAGGTGGTCGCTGGGTCAAACTCTTTGACCAGCCGGCCTTTGCGCATAACCACAACCCGATCGCAGAGAGTTAGGGTTTCCTCGGCTTCCGAAGACCACAACAGGATTGACATGCCTGATGCAGCAAGTCGACGAATGGCGTCGTGCACTTCGCGCTTGGCGCCAACATCAATGCCGCGGCATGGATCGTTCAAGAGAAGTAGGCGGGGCGATGCAGCCAGCCAGCGGGCAAGCACGACCTTTTGCTGGTTGCCTCCACTGAGCTGCACCACGGGAGTGTCGAGCGACGGCGCCCGTACTCGAAACGCACTCGCGAATTCGTTGGCCGTGGCCTCCATTCGTCGCCGGCTAACGAATCCGAGAGCCGATTTGATTCGGCGAAGAACCACGAGCACAATGTTTTCGCCGACAGACCTATCCATCAGCAGACTGTCCGAGCGCCGGTCAGCCGGGATAGAGGCCACCCCGCGCGAAATCGCCTGAGCCGAATTGCGAGGCACGTAGGGTTCGCCTTCGAGGGAGATGGTCCCATGGCTTGTCCGGCGCAGTCCGAAAAGGGCGGCGAAGAGATCCTGTACACCTGCGCCTTCCAGGCCCACGAAGCCGATGATCTCGCCCGGATGCACGTCCAGCGTGATATCTCGAAAGGCCCGGCCCGTTACTTGTGCTAGAACAAGACGCGCAGTAGATCCGCGAACAGAGCGGTGCTCAGTAACGCCACGGGAACTCTCTGTCGAACCCACCATTAGCTGAACTGCATCAGCCACAGTGAGTTTGCTTGCCGGCCCGGAGGTAACCCGGCGCCCATCACGAAGGATGGTGATGTGGTCGCAGACTCGGAAGACCTCGTCGAGTCTGTGCGAGACGAGGAGAAAGCTCTGTCCGCGCGCCTGAAAGCGCTTCATCATGGCGAACAAAGCTTGGGTTTCCGCATCGGTCAGAGCCGAATTGGGTTCGTCGAGGAGGATGAGATCAGCGCGTTTGTGAAAAGCGCGCAGTATCTCGACCATTTGGCGCTCCGCCAACGTAAGCGAATCCAGAGATCGGCTTACGTCCATTTTCCAACCAACTGTCTCCATCTCTTCGCTCAATTGGTCAGCCATACGCTTGCGTTCCACAAAACCCAACCGGCCATGAGGCTCGTCACCAACAAATACGTTCTCTATTACGGTCAAGTCAGGGAACAGGTTGAGTTCCTGATGAACTGCACCGATACCTAGGCGCCGAGCAACGACCGGCGAGGTGATATGAACTTCCTGGCCGCCCACCAGAATCGTGCCCGCGTCGGCTCGGACAGCACCGGTCAGGATCTTAACGAGAGTCGACTTTCCCGCACCGTTCTCGCCAAGGAGGGCGTGGATCGAACCACGCCGGACGTCGAGACTGACGTCCGAGAGCGCTTGGACACCACCGAATCTCTTGGAAACTCGGCGCATCGAAAGACGCGGCGTTTCGATGTCTAGCGCGATTGCCATGGTGTCCTGCTCCTCCTCCCTATGCGAGACGTGCCAAGGTGGCTACTAGCCTGCGGCTGCTGTGACGTCCGGGCTGAGCCGGATCTGGGCGACGTTTGACTTGTCACAGAAGATGCTGTCGCCGTGGATGACTCCACTCGGCATCGCCGCACCTTTTGCGACGGCTTGGTACAACTTTGTGAAGGTAGCGAGTCCTTCGTTGTACAGAGAGCTGCCCTGTGCCCAAGCCACCCAACCCTGTTCGATGAGGTCGAGGGTCGCAGGCAACCAGTCGTATCCAGCGACGAGGATGTGGTGGTCACTCGCCGCCTTAAGGACTTTGCCCCAGTTCTGGGTATCGGGGCCACACATTGCGTACTCCAGCTGCATCTGAGATCCCTTCGCGGTATAGATGTTCTGGGTATTGGCAAAGTTCTTCGCGGGGTCGGTAGTCGTGTCGTAGAAGCCTATTTCCTTGAGTTGAAATGGACTGCCGGCGTTTTCGGCGGCCACTTCATCCTCGAAGCCTTTGCGCCGATCCTGCTGGCCAGTGATCGTGGGCAAGCACGAGGTCACCACGTAGTTGACGGTGCCAGTCGTGTTCTGGCTCTTGTAATAGGTGAAGATTCGCTGTGCCTCCAGCTTTCCCTGGTCAAGTGGGACCGCCCCACCAAAGTAGAAGAAGGCACGCTTGGAGTCCGGTGCATCAATTTCAGTCGTCGCTACTGGAATGCCAGCGCCGACCACCTTGTTGATAGCCGGCACGAGCGCCGTAGAGTCGATGGGCAGGATGACAACGCCATCCACCTTCTGGGCCTGTAGATCCTGCATTAACGAAATTTGCGCTTGAGCGCTTGCAGGTGACGGTCCGACGACTTTCAAGTTGAACCCGTACTTGGCGGCGGCGTCCTTCGCACCCTTGCGAAGTGGCAGTTCTACTGGGTTCGTCAGGTCGTCCAGAACCAAAGCGAGCGTGTAGGTTTTTGTCGGCGTACCGGTGCTGCTTCCGCCGCATCCGCTTAGGAGCAGGCACCCGGTTAGCGCGATCAGCGCCACGCCAACCACCCTGGGTGATCGTCTTCGGATCGAGTCAAACTTCATAGAGTTCCTTCCACCTCGGTGACTTACTGATTGCCTCAAAACTGCCTTGCCGCGTCCGTTTAGGTCGATTCCACACCACCCCCTCCCAGCCGCCGTCGCGTGTAGAAGCGGTCTATTGCGACTGCAACGATGACGATGAGTCCGCTAACCACGATGAGGAGGTAAATGGACACGCCGACCAGTACCAGCCCGTTGCGAATTGCTCCGAGCAAGAGCATTCCCAAAACAGAGGCAAGCACTGTTCCGGAGCCCCCGGTCAGCTTGGCGCCGCCGATGATCACCGCAGCGATGACGTCGAGCTCGTAACCAATCCCGGCATTGGGATCTGCCGAGGCGGTCTGTGATACGACCATAAGACCTGCTAGCGCAGCGGCGAAGCCATTGAAGACAAGCACACCGATGCGGATGCGGTTTGTACGTATTCCAGCGAGCTCCGCTGCTCGCCGGTTGCTGCCCATTGCGTAGATTCGATGCCCTATTACGGTTTGGCGGAGGACGATTGCACTGATGACTGCAAACACGACCAGGACAATCGCGCTGTACGGGACGATATCCAGAAACTTTTCTTGACCGATCTGGAAAAAGATGGAAGTCTTAGGGTAGTTCTCGACTGGATAGCCGTCTGAAATGAAGTAGCCGAAACCCCGGTAGGCATTGAGCATGCCGAGGGTGATGATGATCGTCGGCACCCGGAGGACAACGCTGAGCGCGCCGTTGAGGGATCCCATCAAACAGCCACCCAAGAGGGTGATGACAACCGCGACCCAGATGTCGAGGTGGTACTTCTGGAGGAGAAGGCCGAAGGTCACACCGGCAAGGCCTACCATCGATCCGATCGACAGGTCGATCTCTCCAGAAATAAGAACGAAAGTCATCGAGACGGCAAGGACACCTTCGAACGAGATCTGAGACGCGATGTTGGCCATGTTGCCAATGGAAATGAAGCGCGGGTCAAACCCTGTAAAGATGGCCATCGTTACCAAGACGGCGACCACCATTCCGCCCTCACGGAAACGCTGAAATCTCTGGAGGGCGGCTCGTGCGGGAGAGCCATGCGTTGCTGCTATTGGGGAAGCCTCTGAAACAGGATCGGGCTTACCCGATGCCTGCTCGAATTGAATCTTCTTGTCTGGATCGTCGACCTGATTCAGAGTTGAACACTCTCCTAGACATATTCCGGTGGCCTAGCCTATAGCCTATAGGCGATAGGCCATAGACTGTAAGCTGCGCCGCGGATCGTGTCAAGCAGTGTCATGAACACGGTAGGGCGAAGCGCACGCTGCTTCGGCAAACCACTGCGAGGCTATCGATACGGGGTAGTTATCGGTAGCAACGGTTGGCGAAACCGTTGTGATCAACATAAGGACACTAGGCCGGGCCCGAGCCGGAGACAGCGCCATTTG
>CAAGKR010125839.1_pt1 | contig 14021 bp, 11 predicted proteins | sample 2556971 | NCBI WGS metagenome assembly CAAGKR01 (sample SAMEA5207829, study PRJEB30636) | soil metagenome | biome: forest; feature: boreal; material: soil | place: USA | collected 2011-09 | depth 1 m | reverse complement strand
GAAGGCGTTGGGGATGCGCTGCTTCGGATCGGCCGTGAGCGCGCTCGTCTCCGAATTGGTATGCAGGCATAGCACCTTGAGATCGCGCGCCACCTCGTGCACGGCGAAAGCGCCGGACGACGCCTCGGCGTCAATCAGGATTTCACAGCCGTCGGAGTTGACGAGCTCGCGGGCGACCCGCGCTGCCTCCTGCGGCTGGCCCTTGGAGTCACGGATCACCACCTCGATCGAACGGCCGGCAAGGCCGCCAGCGGCGTTGACCTTGTCAACCTCGAGCATCACGGCGTTGCGCGACGAGGTGCCGAGTTGCGCGACACGGCCCGATAGAATCGTCGGCATACCAATCTTGATCGTCTTGGCCTGAGCGCGGGAAATCATCGGCGTCGCAATGACGCCAATTGCTGTCGCCGTCGCGCCCTTGACCACGGCGCGCCGGCTAATTCCGCTCCTGCGATGCGTTACCATCTCAACCCTCCCGTTGTTCAGCGCTAGCGTCATCCACCCAGATTAGGGATAGACAGCCTCGCGACTCGTCGCTCTGCTGCCGAGCGGCGCACGGCGGCTATTGGCCGACATTTTGATGCACGGCGCGCGCGAGCGTCAAGGCAATTCTGACCGATGAATCATCGATCAGGTTTGATTTGCGCCTCGCCTCACCGCGACGCTACGCTACGAAGGTCGCTTGCCCGGTCATGACTGCCGCGCCGTCGCTGCGGTCCTCGTGAATCGCGACGCCGACATGCAACACCGCCGCGTCGCCGCGCCGCTGGCAACGCGCCGTGGCCACGAGCCGGCGGGCGCGCGTCGGAGCAAGCATGCTGATCGCGAGATTGAGGAGCGTAGGCACCGGCGGACGCTCGCTGCCAGCGGCAAGTTCGGCAACGGACGAGGCAAGATCGAGGAGAACGCCGTAGCGCAGTAGGCCGGTCGGATCGCGATCGCCGTCTTGAACGCTCAGCTCCAGTACCGCACCGGAGTTGCCGACGGCAATGACGCGCCGGCCTTCGACTCTAGTCGTACCGTTGCTCTCGCCGACGGTGAGCCGCTTCGGCCGATAGGTCGGACCGCTGGTGCCGCCGTACAGCAGCCCGCCAGTGACGAATTTCATATAGGCACGCACCATCCATTCGGGTGCCGGACCGACATGGCCAGCGCACACCATATAGTGGTAGCTGAGGTAGTTGCGCGCGCCGAGCAGAATGCAGACGACCACCTCAAGTTCGTCGGCGCTGTAGCCCGGCAACCCGCCTTGCTCCTGGCTACGCCGCAGGGCCCGCAGATAGCCTTGGATCATGTTGCTCATGTGATCGCGGAACGCCTTCGGCGAAATAGTTTCCGCCTCGTTGAGGATATGGTAAAATTCCGGTGTGTCGGCCAAGAACTCGAAGAATGCACGGAAGCCGATCTCCTCGCGTTTGAGGCCCTCGGGGTGATCGGCGACGCGACTGCGGATACGATCCAGCAATTGCGTACCCAGCTCTGGCAGAAGCTGGTCGAACAAATCCTGCTGCGACTTGAAATAGTTATAGAAGGTGCCCTGGGCGACGCGGGCGCGCGCCGTGATCTTGGCGACCGAGGCGTTGCCGTAACCTTCCTCCCCGACGATCTCGGTCACGGCTGTCATTAATTTGCGGCGCGTTGCGGCTAGCTTGTCGGCGCGCGTCATGCCGCTCTTTTTCGGCCGCGGGATCGCGGTTTTCGTCGTGCGCTCGCTCGACCTGCGTTTCGCCATCGTACCTGCTTGCATCTTCTGCGTGCCCGGTCGCGCGCGCCGAGACCTCGCACCAGTCAACACACCAGGGCACTCGCACCTGCCAACACAACAGGGCGGGAGCGTGAACAATAATGAACGATGAGTCTATATTCATTTTTGTCTTGACTCGGGCGCGGCTCTTTCTCAGAGTTTATTTGATAACACTCCGCGCAATAGGTTCCGCTCGACGATCGTCATCTGCGCCAGCGACTTGGAAAGCGAGATCACGTGGGCCGTACCGACCCGCCGTCGGCGACTAGTCAACTCCTCGATCTCTACCGGGCAATGCGGCTCGTGCGTGAGTCCGAGGAGCGACTCGGCGCCCTGTTCGCCGATGGCGAAATCCCCGGCTTCATTCACCTCTCTGTCGGTCAGGAGGGGGTGTCGGTCGGCGTCGCCGCCGCGCTGGAGAAACACGACACGCTCGCCTCCAACCATCGCGGTCACGGGCACGCCATCGCCAAAGGGCTCGATCTCGATCGATTTTTCCTCGAAATTCTCGGCAAGCGGGACGGCTATTGCCGCGGCCGCGGCGGCTCGATGCATGTCGCCGATATGACCGTCGGCATGCTGGGCGCCAACGGTATCGTCGGCGCCGGTCTGTCGATCGCCGTCGGCAGCGCCCTTGCCCATAAGCTGCGCGGTACCGGCCACATCGCCGTCGTCTTCTTTGGGGACGGAGCGATGGCCGAAGGCGTGTTGCACGAGAGCCTCAATCTCGCCCAGCTGTGGACGCTACCGGTCCTGTTCGTGTGCGAGAACAACGGTTGGTCGGAATTTTCCGAAGCGGCACGCCAGCTTGCCACCGACCCACAACGGATGGCGGCCGCCTACAGCATGCGCGCGCTCAAGGTCGACGGCAATGACGTGGTCGCAGTCGCCGCGGCGGCGCGCATGGCGGTCGCGCAGATCCGCGCCGGCGAGGGCCCTTGCTTGCTCGAATGCAAGACCAAGCGCGTGCGCGGCCACTTCGAGGGCGATCCGCAGAAATATCGTGATGCCGGCGACATCGAGACAGCGACACGCGACGATCCGCTCGTTCGCTGCGAGGCGCAGGTGATTGCGGCCGGTGCGTCACAGGCGGCTATCGACGCTATCAAGGCCGAGATCAAGGCACGCGTCGATGCGGCGGTTGCAACCGCCCGCTCCGGCGCTCCGCCCACGCCCGTCGATGCGTTCGCCGACGTCTATTCGCCCATCCGCGAGCTGCCATCATGAGCGAAGTGCGGTTCGGCCAAGCGATCAACCGGGCGCTCAGCGACGCCATGGCCGCGGATGCCTCGGTAATCCTGCTCGGCGAGGACGTGGCGCGACCGGGCGGACCGTTCGGCGTCACCCGCGGCCTGCTCGACAAGTTCGGCCCCGAGCGCGTACGCGATACGCCAATCTCGGAGGCGGCGATCACCGGCGCCGCAGTCGGCGCCGCAATGACCGGGCTACGGCCCATCGTCGAGATCATGTTCATGGATTTCGTGACGCTGACCATGGACGCACTGGTCAACCAGGCGGCCAAGGCGCGTTTCATGTTTGGCGGCCAGAGTTCAGTCCCGATGGTGGTGCGCATGCCGCATGGCGGCGGCATCAATGCCGGACCGCAACATTCGCAGTGCCTGGAAGCCTGGCTGGCACACATCCCCGGCCTCAAAGTCGTCTGCCCGGCGACAGTCGCCGACGCCTATGGCCTTACCCGCGCGGCGATTGTCGACGATGACCCGGTTATCGTGATTGAGCACAAGGCGCTTTATGCAGCGAAGGGCGAACTCTCCGACTCGCCGACCGCGACACCAATTGGACGCGCGCGGACCGCGCGCGAGGGCCGTGATGCGACGATCGTTACCTATGGCGCCATGGTATCGGTGGCGCTCGCCGCCGCCGTTGAGCTCGCCCAAGGTGGCGTGGAGACGGATGTGATCGACCTGCGCTCATTGCAGCCATGGGACGAAGCGACCGTGCTCGCCTCGCTTGCGAGTACCCACCGTTTGATCATCTGTCACGAGGCGGTCGAGGCGTTCGGTATCGGCGCCGAGATTGCCGCACGCATGGCTGACGTCGGCTTTGACGAACTCGATGCTCCGATCGTCCGCGTCGGCGCTCCATTCATGCCGCCGCCATTCGCAAAGACGCTCGAGGACTGGTACCGGCCCGACGCAGCGAAGATCGTCGCGGCGGTAGAAAAAACTATGTCTTAAGGGAGGATATTGAGATGAGCGAAAGCATCCTGCTCGCCGTGGAGGGCCCGATTGGCCTGCTCACCATTAATCGCCCGAAAGTGCTGAATGCCCTCGACATACCGACCCTCATCGAACTAGAGGCGGCATTTGGCAAGCTCGAGGCCGATGACACCGTGCACGTCATCGTCATAACTGGCGCGGGCGATCGCGCATTCGTCGCCGGCGGTGACATTGCCGACCTCAATTCGCGTCGAGGGCTCGCTCATTACCAGGAATTCGCCGAGGTCGTGCACCGCGTCTTCCGCCGCATCGAGATCAGCGACAAACCGACCATCGCCGCGGTCAACGGATATGCGCTGGGCGGGGGTACCGAGTTAATTCTCGCAACCGACATCCGCGTGCTCGCGGACACCGCACGGCTCGGCCTACCGGAGATCACGCTTGGCCTTTTCCCCGGCGCCGGTGGCACACAGCGGATCATCCGCCAGATTTCGCCTTGCCGCGCCAAGGAGATCATGTTCACCGGCGAGCACATTTCTGCTGACGAGGCGGTGGCGATTGGACTCGCCAACAAGGTGGTGCCGAAAGACGAAGTGCTCGCTGCGGCGAAGGAAATCGCCGGAAAGATCGCGACGAAGTCGCCGCTGGTGCTGAAGCTGCTCAAGCGCACGCTTCGCAATGGCGCCGACATGCCGCTGTCGGCGGCGTTACCTTTCGAGCAGAGCATGATTGGGCTCGTGCTTGACACCGCCGATGCGCACGAAGGATGCGCCGCCTTCCTCGACAGGCGGAAACCCAACTTCACCGGCCGGTAGACCGAGCAATGAAGATGCTTGCCGATCTCGTCATGCCAAAACTCGGCCTAATGATGACCGAAGGGACGGTGGCGCAATGGGCCATCGCGCCCGGCGCATCGTTCGACGCCGACGATATCGTCGCCGTCATCGAGACCGACAAGATCGCCTACGAGGTCAAGGCGCCCAGCGCTGGAACGCTCTCCGAGATCCTGGTGCCGACGGGGACGACGGTCGCAGTCGGCACGCCAATCGCGCAGTGGGAACCTAAAGGTGTCCTTGCGCGGGACGCAACGGCCATAGCGATCGTTGCCGAACAGCACGCAGCGGTGGATGCGGCCACTGCATCAATGCCCCTCCCCCCGCCTCCCTCGCCCGCGATCACACCGACTATCGGCGCCCGCATTATCGCCACGCCCTATGCCCGCCGGATTGCACGCGACGCAGGCATCGAGCTTGCAACCATCATTGCGGCCAATAACCGTCGCATCAGGGCCGCAGACGTGGAGACCGCCATCGCCCGCCACGCCGCGGCCGCAAGGCCGGCTCTGCACCGGACTTCGGTGCCGTCGCTCGCTGCAGCCCCACAACCTCAACGCCTTCCCGCCGCCGGGTTCACTTTCATCGGCACCGAGGTCAGCGTCGATCGCTTACTGCGCCTGATCGCCGACATCGCCGAAGGCACCCCGGACTTGACACCGGCCCCCATCCACTTCGTCATCCTTGCCGCCGCTCGCGCGCTCGCCCAACACGGCGTCGCACCCGTTATCGGCCTGCAACACGACGATTTTTCACCTCACATCTTCGACCCCGACGCCTGCCGGCGCTTGTCAACTATCGTCGCCGCCGACCGTGCCGGCATCGGCACCGCGGCCGCGGCCATGATGCTGCTGGTGGCCGATTATACCGACGCGACACTGGTTGCTCACATGCCGTCGTTCGGCTGCGACGCCACACTCGGCGTCGGTGCGATCAACCGCGTTTTCCGGCCCGATGGCGCCGGGGCGCCAGTGCTGCGAGCCGAGCTCCATCTCGTCTTCTGCCTGCGCGATGACGCCGCACTGCCCGAGGGCAGAGGCCTGCTCGGGCGCATTCGTGCGCTTCTCGAAAACCCGTTCGTTCTCCTCGCAATCTGATCTCCGGAGTAACCATGGACTTCTTGTTGACCGACGAGCAGAAGATGATCGTGGAAACCGCGCGCAAGGTCGGCGACCGCTTTGGGCTCGACTACTGGCGCAAACTCGACGCCGAGAAGGCTTTCCCGCGCGAATTTTGGGCGGCCGTGTGCGAGGCCGGTCTGTGCGGCGTCGCTCTGCCCGAAGAATATGGGGGCGCCGGTCTCGGCATGCTGGAGATGGCGCTGATCGTGGAAACGTTGTCGGCCTGCGGCGGCGGCTCGACCGTAGGCCAGCTCTTCATGATCAATCCGATTTTCGGCGGTGTTTCGATCGCCAAGTTCGGCACGCCAGAAATGAAGAAAGAACTGCTGCCGAAGATCATTTCCGGCAAAATCAATTGCTGTATGGCGCTGACCGAGCCCGACGCTGGTTCCAACAGCCTGGAGATCAAGACGTTCGCCACCGGCTACGGCAATGGCTGGCGGCTCAATGGGCGCAAAATCTGGATCACGGGTGTGGAAGCGGCGCAGAAAATGCTGGTCATTGCACGCACCACCAAGGTGCAGGAGGTCAAACGTCGCACGGAAGGCCTGTCGATGTTCCTCGTCGACGTCGAGCGCAAGGGCCTGACCTATTCCTCGATCGAGAAGCTTGGCACCAACACGCTATCGTCGTGCAGCATCTTCTTCGAGGATGTCGACGTCGATGGAGACGAACTCGTCGGCTCGCTCGATGGCGGCTGGTACGAGTTACTCGACGTTCTCAACACCGAGCGCATCGTGACCACCGCCGGACTGGTCGGTGCCGGAGAACTCGCGTTCCGCATTGCCATTGACTACGCCAAGGAACGGCGCGTCTTTGGCAACCGCTCGATTGCCGAATACCAAAGCATTCAGTTCCCGCTCGCGCAGGCTTTCGCCGAGGTCGAATGCGCCCGGCTGATGAATTACAAAGCGGCAAGCCTGTTCGACTGCGGCCATCCCTACGGCACCGAAGCCAACGTCGGCAAGCTGATCGCCTCGCAGGCCGCATCGAGCGGCATCGAGCACGCGATGCAGACCATGGGCGGCATGGGATACGCCAAGGAAACGCATCTTGAACGGCTATGGCGCGATGCACGACTGTTCCGCTTTGCGCCGATCTCCGAGCAGATGATCTTGAACTTCATCGCCATGCAGAATCTCGGGCTGCCACGATCGTATTGATGGATAATACAACGCAGCAATCTTTGCGCCGTCGGACGCAAGCGCGAAGGAGGGATTGATGGTGAACTTATCGAGTTTCATCCGTTACCATGCTTCGCGCACACCGGAGCGTATATCCATAGTGTTCAAGGAGCAGCGGATCACGTACGCAGAGTTCCTGCGGCGTATTGAGACGACCGCTGGTTTCCTCGCAGCTCACGGAATCGGCCCGGACGACATCGTCGCCGTCTTTATGAAAAACAGCGCCGCTTTCCTTGAGCTGGCCTTCGCTGTGAGCCAAATTGGCGCGGTTTTTTTGCCGATCAACTTTCGCCTCGCCACCGACGAGGTGCGCTACATCACCGAAAGCGCGGGTGCAAAACTTCTGTTCGCCGACGCCGAGTTTGCCGAGATCGTCGGCGTGTTGCCGCCCGTGATCCTCGTGGACGAGCGGTCGCAGAGCGACTCGACGATCCTCACCGCCGGGGCCGACCGAGCGGCGATGCACGTGCGTCGGCCTGACGACTTGTTTCGCCTGATGTACACATCGGGGACGACGGACCGGCCGAAAGGCGTGATGCATAGCTACGCGAATTTCTACTGGAAGTGTGCCGACCATGTGCTTTCGCTTGGCCTCAGACACGAGAACCGGCTGCTCGTCACGGGACCGCTTTATCACGTTGGCGCCTTTGACCTGCCGGGTGTCGCAGTGCTGTGGATCGGCGGCATCCTCTACGTACACCGGGATTTTGTCCCCGAGCACGTGCTCGCTTCGATCGAAAAGGAGAAGCTCACCGGGGCTTGGCTCGCTCCGGTGATGCTGTCCGCACTGCTCGCCTTCCCCAGCCGTCACCGCTATGACGTCAAGAGCATCGAATGGGTGATCGGTGGCGGCGAGCGCACGCCCGAGGCCCGTATCCGGGCCTTTTCCGACTATTTCACCGGCGGGCGCTATATCGATGCCTATGGCCTGACCGAGTCTTGCAGCGGCGACACGCTAATGGAGGCCGGGCGCGAGATAGAGAAGATCGGCTCGGTCGGCCGCGCACTCGCTCATGTCGAGATCGAGATACGCGACGAGGCGGGCTACTCGCTGCCGGCTGGCAAGACCGGAGAGATCTGCCTGCGCGGACCGAAGATCACCAACGGCTACTGGAAGGATCCGGGCACGACCGCCGCCTCTTTCTACGGCGACTGGTTTCGCACCGGCGATGTCGGCCACCTCGATGCCGACGGCTTTCTCTACTTAACGGACCGCAAGAAGGACATGATCAACTCCGGCGGAGAGAACATTGCCTCTTCGGAGGTCGAACGCGTGATTTACCAGATCCCGGGGGTGCGCGAGGTGGCGGTGATCGGCGTGCCCGACCCGAAATGGGGAGAGCGACCCGTCGCTGTCGTGGTCATGAATGCCGGCGAAACGCTCGACTATGAGGCGCTCGCAACGCACTGCCGGACCCATCTCGCTAGCTTCAAGGTACCGAAAGAACTGATTTTGCACGAGCAACTGCCTCGCAATCCGTCCGGAAAGATACTCAAGCGAGTGCTCCGCGATCAGTTGACGTCCTGAGCGACGGCCCGGCACCGACGGCGTTTCGCCGGATTCATTTTTGATGGCCTGGTAGTGGAACGCCGTATATTTCATCGGACCGGCATTCGCCCGTGAAAAGCATCCATGACTCCGCCACGTCTTACGTGTGCGACTTTTGACCGGAGGCAGGTATGCGCAACAAAGCAAGCCGAAGCACAACAGCTAGCCCGACAAGAAGAAGGATGCCGACCAGCGTTGCCACCCCGTTCCAGCCTTCATGAGCCCAATACCAACCGCCAAAGGACCCGATGACGCTCGCCCCAAGATAATAGGCGAGCAGGTACAGCGACGCTGCCTGACCTTTTGCGGCGGGAGCAATATGACCGACCCAACCGCTTGCAACCGAATGACCTGCGAAAAAGCCAAACGTAAGCAAAGCGAGGCCGCCAATTATGGCCCAAAGGGGCTGCAAAGTGGTGAGGAGTACACCTGAGAGCATCAGTAGCATTGCAACCGCCAGCATAGGGCTGCGGCCGAATTGGTCGGCAAGTCTGCCGAACAAGGGCGAGGCAATCATGCCGAGGAGATAAAGTAGGAAAATAGCGCCGATAGCGGATTCGTTCAGGCCGTAGGGCGGGGCCACGAGACGATAGCTGGCATAATTATAAATGGTAACAAAGCTGCCCATGAGCAGGAACGCCGTTAGATACAGCCATGGAAGGCCTATCCCACGAAAATTCATCGAAAGCATGCCCACGCGGACGCGAAAGCCGAGGCTTTGCTGCGGCGTGAAATGGCTTGAGGGAGGCAGTAGCAGCCAGAAACCGATGCTGGTCATCAGCCCAACGACCGCAACCGTGCCCACAGCAGCACGCCAGGACAAAAAACCCGCAACGACGCCAGTGATGACCCGCCCCGCCATCCCACCTAATGCCGTGCCGCCGATATACAGACCCATGGCGAATCCAGAACTGCCGGCACGCGCCTCCTCGGCCGCGTACGCCATCGCCACAGCTGGCACGCCTCCCAATGCGATGCCCACCAACGAGCGCGCCGCCAGTAGACCCATCCAGGAGGACGATAGCGACGTCAGCAATGTCAGTACTGACGCAATGAATAGGCAGGCACTTATCAGTGTCTTGCGGTCCCATGATTCCGACATGAAACCGGTGATGAAGATCGTAATCGCAAGGGTGCCGGTCGTCAGCGATAGTGAAAGGCTGCTGGCCGCAGGACTGACGCCGAATTCCTCAGTAAAGATCGGCATGACCGGCTGCACACAATACAGCAATGAGAACGCGCCAAACCCTGCAGCAAAAAGTGCTACATTGGCGCGCAGGTCGGTACTCGTTGCCATTTGACTTTCTGTGCATTTACGGGAGTGAAGCTGCCATACAGTTCAATCTCTCTAAAATACTTGAAGGCGCTCGCAGACGACCTCGACAACAATTGCGTCATGCTCGGTGTGCCGCAGAGAATCTAAAATTATCGTATGGACTTTTTGGACCCCACCCTGGGCTTGCTTGCGGTAAGACGAACCTTGACGTCGTTTGACAGCAAATCGCGGGCACGGTTGGTCTCTCTACGCAAGGCTTCGACGAACTCAAGTGCTGCTGGGGAAAGTGGAAACTGCGTCAAGTGAACCAAGTAGAGATTGGTTTCGAATTGCGCGTCCGTAATCGGGTTTATTATGAGGTCTGGATCGTCTCGGTCGCACACAATAGCGACCATCGGCAGGATAGTTGCCCAATCTGAGTTGCGCACGAATGTAATCATTCCCGGCACCGAGTCCATTTCCAAAACTCGCGTCACCTTCAATGATCGAGTCCAAATGGCGCGCTCTATGGTCGCTCGCAAGCTATGGCGGTGCCCGGGCATGATCATCTTCACTGGCGGTATGTCGGAGAGCTGCAAAGGCCCGGGCGACAGGCCAAATGCTTTGCCGGATATCAATACCGCCGGCCCATCTGCCAGTTTCTCCATCTCCAGACCCTCGTGCCGCGGAGGTTCGACCACAAACGCGAGATCGATCTCTTGGGCCAGCAGCCAGTCTGTCAATGTGCCACTGAACGACTCAGTGATACGCAAGTCGATCGCAGGATGTTTTTCGACAAATTCGCGAAGGAACGACGGCAAGATCCCACGCACTAGAGATGGAATCACGCCGGCGCGGACGGTGCCGGAAATCTGTTCGGTTACGGTAGTCATCTCGATTTCGGCCAAGCGGAGCGAGCGAAGGATAGAAATTGCGTGACGATAGAAGCGCTTTCCCGCCGCTGTTGGGACCGCCCCAGCTACCGACCGCTCAAAAAGATTAGCTCCAACGAGCTCCTCAACATTTCGTACCTGCGCGCTCAGAGCTGGCTGGCTAATCCTCTCACGCTCGGCCGCTCTGGTGAAGCTGCCCTCCTCGAACACCGCGACAAAATATTGCAGATGACGAAAGCTGATACACGGGATCATGTTGCGGCACCATGTTGCTCTGGTGCGCTCCAGCCGAATGCGAGGGGCACGCTATTGGCGGGAATACTGAAAGATCGAAATATCGGCGAATGCAAATAAAGCGCTGTCGGAATCTTCAGGGTTTTCTCTCGCAACTGCCGCAAGACGTCATGGCAGCGACAGATAACTGCGAGCACATGCCGCTGGGGTCGAGAGGCTGGGTAGAGCATCTGTAAGATCCCCCTCGACTCTCACTCAACTCCGCGTCTTGGCCAATGGACCGGGCCAAGGTTGAGCGTCACACCTTGCTGTCCACATTCCATAGCCGGCAATACGTCCGCACTGGGCCATATCCCGGATAGGAGAGCCTCATCGTAACCGCCGGTGAGACCACAAGCACGCATCTTAGCTGATGCCTCGTCAGCTGAATAGATCAGAGGCAGCGGTTCGATCATAATCCCATCGGCCATCGGGCACAGGATGCTGTACCAAGTCCTGCAAGTCCCATCGTTTGCCGGCATGCCCACAGCACCGGTATTGTGCCAAAGATAATCACCGAAGAGCTGCGTGAACGGCAATCCACAGTGGCCACCAATGACGCCGTCGCATTTCAGCCACTCGATCTCCTCCTGTTTGACCGCGATCGGCGTGGATTGAAAGATAAAACGGTTGATTTGCTTACCGCCTCCATGGATCACGACAAGGCGCCGATCGCACATGTTGATTTCTAGGTGTTGCGGCAAGCCCTTCATCCACTTCCGTGCATCCTCATCGAGGCGGGCAGCTGCGAATGTGTACCATTGTGCGGAGAGCCGGTCGCACGTGCTGCCTTCCTCGAAGCCGCACCCACAATTATCTGCCGCCGCAGCGAGTGCTTCCTCACAGTTCCCCATAACGACGCGAATCCCGGAGGCGCGGATTAGGTCAACTGTAGCCTGCGGGTCGGCACAATACGCGACCACATCTCCAGTGCAGATCACGTCGCACGGATCAAAGCCGAGGCGATCAGCGACCCCGAGCATCGCACGCGTCGCCTCCAGATTGCTATAGCACCCACCGAAGACCAGCAGTGGTTTCGTTGTCTGTTTCAGCATGCCGTCTTTATAAATCTTGCCCGCCCAATTGCAAACGAAACAATCCCGAGCTTCCGGTTCAATCAATAGCTTAGCGTTATGCCAAATATAAGAAGAACTGAGCTTTTTGCCGCGCTGAAAATAGATAGCCTATTGAGTGGTCGGCTTTTCACCAGATGTTCGCCGCTTTGGCAGATACTGGCATAGCCGCTGGGAGGTAACAAATGCTTCGTCAGTTATTATACCGATCTATCGCCATGCTCGCCATAGCTGTCGTGACAACTATCGTAACCCACGCACCAGCGACGGCCGCAGACCCAATCCGAATTGGCTTCGGCATGTCATTGACCGGACCTCTTGCGGCGAATGGCAAGTCTGCCCTCCTGGCGATGAAGATCTGGGAGGAAGACACCAACGCCAAAGGTGGACTGCTCGGCCGGCCGGTCAAGCTCGTCTACTACGATGACCAGTCCAACCCCTCGACCGTTCCGGGCATTTACACGAAGATTTTAGATATCGACAAGGTCGATCTGATCGTCGGCGGCTATGCCACCAACATGTTAGCGCCAGCCATGCCGATCGCCATTCGGAAAAAGAAGGTGTTCATCGGAATTCTAGGGGTCGCCGTTAACAGCGATTTCAATTATCCGGGTTATTTTGCAATGATCCCTTCGGGTCCGGATCCGAAGCCCGCGTTCACTAAAGGGTTTTTCGATGTGGCGATGGCCCAGAACCCAAAGCCCCAGACGGTCGCAATTGTCGGGGCGGACATGGAGTTCTCACAAAACGCTTTGGCAGGCGCGCGAATAAATGCCAAAGCCGCTGGGCTGAAAATCGTCTACGACAAAACCTACCCGCCGACGAACACCGAGTTTGCGTCGATCGTCCGGGCGATCCAAGCGACCAATCCAGACCTCGTCGTTATTGGTTCCTATCCGATTGATTCGGTGGGAATGGTGCGCGCCGTAAATGAAGTTGGCTTCAAACCAAAGATGATCGGCGGTGCGATGGTCGGACTGCAGGCAACGGTGTTCAAGACACAATTGGGCCAGCTCCTCAACGGATTCGTCAACTACGATTTCTGGCTACCCTTAAAGACCATGGAGTTCCCGGGTGTGCTCGAATTTATCAAGAAATACCAGGCGCGGGCGCCGGGAGAAGGTGTCGATCCTCTTGGCTACTATATCGCACCGTGGGGTTACGCATATTTGCAGGTGCTGGGTCAGGCTGTAGAGGCCACCAAAAGCCTCGATGACAGCAAGCTCATCGACTACATCCGCAACGCCACGTTCAAGACCGTCGTTGGCGACGTTAAGTTCGGGAAGGGGGGGGAATGGGCCCAATCGCGCGTGTTGCAGGTCCAATTCCAAAGCATCAAAGGCAATGGCGTCGATCAATTTAAAGACGTGTCGGTTCAAGCGATCGTGGCACCGGAGAAATACAAATCGGGAAATTTTATCTATCCATACGGCGAGGCAAATCAATGAAGATTGATTTGAGAGCCCGATGAGAGAACGACCGTGGCTCTACGGGTCGCGGAGAAAGGGTCGAGTGCGTGGCTGAGAACGTTTCCAGAATTCTGCGGCACCTATCCATCCGGTTGGCGTGCCGCGGCGTCAGGCTGCGAAGGTTCAATGGGCTTTCGCACGAACCATGACGGCACTGCAGAGGGGCCTTTATGGAAACGGCTGAATTAACCCGCATCCCCACCAGTTTGGGAATCATTTAAAGAATCCCGGCTAAAGGGCTCTGAGGGAGAGATACCGGCATTATCGTCATGCCAAGCGCGTTCACCGCATCACGCCGGTCGGGGCGCTGCCACACGACGCCCTGCCCAATTGAGATGCTGCAAAGTGATGTGCCGCCCCGCGACTGTGCCGGTTGAGACACGTATGGACATTTCTGCCGATCTCCTGATCAACGCCATCGTCGCGGGGCTTTTGCTCGGCGGCTTC
>CAAGKR010241269.1_pt1 | contig 14022 bp, 10 predicted proteins | sample 2556971 | NCBI WGS metagenome assembly CAAGKR01 (sample SAMEA5207829, study PRJEB30636) | soil metagenome | biome: forest; feature: boreal; material: soil | place: USA | collected 2011-09 | depth 1 m | reverse complement strand
GCGCTCAAGCACGGCTTCGACCGCGTCTTTGCGACGGTACTGCTGGTATTGAGTTCCCCCCTACTTCTATGCACGGCGCTGGCCGTGCGCCTGAGCTCGCCCGGGCCAGTGCTCTTTCGCCAGCGCCGCGTCGGCCGGGACGGCAAGGAATTCGATCTCTACAAGTTCCGGTCAATGCATCTGGCGCCGCCGCCGCAGGTGGAGCTGAACGATGACGACGCCACTGCGCTCGAGTTCCTGCTCGGTGGCGATACCGCGCCGGGAGGGGTGGAGGGCCACGATCGCCGCACCCCGATCGGTCGTTTCCTGCGGCGCTCTTCGCTCGATGAGCTGCCCCAGCTGCTGAACGTCCTGCGCGGCGAGATGAGCCTGATCGGCCCCCGCCCCGAGCGCCCGGAGTTCGTCGAGCTCTTCCATCAAGACATCAACCGTTACGACGACCGCCACCGCGTCAAGTCAGGGATCACCGGCTGGGCGCAGGTGAACGGGCTGCGCGGGCAGACCTCGCTCGCCGAGCGTGTGGAGTGGGACAACTATTACATCGCCCACTGGTCGCTCGGCCTCGACCTGAGGATTCTCGCTCTTACCTTCATAGCGCTACTCCGCGACGCCGAGTGATCGATCCAGAGATCCCCTGGCCACGGAAGGCGCGACGGGGGCTACTTTTGTCTCAGACGCTGCGCTGCGCGCCCCGGCCAGGCCCAGCCCAGTACTGATATACGCTCACCCGCAGGCCGCTGGTGCCCAGCACCCGCGGTAGCGTGATGGAGTAGCGGTTGAAGCGGTCGAGTGTGAACAGGGCCCTATAGCGCAATAGGCTGCCCTGGAAGGCTTCCAGCTCCATGTAGTCACCGACAGGCCCAGAGCCGCTCGCCTGGACTCGGCCATTGCGCCGGCGCAGGCTCAGGGTCACCGGGCTGACGTGGCCGAACGGCGAGGCGAGCACTCCGGAGAGCGCCCCGAACGCCGGCTTGCGGGTTCCGGTCGCATTGAGAGCACCGAAGTTTTCCGAGATGGATCCACGCAGCTTATAGAGCACCTCGGCGGCGACGTAAGGGGTGCGAGCGAGCGAGCGGAAGGTGTCGGTGATGTTGCGCGCTTGTATCTGCGGAGTCACACACGCCTGTTCCTGTTGGACCCTGTATCGGGGCCAGCAACTGCTCCAGCCGAACTCATCGAGCCACAGGGGCTTTGTGTCACCGCTGGCCAGCTGCACTTCGTGAATCGAGCGCAGCGAGGCGAGGGTCAGGGTGTAGAAATGCACCGCGAGGCCGTCGTAGTAGCCCTTGATGCCCGCGGCATAGAGAGCGCGTAGGAAGACTCCGTTGGCGCCGACGAGTGAGCCGGCGAGCACGGGCACGTTGGGGTTCGCCTGCTTGATCGCGGGGTATGCAGCCTGCAGAATGGCCGCATAGCGCTGGGGCTTGTTCGGCCCGGCGAAGTAGAGTTGGTTGGCCTGATCAGGCTCGTTCCAGATCTCGATCGCGGCCAGGCGTGTTCCGTAGCGCTGGGCCAAGTAGGCGACGAAGGCGGCATAGTCGGCGGGGTTGCGCGGAGGCCAGGCGTTGGCGTTGCTGGAGGCGCCGGGTGTGCACTTGCGTAGCAGCGAAGCCGGTGCCGAGGACGCCCAGCAGGGGGTGCTGTCCACCAGCATGATCACGCGGATGCCATCGGCTGCCGCGTCGCTGACCATACGGTCGGCGAACCCCAGGGCGCGTTGTTCAATCTGACCAGGTCCAGTCGGCTCCAAGGCGGACCACGGCACTCCGACACGCACGACTTTCGCGTGGAGCGCCTGCGCCTGCGCGATCGCTCCGTCGGCTTCCTGAAGGGGCTCGGGGCCAACGCCGATGATGTTCACGCCGCCGAGGGGTGGCGTGGCGGAGGAGTGCGCGCTTGGCGCGCGCTTGGCGTCGCCGGCTGGCGCGAGCCATGCGAGTATGCACAGTCCCAGCGCCAGCGAGAGGAAGATCTTATGAGGGCGTCCAGTCGTGTGCGTGTGCGGGCGTCCTGCCCTGTGCGCGCGTGGGCGTCCTGCCATCTCTACACAATAGTCGCGGGGCGTTCGGATTGGCGCAAGCACTCGCCCAACCCGCCAGGTACGCTGTCTAAAGCCATGTCTCCATTCTGGATTTGGACGCAGGTAGCTATAGTCGTGTTCGTGCTGATCGGAATGATCGTGGCGATCACAAAGCTCGTCTGACAGGCAAGGGAGGATCATGTTCAAATCGATCGTGGTGGGCACTGATGGCTCCGATACAGCCACCCAGGCGGTGCGCCAAGCGGTAGACCTTGCGCGTGCTGTAGGGGCGAAGCTCGAGTTGGTGAGTGCATACGAGCCGGTGCCGGCGCAGCGATTGCAGGAGGAACGGCGCGACGCTCCGGAGGATCTGCAGTGGGCGATCAACCCACGGGAGGACGTCGACACCACGCTGGAGGCAGCCGCCGAGGTGGCTCGCGAGGCCGGAGTGACCGTCAACGTGTACCCGCGCCAGGGCGATCCCGCCGACGCGATCCTCGACGTCGCCGAGGAGCGAGAGGCCGATCTGGTCGTCGTCGGCAATAAGGGGATGACCGGCGCCAAGCGGTTCCTGTTGGGGTCGGTGCCCAACAAGGTCTCTCACCACGCTCCTTGCTCGGTGCTCATCATTCGCACCACCTGATGCTCAGGTGATCATCACGTCAGTGCGAGCGCTGGCGCTTGTCTCACCTACGGCAACGCTCTAGCGTATTGTGAGATCGCGTTGCTTGCTTCATTCGCCACGTAGACAGATTTGCCATCAGGGCTGGCGGCCACGCCATAGGGAGATTTCCCCGACGTAACCGCCGCAGGAGTCATTGGAGTAAGCGCACCAGTTTCAGCGTTGCGGTTGTACTGCGACACTGTTGCCGCGCCACTATCGGTCACATAAGCGGACAGGCCGTTAGAACTGACGACGACAGAAAATGGTTCGCGTCCCGTCGCGATCGCCGCGCGGCTCATCGGGGTGAGTTCACCCGTTTCCGTATTGCGGCTATATTGAGAGACGGTTGCGCTACCGCTGTTTGCCACGTAGACGGATTTGCCGTCGTGGCTGACGACAACATAGTGTGGCAGTTCGCCCGCTTCAACTGTAGGGTGAGTCAATGCTGTGAGCGCCCCAGTTTGAGTGTTGCAACTATATTGAGACACCGCTTTGCTGCCTCGGTCCGCCGTATAGACGGATTTGCCATCGGGGCTGATAGCAATGCTGTTGGGAGACGTGGCCGTCGCCACCGTAGAAGGACTCAACGCTGTGAGCCGTCCGGTTTCGGTGTTGCGAGCGAACTCAGACATCGTTTTACTGCCGTAGTTTGCCACGTAAGCCGATTTGCCATCGGAACTGACTTCAATTCCATGTGGCGAGTCGCCGGTGGCCACCGTGGTGGGACTTAGAGCGGTGAGCTTGCCCGTTTCTGGGTTGCGCGAGAGCTGTGAAACCGTGTCGCTGCCAAAGTTAGTCACGTAGACGGACTTGCCGTCAGGGCTGACCGCGACGGAGCGGGGTTCGCTTCCTGTCGCAATCGTGGCAGGACTCAACGCGGTGAGCTTGCCGGTTTCGGTGTTGCGGCTATACTGCGAAAGTGTCGTACCACCCTCATACGCAACGTAGACGGACTTGCCATCTGGACTTACGACAACGCCGATTGGTCGGGTCTGCGCTGCCACAGTCGCGGGACTGAGAGCGGTCAGTTCACCCGGCATCGGACTGGCCATCGGTTTGCCAGCTTCATAGTGCTGTGTGATCTGGGTTGGGGTGAGGGCTGTGTTGTAGAGGGCGACTTCGTCGACGGACCCCTTCAGGAAGGCCGATCCGCTGCTTTGGCCGATGGCCAGCGGTTCGGTGTTGTTGGTCATCGTCTGGTTGGCGACGGTGCCGGTCACGTCCGTCCCGTCGAGGTACACGTGAACCGAGGGGCCGTTCTTGGTCGCGACGACGTAGTGCCAGCCCGTCGTGTCGGTGGTAGCGACGTTGGCTGTCGCGATATTGCCGTAGCTGGATCGCCGTAGGGTGAGCCGGTCGGCTTCGTTGAACATCAACACCCACGAGCCTTCTTGCTTTGAAGCGATGACTTCGTTTGATCCTGTTTTTGATACGGCCCGCTTGACCCATGCCTCGATCGTGAAGTTGTCGCCCACGTTCAGCGAGCTGGCCGAAGGCACGCTGACTTGACCTGTGCTGCCGTTGAGAGTCACGGCGGTGTCGGGGTCCCCGCTGATGGCTCCGGGCGTGCCTAGCGTAGTCCCGCCGAGATAGGCGCCGTCGTTGTGGGCAGTCGAGTCACAAGCCACGGTGCCCGAGGACTCGCCCAGCCGCCAGTAACCCACCAGCCCCGGCGTCGAGGAAACCGCGCCCGAGTAAGACGACTGACGCGGCGAGCACGCAACGGCCAGCGTCGCCGACGCCTGATTGGACGGGCTCAGAGGCACCGCAACAAGACCGACGGGAAGCCAAAACAGCACGACCGCCGCGAGACTCTTTCTCCACCGGAGCGTCCCTGCTCGTCGGATATAGATCATCCGGCCAGGAGCCTATCATGCTCCTCAACCGTTGAGGCTTCCAGGCATGCCGATAGTCCTAGTCGCGCTGGCCGTCATCGGGACGCCTGCATATGCCGCTGGGCAGGCTATGGCCGATCCGGTTCTGGCGGCCGCGGGGGATATCTCTTGCCCGCCTCAATCTCCTGTTACCGAAGCGATGTGCGATGAGGGCGCCACCGCTGCACTGATACGTCACGCCGCCCCGAGCGCGGTGGCCGCGCTGGGAGACGACCAGTATCCATCCGGCACGCTCAGCGAGTTCACCGGGCCCGGGGCATTCGGCGCGACCTGGGGCCTGTTCAAGAACGCCATACACCCGGTCCCGGGCAATCACGAGTACGACTCGACGCCCACCGCCAGTGGATACTTCAGGTACTTCGGCTCGGCGGCGGGAGTGGCACAACGTGGCTACTACTCCTACAAGCTGGGCACGTGGCACCTGATCGCGCTGAACTCAGCTTGCTCTGATTCCGGATGCGGCAACTACGAGTCAGGCAAGGTGACGAGCGCCGAGGTTCGCTGGCTGCGATCCGATCTCGCCGACAATCGGGGTCAGTGCATCCTGGCCTACTGGCACCATCCACGGTTCAGCTCTGGGGACCATGGGAACGAGCCCGGCGTGGCACCTCTTTGGAATGCGCTCTACGCGGCCAGGGCGGATGTCGTCCTCAACGGTCATGACCACGACTACGAGCGATTCGCTCAGCAGGATTCGTCGGGCCGGCCAACTTCGGAAGGGATCCGCGAGTTCGTCGTGGGTACGGGCGGCAGAGACCACTACACGTTCTCCAAAGGCTTCGACCCGACCAGCGAATTTCACGACCAGGTCGACTATGGGGTGCTCTTCCTGACGCTCCATCACGACAGCTATGACTGGCAATTTCGCAACGTGAAGGGAGCGATCGTGGACAGCAGCTCAAGCGCTTGCCATCACGGCCTCCCGATCGGCGCCGCCAGAGCCTCGATGCTTCCCTGGGCAATTGTGGGCGGAGGGATCGCCGGGATCGCCGGGATACTCGCCTTGGGTGCCTTCCTGGCGCTTCTAAGAGCGCGACGGTCCCGCCAAACCGGAGAACACGGCCGAGATAGTTGACGCTCCAGGCTAATTCAAGTCAACTGCCATTCCACTGGCCGAGCACGCGCAGCTGGCTCCAGGGGATGTGTGGCATGTCGTAGTAGTCCCAGGCGAGTCCCGCGGCGGGATAGGGGTTCGTCTTGCCGGCGGGGTTCTCGAAGCTGAAGGCCATCTTCGCCCCGCCGTTGTTGTCGGCGTATGCGCCATAGGTCTGCAGGGCATGTGCGATCATGCGCTCTCCGGGTGTGATCCCGGGGATGGCGTCCACGTTGATCGAGGGGTTGAGCTGCACCCTGGCACCCTCGGGTATGCAATTGGACTGCGAGGAAGACCCATCGGTCTTGCTCGCCGGGTAGCGAAGCACGGTTTGGCATGCGTTGTCGGTCGCGAACGTGAGCGCATGGTCGATGTACCCCTGCTGGATTTCATAGGTCCTGATCATGCCCGCGAGGAGAGGCATCCCGGCGCCGGTTGCGCCGCCTTCGGTTCCCATGCCGTCGATGCTGAACACCGTTCCCCAGGCAGCGGTCCATCCGCTGGATGTCTTGCGGGCGCGCCAGAAGTCATAGCCGGTGCGAGTGCTCCAGTCGATCACGACCATCGATCCGTCAGAGCCGGAGGACGATGCCGCGCTCGTGGGAATCGGGATCGGCGCCCGTGACAGCGGGCAAGTGCCCCAAGGTTCGGTGCAGGTCACATTGTAGTGAGGCGTGCTGGCGTCGGCGTCCCACACGGGATTGCCATATTCGTAGAGGTCCGCGTAGGCCTTGCCTTCGGAACCTAGATATCCCGCGATAGTCGTGGTGTTGGGATCCAGCACCGGGTTCGTCGGAATCGGCACATTCCAGGGGCTGGACACCGCAAATGGCCGTCCTCCGCCGGGAAACGCGGCAAGGGGGGTTTCAGGTTCGCCCGTTGAGCCGCCGCCTGGGGGTGTGGTGACGGGTGGCGTGGTTTCTGTGGGTGTGGTGACTGGGGGTGCCGTCACGGGGGGCGTGGAACCCGAGCCGGTCGAACCCGAGCTTGTGGATTTGGAGCCTGTGGAACCAGAGCCGGTAGTGGATCCACCGCCATGATGCTTGTGCAACGAATTGCGGGCCGAGTGGGCGTGTTTCCGCCGCACGGAACGAGCCCCTGCGTGGCGATGGTGGTGGTGAGCCGCGGCGTGGTGGTGGGTTCGCGCTGCAGCAACACCCGGGATGAGCACAATGGCGAAGGCCAAGCATGCAAACACCGGCACCAGTCTCTTGAGAGCAAGCGTAAAGGCACATGAGGGGTTGGGCATGCGAAGACCTCTTTGTCTTCGCCACCGCCCTCAGACGGCTCCTTCGGTAGCTCGGCTGACCTCTTCGAGGTCCCGTGGCTTTGCGTCCCCATCTCACGATAGGTTTGCCTTTTCGGGGAAGTGGCGCTAGTTCGTTGTCTGCCTCCATCGGCTGATCGCCTGCCCTCGTTACCGCGCCGGCTGTTCGTGGACAGATGGTCGGCCCCATGCACTACTAAAGGCAGCCGTCGCAACCGCTATGTCAGGCTGAGCTGTCCGGTCAGAGGCTGAGCTGTCCGGTCAACGAGAGCGCAGCAATGCGCTCATCGAGAGCGTGCATGAGCAGCGGGCGTAGCCGAGCTCGGGCAGGCGCCACGCATCCTCGATGGTGCGCAGCAGGGAATAGTGGTCGTAGCGAACCGCGGCTCTTGCATGTCGGCGCGCGGCCCCTCCGGCGGCGATGGTGACGATGCGCCCCCCCGCGGCCACCTTGCAGCAGCCACTATCGGAGGCGCCCTCGTCCCAGGTCAGGAATACCGCGCCGCTGGGCCCGACGGCGGCGATCAGCCGGGGGAATAGACCCGCCAGGTATCGATCTCCGGTGGCCACGTCGCAGTCGTGCATGTCGTTGCACATATTCGGCGTGATCCAGGCGAACCGCGGCAGTGCTCCGGCGGCGAGATCCTTGTCCAGCTCTGAGGTCGGCAACACGTTCGCGCAGCGCTTTGGACTTAGGCGGACGTCGTCGTAGTAAATGAAGGGATCGTGCTTCTTGGCATACAGCCCGCTACTCGCGCCGGTGAAGCAGGGGCCTGGCATGTCCTGCATATAGGCCTTCCACGAGATACCGGCGGCTTCGAGCTCATCGACGAGGTTGCGCGCTCCGACGTGGCAGTCCGTACAATCGGATTCGATCCCGAACGTCGACCCTCCGGTGAGCGCCAGGTAATTTGGTAGCGAGGGATGCGTCACCGCGTAGGAGCTCGTGGCGAGCGCTCCCTGTCGAGCGAGGCGATTGATATAGGGGGCCGCGTGGTTGCCGATCACGCTCGAGGCCTCCTCGTTCTCCATGACCACCACAACGATGTGGGATAGATGTGGTACCCGGCTGTGCGATTGAGACACTTCGCCTACGGTTGAAACAGAGGCGGCCGATGAGGTGGTAGAAAGCGACGATCCGCAGGCGCCAAGGAGTTGAGAGACGGCTAGCACGGTGCCCAGCAGAGCGAGCCTCCATAGCCGTGTCATGATGGGTGGGAGGTCGGCAGATCTCCAGGCTGACTCGCTTTCGATGCGAGACCCAGCATCGCTGCGCCCATACCGAAGAGGATCCAAAATCGTTGGTCCGGACCGTCTGACAGGAAGAACAGCGCCACATAAACGCTGACCTCGGCTACGACTACGGCACGCGCCAACGTAGCGAGCTCGGGTTGACCGCGTGCGTCGAATCCCTTCGCGGCGCGCACGCCGCAACTCAAGAAACCGAGCATCATGGAGATCAACAACACGAATCCAACGATCCCTGTCTCCGTAAACGCCTCGAGGTACTGATTATGGACTACATGCGGCTTGTCCGCGATCAATGCCACCGAGGTAAGTACACCGGGTTGGCGGACATACTTTGCCTCCTGCGTGATGAAGTTGTCCAAGCCGACGCCGACGACGGGATGGTTCGAGGCGATGCGCCAGGCCACCGTCCATAGTTCTGTGCGTCCGGTGCCTCCGCCATTGAATTTGGTGATTCGTTGTCCCGCTCCCGGGTCCGCGACGAGAATCAACGCTCCGACCGTCACCACTACCGCCAGGATCATCCCAACCGCCAGCCGCTGGCGCTTAAATAGGATGAGTGCCGCAATCGCCGCCCCTGCGGCCGCAAGCAGCCCCCCGCGTGACTCGCTGGCCACCTCGCCCACGGTCAGGAGGACGATCGAGACGAGGAGAACCCAGCGTGCCGCCGGTCGGCGGGAGGTGGCGAGGAGAGCCCCTGCTATGACTACGGCGGCCACCACCCCAGCGGCCAGGTAATTCGGATCGCTGACCCCCCCGGATAGGCGACCTTCAGCCTGGGTGGAACTCAGAATTGCACTTGGTGACGGCTTCAGACCCGTGGTTGCGAGTCCGATCAGGACGGATGCGGCGCCACCGAGAACGAATGCCCACAGCATCGCCCGAACGTAGCGAGGGTTTGAGATCGTCGTGGCGACGATGACGAAGACGACTGCGGCAATCAACCATTCCACAAGTCCTTCAAGGGCAATCCCCGAACTTTCTGACCACAAGAGGGAAAGGGCGATCCAGAGCAGATAGAGCACTACCGACCCCAGGACCCATCGCTGATTGGCGAATACGGCAGCCCGGGCATGCTGGGTGGCGGGCAGCGTCCCGATCCACGCGGCGAGAAGCAAGACCGAAACGACGGCTGGCCCCGACCAGGGGAAATGCAGCGACTCCATGAATGTCAAGGGTGTCCACAGGGTCAGTCCCAGTGAGAGGTTGACGAAGATCAACGGTGCATACAACAGGGCGGCCGTCGCAGCCAGTCCGACCCCTACGCGCGCCGCCATCAGCACCCCGGTGGCGAGAGCCGCCGGACTGACAAGGGCAACCACCGATCCCGGCCGGAAGACGGGTAGCTGCCGGGTGCTCAAGAATTGGGGGGGCTAGTGGCCGACAAGCGGCGGAGCCGTGCCCTCATGCCCGGTTCATCGACCTGTGACCGCCCGTAGTAGTAATAGTTTGAGTGGTGAGCAGTTTCTCCGACGATGACCATCCCGAGCGGGGCCTTCTGAGCTCTACCCAGCAGTTCCCTCATGAACTCGAAGCTCGCGCGCCGCGTGTTCCCTGGTCGCCCCACCACGATAATCTCATCGACGAGTGGCAGGAGTTGATAGGCGTCGCTGACCTCGCCAAGGGGTGGCGCGTCGATCACGATGTAGTCGGCCATGCTGCGGGCCTCTTTCAACAGAGAGGCCATGCGGGCGACCACGGGGGATAGTACATTTTCGCTGGCTCCGAGCCCCGCCGGAACGACGTTGAGCATAGGCATATGCGAGTCTGACACCAAGACGCGCGAGAACTCTGTGTGGTCGTCAAGCAGCGCCGTGACACCGGCCTCATGCTCTAGATGCAGCAGGCGACCCAGGTCCGGTTTGCGCAGGTCGAGGTCCATTAGAATGACGCGATGCCCCGCATCCGCCAGCGTGGTCGAGATGTTAATGGCCGAAGTGGTCTTGCCGTCGCCGCTGGATCCGCTCGTGAGCAGGATTACGCGACCGTTGGGTGTCTGCGCATCCGATATCGCGGTATCGAGCTGGACGCGAATCATCTGAAAGGCCTCGCGCACAGGGGGTGGCATCGGAGCCAGACCACCTTTCGTGCTCGTGCGAGCTCGGCGAGGCACTGTGGGTACGTAGGCCAGCACGGGAAGCCCGTAGAGGCGCAGCAGCTCATCTGACTCACGGACCCGGTCTGAGAGCATGTCCATGACGATCGCGGCGCCTGAGCCGAGCGCGAATCCGGCCAGCAGCGCGAGGATCACGACGAGCCACTTGGAGGTATCGGTGGGGGAGCTTGGAAGAGTCGCCGCTTGAGAGAGCGAGAAGTTGGGATCCAGACCCTGGAGTAGAGATGTGATCAGGGCCTGACGCTGCTGGCCGATGGTGTCAGTCGCCGGAAGCTTGGAGCTCACTTCCGCCTTCAGCGTCGAGGCCTGAGCGCGCAGCAGCGTTCGGCGTGCCGTCAGGGTGGCGTTGGCGAAAGCGTTAGCCAAGCGCTGGGCCAGCCTGGCTGAGGTGGCAGTCGCACTCACCGCAATAATGTCGCTCTGGCCCTGGGGCTGGACGCTGATTGCCTGGTGTACTCTCGAGGGGCTCCAGCCTGGGCCCATGCTCTTGGCCGCCAGGACCGTCGCTTCGGGTGTGCTCAGCAAGGTCGCCGCGGTTTGGGTAAGTCTTGTGGGATCACTGGATTCCCGCAGCACGGGCAGTCCGTTGGCGCCCTCGTTGTCCGAAGGCACCACCGTGAACAGGATGTTCGCGGTGGCCTGATAGTTGGTTGCGCGGTGCGAGAGCCACGCGATCGATCCGGCCAGCGTGATCAGCATGATCAGGCCGACGATCAGCGGATACGAGACAACCGCCCGCAGGTAAGGCCCCAGAGCTCCCTGCTGAGCGGGCGCGACCGGCTGGGCCGGCGGCAACGCGGCGCTGGGAGGGGCTCCATCCACGAGGAGCGAGTATAGATGTCGTTACGGCGCACGTCGATGTGTTCGATCGCCGTGAGGCGGGACGCTGTAGGCAGACATCGACTTGTGGGTGGGAGGAAGGCTGATCCACCGAAATCAGCGAGCAGCGTCTGCTCAGGGCCATCGACTCAGTAGAGTCCCTGCGCGTGGGTGCGGCCGATCCTCGACATCGTCGCTGTCGCTCGGCGACGCAGCGCCCGGTGCTCGACCAGTCAGTCTCAGGAGTCGCGTGAGCGAACCGCAGTCCAGCAAGCTCGACCGATCCACGTCTGAGTCAGAGCCTCTCGCCCAGCGCGCCGTCAAGAGCTTTGGCTGGGCCACCGCGTCATATGGCGGCAGCAAGCTGGTCGTGTTCATCAGCACGGTGGTGCTAGCCCGGATTCTGACGCCGAACGACTTCGGGATCGTGGCGGCGGCCACCGCGCTCATCCTGTTCTTCGACGTGGCGCTAGACCTCGGGGTTGGCGCGGCGCTGATCTACGAGCAGGAGCACGGGGTCACCGCAAGGGTGCAGACGGCTTTCACCCTGAACACGATCATCGCGACGGCGCTCACCGGCATCGGGGTGCTCATCACACCCGCCGTCACGGGGTTCACGGGCCTACAGCGGCACGAAGATGTCTTTCGCGTGCTTTTCCTCTATCTGCTTGTGCGCGGGCTGGGGCAAGTGCAGAACGCCGTCTTGCAGCGAGACTTGCGATTTGACAGCCGTGCCGTCGTGGAAATAGGCCGAAGTATCGCTCGAGCGTCTATTTCGATCGCCTTGGCACTCGCGGGTCTAGGCGTTTGGGCGCTTGTCTGGGGTCTGCTTGCCGGGGAGATCGTTGGCACGGTGCTGGCATGGTGGTACGTGAGGTTCTGGCCGCGATTCTCATTCGACGGACGGGTGGCAAAGGCACTGCTGGGCTTTGGTCTCACGTTCATCGCCCTGAAGGTTGTTGACGCGATCGGGATGGACTCGGACTACCTGGTTGTCGCACACCGCCTCGGCGCCACGCAGCTCGGCTTCTACTCGATGGGCTACCGGCTACCGGAACTCGCGCTCCTGAGCCTCTACTGGATCGTCGGCGCCGTTGCCTTTCCGATCTTCTCGCAGGCGCGTACACGCGGAAGGGAGGTGATGGTGGGCGCGGCGCTCCGCTCCCTGCGTATGATCACGCTGTTCAGCTTCCCCGCGGGCGTCCTACTGGCGCTTGCTTCCCGCGACGTTGTGGGTGTGGTGTTCACTGCCAAGTGGGCGCCCGCTGTCGGGCCGATGGTGCTGATCTCTCTTATGACGGCTATATCATCCATCGGGTTCGCGTCGGGCGACATTTTCCCAGCAATGGGGCGTCCGGGAACGCTGCTTGCGCTCAATACTCCCCTCACCGTTCTGCTCGTCGTTGGATACGTTCTCGCCGCGCCGCATGGGATCGTCGCCGTAGCGGTCGTGCACCTCGTCCTGGCGGTCGTTTACCAGGGTGCGCGGCTCGTGCTCGTGAACTCGCTGCTTGGGACCACGATGCGCCAGGATTTCGGAGCCATGTGGCCGGGGTTTTGCGCGTTGGTCGGGGTGATCGCCCTGGCCGGGCCTGTGCGACTGTTCGTCGCGCCCGGAGTGCTCTGCCTGTCCCTGCTGCTTCTCGCGGGTATCGTAGGAGGGGCGACGGGATTGACGATCGGCTCACGCAAAACCTTGCCTGAGCTTCGGGGGCTGGTCGCTTCGCTACGGTCGGCTGGGACTGCCTGAGGCTTACGGGCGGCGCTGGCAGATATGAAGGCCATGATGGTCATCGACTCCCTGCGTTTGGGCGGCGCCGAGCGTGTGCTGGCTACGCTCAGCGCGGCGGCGCCCGCCGCGGGGGTTCAGTTCGAGGTGGTGGTGCTCTCGGCGCCTGGATCGCATCGCTCGGTGATGGAGCCCGTGCTCGCGGCGGCCGGTGTGCAGACGCGCTATCTGTCAATCCGCAGGCTCAGCGACCCCCGAGCGCTTCCACGCCTGATGGCAGCAATTCGCTCATCGAGTTGCGATGTCGTGCATGCGCACCTGGAGGACGCTGTGACGCTTGCGCCCCCGGCCGCATACATCGCCGGGCGCCGGACGGTATGCAGCTTTCATCATGTCGTGGTGCCCATCGCGCGGCGGGAAAAGCTCAAGGAGCGGCTTGCTGTGGCCGTGGCCAATCGCAGTGCGGGAGTCGTGTTTGTCTCACGCTCTTCGCTTGAGAGCTTCGCGCTTGCCTACGGCGGGCCGCGGAAGAACTGGCGCGTGGTCGAGAACGCGGTGGATCTCGACGTGTTCACAACCGAGCCCGCGACGATGCCGGCCGAGCTGATGGTGCCGGCTGAGGCGCCTGTCGTGACAATGGTCGGCGCGCTGCGCATACGTAAGGGACAAGCCACCGCGCTGCGTGCGTGGCCGGCGGTCCTCCGACGCTTTCCGGAGGCACGTCTACTGCTGGTCGGCGACGGGATCGAACGCGACGCTCTGCGGGCCCGCGCCGGTGAGCTCGGTCTCTCCGAGCGCGTGATCTTCGCCGGCACCCGGACCGATGTGAGTGGGATCATTCGCGCATCCTCGCTGGTAATACTTCCCTCCGAGCACGAGGCGCTGCCGACGACTCTGATCGAGGCCGCGGCATGTGGACGGCCAGTTGTGGCTTCCGATATAGACGGCATACCGGAGGTCGTCATTGACGGCGAGACCGGGCTGCTCGTGCCTGTCGGCGATGAGGTGGCGCTCGCCGATCGTGTGACAGCGCTGCTGGACGACGAGCCTCGCCGCCGGCGCATGGGAGCAAGTGCGCGCGCCATGGCGGAAGACCGCTTCAGCGCGCATCGCTGGGCGGAGCGCCTATATGAGATCTATGAGCAGGCGGCCCTGGAGAGGAGACGATGAG
>CAAGKR010137729.1_pt1 | contig 14037 bp, 14 predicted proteins | sample 2556971 | NCBI WGS metagenome assembly CAAGKR01 (sample SAMEA5207829, study PRJEB30636) | soil metagenome | biome: forest; feature: boreal; material: soil | place: USA | collected 2011-09 | depth 1 m | reverse complement strand
TCCAGGGCCATTGGCCATCTCAGGCCCGATACCGGCCATCAATCGGAAGCTGGAGATCGACGGCTACCTTGCCGAGAGAGAAAGGGGCCAGCGATAGTTAGTTACCGCGTTGGTGACCGCGTTTGTCACACGCCCCCGCCCAGGTGGGGCATGTGACAAACCTCGTCGGGCCAGGTCGCGGCGTTGGGAGCCGATCGAGTCAGAACGCCGAACCGCCGATTCGCGAACGTCGGAGACACCGATCGCGAACGTGCTGGAGCCCAGATAGCTCCGCGATCAATGGATTCGCAGTACGCCGGGTCCCAAGAGGTGCCGGTGACGGCTAGCGTGCCGCCGAGTCGTGGAGCGAGGGCGGTACCTACCAGGATTCGAGCTCGGCGTAGCCGAACCCCGTCTTACCCCGTTCGTTCCCGTTGTAGAAGAGATAAGTGTGATCAGCGAGCTCGATGATGCTCGCGTACGCAATCATCTCGGAGTCCCAGCCGTCCTCGGAGACGTCGATCCCAACTTCGTCGTCGCAACGGTTCCACGTGACGCCATCTGAGGATCGGGCGAGTCCGAGCCGGTAGTCCTTGGACCGGGTGCGGACGGAATAGAACATGAGCTGTTCGCTTGCGCGCTCGATCACCCATGGGCGTCCGAACGCGTGCTCGTCGTTGTTGGCATAGTCCAGGCACACCCGGCCCTCGGGACCCCACGTGACCCCATCTCGAGATTCGAGATAGCGCATGTTGTAGCGCGGCAACGGTTTACCGCCGACTTCGGTCCAGTCGCTGCCACCGACGTACCACATCCGGAAAGTACCGTCGGCTTGGACGAATGCCGACGTCCGGTTGACGAGCTCGGCGTCGCTCCGGTCGATGACCGGCGTGCGCTGAAGGCGGGAGAACGATGCACCGTCGTCGTGTGAGATCGCTAAGCCCTCGAACTGAAAGTACGGGAGCACGGTGCCGCGCTGGTAACCCACGTAGTAGAGGTAGACGTCATCACCGACACGCAGGACGCATGTCGGCACGACGCCGCGCTCATCGAACGCCCCCGGTTCGCCGATGTCGAGGACCGGCTCTTCGGAAACTCCGATAATCGTTCCGGGATCATCGGGCGATAGGTCGACGTAGCCCACCCGCCCGATGGTGTCGGCATCGCAGAAGGCGACGTACACGCGAATGTGGCCGCTGGGCATCACAAGTGGCGTGGGCGGAAATGCGTAGTGCATCGCCCACGTCACATCGCCCTTGGGCACATAGATTCGTCCTCGCTTCTGCCATCGCATTGCCCGTAGCGTACGCGGCGGCCAAGCCCCGCGATGCGACCAGAACTCGGCAACCCGCTCGCGCTGTCGAGTTCGCTCGGCGGTCAGAATTGCCGCGTCAGTGCGCTACCGGTAACAGGGGCTGGTTCACCGATGACCGCCGAGGTGGCCTGTCCGGAGCCCACGACTTATGCGATGCGTCACGAGGTCGCGGCCGCGGCGTCGATCGTCGCCTCGACCACCCTCTCGACTTGTGCGTCGGAGAGGTGCGGCCCTATCGGCAGCGATAGCACTTCCGCGCAGATCCGCTCAGTGATAGGGAAGGAGCCGGGTGCAAGTTCGAGATCGGCGTAGGCCTCGGTGCGGTGTGGAGGTAACGGGTAGTGGACGAGTGTCGTAACGCCGCGTGCACGCAGTTCTTGCTGGAGGCGATCGCGTTCTTCGTGCCGGACGACGAACAGATGCCACGCTGGTTCCGCTCCGTCGCCGACAGTCGGTAGTCGGAGCCCGCCTATAGTGCGCAACCCTTCGAGGTACGCATGAGCGACCGTCGAGCGCCGACGGTTCCATCCGTCAAGGAACTTGAGTTTCACCCGCAGGAATGCTGCCTGCAGAGGATCGAGACGCATATTGTGCCCGCGAACCTCGGTACGGTACTTCGTAGGTGACCCATAGTTCCGCAGCACGCGCACACGCTGTGCGAGTTCGGCGTCATCGGTCGTCAGCGCTCCCGCGTCGCCTAACGCGCCGAGATTCTTCGACGGATAGAACGAGAAGGCAGCGGCGGTGGCGAGCGAACCCGCGCGACGCCCTCGGTACCGCGCGCCGTGGGCCTGAGCACAATCCTCGATGACGGCGAGTCCCGCTTCCGCGGTGATGCGTCTGATTGTGCTCATGTCAGCCGGGTGTCCGTACAGGTGGACCGGGATGATGGCACGCGTCCTCCCTGTGATGGCAGCCGCGAGATGATCGGGTGAGATCGCATACGTTTGCTCGTCCGGTTCGACGGGCACCGGCACGGCGCCGACGTGCGAAACCGCGAGGAACGTGGCGATGAAGGTGTGCGCCGGGACGATGACCTCGTCGCCACGACCTATTCCGTGGGCTTCGAGACTCAGTCGGAGTGCATCGAGTCCGTTCGACACGCCAACGCACTCGGCCGTTCCGCAGTACTCGGCGAACTCCTGCTCGAAGGACTCGACCTCGTCGCCGAGCACGTACTGACCGGATGCGGCGACCCGCGCGTACGCGTCCGCCAGCTCGCTAGCCAGCTCGAACTGCGCCGCAGCCACATCCAGGAACGGAACGGACACGGTCCTCAGTCTACGATGACGACGATTTGCGGCCAGTCGACACCACCTCCACTCGCCGGGGGGCGGAATGCGCGAACATCCGCGGCTTGATCGGCGGCCTCGCGACCCTCCTGGCTCAGGAGTGTGCGACTTTCATGCGGACGGCAGATCCCGATCCGCTACGCGAGCAGTGCCGGCCGGTGGGTGAGATCGCCGAGGAGGGTCTCGGAGCTCTCGGCGCGCTTGAAGGACACGATGCGCGAGGTTCTCCCAGGTGAGGGTGATACCGCGGTGGATTTGATTTGCTCGGCCACGGCGTGAACGTAGGCGTCCGAGCCGTTGGCCCTGGGTGAGGCTCGCCACCACCGGGCTCCGCGTTGTCGTCGGCCGCAGCCCCCGCCGCGCGGCGAGGCGGCTCGCTCGCGCGGTCCTCAGCCTGCCGATGTACCCCGGGCTTGAGCCGGCGCCCCGAGCTGCGGTGTCCCACGAGGTGCGCGCCTTCGATGCGCGCGGGCCGCCAGCCACACCGTCAGGGCGATGATCACAAGGGCCGACAACTGCAGCCCGTAGGTCAGTGGCGAGGTCCACGTCCCCGTTGCCATGAAATATCGCTGGGCCGGGAACTCCTGGAGCTTGGTGGTGTCGAAGCCGATGCTGCCGATCGGTAGCCAGGCTCGAGCGAGCAGGAACGACAGCGCGAAGAACGCGAAGATGACCTGCCAGGAGAGGACATAGAGCCGGCGCGCGGCAAGGACCCCGGCGAGGAGCAGGAACGGGAAGGCGTCAATGATCTCCCGCGGCTGGTTCACGAGCGCCCCGAGAAGCCCGATGCCCACGATGCCCACCATCGCCGGACCGAGCCGCCACGCGTCGGCCGCGACGCGCGGTAGGTCGCTGAAGAGCAGGAGCAGCAGCGGACCGTAGTAGCAGACCAGAACCACCACGAACAGCCCCGGATCGAGCGTCGTCGACCAGAAGGCGTCCTTGACGAGGGCGAGCCCGCCGTACCCCGGACGGCGCGCCAGCAGAGACGTGACGATGAGGGTGCCACCGATCACCGCGACGACAAGCGCGATGCGCCTCATCGTCACGGCCCGGATGATCCCGAGCAGTTGCCGTGGGCCGCCAGGCGGGAGGAGGAACGCCACCACCGCGAATACGTAGAGGCCCACGATCGCCACACTGAACGGGAACAGCGGTAGCTGGCGCGTGCCCTCCGCGCTCCGGTAGCCGCGCAGCTGAAGATAGGTGAGCAACCCCATCCCGATGATCGCGGCCAAGCCGCCCACCACACGGGCGAACGGTGCCGGCCGCCAGCAGGCAGGCACAGGGTCGCGGGCAGCGACGGCGAGGCGCTCACGTGCGTCGCGAGGCGGAGGGAACAGCAGCAGGAAGAAGCCGATGGGGATGTGCAGCGGCCACGTGAAGCACCCGGCCACGACGCACACCGCGAGGGGAAACGTGGCGTGCCGCAGCCAGAGATAGAGGCTGAGGGCGCCAAGCCCGAGCGCGACGTGGTCAGTCAGCACCGGGTAGTACGTCCCTGTCCGGAGCACGGCGAAGCTGACGAGGAGCCCGATCGCCCCGATGACCTTTGCTCGCTCGCCGAGACCGAGCAGACCGGCGCTGCGGCACCAGCACAGCGTGGCGAGGCCGAAGATGGCCGAGTTCAGTAAGGCGAACAGGAGGACGACGTGCGCATGTGTCGGCGCGAGGCCAAGCCCTTGGAGGCCAAGCCACACGATGCCCGATGGCAGGAGCCGGTACACGTAGTAGGAGTCGACGCCGAACACGTGGGGGCCGAGATATGCACCCAGTCCCGGAGGGACAATCGCGCCGTGTCCGAACACCCCCGACGGGAAGTTGGTGGCGAGCTCACCGTAGAAACGGCCGTCAAAGCCGTAGCCGCCGGTCCAGTCGGTTCGGTCGCCGAGGAGATAGCCGACGATCCCAATCCCGACCGCACTGATCGGAAGCGCCCAATCGAGGTGCCGCCTGATCACCGTCATTGAAGGACGGAGCGGACGGCGTGGATGACGTGGGCGACGTCGCCCTTGTCCATGTCGGCCCAGAGCGGCAGCCGCAGGAGTCGCGCAGCAATGTCGTCGGTGCGTGCGAGCGAGCCGTGGTATCGGCCGTATCTCCGTCCGGCCGGTGAAGAGTGGAGCGGCACGTAGTGGAAGAGCGCGTGAACACCACGCTCAAGAAGCTGCGCGATGATCGCATCGCGGTCCTCGCGGTCGCGCGCGAGAAGGTAGAACAGATGGCCGTTGTGCCGGTTTCCGTCTCCGATCACCGGTCCACGCACACGTCCGGATTCCTCGCAGTCCGCGAAAGCAGCGCTGTAGGAGTCCCAGATCTCCAGTCGCCGGGAGATGATGCGCTCGGCCTCGGCGAACTGCGCCCAGAGCATCGCTGCGCTGATCTCGTTCAGTGCGTACGACGACCCTATGTCCAACCACTTGTACTGAGCGACGTCACCGCGAAGAAAGCGCGCCTTGTCGGTGCCTTTCTCCCGCAGGATCTCGGCACGGTCGAGCATGGCGACGTCGTTCAGGAGCAGCGCGCCGCCCTCGCCACAGCTCAGGTTCTTCGTCTCGTGGAAGCTGATCGCAGCGACCGCGCCGATCGAGCCGAGCCAGCGCTCGCCGTACCGCGCGAGCACGGCGTGCGTCGCGTCCTCGACTAGCGCGAGGCCGTGCGCTTCGGTCAGCGCGCCGAGGGCTCCCATCGCGCACGCGTTGCCGCCGTAGTGGACGGCCACGATGGCGCGCGTTCGCGGCGTGATCGCCGACGCAACCTCCGCGGGGTCGATGTTCAGTGTCTCGCCACTGATGTCGACGAACACCGGGGTTGCGCCAGCTCGCACGAAGGAGCTGGCGGTCGTCGGGAAGGTGTACGACGGCATGATCACCTCGTCGCCCGGCTCGAACTCGAGCAGCATGGCGGCCAGCTCAAGCGCGGCCGTCCCTGATGGCGCGAGCAGCGCACGGCCCACGTCGAGCGTCCGCTCAATCCACGCTTCGCAGCGCAGGCCGAACGGCCCGTTGCCCGCGGTTTGTCCCGAGGACATGGCGGCCTCGACTGTCGCGAGCGTGCTCGGCGCGATATAGGGGCGGTTGAACGGAACCGTGGTTGGCACGACGTCGGCCGGGTTCACTGGTCCGCTGGCGAATGGATCGCTGCGCGCTTCGGCGGCGGCCTCAGCGGCGCGGGCGTCGTCATCCCTGACCCCTCGTCCGGATCGACCACGTACAGGGGGCGACCCTTCACCTGCTCGAAGATACGCCCGCAGTACATCGCGGCGACGCCCACGCTCGCGAGAATCGTGCCGCCAAGCACGAGTGTCAGGGTTGCGAGGCTCGCCCATCCCGCCGGCCCCTTGTGCACAAAGTGGAGCGCCACAACAAGCACGGCCAGGAGCAGGCCGGCGGCCGCCACAACGAGGCCAGCAACGACCATCATGCCCAGCAGCAGGGTCGTCTGGAAGAAGAGGCCGTCGAGCGCGACGCGAAGGAGCTCGACGGTCGTGTATGAGCTCAAACCCGTGTGGCGTTCAAGCGTCGGCACGTCGACAACCGCTCGCTCGAACCCAAGCCAGTAGAGGATGAGGAGGTACTGGCAATGAACTTCGTCGACCTGGAGGTAGGCGCCCACGACCTTACGCGAGATCACGCTGAAGTTCCCCACCCCGGGGTCTACGTCGACACGTGCGAAAACGCGCACCAGCCGGTAGTACGCCCGCTTGGCCAGGCGCCGCCGCAGCTTGTCTGGACGGCGGCCGCGGCGGGCCAAGACAACGTCGTAGCCATCGCGCGCCTTTGTGAGTAGCAGCGGGATGGCCTCGGGCGGGTCCTGAAGGTCGCAGTCCATCACGACCACGAGCGCGCCCCGACTCTCGGCGAGGCCCGCGGTCACCGCAGCGTGCTGCCCGAAGTTGCGACTCAGGCGGATCGTGCGCAGCCAGGGGCGGGTCGCAACGAGCCCGCGTGAACGCGTCCATGAGTCGTCGATGCTGCGATCGTCCACGAGCACGAGTTCGAAGCTTCCCGCCAACCCCGCGAGCGCGGCGGCCACCCGGTCCGCGAGCTCCTCGAGGCAGCCGCTGCAGTTGTAGACGGGCACGACGACGCTCACCTCAACAACGGCGTCCTCCTTGCGTCGCGCGCTCACGTTCGACGGCCCCGGTTGCGAGCAACGACGAGCAGCGACAGCCCGACCGGCAGACGGGCACCGCGCCGCAGCAGCGCCGCCTCGGCGCGGAGTGGCTGTTCGAGCACCCGATTGAGCCAGCGTGAGGTCAATTCCAGTTCCGAGCGACACCCTGCGGGCGCCCTGGTGCGCCCGCGCTGCGCAAGGCGTACAGCAACGGTCGGCACGAGTAGGAGGGTATTAAACGCGGTCAGCCGGCGCACAGTCCAGCCGGCGCCTATGACGGCATCGGACACCGTCCGCGCCCGATAGCGCCGGACGTGCCCACTGACCACGTCGTGCGCCGACCAGAGCATCTGATACGCGGGGACGGTCAGCAACAGGAAGCCCCCAGCACGTGTCACCCGTCGCAGTTCGCGCAGGGTGACACCGTCGTCCGCCGTGTGCTCAAGCACGTCGAGACAAGTCACAAGATCGAACACCCCGTCCTCCCATGGCAATGACTCCACCGGGCCGACGCGGACGTCCCCGATACCGCGTCGCTCGGCGACGGCCGCGGCTTGCGGACGGAGCTCAATACCCGCCACCGGTCCGAAGCGCGCGAGCTCGACGAGGTTGCGACCCGACCCGCACCCCGCGTCGAGCACCCGCGCCGGTGACGGCAACGGGAGCCGCTCGAGCTCGCCGCGAACGACCCGCCGCCGGCCGGCGAACCACCAATGGCGTTCGTCCAGGTCCAACATCGACTGAAGTCGGGGTTCGTGCATGCGCCAACAGGTTAGGCACTAACCTTGCCGCGCGTTTTGGAAACTGTCTCGATCTCGTCGCTCGACTCGGACCGGTTCGGCATCGTCATTGCCCGCGCCGATCGCGTGACGGCGCACGTCGTGCCGGCGATCCTCTCCTTCTGCAAGCAGCGCGACGTGGTCCTGTTAATTGCACGCTGCGACGGCGGCGACCCCGCGGCCGCCCGCAGACTCGCGCTCGCCGGACTGGTGTTATTCGAGGCGCAAATCACCTATCGCGGCGCGCTCGTAGCCAGCCCGCCGGCACGGGACATCCGCGAGGCCAGGCCCGATGACGCCGCGGGCATCGCTCACCTGGCCCGGACGGGCTTCAGCGACTACGGCGGCCACTACCACGCGGATCCGCGCCTGCCGCCGGACGCTTGCCGGGACCTCTACACCGATTGGGCGCTGCGCGGGCTCAGCGGCGAGGCCGCCGACGTTGTGTTCGTGGTCGAGGTGGACGGGCAACTCGCCGCCTTCGGCCTGTTCACACGCGCCGCCGACGAGATCAGGTTCGAGCTGTCAGCCGTCGCTCCGTGGGCCCGCGGTCACGGGCACTATCGCACCATCCTCGCCCGCGGGATGAACTGGGGACTCGACAGGGGCGCCAGCGCGGTGGTGGGCATCGTCGCGCACGGCACCGTCGCGGCCCATCGGAACCTGATCGCCGCCGGCCTGCGACCCGCCTCCAGCACATCGACGTTCCACGGTTGGCACGACCGGCTCGTCTTCTCCTAGGCCAACGTCACCCGCCGCGGCCGATGTCGGATAGCAACCCAGCTCGTTTCCCGCAAACACGCGGATCTGCACGAGCGCTCTCGCTGCCGATCGAGCCGAATCCCTCCGACACAGGCCGAGATGGTGATCGAGGCGATGATGAATACCGCTGCGACGTCGTGACTCACCGCGCACGTCGTGGGCTCGAATTACGTCACGCGAGGAAGCATTAGCCTCTCCACAATGAGTCAGTTCGGACGATGGATATGGCGCAAGCGGTTCGCCACCGCCGGACACATGACCTTGCTCGAGGCACGGCTCGACGAGCTCTCTCGACAGCTCGAGGGCCGGCTCGACGCGATCCCTCGACAGCTCGAGGAAGGCCTCCGCGAGAGTTCGGCGCGTCTCACCGGGCTTGAGCACACAGTTGCGGACACCAGAGAAGCGATCGCAGGTGTAAGACGAGCAATCAGCGATGTTGCCACGGATTTCACTCAGATGCTTACCGAGCTCTACACCAACGAAGCGGGAGATCGCCGCGCGCTGGCGGCCGTCCGCGACGAACCGGAATACGACAGGGCATACTCGGAAGACACACCTCTGGTAACGGTCATCATCCCTACTTACTCGAACTGGGTCGACCTGCGCGATCGAGCCGTTCCCTCGGTTCTGGCCCAGAGCTACGAGCATCTCGAAATCCTCGTCGTTGGTGACGATGCTCCTCAGGAAACGAGCAAAGTTCTCGCGAAGCTCTCCGACGATCGCATCCGGTTCCTCAACCTCCCGATGCGCGGTCCGTACCCCAAGGACGCTGCCGCTCGCTGGCTGGTCTCGGGGGTCGCTCCTTACGACGCCGGCCTTCGGGCCGCGACAGGTCTTTGGATCTGCCCGTTCGCCGACGACGACGCTTTAAGGCCCAATGCGATCGAGTCGGTACTCGCGGCAGCCCGATCCGAGCGCCACGAACTCTGCTACGGCCAGGTCGATGTTCACTGGCCGACCCTCGACGGTGTGCGTCCGAGCACCCCCGGGGACCACCGCGTCGGGGGGCGACAAGTACTCGGGGAGTTCCCACCGCGGCTGGGCGGTACCACCTTGCAGGGGGCCATCTACCACGCAGGGCTGCGGATCTTCGAGCAGCTGCTCGGTGGCCACGCGTTCGGGCTCCCCAACGACTGGCTCATGCTAAGGCGCATGCTCCACGCCGGCGTGCGCGTGGGGTTTCTCGACCAGATGGTCGCTGACTACTACCCCGCGTACGGGGGAGTTCGACGATAACTGACGCACCGTGCGTGGTCGCCTCGCGTGGCGATGAACTTCGTCTCGATTGCGCGGGGTTAGTGGGCCGCCGAGCTAGCTTCCTGGTCGTTGCGGCGTGGCCGTCAGCGCCGACGGCGGCACGACGCCAACCGGCACTCGCGCGTTCTAGTGCTTGATCGCGTCGACGGTGGACCGCACTCTTGTGCCGCCCACTCAGATTTTGTCGAAGACGGTCTGCGGCCCACCCGGTACGGGGCGATGATCAGTGGTCGCTCGAACAAGGCCAAACGGTTCTGCAGTAAGACATCCGTTACATGGAGTCACATAACGGCATCGAGTACCCGCGATCCGGCGTCGTCTGTGTTCCGGCTGGCAGCGCGTACCGGATCGGGCGGCCACACGTCCGTGCTGTGCGGCGGACACGAACTCTTCTACGCATTCCAGCTGCCCGGCTCGAGGTGCCGCTTCGGTTACGCCCCGTCTCGCGACAGCGTCAACTCGACACGGCGCGATGATCTCGGGGGCTGCAGCCTTCCGTCGACGGCTGGGACAGCCAGCTGCTGTCCTCTCCGTCCGTCACGGACGCGGCCGGTCGAACATAATGTTCTCCAACGGCAATGAAATGGCGGAGAGGGATTTGGTGCGGCGGTGCGCGGGACGACCCTTGACGGTCATCCGGCGGCTCGTCGGTGCTTCTCTGTCACGAACTCGGCGTGATCGCGGATGTAGTCAGACTCCTCGTACGGCCGCGAGGCCAGCACGATACACACTGCCCCGGAGGTGAAATCCACGAGTTCGCGCCACACCATGGCAGGGACATACAGACCGTGGTAGGCACGAGTCAGGTCGTATCGCTGCCGGTTGTTGCCGTCGTCAAGGATGACGGAGAAACTGCCCATCGCCGCGACGATCAACTGCTCCAGCTCGTGGTGGGCATGCCCGCCCCGCGAGGCACCACCCACGACGTCGTACAGGTAGTAGACGCGCTCGATCCCGAAAGGGACGGTTGCTGCCCCCTCGACGGGTGTGATCGAACCCTCCGGCCGCTCGATCCGGGGCAGATCGATCACTCGCGCGTCGGCAAGGGTCGTCATGACCCGCCCCGTGCTCGCCGGTACTCGTCGCGATCACGCAGGTAGTCGGCCTCGTCGTAGTGCTCGGAAGCGATGATCAGGCACACGGCGTTCGTTGAGAAGTTATCGAGACGCCGCCACATGAGCGGTGGGACGTAGAGCCCCACGTAGGACCGGTTGAGGGAGAAGCGCCGCTCTTCACTGTCGTTGTCGTCCAGCACTACGTCAAAGCTCCCGGAGGCTGCAACGAACAACTCCTCCAGCCGCCGGTAGGCATGGCCGCCGCGCCCCTGCCCGCCCGGGACGTCGTAGATCCAGTAGGCACGCCTGATCGCGAATGGAACATGCCGCGCCGATTCGACGAACGTCAGATTTCCGCGAGCATCCGGGATCTTCGGAAGGTCGATCAGGCGTGCGCAGCATTGGCGCTCGACAGCGTCATCAGCCAACGTCGACCTCGTACGTGTCGTAGAGGATGGTACGGGCACCCCAACTCTCCTTATTCGCGGCGAGCCCTTCGTTTAGTACCCGGCCCTGGTTTGTGGTGGAAACGCCGAAGTCGAACCACGGCTTCGTCGCGTACCGCGTGGAAATGAGCTCGTCGAAGAGGACATCCAGTGCACCTGCCTCGCGGCCGGCCTGCGTGCTCGCGATGTACTGGACATGGGCAACGACCGGAGTCTCGTAGACGATGCACCCGCCGAGCAGCTCGCCGTCGCAAGACGTCTGAAAGAGCCGGATGTTCTCCGGGAAGCGCCGGGCGAGCTCAGCGATTTCGTCGGCCGTATGCGTCGGACGCACGCCGTGCTTGGTGCGCAACAGTTCCTCTTCGATAGCCATGAAGGGCTCGAACACGTCCCCGTCCTCGGTGGCGATCCCGGTGCGTCTGCCGCGACTGATGGCCTGCCGCCGTCCCTTCGTGAGGCGCCGATCGCCAGGACGAAACGCTGAACTGTGGTCGCGCCGGACGAGCCGTGCATCGTGGCGAAAGAGCGCGTACAGGTCCTCTTCCGCCGGGATCGCGTGGTAGATGTGCGGGATCGCCCGGTACACCAGCAGGTCGACTCCGAGGGTTCGTAGGTAGCTGAGCAACGCATCGAAGCACTCGAGCATCCGAGTGGTCGTCATTCGCTCGTCGCAGACGACGCCCCCGTAGGTCAGTCCACCGTGGCTCGTAACGATCCGCTGCCCGTCAGTCTCGGCGACCGTGGCAGGGAGGAGCCCAACCAGGCGCCCCGCTTCGGAGAGAAGCACCGACGCCTCCACGAATCGGTCCGAGTGATACTCGCAGTAGCCACGATCAAAGAGGAACGACCCGTTCTTACTCAGCGCAACAAAGCGGTTCCATTCCTCTGCCCGACCGGGTTCGTACGGCTCGGCTTTGATCACAGTCGAGTGCGAGGCTGGCACCGGTGCCGTCGAGCCTGCTCGCGTGTCACCGCAGGTCGTCCGGCACGCTCATCGTCTCATACGCGTCCTTCTCCAAGCGACGTGCCGGATTGCCGACATAGACGTGGCCACCCGGCGCATCCTTGTGCAGAACGCACCCCATCCCGATGACCGTGTCCGCTCCGACGACCAAATCGTTCCCGAGACAGGAGTTGACACCGAGGAAGGACGACTCTCCGATGTCGCAGAAGCCCGAGATCGCTACGTGAGAGGTAATGAACACGTGGTCACGGATCCTGGTGCGATGACCGAAGTGGTTGCCGCTCCAGAGCACCACGTTGTCACCCACCGACACGTGGTACTGCACGACGTTGTTCTCACAGATGATTGTGTTTTCCCCGATTTCGACGTTGTGCCAGACGAAGGCGCGACTGCTTACGTAGGAGGCAAGGGTGTAGCCGCGGGCCTTCATCTCATAGAAGAGCCGGCGGCGCGGGCGGTTGAGCCACCTCCACGACAACGCGACGTGGCCCAAATGCGTATCGGGCGGCCACGCCTCGTTCACACGCTCAAGGTCGACGACCGGGCGCCCGAAGAGCTCGTCGCGGGTCCGCCACTCGCGTTCGACCACGAAGCCTACGACCTCGTGTGGCGAGTCGTGCGTGAAGTACTCGTACGCCAGTTCGGCCGACTCGCCGTCCCCAACGATGACGAGTTTTGCCGGTGGCTCCTGCCGTGTGTAGGTGAGCACGGCACCACAGCGTACCCTCACGGGCAAGCGAGCCCGTCCACCACGGCGGAGTCGCCTCTTCGGTGCAGGTCGTGTGATCGGGACACCGCACGGCTCACGACGGGCTGCCGCCGCGGTGCTGCTGAAGCAAGAGGTGGGTCGTCTGTCGCCGCGGCGTCGATCGCTCGAGGCTCTTCTCGAGCTGCTCAGTGAATCTCCTCGGCGCCGAGCGTTATTGTGCGCGTCAGATGGTCGCTCCCGGCGAGCCCGCGAGATGTTCAGCCGCATGCTCACGGGTGCCGTTCATCGCCTCGACAGCGCGCAGCCCGAGAGCAGGTGGTACTGATTTCCCTCGCTCCGCGATCGATCCAAGCCAAGCGGGTAGTCGAAATCGCCGACATCCGAGCGCGGTGCAATGACCTCGCTGGGTCCTGGGTCTGCTCGACGTTCTGCGTGGGGTCGCGACGGACTGGTAGCGAATCATCGACGCGCGTGCGCCGCACCAAGACCCGAGACGATGATTGACGCGCTCGGCGTCGGCAACAAGGATGTCGAAACGGGCACGAGCGACGCGTCCGAGCGTGCCGTGCCGGGCCTCACCTTGGTCGAGTCGCTCGCCACCGAAGGCGCCGAGCGACCGTGAGCCTCGATCGCCGCTGGGCGGGGTGGCGCGGGTCCTCCATCGACGACGTGGCGACGAACCAGCCGAGGGACCGCTGCGTGTTCTGCGACCTTGCGGCAGCACTCGACGACGACGCGCGGGTTATCTATCGGGGAGAAAGCGCGTTTGTCGTGCTCAACGCGTATCCCTACACCTCCGGCCACCTCTTGGTGGCGCCGCTCCGCCACGAGGCCACCCTCACCGAGCTGACGTCCGAGGAGGCCAGCGAGCTCATGACGTTGACCCGGCGGGCGACCTCGGCGCTCACAACCGGGTACACGCCCGACGGCCTCAACGTGGGCATTAACCTTGGACGGGCGGCCCGCGCCGGAATGCTGGGCCACCTCCACGTCCACGTGCTGCCGCGCTGGGTCGGCGACACAAGTTTCCTCACAAGCGTAGCGGAGACGCGCCTCTTGCCGGAGCCGCTCTCGACGACGCTACGGCGCGTGCGTGCAGCATGGCCCGACCCGGCACCCTACGATGGCTCCCCTTAGAACGCGCGCAGATAAGCAGCTGAGCGGGCCCATCGGTCGGCCCACTTGATGAGTTTGACGGCGAGGATGAGCGCGACCCTAAGAGCGAGCTGGGCGAGGCGATGGGCGGGTCGTGATCTGCGCTCAGGCCTACACCGCTACGGCGAACTCGCCCGACTCGGCATCAACATCGCCGCATCGACCGTCTGGGCGATCCTCAAGCAAGCGGGCATCGACCCTGCACCAG
>CAAGKR010038584.1_pt1 | contig 14042 bp, 9 predicted proteins | sample 2556971 | NCBI WGS metagenome assembly CAAGKR01 (sample SAMEA5207829, study PRJEB30636) | soil metagenome | biome: forest; feature: boreal; material: soil | place: USA | collected 2011-09 | depth 1 m | reverse complement strand
GGCTGCGATGGGCCTCGTCGGCGATGACGACGATGTTGCGCCGGTCCGAAAGCACGGCGTTGCGGTCGCCTTGCTCGGCGGGCAGGGACTTCTGGATCGTCGTGAAGACGACGCCACCGCCGGCGACGCGGAGCTTCTCACGCAGGTCGGCGCGGTCGGCGGCCTGGACCGGATCCTGGCGCAGCAGGTCGCGGCAGCGGGCGAAGGTGCCGAAGAGCTTGGTCGTCCAGGTCGTTTCGGTCGGTGATGACGACGATCGTCGGGTTCTCCATCGCCGGATCGAGGATCAGCCGCCTGTCCGCGGTTATGAGAAAGTCGCCACTGGCGGCCAGGTAGAAGCCCCGCCCTCGACTGATTTCTGCCACCGAGACGTCCCCCGGGGATCCACAGGGGTGGTATTCCGATCCGTCAATGCAGACGATCGGAAGGTCCCAGCCGGACGGCGCTGGGTGTTGGTGGCCCGCGCGTATCTGTAGGTATCTGCTAGGCTCGGTGCTGCGACCGAGACGAAAGCGGAGGCACGCACACCGCCACGAGGGGCACATGCTGCCAGTACTGGGCATCTCAACCTACGGGAACCTGAGAACCAACCTCACCTGGGTAGTGTCCATTCTGCTGGCGATACTGGAGTTCGTCTTACTGATGTGCCTGCTCACGCCTCAGCAGCGCCTTTCAGTAATCGGCAGCTTCAACCAGATCGGCCTCGACAAGGTCGCCTCCATTGCTGGAATCGCCCTGGGCAATCAGGTTGTTGCGTGGATCCTCGTAGCCATGTTGCGAGTGCATGAGGTCATGGATTCTGGCATCAACCGCTGGAGACGGACATACGATGCCACGATCCTGACCGCGCTCCTTGGCCCGCTAGTGGAACGGGATGAAGTTCGCGAGATGATAGCCCGGCACCCCAACCGAGCAATGGCCGGACTCTTCTACCCGTTCGTGTCCGATTTCGGCACGGGCATCGAGAAGCGATTGGTGGTGCGGTTCTACGAGTCCATCCAGACCTATTGGGCGTGTCGATTGCTGCAGCTATCACTGCTGTTGGGCGCAGTCGAAGTACTCGCCCTCTCCATTCTCGACCACTTCCAGGGCGAGACATGGACGTACTTGTTGGGCTGGTTGGCGGTGCTTGCGTTGCTGGGACTGACCTCACAAATCGCACTCAGGCACCGGGTGCTACCTCGCGTCAGAGCTGCGACGATAGACGAAGTGCTGGCTATTCGTACCAACCATCAGGAAGAGCTCGAGACGCGCCTATCCGACATGCTCAAGCACATTGAGATCGCCCGAATCGGCGGCCTTGAGATACCGGGCGATGGCGCATGGGGCTAAGGCCGTAGCTGACGCCAACTGGAGCCTCCCCCAGCTCGCCTAGAGATGGCAGACGAGGCACCCTGCGGAGTCGTCCTCGTCGTCGAGAACCGCTTGGAGCACCTCGACAAGCGGGAGGTTTCGCTTCGATCGGCGGGCCTTGTCCATCTGCTCATCGTGTCGTTGCAGAATCTCGTCTCGTCTCTCCAGCAACTCGGGCAGCGACTCGCGGCCGCTCCAGGTGTAGCCACTTTCTGACGCGGTCGACTCGAAGTTCGCTTTGCGCTCGTAGGCGACAGCCTTCTGGAACAAGTCCGGATGTCGTTCTGCCAGACCAACCCACTCCGCTTGCCGCTGGAAGAAGCAGAAGTAGCACCCGGACCGAGTTCGCCACTCGTAGTACTCCGGGAGGCCCACGCCAGCCTGGTCCAGGATCCTCTGGACGCCTGGCTTGTCGATCCCATCCTCCTTGAATGGGAAGACGGGATGGATGTTGGGCTTGTGAGAGATGTATCCCTCACGCTTCTCATCGGCCCGGATCGCGACATATGAAAAGGCTTCATCGTCCCCGATCCATGCCTCAAGAGGCTTGATTTTGAGGTACTTCGTACACCAACGCATCTGTGCGGATGGGAGCGCACCCTGGAACGTCCAAAGGTAGTGATCGAAGTCCCGATCAGCGTTTAGGCGGGCGATCTTCTTCCCGAGGGCTGCCTCGAGCCGCTGCAAGTACTCATATGTCTCAGGGAGTTCCGCGCCGGTGTCACAAAAGAAGTACTGCATTTCCGGCACGCGATCGCGCATGTAGATCGCCAGAGCCGCGCTGTCCTTGCCGCCGGAAATGCCGAGGACATGGCGCCCAGGAGTTGCCTGTCCTTCTGCCTTCATCGCCTCTCCTTGGTCGGAGCGTCGGACGAGGGCTTCTCGACAGACGGTCGGTCGGAGTCTCGTTGCTCTACAAGGAGACTCAGCAGGGCGCCAGTAGCATTGCCGCCTACTGTTGACTCGGCATCTTCGAGGAATCGCCGCAGCTTTGAGCGCAGATTCGCGACCACCGAATCGTCAAGCCAAACGACCTCGCTGATTTCCGTTCCATCCGGGGCCGTTACCGTGACGCGCCTAGCATGTGCAGCCTCACCAGCTCGGCCAAGGAGTTCGAAGCTCAGAGTCTCCGCGGACCTTAGCGACCGCACCAATCGCCGCAACTCTAGAGTGAATCTACCTTCGTCTTCGTCTCGCCATGATTGAGGCGGCCGAGTCGTCACGGCTAGCGCGACGGCGGCTAGCCAATCGAGATCGTCGAGTCCCTCGTTTACGAGAGCATTCGCGAATGCCCTGAGACGCGGTTCATAGATCCGTGCCACGAGAGGCCCGACCCTCAGTCGTGTTTCCGCCCGAAGGTTCTGAACGCTGCCGGGCAGTCCAAGCTCCCCCGCCAATTCCCCTGCCAACCTATTCAAGAGCTCACGATAGGCTCGCGACAACTCCCTGAGTGCTCCGACGACCGCATCCGAGTAGGCTCGGGCTGTCCCCTCGGTGTCAAGACCATCAGAGAATGGGTCTACCCCAACAGCAACCGGCAGCTCCTCGAACAGGAGTTTGTCGGGTTCTCTGGTCTGCAGCAGCGCCTCACGGACGCGAATCGCGGCGATGCCGACCGTGCGAGTGGCAGTAGCGTACGGTGGCAGATCGCGAACCGACCTGAGCAAGCCTGCCGCAACGAAGAGCACGCTCGCGTTTCGATGCCGTGAGCCCGGACGGCGCCACTCGAGGTGGAGCGCATCACCAAGTGCAGAAAGGACCTGAGCCCGACCCGTATCCGTGAGGACCGGACGGATACGAAAACGATCGGGGATCTTGGTCATGCGCTCAAGCACGTCGGGCGTGAGGACCGCCTGATACGTCCCTTCCTGATAGATCGCCAGGTCGGCCTCGCGCAGAGCCAGCAGCACCGTCAGGAGTATCGGCGTGACGGATCTAGGGAGCCCGAAGGGCGGCCGGGCAAGGTAGTCGAGGATCTCGGCGACCGTAATTCCTCGGGTGCTTCTATCGATGTAATCCGAAAGCGCGTGGAAAGCCTTCGCGAACGGAGACTGATCGGAGGGATACCTGAGGCGCCACTCACCCTGGTCTGGCCCATGGAACTCGCCGGCGGCGAGGATGGCTTCGTACAGGGCGCGTTCCGGACCGTAGCCCTCGAGCCCGAGGTGCGGCCGAGCTGCGCCTACTAGGATCGCCTCCATCAGCTGATTCCTAGCTCGAGCGGCTTGGCTCGTGATCGAGTCACGACCCAGCATCTCGTTGTGGATCGGAGGCCCATCGCGATACAGTTCATCGCACAGGTCGGAAACTAGACGAGACCATCGCCCAGGCGCGATGGTGGCAGGCCCGCCTTGGGCCATGACCGACGTCCATGGCTTCTCGGTGTCGTAGGCCCGCATGAACAGACGGCGGGCTAAGGACATGGCCTCAGCTGATCTCTCGGTGAGTTCCCGACGCGCGACCCAGTCTGCGGCGGCGCCGGCTTCGCCGCTGAGCACCTCGAGCGTTGCGGCTGCCTCCAGACACGCGTCATTGAACGCGCCCTGTTGGGACGACTCGACAACAAGAGAGGGACCGCCGCTTACGCTCAGTTCTGCCGGGCGACCCGCTCCAACCCAATAGGCGAAGACCCCATCGCGATCTGCCGGAACGGTGATTGGATGCGAGCCATCGGCGAACACGGAATCGAAGACTCGATACACCCCACGTTCCTGGAGATGCCGCAGTGCCACGATGGGCTGGGGTTGAACGGCTCGCATGGCGATTTGCGTGACGGACCCGGCCCGAAGACCCTGCTTCGCACGATCCACCGCCGCGTCCAGATCGAAGTCAGTGCCCTGCCACACGCGGTACTCGTCGGCAAAACGGCGATAGGTAAGATATCCGCGCGTTACCAGGTCGTCGAGGATTCCGCCGCTCGAGCTGGCGTCAGGGCAGAAGTCGGACCGGCCGATGGCGTACGCAACCAATGTTCTGCTGGCACGCAGTGAGCCGCCTGAGCCAACTAGATTGAGAACTCCTACCGACTTCAGCGCCTCCACCTCCACAGGAGTCAGGTCGGAAGCGCTGTCAATGCGGGCCTCGATCTCCATCCATCGCCCGGAATGCGCCCCAAGCCATCGGGCAGACCGGACGAAGTAGTCATAGACGGTGCCTAGCGAGACTACGGGCAACGGTTCACACAAGTCGTGGTCAGCCAGAAACTCACCTACCGTGGCGTGTTCTGAGCCGGCCAGGAACCCAAACAGAGACCGTTCCGATTGACCGTATCGGGCACACAATTCGGGCAGGGTAAAGAGAGCGAGTGGGTGAAGCGGGTATGAACCCTGGATGGCATCCGCTTGCGGGACCATGTCGCCCAGGCCAAGGGAGCCAAGGATTTCCTTCGTCGCTTCGGCCCACGTAGCGACCGAAGCGACGAACTCGCGATCGCTCGAGTGCTCGATCGCAGCTTGGACCAAGGCGACAGTCTCGTCACGCGAGGTCGCGTAGGGAATCTCCTCGAACCGACCCTGAATCTTCGCCCACTCACGGCGCTGGCTCTCGTCGAGCGTCCCCAGGTAGTCCGCCATCGACAGGTGTTGGAGCACAAACAGGAACACGGGAAGGGGGTTCCGGCCAGCCCCTGCTTCTGCGGCGAGTTGGAGCACATGCGCCTCGCCGACGATGCGGCGTTCCGCGAGATACTCGAGGTTCTTGCCGAATTCATCCAGGATGATGAGGACCGGGACCTGCGCGGCCAGTCGCTTTATCTCATCTGCAAGGGCGGTTGCCGTGAGCTCAGCCCGTAGACGCTCATGGACCTCAAGAATGACCGCCGGCAACGTCCCACCTGGCCACATCTTGTCGATTGCATCCAGCAAACCCCTAGCGAGCGTCCGAACCACGGGCTCCCGATCGGCCGTTACGACCACCCGAAGCATTCCGTTGTCTGCACCGAGCGCTGAACGGGCAAGTGCCAGTGCCCCGGCCAGGTCAGGATCGACTCGAGCCACGATAGCTTCGGCTGACTTGCGGACATTTCCGGGCGGTCCCGCAAGCGCCGCAAGCAGCAAACCCAGGGAGGACTTGCCGGAGCCGTACGGCCCGGTAATGGACCACGCTCTACCTCTAGCTGAGCCCTCCATGGCCAATAGCCACCGCTGCAATACATCAAGCGAGCGGGCCGTTGGCATGTACTCGTCCAGCAGCGATTCGGCGTCACGCTCCATGCTCGCGGAACGACTCATGGGCGCCCGCACCCTTATGTATTCGCTCAGGCTCCGAGTCGCCGTTTGTCTACGGGGAGCCAACGGTCGCCTCCTTCCCGGCAAGCTCAAGCGGGTCAACTTCACTGATGTCCCTACCGTACAGCGAGGCCAGCAAGTGCCTCCTGAGACGAGCGGGATGGTCTCGAATGACGAGCTGCGATAGGCCCGCGGGCGAGGCAACCTCGAGAAGCGGCTCGTGCGAAGCAACGCTCCTCAGCGCATCGGCGATATCGCGCTCAGAGATGCGGAATGCTCGGCCGGGCCCGCCGCGGCCCGTAGCCAGCCTGGCGACAGTCGTGGTCTTGGCTGTCGGGTCCCAGCCCTCCATCGCCTCGATCGCCGCATAGGCGATCACCTCGGGCTCCAGGTCCTCCTTCGCGCCCGAGACGAAGCGCCAGCGGTGATTGTCAGCGGGCGAGGGCTCAATCAGCCTAAGGGCCGCAAAGGGCGAGTCGAGCGAATCGTCCTCGATCTTCCTTGACCTTCGTCCATACATGCGGATGGCACAGTCCACGTCCTTCTGGATCGAGCTCGCCGCCGGCCGTTCCCAGCCCCATTCTTCGACTCGCCGGAGGGCAAAGCGCTCCAATTCGACGGGTGCGAATTCCGCGCAATCGAACTCAAAGAACATCCACCACCAAACGGGAGCGATCACGGGTGGACGAAGGAGCATCCAGTGGAGAATCCAGCTTGTGCGTGGGTCCTCGACATAGCGATCCCATCCCTCCGGGCCAAGAAGGGTGTGGCCCAACGGAGTCGGCCGTAGGCCCGGGCTCCGGCCTCCTTCACCAGGCACCTCCTCGATCACCTTTGTGGCAAGTCCCCAGTAACGGATCGCCCTGGTCATGTTCTTGCCAACTCCGAGCGTGATCGGTGCTCGCTCGTCCGCGAAGACGTGCCCGTCAGCGGCGACGGCGGCGACAGCTTTGGACAGCCAGCCCACGCGAGGATGAAATGTCTCATGGCGGGCGAACGCAGGCTCAAGGAGAGGCACGTGGTCGCTCATCTGACACCGACCTCGAGCAACCTGTCTATGGCCGACCTCGTGAGTTCGGCCGCCCGCTTAATCTCTGCCTCCGTGGTAAATCGGCCCAAGCTGAACCGAATGCACTGGTCGGCCTCCTCATGACTCAGGCCCATCGCAATGAGCACATGCGACGGGGCCAATGAAGCCGAAGTGCACGCGCTGCCAGACGACACCGCCAGCTCTGGCATGGCCAGCATCAAGGCATCGCCGTCGATGCCTGGAAACCGGATATTGGTGGTCCCCGGCAGTCGCGGTGCGCGAATTCCATTGACGATCGTTCCTGGCGTCGCTCGGTCGAGGAGCAGCTCCAGATCGGTCCGTAGCAACTCCAAACGAGCCATCTCTTCCGGCAGACCGTCTAGCGCCAGAGCAACCGCTTCGCCGAACCCGACGCAACCTGCGGTGTTGAGCGTGCCACTTCGGAGCCCACGCTCGTGACCGCCGCCATGGATCAGCGGCTCCAGGTGGCCCGTGACTTCCGGGTCGATGATCAGCGCTCCGACGCCTTGCGGCCCGTAGAGCTTGTGAGCAGAGAATGAGACCAGGTCGAAGGGCAGCGCCCTCAGGTCGAACGGGATCTTCCCGACGGCCTGAGTAGCATCACAGTGGGCCAGGGCACCGCGGCGATGGGCCAATGCCAGGATGTCCGCAAGAGGGGCCAGCACACCGGTCTCGTTGTTGGCTGCCATGACCGACACGATCGCGGTGTGGTCGTCGATCGACTCAGCCAGCGCGTCAACGTCAGGCACTCCATTGGCGTGCACCGGGAGCACTGTGACCGTTGCACCGAACCTCTGAGCCGCGGCGCTAGCGTCCAGTGTCGCCTTGTGCTCGGTCGCAAACGTGATGATGCGACGCCTCTTGGACGAGCCTAGGATCGTGCCCTTGATCGCCAGATTGTTCGATTCGGTTGCACCGCTAGTAAACACCACATGGGATGGGCGGCCTCCGACACCGGTGGCAACCTTCTCGCGAGCGGCGTCGACCGCTGCTCTCGCCGCGCGGCCGACGCTGTGACCACTGGCCGCGTTTCCGAACGCCGAGCTGAAGAACGGAAGCATGGCCTCGATTACGCGTGGATCCACGGGGGTGGTCGCGTTGTAGTCCAGGTAGATGGAGTCACTCACGGACGTCACGCGAACGTGCCGGCAATTCGCCGAAGAGCCCCTTCGGGGGTCGGCCTGGTCTACCCGAGTAGGTCGACGCGAACTGCTGGAACGCCACTTCTTCGAAGAGCCACTGGTGCCCCCGCCACTTGCGTGCTCCGGGTATCGGGCAGCGAGCAAGGATGCGTCGCAAGGAGTCTGGGTGGATTCCCAGAAGGTCAGCGGCCTCCCGAAGGCTAAGGTACGCCGCGAGCGGGTCCCTCGTTGAGAAACCGTCGGAGGGTTCGGTCACTTCGACAGTTTATCATTCCGTGTCCATTGGTCGGTGGTTCTGGCTGGGAGTTCGCCAGTCTGTCAGGTCCGCTCAGTTGCGAAGACTGGCTCGGGCGTCGTTGTTTCCAAGCGATTGTGCGACCCAAGGCAGGTCGCGGGAACATGATCGGTCAGACGTTGCGCCCCCACCGAGCCAGGCAGGAAGTCCAAGATTGACCTCGGGAGTGCCTCATTACTCGATACCTTCAAGCTCGCTGAGGCTTCGCATCTCATCAGCGAGGCCGTCAAGTGGCTTCATGTTCGGCTTCCTAAGGAATTGCAGGAGTTCCGGCATTCCGGCGGCGGCGAAACCGTTGGCGATGGACATGACCTTCTTTGGGTCGGCCACGATCAACGGATCTCCAGATTGGGCGATCGCGATCACTTCCAGCGTGGCGATCCTTTCGGTATCGCCTTGGAGGACCTGGCCTGTGACGAACCTATGCCACTGGCTGGAGACCTCCAGCGGCGTACCGCTACGTACGCCGAGGCAGAACGCTAGGAACCACATGTCAACATACCGAGGAAATGGGCTGTCCTCCGGTGTGCTGGGGCTTCCATCCGCAGATGTTCTTGTCTGCGTGAGTGCCTGAACCTCCGTCATGTGCTCAGCAGGGATCAATAGGTCCGAGTTCTGGAAGGGATTGTAGTGTTGATCCATGTGGTCAGACTCCTGCGCCCGCTAATCCCACCGCGTCATCGCGGCGCTGGCAAACGCTGCAAGCGGTCCGATGCGAGCACTCACAAGCCATTGTCTGAAGGCCTTCGACGGCCGGCTCGTTGCATAACATGGCTGGGTAGTGCGAAGAATTCGAAAGGGTTCTGAATAGCCCTGCATAGGCGTCCAACTGTGGCTCGATATCACGGATCTCAGACCGTGTCAGGAAGAGGGCAAGCTGGCCCGCGTTTTCGACGGCAGCTCGCAGCACTTCGCGTTTAATCTCGGGGCTCATCATCCCTAAGGGAGTGTCGATCACGAGAGGCGCTTCTACGCCGCTGACCCTCGTGAGGGCCATCACAAACGCCAAGGTCAATGCCCTGCGCGACGCCCCGTTGACGTCTCGGTCCGGATCTAGGGCCTTCCCACCCGGGCCATATACCCGGATGTCGAACTCCCTGGTCACCTCGCAGCCCCTAATCACCGAGCCCTCTGGGTCTGCCTTGATCATCTGCATGAAGAGTTCATTGGTGACGGAACTGACCTCATCCACCTTGGCGGTCTTTATGCTGAGGAGCGCGCTATTCAAAACGGAGAGGATGTCCTCTGCGACAAGCTTCCGGGCGAGCACGATCTGGCCCTTTTCATCGACCTTCAGCGCACTCGCGAGTGTCTTGTTTACTTGATCGAGACGGTCTTCCGTCGCTCGCATACTCGTCTCGGCGCGTACTTGGCTTTCTCGCGCTTCCTTGTTGCGAGCCTGTAGCAGCTGCTCACTCTCGCGGAGCAAAGGCAAGTCAGTGTTGCCTATCTGATCAATCCGTAGCTTGTGCTCAGCGAGGTCGCGCTCGTGCGCTTCTAGATCTCGCTGAACACCAGCGAAGTCCTGGTACAGTCCCACCAGGCGCCGCACCCAGCGACCTTTGGCGTCATCTGATATCCAGGGCCGGGCCACATACAGGAGCTCCATCAAATGGCCCCTGACGTAGTCTTGCTCTCCTTGGCGCCGAACGACATCGAGCAGGTGCTCGCGGAGTTGCGTACCCGTTGCGAGAGAGCTTCCGCAGATACACTCGCCTAACTCCAGCCTTTCCTCAAGAAGCGGCTTGAAGTTCTTGGGGATCTCTCCGCGATTCTTCAATGCCTCGAGGGCTGACACAGCCTGGCTTAGCGATTCACCAAGCAGCATGAAAGCGACTGACGAATCGGAGGTCAATTGAGATTGCTGCTTTCGCAGGTCCTTCAGCCTGGCACGCAGCACTCTAACCCGCGCCTCTATCTCTGACTTACGTCGAATTAGCGCTTCCCTATCCGCACCTCCTCTTGCGATAGCCAACTCGATCTGCTTCCGAGTCTCACGAAGCTCGTCGTCCGTTGCCGACACTGTCGCGGCGCTGGTATCTCGCTCAGTCAGCAGTTGGCTTTGGCGGCTCTGCAGATCGGCCAAGTGCTCCCTAATCCCGTCATTGCCGCGGCCGGCTGCCGCAATCTTCGCCCCCTCGATAGAAAGGTCAGAAGCGACTTGGTCCAGGTGCTTGATGGCTGCCTCGAGAATGTCGAGACCCAACAGCGAACGGATTGCCTTCTCGACCCTTTGGCGTTTCGTGCTCGCTGAGGCACTCGCTTCAATGAAAGTCAGCGCTCTATCGCCGTCCGTGAAGAAGACGTCCCGAAGGGCCGACGGTATGTGAGCATCCAGAAACGCCGTCGGATTGGAAATTGGCCTTTCTCCGTCGGCAGTCAGCTTGACAATCTCCAAGGTGGTTGGCAGCCGCTTGAACTGATCCACGCGCGGCGTCACTTCCTCAGACGTTGCGCGCGACAGGCGGTACGTCTCGACTTCGGGGACGCCACCCATTGGCACGCCAGTGACTAGATCGAAGATGACTTCGACGGAGATATCGATCCTAGTGACTCTGTCGACATGAACGTCAATGGGGTGAAGTCGGAAGCTAGTTCCTCCAGCGGGAAGAGCGGACTCGCCAAAGAGCGCCCAAGCGAGTCCACGAAGCGCCGTCGTCTTCCCCGACTCGTTGTCCGCGCGGATGACAGTCAGCCGCCTCACGGGATCAATCGAGAACGGCAGGGTCACGTCCCGCAGAAGGCGGAAGTTGCGAAAATGGGCCTCCCGAAGCCTGATCACGGCTGGTCCTCACGTTCAGTACTCGAGATCGCCTCCCGGTTCCTCGTTTGGCGACAGAGCATATCTCCCGCGGCGTCGCATCGATCTCGGACCTTCACCCTGATATCGATCTTCTGTTCGAGGTTTTGCCGCTCAAGCTGCAACACCTCGGCCAGCGTGCCTTTCAGCCCGGACCGATACCCTGGATAACGGTCCGGGACGCCAGAGAGCCCCGCGGCCACCGCTTTGAGCAGTTGTTCCTGAGTGGTAGACATAGAGGACTCCTAGCCGAAGAAAGTTCGCTTGAGCCGGGCGGCAACGAGGAAACCGCTGTCCGTCGACGACGCGTTCCTAGCGAGACGGGCGAATTCGTTCAACCGATCGAGCTGACCCTTGACGATCGCGGCGATGCCAGCATCGTCGAGAGAGCTCTCCGGTGGCACGACCATGAAGTCATGTATGACAGCGCTCTTCTTGCCTGGGAACAATCTCAAAACGCGCCCTCTTCGCTGCACCCATTCGCGCTCTCCAGTAGTGCTTGCGAGTAGATACGCCACGCTCGTTTGAGGGATATTCACCCCTTCGTCGAGGACTTTCATTGCGGTGATGACCTGAATTGCTCCCTCCCCGAACCGCTCCAACAACGATCGAGCGAGCACCGGTTGGGCGGTCTCGACGTTAGTGAGCTGACTGAAGCGGATACCGCGTTCGCGCAGCGCCTGGTTCGCACGCCGCAGTTGGTCGCGACCCTTGGCGCTCGCGTAGATGAGGGTGTGCGAGATGTCTCGGCGGTCGACCTGATCAATCAGATCCTCCAGAACCCCGATCTTGTCGCCTGCCTGCTCCAAGATCTTGCGTCGCCTGATCAAGAGCAACTTCACTGCGTCCGACGCCGAGTCTCGGTCTTCGTCGGCAAACCAGCCGCTCCGGCGCAGCTTGTCAGTTAGTCGTCGCCAGGTCGCCAGCTCATCCTCGGACAAGACGACTTCGTGAACGTAGTAGTCGTACGGGACGAGGCAGAGCCCAATTGCCTGCTCCAGAGAGAACTCGTAGACCACCGGCCCTATGTAATCGAGAAGGAAGTCAGTCCCTTCAGCGTCAAACTGCCGCACTGGAGTCGCCGACAGGCCCAGCCGGTATCCAAACCATTCGGGCGCGACCCGCCTGAATCCGGAGGCACCCAGGTTGTGGACCTCGTCGGCGATCAGCAAGGAGTCCGCCCTTGTTCGGCCGAGGACACCCATCAGTTCCGGATCGGCTAGAGCATCATTTGTAAGGACTACCAATTCGACGCCCAGAGGGCTCGCGTCGAGCGAGAGGTGCAGGGCAATGTCCGCTGCCTTCTGTAGTCGTCGTGTTCGATCTGCGATCCTACCGAGTACGTGGGCCGTCAGGCCAAACGCCGACGCCTCGTCTGCCCACTGGTTCACAAGTGGCAAGTACGGGGCCGCCACGACGATAAGCAGTCGCCTAGTACGTTCATACAGCCGCTGAGCGGCAATCATGGAGGCGCTTGTCTTTCCCGAACCTGTCGCCATAGCGAGTATGCCGCGGCCACCAGCCGCCTCCCAAGCGCGCACCGCCGAACCTTGGTGGGCAAACGGACCCTCATCCCAGGCCAACTTCGAAGGTATCGCGAATGCAGGTGGCAGGTCGGAAACGAACGGCTCGAGAGGTTCACTCACCTGTCGTCGCCTCCCTTCAATGGCAATTGCCAATTCGTAATCACCTGCCGACGGCGCAACTTCAGGGCGTCGCCGGAGCAGGTCGAGCTCTATGGCCTTGGGCACCGGCAACGTTCTGACTTCCGGGTCATCGCCCGCCCATATAGTCTCGAAGTCGGCACGGAGAGCACTAACGGCAGCAGCTCCCCATGCATCGCCCCAGGACGTATCGACCGCCACCTGCTCCACGTTCCTGCGCAGACCAGCGTCCGTCATGTTGGACGACCCGTGGACGGCAACCCAATCCGTGCCATCACTGATCAACCATACTTTCGGATGAAAGAGGCCATCCTGGACAAATGCGATGCGGAGTCCAAGCCGCCCAGTGTGAAGCAGCCATGACAGGCAGTCGAGGGTGTGCCGGGTGAGCTTATCTTCGGCAGTAGCCGCTCCCTCAAACGCCGACGCCACAGACGCCGCTACGGTCTCATCTAGTCGCGCGGAGCCGTCCTTGATGGCCCCAATGTCGGCTGCGCTCAAATAGGGGCTCACGATGAGCCTAAGAGGCTGCGTTCCGGATCGGGTCAGGTACGAGGCGAGACCCGGGGCTAGGTCGCGCAAGGCGCTGCTGCTGAAGAATCCCGACATGCAGTCGTACGCCTGAGCCACCGACAGACAGGGCACTAGTAGGTCCGCAGCCAAGTCGTCACGGGGCACACGGAACAGCGGTCGCAGCGTCGACACCGTCCTCAGACTTGAGGGCGCGCACGTCGTGCCAATGGCGCTCGCAGCCGTCATCGCCGTCCCCTCGCAGGCTGTGCAGACCACGCTGGCCACATGGTCTGACAAGCCATACGTCGCTGTGGATCGGTCTGGTCATGCAGAACGCGCTTCGTGTCAAGTGGCAGATTCCGTCCGCCGTCCTGCGCCAACATTCCGATGCCGGTGAACCGCAGGGCGAGCTCGTTTTCTCCGCCACTGAGTCTGGTGGGCGATGCTATGGAACTCCCGCATCTCGGTGCGCGAAGGCGCCGCGAAGCTGGCAGCCTCGGTTCGGTGAAGCTGGCCAGCATCAGAAACCTGGCAATCCCTGAGGTCCCGGCGCTTCGAATCCGACCGTCCAACGTCGGTTGCCGACGGGAGCAGGCAGTCCGTCCATCGGCATCAAGCCGTCCTTTTCGACCATTCGAGTCGCCGTTCTCGAAGTCCTTGTTGCCCGCGGGCGGCGTGCCGTAGGCCCAGCGCTTGTCGTTGCGCAGCAGCTCGCCGCGCCAGTCGCTGTCGTTGAAGGGCGGATTGGCCAGGACGTAGTCTGCCTTGAGGTCCGGGAAGGCGTCGGCGTGGAAGCTGTCGCCCTGGACGATGTTGGCGCCGATGCCCCGGATGGCGAGGTTCATGTTGGCCAGGCGCCAGGTGGTGTAGTTGGACTCCTGGCCGTAGATGCTGATGTCGCCGACCCGACCGCGGTGCTCCTCGATGAACTTCTCGCTGCTGACGAACATGCCGCCCGAACCGCAGCAGGGGTCGTAGACGCGGCCCTTGTACGGCGC
>CAAGKR010522795.1_pt1 | contig 14050 bp, 12 predicted proteins | sample 2556971 | NCBI WGS metagenome assembly CAAGKR01 (sample SAMEA5207829, study PRJEB30636) | soil metagenome | biome: forest; feature: boreal; material: soil | place: USA | collected 2011-09 | depth 1 m | reverse complement strand
GCGAGGTGGTCGTCGACCAGGCCGCAGGCCTGCATGAGCGCGTAGAGGGTCGTCGGGCCGACGAAGCGGAAGCCGCGGCGCTTGAGCTCGCGGGCGAGCGCCACGGTCTCGGACCTGCTCGATCGTACGTCCGCCCAACCGCTCGGCACCGGCTCCTCAGGCGCCGGTGCGTGCGCGCGGATGAGCGCGTCGAGCGGCTCGCCCGTGGCGCGCAGGGCGACGGTCGCGCCGGCATTGGCGAGCGTCGCCTCGATCTTCGCCCGGTTGCGAACGATGCCGGCGTCCGCGAGCAGGCGTGCGACGTCGGCGTCGCCGAAGCGCGCGACCCGCTCGGGATCGAAGCCGACGAAGGCGGCACGGAAGGCCTCGCGCTTGGCGAGGATCGTCCGCCATGAGAGCCCCGACTGGAAAGCCTCGAGGCTCATCCGCTCGAACAGGCCGCGCTCGTCGAGCACCGGAAAGCCCCACTCGCTGTCGTGGTAGCGCTCCAGTAGCGCGTCGCCCTCTCCGAAGCAGCGCGCGCCGGTGTAAACGACGACGTCCTCTGTCTGCTCGATGTCCGCCATGGCGACTCCAGCAGGCTAGTGGGCAGGGGAGCAGCTCGACAGCACCGACATCGGAATGCCGGCGAGCGCCCGGTCCGCCATCATTGACCGGCGTGTCGCCAGGAATGATCCGGCCCGTCCCGCGAAGCGCTGAGCGCGCCTTCGCGTGAGCAGCCACGAGCATCGAGCCGACGTGATCATCGTCGGGGGTGGCCCGGCGGGAAGCGTGTTGGCGTGGGATCTCGCGCGCAGAGGAGTCCGAGCATTGGTGCTCGAGGGCGCGCGCTTCCCCCGAGAGAAGGTCTGCGGCGACTACGTGGACCCGCGGGGGCTGCAGATACTGCAGGCGATGGGCTGCCTCGGGCGGCTCGAGCGATCAAAGCCCCTGCGAATAACGCGCACGGCCACGTTCGTCGAGTGGGAGCGTCACTACAGCGGTCCAATTCCCTTCTATGGCCACGGCGATCGGTTCCCTGCCCACGGCTACACGATCCCCCGCGAGGAACTGGACGCCGTGATGCTCGACGCGGCCGCGGCCGCCGGCGCGGTGGTCCATGAGCAGACGGCCGTCACCGAGGTTGACGCCGGACCCGACGGTGTCGCGGTCACGGCCGAGCACGCCTCGAGGACGGTCCGTTATCGCGCCCACCTGATCGCCGGTGCGGATGGCGTCAACTCGATCGTCGCCCGCAGCGCGGGGCTGTCGGTGGCCGACCCGACTCGCACCGCGGTCGCGCGGCGCGCCTACGCCGTAGTCGAACCCGACGCCGGGGACGCGGGAGAAGCCGAGATCTTCTACGACGAGAGCACCTTCCCGGGCTACGGCTGGATGTTCCCGGGGCCGGGCGGCCGAGTGAACCTGGGCGTCGGACTTCTCTCCGAGGCGCGCCGGCGCTTCGACGTGAACGTGCCCTCGCTGTTCACGAGCTTTGTCGAGGGTCTGCGGCGCAACCATCCGCGCTGCGGCGAGATCGAGCTCGCATCCAAGCCGATCGGCGGCGTCGTGAAGATGTACGGCGGGGCGAGCCGCAATCACTTCGATGGCGGCGTGCTGGTCGGCGACGCCGGCAGCTTCGTGGACCCGATGACCGGCGAGGGCATCACCCCCGGGATGGAGTCCGCCCTGCTGGCCGCCCCGACGCTGGTCTCGGCGCTCCAGGCCGGCCAGTTTCACGCGGGAAGGCTCGCGGCATACGAGGCCGCGTTCCGCAGCTACTTCGATCCCTCGATGATCTTTCTCGACTTCTGCGCGGTGATGCTCCGCAACCGACACCTCGCCCGCCCGTGGCTGAAGGCGCTCGCACGAGGCTGTCAGGTCGCCCAGGCGGATGCCGGCTTCGCGCGTACCTGTGGGAGCTACTTCGGCGGGCTCGAGATCCGACCGCTCGACATCCTCGGGCAGGCTTGGCTGCGCGCGATGGAGGATGTCCTGCTCGCGTGGCCCAGGCTGCTCTCGGGGTTGGCGGGCGGCGATCGCCGCACACCGGGGACGACGCCGGCCGATCTGATCGACTGGCAGGCCGCGCTGTCACGGTCGATGTTGCGCGATCCGATCTGGCACCTGCGCTGGACCCTCGACATGCAGCGCCAATGGTCGAGGCTGCTCGAGACGGCCAGCAGCGCGCCGCGCGACCCGCGGGCCGAGGGCCTGCTGACGATCTAGCCGCCACCGCCGAGCGCCGCCGGGAGCCGGCGCCTCGCAGCTCGTGCAAGAGCGGCGGTGCTGGGCTACGCTTCGGTCCGTGACTGCTCCGAGCACCTATCGGATGCTTGCCACGGGATGTGTGATGAGCGCCGCGAGCGCCATCAGAGCCGGCGTCGGCTGTGTCGAGCTGTGGTCCGAACGCGCGCCGTCGCTGGTGAAGCTCGTGAGCGAATCCCGCGACGGGGCAGCGAGCGCCGGCAAGGCCCAGGGGGAGTTCCGCGATGAGCTGATCGCGATCGCCCGCGACTCCTCGGAGGTCGCCCTGCGAGAGCTGCGTCGTGGTCTGGAGGATCTCGACACCTTCACGCGGCCCGACGAGCGCGCAGCAAGATCCAGCCGCCCGTACAAAGCCAAGCCGTGAGCCCCGCGGCCGTCTCGAGCGACGACCCGATCGTCAAGCTCGGTGCCGGCCGCGAGATCGGGCTGCTGCGCGAGCGCGTCGCGGCGTGGCTGGACGACGTCGACGACGAGCTGCGCGCGCCGCTCGCCTCCGCCTTCGCCGGAACGCCCAAGAGCTTCCGTCCCCTGACCCTGTTCGCCGCCCACCGGGGAGTGCACGACACGGCGCCGCCGGCGGTGGCCGTCGAGCAGGCATTTGCGATCGAGCTGGTCCACAACATGTCGCTGATCGTCGACGACATACTCGACGAATCCGAGCTGCGACGAGGCATGCCGACCGTCCAGACCGGGTTTGGCCGGCTGCCCGCGCTGATGGCTTCGGGCTACCTCGTAGCGGTCGCTTTCGACGTGGTCGCGGGCGACGTCTTCGCGACACGCCACCTGTCTGAGCTCCTCCGTCGGCTGGCCTCGGCGGAGTGCCTGCAGTGGCGACTACGGCGTCGGCCGCTGGGAACGGAGGACTGGATGCGGATCGCCGGCGAGGACACGGGCTCCATGTTCGAGATCTGTGCGGTGCTCGGCGCACGCTCCCAACGGCTGCGACGCTACGGGCATCTGGTAGGCGTCCTCTATCACGGCTGCGACGACGTCGCCGACCAGCGCGGTGTCGAGGCCCTGGGTGGTGGTGGAGACGAGGACGTTCGCGACGGCATCCTGACCCTTCCGGCCGCCATCGCCATTCGCGAGGAGGGCATGCGCGAGCTGTTCCTCGTCGATGACCAGGACGAGAGCCGGCTGGCGGCGCTCGCCGATGCCTGCAGGGCCGAGCTCGACACCGCCGAGCGCATGCTCGACCGCATAGCCGAGGAGGCTTGCGCCGAGGCTCGGCGCTCGGCGGATGATCCCGCGACGCTGCTCACGCTCGTGGATGAGGTACGGGGCCTGTCTCGCCGCTGATCAGGACGTCGCGTCCCGTTCGAGCAGCGCCCTCGCCCGCAGGACATCCGGAATCTCCGATTCCGCATCGAACCAGCCGCACAGCGACTCGACGCGCGCCGTCGCGCCGGCGGCGTCGCCGATCCTGCGCTGGTGAAGCAGCAGGCCGGTGGCGGCGCGCAGCTCCAAGAGCTTCGCGCTCTGACGGTTCGCGGCGGCGATCGCTCGCTCGTAGGCTGCCGTGGCCGCAACCGGATCGGGCGCGTCGCCCGCCATCAGCGCGCGCGCCGTGAGCCATTGCAGCTCCGGTTCGTAATACCGTTCGCCGGCCGCGTCGATGTGCTCCTGGCCCGCCCGGAGCGAGTCGAGGGCTCGCTGCCGTTCGCCCGCGGCGAGGTTCAGCTCCGCAAGCAGGGCCTGGAAGTGCGGGATCCCGACGCGCCCCCCTGAGTCGACGTAGGCGTCGAGATGTTTTCGCAGGAGCGTCGTCGCCGTCGGCAGCTCGCCGGTGCGGCCCTGCATCCAGGCGGACCACAGGGAGCAGACCGTGCTCCAGTAGCCGATGTTCCGCTCCACGCTGTGGGCGCGCGCCTTCTCGAGCCATTCGCTGAACTCGACCTGCTTGCCCTGGACGAGGAGCAGCCCGCAACGCATCCCCCAAGCCTGGGCCAGCGTAACCGGACCTCCCACCCTGGCGGCGAGCTCGAGGCTCTCCTCGCTCTTCTCGAGCGCGTCGCGGGCATATCCCTGATTCCAGAGCAGGGTCGCGAGATAGGCGAGCGCGCCGACTCCCGGGTCGCTCTGCGCCTCGTAGAGGTGGTCCGGTCGCTCGGGCGGCTGATAGCGCCCGATCGCGTCTTCGAAGTCCACGCGGGCGCGCTCGAGATCCCCCGTCAGCATGCGCGCAAAGCCGAGATAGAAGTGACCCTCGGCAAGCCAGACCGGGCGCCCTCCGTTCTCGCCCATCGCGAGCATCTCGTCGGCCAGCTCGCGCGCCGCCTCGAATTCCGCACGCGTGAGATGAAACAGGTACTGCCCTCGTATCACGGGAACCAAGCGCTCGCGCTTGCCCGCTCGCGCATACGCATGCCGCGCCTTCGCGTAGATGACATCCACGCTCGCGGCCGGCGTGCGTCCCGCCTGAAGCGCCGCGCCGAGGTGCGTCAGGAGGTCGCCACGCTCGAGGTCTCCGTCCGGCTCCGGGCGGGCGGCGTCGAGCGCCTCCAGGCCGCGACGAAAGTGCTCGGCCGCCTCCAGGAAGGCCGCTCGCTTGAGCGCCCGCTGTCCTGCGAGCTCCCAGTAGCCCAGTGCCTTGGCCGGCTGCCCGGCCGAGGACCAGTGGTGGGCGATGCGCTCGGACTCCGATCCCCAGGCCGATGGGCTGCGAGCGACGAGCAGCTCGGCCACGCGACCGTGCAGGTCGCGGCGGCGGCGTCGAAGCAGTCGGTCGTAAGCCGCCTCGTGCAGCAGGGCGTGTTTGAATTCCAGGCGCGACCGCGAGCCCTCGACGGGCCGCAGCACGTCCTCGGCCGCGAGTTGGGCGACGGCGGAGGAGAAACCCGGAGCGTCGGCCGGGCTGAGCGCCTGCAGCAGTCCCCGCTCGAACTCCCGTCCGAGCACGGCTGCGACGTCGATCACGCCGGCGAGCTCGGGGAGCCGGTCCAGGCGCTCGGCGAGCAGGCCCTGCAGCGTCGGCGGTACGACGGTTTCGGCCGGGTGCTGCCCCTCGGTGTCCGCGCCGCCCTCGTCCGCGAGCACCTTGATCACCTCCTCGACGAACAGCGGCACGCCGTCGGCGGCCGCCTCGACACGACTGAGCACGTCGGTCCCGAGCTCGGTCGGGCTCACGACGGAGGCCAGCTCCCGGACGTCCTCGGTTGCGAGCGGTCCGAGGTCGATCTTCACGACCGGCTGCCACTGCGTCCACGGCGGCTCGAACTCGTTGCGGCAGGTGACTATGCAGGCGACCGGGAGGCTTGCCACTTTCGCGACGATCCGCTCCAGCAGCTCGACCGTCGTCGGGTCGGCCCAATGCAGGTCCTCGACCACGAAGAGCTGCGGATGCCCCGCTGCATCGCCGACGAGCAGGGCCTCGAGTATCTGCAGCGTGGCGTTACGGGCGTCGCGCGGCATCATCGTCCGCGTCGCATCGGCGCCGCCCGGGATCGACAGCAGATCGGCGAGCAGCGGCGTCGCTTCGCGCGGGTCCAGCCCAGCCCCGACGACGGTGCGCTCGACCGCTTCGAGCTGGCGCTCCGGTGGCTGCGTCCTGTCGCAGCCCGTCAGCTGCTCGAGCAATCGGATCGCCGGGTACAGCGCGGTGCTCGAGTAGTGAGGTGAGCACTGGAGGATGTGCCGGGCCACCACCTGACCCTTGACCTCCTCTCGCAGCGCGCGCACCAGGCGGCTCTTGCCGATGCCGGCCTCGCCGGCAAGGTGGACGATCACGCCGTGCCCGCGGCGGGCCTGCTCCCATGCCTCGGCCAGACGCGCGAGCTCTGTGTGCCGATCGACCAGTGGCGTTGCGGCGCGGGGACCGGGCTCGATGCGCCGCTCGCGCCTCGCCCGCACGACGTGGTGCACCGCGATCGGACGGGAGATGCCCTTGAGGGCCTTCATGCCGAGCAGCTCGATCTCGAAGTCCTCGGAGACGAGCTCGCGCGTGGCGTCCGTCAGCACCACCGATCCCGGCCGCGCGAGCGCCTGCAGGCGCGCTGCGATGTGAGGCGTTTCGCCGGCGATGGCGAGCGGCTCCCGTGTTGCCCCGGCGCCCATCTCGCCGGCGACCACGATGCCGGAGTGCAATCCCACCCGCACCTGGACGGAGACGCCGAACAGCTCGAGCAGGCGCTCGTTCAACGCAGCGACCTCCTCGAGGATGCCCAGAGAGGCGTATACCGCCCGCTTCGCGTCGTCCTCGTGCGCCCGGGGGTAGCCGAAGTAGGCGAGCACACCGTCGCCGATCCACTGAGCGGCGTAGCCCTTGAAGCGTTCGATGGCGCGCGCGGCCGCGGCCTGGTAGCCGGTCAGCACCTCGCGGAAGTCCTCGGGATCGAGCGACTCCGAGAGCGAGGTGGAGTCGACGACGTCGCAGAACATCACCGTCATGTGGCGTCGTTGAGCGTCGTTGGCGCGGTACTCGCTGCGGGCCGGCGCGACCACCGCCTCGAGCGGCGCACCGCATGCCCCGCAGAAGCGCATGCCGGCTGGGGCCTCCAGACCACAGCGAGCACATGTCACTTCGGTTTCCCCCTCCGATGAGCTGACTCACTCATTGTGCAGCATCGTCGCGCCCATCCCCGGGGTCGTGCAAATGACCGCGACCTAGGCTAGCCTTGACAGCGTGAGCCCTCTCGGCACCTATCGCACGCTCGCCGCTCCGCCGGTCCTCGGCGCGGCGACCGCCTTCAGGATGGGCGCCGGTTACCTCGGGACCTGGACCAACCGCGGACCGAGACTCGTGACGCTCGGGCTCCAGGCGTGGGAGCCTGGACCCGATGCCGAGCAGGCTGCAGAGACATTCTGGGAGGAGTGGATCAGCGCGGCTCGCGACTCGACGAACGCCGTCCTGGAAGAGTTGGAACGGGGCGTCAAGGACATGGGCGCGCTGACGCGTGCCGAGCAGCAGGCGCCGAGCGCCCCGCCGGCGAGCGAGGCATCAGCTGCCTGAGCGCCGATACCGTGGCGGCAGACCCGGTGTCAGGAGGTAGCGCAGCAGCGAACCCCCGTCCGTGGCTGCGGGCGGGGTCTCTCCGCTGAATTCACCGATCATCGACCAGGCCTTCGCAGCGAACGCGCCTGGAAGCCACGCATACCGCATCAGCAGGAACAGCTCGGCGGGCAAGGTTCTCGGCTGCTCGACAACGATCTCCTCGCCGCCGCGCCGCTTCACCAGTTCACCCGCGGCCGCCAGCCCAGTTGCGACCGCAGCCTCGAGAGTGGTTATCCCGAACGGGTGCTCGCAGAAGTCTCCCGCGAAGTACAGGTTCTCGAGGCCCTCGCAAAGCGGCCCCGGGCGCCAGGCGTCGGTTCCGATCGCGTTGAGCGTCAGCTGCGCGTCCGAGTTCGAGTGGTAGCGCGTCAGCCCCCAGTCGACGTCCGCCGAGTCCATCCATCTCTCGCCCGGCTCGAAATCGAGATAGTCGGCGAGTTCGACCATGATCGTGTATCCGTCTTCCGGCGGGTGGGCGCCGCCGAGTGCGTACGGTTCCGAGCACGACACGGCAAGGACGGTGTGGCCCGCGAACTCAGGGGCGTTCCAGACCTGCGATGTGTCAGTGAAGGCGAGGAGCAGCTTCGAGCCGAGCAATCCGACGGGTTCCGCGGGGATATCCGCCAGCTTCCGCTTTAGGCACAGGTTCAGCATCGGCACTCTCTGAGAGCTGAGCCGGGACAGCTCGGCCAGCCGCTTCTCGGCATCGACGATCCGTCCTCCCGCCTTCCCCGAGCGCACCAGGTGCGACAGCGTCGTCGCCGGCACCGCGAGCAGCAGGTTCTCGACTTTCTCATCCCAGCACTCGCCGGTGCCCACCCACGCCTCGGTCCTCGGGTCGAACCTCGTGCGCTCGAGCTTGATCGTGCTCACCCTTTCGCCCCTGCAGACGACCTCCTCGATCCTCGTGTTGAGCACGATCTGGACGCCCGCCTTCTCCAGGGCCCTCCTCAAGGGGTCGATCACGGTGTCCGCGGCCGGCCCGCCCGCGAGCCAGGTGCCCTGATCGGCTTCCCCGTAGCAGTAGGTGAGGTAGGTGTGGCAGTCTGCCGCCGAGATGAGGTAGCCGGGAATCGCCCAGACCCTCATGATGAAGGCTTCGTAGGCTTCGATCGCGGCGTTCGTTATGTACGTCCGCGTGTTCAGAAACCCCGTGAGGCTCATGTTCTCGAGGCGCATCGTGGGATTCAGCTGCTCGGCGAGCAGGTCGATGCTGGCGTACCCCGAGACGAACGTGTCGGCCGGAGGCGCGACGCCCGAGCGGAGGTTTTCGAGCAGATGGCCGGCCGAGAAGACGTCCGTCAGCTTGGCGAGATGCGGAGACTCCCCGCGGCGGCGCATTTGGTAGAAGGAGTCGAAGCGGGTGAAGCTCTTGGAGCGATCGACGCCGATGTCGTTCATCAGGCGCCAGAAGTTGAGATACCAGCCCTGGTACATGTGGGGGTAGATATCGATGACGGCCCCCTGCCTGAGGGTTCTCGATGCGAGGTTGCCTCCGAGCATCGACTTCTCCTCGTAGAGCGTGACCTGGCAATCGCGTTCTGCCAGGCGCAGTGCCGCCGTCAGGCCCGCCAGGCCGCCGCCCGCGACCGTGACGTGGGTCGGGCTCATCGCGCCGCGAGCCCCACCATGCCGCCGGAAGGACGACAGACCCGGGAGGGGTTCACTCGCATCGAATCCTCAGTAACGCAGCGACGCCTTCGCACTCGTCCGCCATCCCCAGCGCTGAGTCCCAGTCCCCGTTCATGATACGCGGAAGGGGCCCCGAGGCCTAGCCTTCGCTCGCCATCGTGGGGTTCCCCCTTGCGAACGATTTCAGCTCTTTGCGACTGTAGTTCCTCGTGTCGAACACGATCTTCGGGAACGTCGCCTCGACCGCCACGAAGTAACCGAGCCGATCCTCGGCCAGCGCCGCGTCCTTGCAGGCCTTCTCGCCGCTGCGGGCGAAGTAGCAGCCGATCGTGGTCATCGAGTACCTGACGGGCGGCCTCCCGGTCGCGCCGGGCGGACCAGCTGAGCTTTCCCCACCGGCTTGAAGGTGAAGCTCGAACACGAGGAAGGGCCTGCGTCTTCTGTCCTTGCTCATATCTCCCCTGTCTGCCTGTCGGACGCCGCAAAGGACACGTGGATCAGCGTTCGAGCGCCGCTCGCATCGTCCACTGCGATCACGTCCCCCCGGACCCGCCGCTGCACGCGAATCGAGCGGGGCGCCGCCACGAAATAGTGCAGGACCGCGCCGCGCGGAGGGGCATTACCGACGTGGATCTCGATCTCGTCGGCATGCGGGTCATAGCGGATGCCGCGAAGCGGCCACCAGATCTCGCCGTCGCGGCCGTCCGCCTGCTCCGGCAGCACCGTCACCCGCGCGAGCAGCCCTTCGCCGCCCATCGCCTCGAAGTATCCGCACCAGTCACCGGTATCCAGCTCGCGTGCTCGTGCGACGGATGTTACCTGCGCGGCTACCTGCGCGGGCCTCATAGCCGCGACTATCGCGCGTCGAGTCACTCACGTCAATCCAATTCTGGACCCGCCTGCGCTCGAGACTCAACCGCGCGATCGACTAGGCCGCCCGGCGGCGCATCGTGTCCGCGTCGCTCACGAGGATCTCGCGGCGCTCGGTGCGAACCCAGCCGAGCTCGCGCATCACGCGCAGCGCCTCCGCCACACCGGCGCGCGAGGCCCCCGTCCACGCCGCGAGGTCCTCGTGCGAGAGCGGCGAGGTGAGCCGCGTCCCCTCACTGGATGGCTCGCCGTAGCGGTCGGCCAGCTCGAGGATCCGGGCCGCGAGACGCCCCATCGTGTCCGCGACCGCGAACTGCGAGCGCCTGACGCTGCTCACACGGAACCTGCGCGCGACGATCTCGAGCAGCACCACGGCGACGCGCGGGGTCGTCTCCAGATGGCGGCGCAGCGCGGCGGCCGGCGTCACCAGCGCCTGCACGGGCTCGAGCGCTGTCACCGTCGCGACACGTGGCCCACCGTCGATGAACGCCAGCTCGCCCAGCAGGTCGCCGGGGTCGCGGATGTCGAGCATGAGCTCCCGCCCATCCTGCTCGACTCGCGCGACCTTCACGCGCCCGGCCAGCAGGATCATCGTGCGGTCGTCCACGTCGTCCTGGAGCATCAGCACGGCCCCGCGCGGGTGGCTGCGCACCACGCCGATCCGATACAGCGACTCGCACTCGCTGTCGCTGAGGCTCGCGAGGAAGGTTCCATCGACGGGGCCGGTCACCTCGCCATCCACGGAGCCAGTCATCTCGACTGTAGAGATTCTTCGTGTGGTCCGATCGCCCTCCATCGGCGTAGTCTTGCGACGACGTCCGATCGCAGGCGGGCTCGTCGCCTGAGCTAGATCCAGAGCCTGACGGTGAAACCCCGTGGCGAGGCAAGGAACTCCACCTCTTGGGTGAGCTGGCGCACCGTCCACAGTCCCCTGCCGCCGGCGCCCTCGTGATGTGGCGGGAGATATCCGGCCAGAGGGTCGTCGATCCCCGATCCGTTGTCTGAGAGCTCCCAGACGAAGAGCTCCGCGACGCGGCCGAGGCGCTGGGATCGTGCGCCGTGGCCGTGAGCCCTCGCGTTGTCGAAGACCTCGATCGCCGCAACCAGAAGGTTCTCGGCTCGAGCCTCCGGCACCCGGAGCGTCGCCAGCTCCCGCCGCAGGCGCGCGCCGAACGCCGTCACGTCGGCATCGACGGGCAGCTCGCGCAGGTTGGGCAGGGCTTCAGGAGGCCGCGTGCTCGCGGCGATGACACGTGCGGGGTCTTCGTAGCGGGGGTTGTCCTCCCAGCCGTCGAGGAGGACGCGAGGATGGGTGTGCCAGGCTCTTTCGACGGCGGCCGCGGGCTGCTCGCGTACGTCATAGCCGCAGAGCATCGACACCGGCCGACCGGCGAAGGCCCAGTTGAGCGCGGCCTCATACAGCGTCCAGGCGTCGCACAGCTCCTTGCTCCTCGACGCCGGGAGCTCGCCGATCAACCTGAGGGCGGGCGCGCCCTCGTCCAGCGCCTGGCTCAAGTGGAGGTCGTATTCGGCGAGCGCGGCCAGCGGACGCGTATACATCGAATCACGGTCGAGATGGCGGATTCGCCGCGAGGCGTCGCCGAGCGCCTCGCGCAGCAGCGCCCACTTCTCCTGGCTCAGGACGGCCAGGCCGGCCTCTCCATCCTCCGTTCCCGGTCCGAGGAACGACGTGATCCGATCCACGAAATCATCATCGTTGTCGTAGATGAAAAGCCCGTGGTGTTCGGGGGCGTCGCTCATCGCACCAATCCAAGGCGAATGGCCTGGGCCACCGCCTGCGCTCGGGTCTTCACGCCCAGCCTGGCATAGCTGTTCTCGAAATGGGTCTTGACGGTGCTCGGGCTCACGCCCAGCCGCTCGGCGATCTGATCACGCGACAGACCCTGCGCCGCCAGCGTGAGGATCTCCACCTGGCGCTGGGTGATCAGCTGCTCGTCCAGGATGCCGCGACGGTGTGCCAGGAAGATCCCGAGCACGTAGCCGATCGCGGCCAGAGATCGCTTCAGCCGCTCACTCAGCTCGGGCTGCTCACGCGAGACGAGCTCGATCACCGCGATCACCTCGCCTGCCGATATGGCCGGGAAGGCGATCGCCTCGCGGAAGCCCGCCTTGACAGCCGCGCGCCAGCGCGGGGGGCCCGGCCCATCGGCGCCGGCTCGGCTCGTGGGCGCCAGCTGCTGCCACGCCTGCCCGGGCAGCTCCCTCCCGGGGGGAAGACGCGAGGTGAGCGTCATCGCCTTGAACTCGCCCGAATCGCCCGCCGCCGCCTGCCAGAAGGCTCGAGGCCTGAGCCGATCGCCGCGCGGCACCCACAACACGGCCACCTCGAATTCCAGGCTCTCCCCCAGGCCGGCGAGCAGACGCGCAAAGCCGCTGTCGACACCGTCCCATGCCGCAAGCGCCTCGGCCACCGCGACGTGGGCCGCAACCTCGCGCTCGGCCTGCTCGCGCGCAGTCGGATCTCGCGGGGACCTCGGCGTCCGGCGCGCCTCCGCGGCAGCCAGACGATCCGCGACGTAGGCCGTCTGACCCTCGCCCCTTGCCTTCGCGCCCATCGCTCGCCTCGGATGTATCGCCTCCGGCAACCGGGTCGCGCCTGCGCTCGATCTGAGCAAGCCGTCGGCCCGGCGACCAGCCTTAACAATAGGCCCTTCAGGGCGCCAGCGAGCGCGTGTTCAGGGTGAGGCGAGGCAGCTGTGCTTGCTGTGTCCCGAGGGGGCGCTCGAGCAGGCCAGCGCTCCGCCGCCCTTGCCCTCGACCTCCTTGAGAGCGATCGAGCCCGGCGTGTGCGGGAAGCTGCTTTCGGGGCCATAGCCGATGGCGATGTTGTCGTTCTTGCGAAGGACATGTGCGGCCGGGTCGTTGAGCGGCCTGCCGTTCAGGTAGAAGTGCAGGCGATCGCCGCCGAGCCCCGTCAGCCCGCCGACCTGCGCCGGACCGAGCTTCACTCCCCATACGGCGAAGAAGTCACCCAGCGTGTAGTTGAACGGGTGCGGCGCCTCCATATGGATCACGCCGCTCGCATCGTGGGTGTGCAGGCTCGACTCGAGGTGCTTCGCGGGATCCAGGCCGACTTTCGCGGCGACGGGGGACAGAAGGCCGTTGACGTAGATGTGCAGCAGCGCGTGGATGTGGAAGGTTTCGCTGCCCCCCGGGGGAAGGTGAAGCTGGCGCAGCCGTTCGGCGAGGTGCCCGTATTCCGGAGGCCAGGGCGGCGCGGTCGTCTGCAGCCCGGCGCCCGTGATGGTCAGTCCTGCAGGCGCTTTCGCGCTCGACCCACAGCCGGCCGCCACAAGCGCCAGCAGCCCGATCAGCGCGGCGCAGCAGACGCGCCGCAGGGACAACCGCGTCGACTTCAGCTGTCGCATGTCGAGCGCCAGCCTATTGGCCGGCGCTCGCGACGGTCGCAGTTGCGATCGCCGAGCCGGATTTCGCATCGAGAAAACGCTCGACTGCGTCTGGCGTGAGCGGTCGAGCAAAGAGAAAGCCCTGGGCGAGATCGCATCCCTCCTGCCGCAACTGGCGTACCTGGCTGGGCTGCTCGACTCCCTCTGCAAGGGTCTGCAGCCCGAGCGCCCTGCCCAGCTGGATGAGCGTGTGTGTAAGAGCGTGCGACTCGCCCGAGAGTGTCAAGCCGGTGATGAAGGTGCGGTCGATCTTGAGCGAATCGACAGGGAACTGGCGCAGATAAGCGAGCGAGCTGTAGCCGGTCCCGAAGTCGTCGACCGCGATCCGCACGCCCAGCTCCTTCAGTTCGCCGAGCAGGTGCGCTGTGGCGTCCGGCTTGCGCATCAGGACCGTCTCGGTGATCTCGAGGGTCAGCCTCGCCGCGTCGAGACCGCTCTCGCCCAGAGCCGCTCGCACCTCCTCGACGAACTCCGTCCGCTCGAGCTGCCGAGCGGAGACGTTGACCGAGATATCCAAGCGATATCCGGTCTCGTTCCAGGTGGCTGCCTGCCAGCAGGCCTGCTGCAGAACCCACCGGCCTATCGAGACGATCAGCCCGCTCTCCTCGGCGATCGGGATGAACGCATTGGGAGAGATCACGCCGCGCTGCGGATGGCGCCACCGGAGCAGCGCCTCGACGCCTACGACCTGCTCGTTCCTGAGGTCCAGCATCGGCTGATAGACGAGGAAGAACTGGTCCTCGGCGAGCGCGCCCGCGAGGTCCATCTCGAGGTGTATGCGATCTTGCGCGACGGTCTGCATCGCCGACTCGAAGAGGACGTAGCCGTTCTTGCCGACCGCCTTGGCCTTGTACAGGGCCAGGTCTGCGTCCTGCAGCAGGCT
>CAAGKR010224454.1_pt1 | contig 14051 bp, 17 predicted proteins | sample 2556971 | NCBI WGS metagenome assembly CAAGKR01 (sample SAMEA5207829, study PRJEB30636) | soil metagenome | biome: forest; feature: boreal; material: soil | place: USA | collected 2011-09 | depth 1 m | reverse complement strand
GTCGCAGATCAGGTTGCGGGCGCGCTCATAGGGGACATGCTGGAAGACGATGAGGTAGACACCGAAGGCGCGCAGGTTCACCCCGTATTCGGTAGGAGCGTTCACGTGCTTGGGGAAGTGGGCCTCGTTCACACGCCCGCAAGCATTGCAGCGTCTGGCTTTCGCGAGATGCTCTATCACTTCCAGCGCGAGCTTCTCGGGAATATCGAAAACCTGACGGGACTCACCGCCCTCAAGCTCTTCCCCGTCAGCCAGATCGCGCCCGCAGTCCTCGCAAACATCGGGCTCATGGACGATCACACGGTCGGGAACCTCCACACGCTCCAGGCGGGCGCCCTCATGGCCATGCTGGCCGCCCTGTTTACGCCCCGAGCGCTGCCGCAGACTGCGCTTCTTCGGCGAGGGCTTCGAGTAACCATCAGAGGACGGCGGCTTGCTCGAGTTACTGGAGTTCTGATCCAGCCTGGACCGCATCGCGACGATCTCGGCCTTCAACTCGACGATCATCGCCTGCTGCTCGGCGCTCTGCCCCCGCAACGCCGCGATCACCGCATCCTGATCGGTGATCCGGGCTTCAAGCTCCTCACGACTGAGCTGCCCCGCATCGGCCATGCCCGCAAGATTCCCTGCAACCAGGCGGAATCCTGCCCACACCAACCTCCCCCGACTGCGCAACCCCACACCCGAACCCCGCTCGCCCTCGACGAGCGAGACCAACAGGACCTAAATAGTTACACAAAATCGGCGTGATGCTGCACCTCATCCCCCACTACGGACATCGACGCATCCGGTCGATGACGACCGACGATCTTGTCGAGTGGCATCGCAAGCAGCGGAAGCTCAAAGCATCGACGTGGACAATCCGCGCACGCTGGATGGCAGTAAGAGGAGTCTTTGGCTACGCGGCACGCCACAACATCATCGCCGCCAGCCCAGCCGACAAGCTGCTGCCCCGCGAGCGCCCAGGCGCCGGAGAACCCCGTCAACGGTTTCTTTCCCGCGATGAGATGGACAGGCTGCTTGAGCACGCCGGGCCAGCACTCGCGATCATCGCCACCGCACTATTCACAGGCATGAGAGTGATGGAAGTCCTCGCCCTCCAATGGGGCGACATCGACCTCACCGAAGGAGTGATCCATGTGCGGTTCCAGCTCAGCCGTCAGGGCAAGCGAGTCCCCCCCAAGACAAAGGCAGCGAAACGCGACATCGTGCTGATGGAAACCCTTGGAAAGCTCCTACGCCGACGCCGCCTCGCCGAGGAGTTCTCGACAGACACCGATTTCGTCTTCCAGAGTTCCGTGCCGCGTCGGCCAATGACCTACAGGGGAGCCCTGCTCGACCTTTTCCACGACGCCCGCAAAAACGCGAACTTGGACGACGTGACATTCCACTGCCTACGACACACCTTCGCCTCGATCCTGATCGCCCAAGGTCGCGATGTGCAATTCGTCTCCCGCCAACTCGGCCACACGAAGACCTCAACGACCTGGGACACCTACGTGCACCTGTTTGAAGCTCACCGACACGCCGACGACGCACGGGAGCAGCTAGAGGCAGAGTACGGCGAGATGCTGGGGGCAGCCGACGCATAATCAGCGCGTACTCGCCGACCCCACGCGCCGGTATAGGCGCGGGCTGCGAGCGGCTTTTCCCAAGCGAGGAGCCGGATCCGGCCCCATGTACAGCGATCAAGGCGGGGCCGCGTCTCTTGCTTCCGACGGAGATGCTTGGCGCGGCCAGACATCTACTGGCCCTCCCTGGGGTCGTGAGCCGCGTGAGCCAAAGATCACGGGCCGATGTCGAGCTTGTACGATATCTCGGCGCAGGTCGGAAGATTCGAATTCATAGGGGGCAGCGTGTCCGACGGTCCACTCCAACGCGTCGAGCTTCACGTAATCGTGTCAGCGCGCGCTCCGTCGCCAGTCGAGGTGACCGGGCTTCCCGGTGGCCCTTCGGTGGACTTGAAGCCAGGCGAAACGATGATCCTGCCCGGGGCCGACCCACAAACCACGCCGGAGCACATCTTCCAGCCGCCGGGTACGCCGAGACCCATCTTCAAACCGCCGGCCACGCCGCGGCCGATCAAGATGCTCCTCGAGCACGAGCACTCGATCCGGCTGACCGACGAGGAGCTTGCCGACCTGGACCCTGACGCGCCGATCGTCATCGGCACGCATCGCCGGGTCGTGGCCTTGGCGGCCTTCGAGGAGGTCGCTGAGCAGGCGACCGAGGGCGACCGTGTATTGATCATCCGCTCGCTGTTTGGCGACGATGAGTGAAGAAGGGTCGGGCGGTAGCTCCGGGGGCATCGCCGGGCAGGAGACACGAGATGCCGCCAAGTACCTGATCGCCGCGTTCGGTGCCGTCGGCGCCGTGCTCGTGTCCGGGCTGTCGCTCACCGCACTGCCATACGGTCGTCACCCGGTCATTGCTGCGATAGCGGTGCTCGTGGCCACCTTCGCGATCGGCGTCGCGATCAATCTCGTGATCCGCGTCGTAATGCCGTACCACGTCACGTTGAGCGAGCTCGCGAAGCTCCAGCAGGAGCATCCGGACGACAAGTTGATCGTATATCTCAACGCCAACCGTGAGCTGTTCGACGGCCTCGGGAGCGACCTCGTCGCGTCACGCGACCGCTATCTCGCCGGAGTCGATGCCCGCGCGGAAACCTACGACAGATACATAGCGGCGCTGAAAGCGCAACCACAAGACCCGAACGCCGTCGCCGAGACGAAGACTGCGAGCGAAGCGGCCTCTGCGCAGATCGAGTTTCTCGCCCCACTCATGGCCAGGCTCGTCCAAGACGCGTGGTCCTTCCGCGTGCAGGAGCGCTTTGCTCGCGTTCGTCGGTGGATCGGAGCGGCGGCACTGATCGTCGTGGGCGCCGCGGCCGTCTATGCATGGGCAAGCACCGCGCCGGCCAAAGCCGAAGATAAGGGCAAGACGACGATCATAAAGCAAATCGTCAAGCAGACGGTCTCCCCACCGCCCAACTGCGTCGCGTACTACCTAGCGCTCGACCATCTTGCCGACGACGAGGCACGAAGCTTCCTGTTTCGCCACCCTTCGTTGTTTCCGCTCGAAGCGCGTGCAATGGCGTGCGGCTTCACGAGCCGCGCGCAGCTGACGAGCTTCGTCGAGTACCTCGTGGACCACTAGACAAGATGGGGCAGCCGGGTTGGTTCCGGGGCGCATAGCGGCGAGACGGCGTGCTCTACCGCTATCTGCTTGTAGTCGGCGACCAACCCGGTCATCGTTCCAGACTTAGATCTGAGCTGAAAGCCGCTCACCCGCTCGATCACAGTACGACGAATGGCTGGCCCGACGCACCGATTGCCATGCCGCCCGTCTCAGTATCGACACGAGAAAACGCAGGGCCCTCAAGCCCTACAGTCAGGTTCGTAGCGCCTGCTCCAGCGGTACGCCTTCAGCCGCCGCGCGGCCCAAGCGCAGCAGAGCTTCGAACTGTAGGTCCGAAAGGTTGGGAGGGCGTTTTGCTGAAGCCTTTTCCATGAGGGCAAGGAGCGTCTCACCGGCCTCGGCAAACCGCTCGCCGAGCGCTTTGACGGTTTGGAGCTCATGCTTGAGGTCTGGCGGAGTAGTTCCCTGCAGAGTCCGGCGCAGGTAGCGGTGGGCGAGGTCATTGCGTATATCGATGAGCTCGTCGAGTTCGGACTTCAGCGGATCGGGGAAGTCGTCTGGGAGCAGGTTGCGGAGCTCCTTCGCTGACGCGCGCTCAAAACGATGCTCGGAGGTGGCGAACTGCTTTTGCAGGGCGCTGTATACCTTCTGAGCCGTGTCGAGCACCCGCATTGGCTGCTTGACGGGCGCACGCATAATCGAAAGGCCAGCAAGCCTGTACTCGAATACCTGGACTGCCCACATCGTCCATCCATACATAGCCAACAGCGCCATGCATTCGTCGGACTGGTTTAGAGGACCACCAGGCAGCGAATTCACAGTCACGCTTCTACCCACCACCTGGCCGCTTTCAGCGCCGGGGAGTAAAGGGCTCTATTGCGACGCAGGAGCATGGAGCGATACCCCTCCTCAAGAGGCGGGCGGCGGCGTCCTTCCGCGCAGCTCGATCGCGAGATTTTGTAGATCTGGAAAGAGGTCACCGAGTCGAAAACCTGCCAACTCGAGTTCCAGCGCCATCTCGGCTAGCGCCGGCGCTGGGATTACAAATCTCCGTAGGACCTCACTCCTCTCGGGGAGGTCTGTGAGCCGCTTGTGTCCCGTATGAACCGTGAAAGCACCTTGCTGAACAAACATACGAAGATCAGTCTCAACGGCCATCGCGGCCACTACCGTGTCGAGGTCGTCGTGGCCTTTGATTGCAGACCGAAGCATCGGCTTGAGGGTATTAGCGTTCAGGGGATAGAGATAAGGGTCTAGATCCGCCACCTCATTCAATCGGCCGGGCGACACGGCCCAAACACACGCGTCAACTGGCTGGTCCGGTGACGCTGCCTGATGTGGGAAGTATCCGTCACATGCGAAGAATGCAGCAATGAGCGGAGATCGGCTCCAGTCGAGAAGACGAGTCGGGAGACCGTAATGCTGCATCAGAGCGACCCAGCCGGCATAGTCGTCCTCTGCGGGATAGTTGGAATAGCGAATTCTTGCACGGACCATGAATTCGTTGGCGAGATTCCGCTCTATCTCGGGCGTGTACCCACGTCTCCCGGTCGGAATGAGATCCCACTCCGCGTTTGCTTGGCCGCGGAACCACCACTTGAGGTTGGTCTCCAAGATCAACCCTGCTGTTGCGGCGATGAAATCCCCGATGGAGGAGATATTCGTTGTAGGGATCATGTCAATGGCCTCGGGTGCCTCGGACACCGACCGGAAGCTTGGGCGGCTCAAGGTGGGACATAGATGTACCGTTTGGCATCCTCACAATGCCATTAAGCTAGTACAGGGGGCGGCTGACGAGCGCGGGGATTCCGAACATCGTTGCCACGGTATCGGGAGCGGGCCACCCGGTACGCAGTCGTGACCTCGGCGGCGAGGCGCACAAGAACTGGATGCGCTAGAGTGCGGGAAGGAACGGTGAGCTGGTGCCAGCTCACGTTGCTGGAGTGCGGCTGATCGAACCAGACGAGGGTCGCCTCTCGCCTCCCTTGCTCGTTGATTGTGTCGGACCAATAGCCGAGATGCCCAAACCGCTCGTCCCAGCGGACGCTCTACTCGTCGAGCCCGCGAAGCATTCTAATGACCTCCGGGTCGCCGATAACGACGAGGCGCGACCGAGCCCGGCTCATCGCGATGTACAGCTCTCGACCGACTCGCAACTCGTCTCCACGCAGTTCCAGCTCACCAGTGACTACCACGACTGCCGTGGACTCAAAGCCTTGAAATTCTCGAGATGTCGCCACCCGGACGTAGTCGGCTTTCTGCACAAGCGTCGCCGCCAGTCCGCGCGCTGCAACGCCGTTTGGCAGGATGCCCGGCTCTGAGAGGAGCTTAACGAGTCTCTTAGCTGTGGTCCGTCTCAGATGATTGGCCGATTCACTGAGGGGCAACGTAATGACGGCGATTTCGTCAGGGCTCAGCCCTTCGTCTAGCAATCGCGTCAGTACGTCAATCACCTTGGCCTCATGATCCTTAATACCCCATGCGTTGATTAGCTCGGGTGCAGGCCCGTCGACCCCAAGCTCGATGGTGTCAGACGCAGTCACCTGGTCCAAGAGACGGCTGATCGGCAAAGTGTTACGACAATTAACCGTGAGATAGAACGACGGATCATCAAAAGGCGGACACCACACTGCTCCATCTACACGAGCCTTAACAAATGCTTGCAGAGGATCGGTGAACACATAGGTCGGTCCGTCGGCTGCAACAAAGAGACGCCCAAGCACGGCGAACCAAAGCGGTGGAAACTGCTGGCCCTCGTCGACAACGATCGCGTCGAACGGCTGGTACTCAAGCCGCAGATACCGCTCTGCATCGTTAAACCCCTTCCAGAGCGGCTGCTCGTCTGCCGCAGTTAGCGGGTGATCAAAGAGTGACGCCGACGGTGCGCCGGCCTCTGCTGCGCAGGCCGCCACCAAGTTGCGAAAACTCTCAATCACAAGAGGAGCAGGCGCGAGCCCCGAAGGAACGCGGTACGCGAAAGCGTCCGGCCCAAAGCCGGACTCGGCCTGAATACTGCCTGCGGCGGCGTGATATCTCAGGCTAAGCGCTAGGCTCATGCGACTACAAGTCAATAGAACGCGATGACCCTCATTGACGAGTCGTTGAGCACGAGCCAAGGCCATGAGGGTCTTCCCGGTACCCGCGCGCCCGTAGATGACAGCGCGCCGCTCACCGCGCAAGCGTGACAAGAGGCTGATCTGACCCTCGGTAAGGGTGACATGAATACGCGTCAAAGCCTCCAGCTCTGCGTCAGCGAGAAGTGCGGCCTCTCGGCCTGCGCGCGCGACCGTGATTGTAGGCGCCAGGAAGTCCAACACGGCGGAAAAGTCCGGCAGCCCATCTCGGGTGTCTAGGCGAAAGAGACGACACAGATCGTCCACTGCCTGCGTTGGGGACGCAAGCTCCATCCTAGTCCATATTGCCGCCCCCAGAGAACCTGCTCGAGAGCGTACGATAGGTGCGGCGGTAGGCAAGACGACCGCGTAGCCGAACGGGATGTTACCGTCGGTGACACGCCGGAGTTGCCGGTGGAGTTCATAGGCGTTGTCCTTAACCTGCTGGAATGGATCAGCCACAGGGCGCCGATCGCCCTTTCGGTTGACCGACAACCATTGGCCGCGATCGATATCAAGATCCCCGCCCTTGACCTCTACAACGATCATGCCGACGCGCTGATTGAGGAGAACGAAGTCCGCCTCACCGTCGAATCGTCGACTGCGGCCCGTCGCGAGCCACGATACGGAGTGCAACACATGCCAGTCGTCAGGAAGTCCGCGAAGCGCCTCATAGACCACCCGCTCCGAGGGCTGCGAGAGAAGTTGGGGAGTCGAGTAGGTGACGGCCACGAATGGCAATCGTAGTGCTGCCTCTAAGCGTATGTGACTCCTGTCGGCGGGGTATGGCGGCGATCGCTGCTGAGATCCAGGCGATCCGACGACGTTCCGTACCCGGAGCGCTACGGGAGCGTAGTAGGGCCGCAGGCACCTGTCTGAGGCTACTTCGCGAACGCTATCCTTTCGCGTCATTTCGAGTGTGGCCGGGTAGCAGGCGGCAGGCGCACGTTCGGGACGACTTGGAAGGAGCTAGCGGCGACGGCGCCATCGTGCCTGCTTGAAGCGGCGCAAGCGAGCGTGTCGCGGTCGTGTGCTGGGAGCGACTGGCGTCTCATCCGGCAGAGCAGGGCGGATGCCGTCGCGCTTCTCGTTTGCTCGGACAAGCCGGGAAACTGCGCGGCGACGGTCGAGCTCGGCGACGGCTTGGGCGGGACGCCGCATGGCAGGAGAGATCAAGCAAAGATCAAGCAAACGCGGAAAACAGCCGCCACCAGCGATCTCCAACGAACACGCAAACCCATATTTTATCGGCCATTCGCACCCTGCCGACACTACCCGCCGAGGCCCAGACCGCTTTTAGTAATAGAGCGGGCGTCTCGATCAGCCCATCGTAGGTCTACTCCGGACGAGGACCACGTTTGACGCGAGGCGAAGCGAGCGTTGATGCTTTGCCGGCGAAAGCAGTAGCGGCGACGTCGTGTCGCTACCCGAACAGCGCTGGCAGCCGCTGCTCGAGGTCGATGATCTCGACCCGAGCGCCCTCACCCTGGACGAAACGCGGATACCGCGACATCAAGACTGCCAAACCGCGCCTCGAACACGCACGCGCACCGGGAGCACGGTCAAGCGCCTAGCTCATCTCGTACGCCCTGGATCAGGCCGGTGAGCACATTGCAGCGCTGTATGAGCTCGTTGCACCGGAGGTCAGTACGGTGCCGTGTGTCGCTGGCGGAAGATCGGCTCCAGTAGCTCGACCACGAACTTGAAGTCCTTGCCGAGCGTGCCCAATACGGTATCAACAGGTTGGCCGGCGAGCTCCTCCTCGTACAGCCGCCGGCCCTGCCCGTGCTTGCCTCTCTCGAAGGACGCCGGCAGATCGTCTACGGCCCGCCAGACCCAGACACCACCGTCCAGCACCACAGCCTCGTCCCACTCGTGATGCACCCGGTTGCGAGCGAACCGGACGGCCCGTAGGGTTTCGCGGCCCGTCAAACGCTTCTGCCAATCCCTGCCCGGCTTGTTCGCGACGCCGTCAGGAACGAAGTGGGCAGCGCAGCGATCGTCGATCACCGCAGCCCAGTTGAGCGCCTCGAACAACGGGATGAACGCGAGCGCGTGATTATCGCTGCGGGCAGCCTCTCGAAACCTCTCGACAGCCTCGCGATAGCCAAGCTCAAGCACATGAGCGGTAACGATGGGCGTCGAGTACGGATACACGTCCAAAGCGTGACATAGACGTGCGTCGGCTGAGCGCGTCTGGCCGTCTCGCCCTCGGCCTATTCTTGACGGATGGACAGCTACACGGCCAGCGGAGCCATCGCTGCGGTGACGACGAGCGTTGGTGGCTACCTCATCGCTCATGCGCGCCGTCAGTGGGTGCAGCCGGCTCCAAACTGGACGGGCGCGTGTTCTCGCCTGATCTTTGCCGTGATCGTTGGGGCTACGCTCAGCGGCGGGCTGACGGTCGCCGCCGCGTACCTCCCCCTGCCTGGCCTTTTGTGGCTCAAGGTTTTCCTGCTGGTCTTGACCGTGATTGGGCCATGGGTGGTCCTGTGGGCAGTCCTGAAGGCGCAGCGCTGGCGGCTGAACGAGACGTGCCGCTCTCCGCGTACCGCGCAGTCTCTGCTCCACTCGTGGCTCACCGTGCAAATAGCCGGGACGATGCTCACGTCATTCCTAGCTCGAGCCCAGCTAGTTCACGGATGGAACGACGTCTCTTTCGTGCTGGCGCTCCTCATGGGTCTCGGGCTCGTGTTCCTTCCCGCGCTGCGCCGCGAGGCGCTCAGCCTGTGGAGCCCGCAAGTGCATGTTGTGATCAGGCGAGCATCAGCGCGAGTCAGCGTCGTCATCTTTGGCGTCCTTTGGGTCTGCCTGTATCTCGGCCACGCCGCCTGTCCCAACCGTCAGTGCTCGGCTGGAGGAAGCTACGGCGTACTATGGGCTCTGGTGGTCAGCGTCGCCTCAGCCTGGCTCATCGCCACGCTGCTGGTGCAATTCGGATCGATCCTGCGTTGGCTCGACGAGCGGAGCGGTAACCCCGGCCCACCGCCCCCTTGGCTCAAGCGTCTCGTCCACGCCGTCCGGCGACCACAGGCCACTTAGCCGGTGCGGCTAGCCACACGGATATGGAGCAGGATCCGTGAATTGCGCGCGGTACGACCTGGGCGAGCAGCCGACGATGACGAGCGCGCTGCCGTATTCGGTGCCGCACTTCAGCAGTTTGAAGAGTTGATGGCCGCAGCTAGCTCTGTTGGGTATGCGGCAAGGCCCCTGCCGCTGTTCTACGCGATCAGCCAAGCAGGTCGCGCGATCGCCTCCGCGCACGCCGGTGATCCGTGGGAGCTCAGCGGGCATGGACTGAAGCACACGCTCAGAGACCCGATCTTTGCGTCGCTCATCGCTCCCAAGCCGGATGCGAAGGACTCCTTCTCGCACGTCTGCGCCTGTCTCTCACAGGACCCTCTCACCAAGCCTGTCGAGCTGGGCGCTCTGTGGGCATCCCTACCTGAGTTCTGGGGGATCGATCTACCCGGCGACCAATGGCACCGCGCGTTGCGCGCCCAACCGCCGATCACCGAATTCGCCGTGCACAATCTCACCGGGTCAATCCCAGCCGTGATCTGCGGGCTTCTACACCGCAGCTTTGAGGGCCTATCCGACGGAGACTCAACCGAGGCTCTCAAGAGTGAGCTCGCGTACTACCCGGGCGCCCGGGACTGGGAGCCATCTGTCCGCACTCCGCATCCTGACGAGTTCGGACGCCATGCCGACGTGAGATGGCCAGCCGAGAACGCGGTCACCAAGCTACGAGTACTGGAGCAGCGGACGCCCCAGTACCGTGTCCGCGGGCAGCACTGGCTACGGCCGGTCCTCAACGAGTCCAACGATTTTCTCAGCCCCCTTATGACCTGGTGGGCATTGCTCTTCGGCTTGTCTTCGCTCGCCCGCTACCACCCCGCGCCATGGATCCATGCTCTAAGACGCGATGGCAACAAGGATGCGGTCCCGCTCGAGACCACGATGGATGAGGCGCTCCAAGCCGTCCCGCATCTCGTGCTCGAGGCGCTAGAGGGCAAGACGATCCTGACCAACGCGGCTTAACGGCTTCAGTCGACCCCGCTCGGCTCAGTCGTGGAGCATGATCTGTTGTGGCTGGTTGGACTGGACTCGCCGTGTGAGTACCAGATCCGAACGACTCGTCGTTCCCGGGATCCGACGTCGCTGGCAACAACGTTCACCAGACATCCGTATCAACGGGCCTACGCGGCCGGGGCGTGAAGCCAACTGCGCCTCCGTCGTAAATTAGATGTATAGCCAAGACGACCAGCGATGAGGAGGGCGAACGATGCTTTGGGACGGCGGGATCTACGAAGGGCAACCAAGCCCGTTACCGGTCGGCGCAACCAAGTCGCGGAGCTTGGCGCTTGTGGGAATCGCGGCGCGAAGCGCGGACGACGTGGTGGCGACATTGAAGGCCGAGTGGCGTGCCCGCTTTGGTGATCAGCCGCCCTCGGCACTCATTGGCGTGAGCGGCCCATACCTCGCTACATCGGGCTCGCGAGGAACACGTAGTAGCGAATCGGCTTCTGCGTGCGCGAGCCGAGCTTCGAGGTGATGGAGACTGTGAAGTTCTTCGTCCTCCTCGTGTAGACACCGCTCCGACGGCCGTCGGGTGTGCATGTCGAGGCGGGCTACGCCCTTGCCAAGGGGATCCGCCGCCGCGCAACGAGGGCGAGGATACGCGTGACCCTGGTGAGGACGTGTTAGAGAAGCCCGTGGAGGTTGAGGCCGCCAATGAACAGGGCGAAGGGGGACCTAGAAAAGACCGTCTCGATCCCTCGGGTCGGATCGAGAACGTATAGCCGGCCAGGTATTGCCGTGACGGCCGCACTCCCGACTGCGCCGGGCGGGTGCAAACTAGTGGAGACGGCGGCGTGGCCATCGTGGGGCCCGGCGCCGTCCGGGCGTTGCAGGGATACAGCCCTAGCCGGTCCAAGCGCCTCCGCGCGAAACCGCCGGCTCGTGCTACGCGAGGGATGCGAGCAATCAACTCTGAGGCGCTGCTTCTGCTGGGAAGCGGAAGGTGCCGGCGATCGTCAACTGCTGAGCAGAGCCAAAGTTTGTTATGCGATCGCCGGCTGTGCAACCTCACGCTCGCACATCTCTGACGCCAGCATGTACAGCAACTGTTCGGGCTGCGCGGAAATGAACTCGGTGATGAATGGTCCGAACGGCCCTGCGGTGATCTCCTCGAAGAGGTGCGGTCGGTAGCGCACGACCGAGCCCAGATAGAAGAGCGTCGCCCACAGCGAGCCGATCTGGGGTAGACGTTCGCCGCCCGGTGGCGTGAGATGCAGATAGTAGCGACGATACGCAGTGCCGGGAAGGGCGCTGACGATCGACCACAAGTAGGGACGCACGCTCTCGGCGAGCTTCTGCAGCACCTGCACTGGATCTCTCCTGTACCTCGCTGGTTCTCGCATCTCAAAGCAATGCGCCTCCGCGCGCAGGCTCGCGACTAGCTGAAACGCATGTGCTAGCTCGCCCTCGACCAGCAGCCGCTCAGGCATGATCTCATATCGCGAGAGGTCCACTTTCTTCACGTACAGGCATACCCACACGCTCTGCGTGTCCGCGTCGTGGCGAAACTTGACCTCAACCCGGACGAAACGCTCGTCTTGATCGTTTGCGTCTCGCCACTGACGGTGTCCGACGACGATCTGGGGTAGCAGCTCGCTCACGCGCAGCTTGGTTTTGTTGGCCGGGCGCGGATAGCCCAGCACGTCCAGCACGGCCGGGAACACGTGCACCTTCGTCTTGTTGTCGCGCACGACGATTTTCGCCGTATCCAGTGTGAGCCCGCCGCCGTTGGCTAGTGACAGCTCGCCCAGGCCGTGATGGGCGTGGTCGAGCGAGTCTTTCAGTCGTCGAACGCGCAGCAGCGCCTTCCCGACGTTCAAAAACGCGTAGTAATAGAGCAGCGGATTCGCGGACAACTTCTCGCGCGCGGCGACGTAAAAATCATGGCCCTGCTGCAGGAACGCGGTCGGCTCCGGTCTCGCCCTCTTTGAGAGGCCCGCGTTGATTGCCCCTTGCATGACCGCCCACGGACTCACGGCGAAGATCGTGTCCGACGCCCGCCACTGCCCCTGCCTACGCACGGCCGGGAAGAACGAGAAGTCCACCTCGCGCTGGTTCAGCTCGAGAACATCACCGGAGCGTCGCGGAGCAGTTCGACCACTGTCGCACATGCTATGCCGCAAGCCCTGTGCGACGAGACTGGCGGCGTCCTGGCAGTCCTGTGCCGACGGCGGCGAGGGTAAAGCGAGGAACGGCGCCACATCGGCCGGATATCGGCTTGCGCGCCCACGCACCTGAGCAAGCCGCGCATGCGTGCCGCACAGCGACGCATACGCCGGGTTGTCGAGCAGGGCTTCGTCGGTCGGCAACATACCTGCTTGAAATACCACGTCGAGGAGCAGTACGCATCGTCCTGGACTGCAACGTCGAGTTACGCCATTCCTCGCTCATAGGTGATCTAGTCTGCCAGATGGAGTTTCTCCCATGTCTCTCGTCGCAGAATGACGCCGTGCGAGAACCATCGGTGAGGAATCGGGATCTGACGCACTTTGTCGGGGAAGCGTAGTCGAGAGCGGTCTGCCAGGATCACTAGGTGCGTACACTGTGTCGAGTTCCGTGATGTGTCTGCGGGTTTCCAGATCCTCCGAGCGCATGCCATATCTGGATGCGCACGCCGCGGCTCTACGGGGAGAGATCGCGCGCGATACCCACGACCCTTCTGCTCGCAAGCTGATCGGTGACGCGCTCCGCCTGTACCGCGCGGGGCGGTGGGCGCACGGCGAGGTTCGTATGCAGGTCTCGCTGTGGCTGATGGGCGATGCCATACAGCAGGACCGTCTGCTCGCGCGCTGCCGGACGGCGAGATTCGGTCAGGAGGCGGCCCTACTTGCATCTGGTCGACCCACAGGATACGTACCTCTCCACGTCTACTGAGCCCGGCGTTTCGGTACTGCTTCTACTCACCCCAGAGATCCCCGACGCCGTTCATGATGGTGCCCGCGCCAGCGGTGACCGACATTACGACGCCGTAAGTCTCACCGCCTGCGGGGATCGGGACATGCAAAACGCCAATGGCAAGACCGATATCCGCACCTGCGATCGCCGCCCCCTATCTCGATGTGTGCATAGCTTGCGCGCCGAGCAGTTTCGTCCATGGGCGGTCAGGTTCTCAGTCCGCGCGGTGGTGTTGGCGGAGTGTTCACTCGTTGTGCTCGCTCGATCGGCTCAAGACAACTTCGCGTCTCGGCAGCATGCGTGCGGAAGACGCATAGGCACAGCCCATCCGGCCGCGCGGCAGAGTGATACAGCAGGCCGTCACAGCCGGCGGCGTGTAGTCGCTCGCCGACATCCTGGAACGCCGGCCACTAATCTCGTGTTGGCTCGGCGTTCGGGAGCCCGAAGGCGTCGAGTGTCTCGGCGCGCGTGAGATCGGCGACCGAGGACAAACTTGCCCGATAGCGCCAGAGCTCGCGTGGCAGTCCGTGCAGCGGCTCAATTTCTAGCTCGGCGAGCCACCTGTACCACTCGGCCCACGCGGTTGCCTCCTCGGCGGCCAGGTAGATGCCCTCGACGTTCGTGCCACGCTGCCAGCGCCCGTCGGCGGGTGTAGGCGGACGGTACAGCGGGTCGCTGCCCGCGGGCACGTGGCGCAACCATGTTGCCGGTCACCGGCACGCGCGTGGCGGACAGCTGTTGAACGCCACGTTGGTTGAGCATCCGCGTTTGGGTTGACGACGCGGTGGGTGAGTATGGGTGATGCTCGCGGGGGTGGCGGCG
>CAAGKR010273082.1_pt1 | contig 14052 bp, 9 predicted proteins | sample 2556971 | NCBI WGS metagenome assembly CAAGKR01 (sample SAMEA5207829, study PRJEB30636) | soil metagenome | biome: forest; feature: boreal; material: soil | place: USA | collected 2011-09 | depth 1 m | reverse complement strand
GCCCGCGAAGAGCGCGTTCAGGTCGTCGGTGCGGACTTCTTCCGCAGTCTCGGCCACGCCGGTGTCTGCGTCGCCGGCGTCTCCATCCGGATCGACGATGGGAAGGTAATCGACGCTCGGGTCGGAGGGTGCGGCCCCACCGAAACCTCCGCCCCCGCCTAACCCCCCGTAGTATTGGCCGCCGCTCAGGATGACGCTGGTAATGAGCTGCTGGCTCAGCGTGAGAGAGCTCTCGATCTCCCAACCCGCGTTCTTGAGGTCGGCCTCGTTCTGGACGCGGAGGGTCGTGTAGTTGCTCAAACTCGCACTCCAGTCCCACACGAGCGCGCTGTCGTCGATATGAAAGAAAGGAAAATTCTGCGGCTCGTAGCGTCCGTCGGCAACGACCCAAATCGTAATGCCGACGATGCTACCGGTTCCCACCGCCGCCATGCGGAGCGGCAAGGACAGCGAGGCGCCGGGCATCGTGACGCGCACGGGCCGCATGGCCTTCACGCCCGCGCCGGGCAGCAATTTCATTGCAAGAAAATCGAAGCCCTCCGTGACGTATTCGGCAATGACGGGCGTGACGTCCGCCGGGATGACGAATCCGTTTTGTGCGAGCCAATCGTCGAGCGCGCTCGAATCGGTCGCGTGCAATTGCACCGTCTCGTAGGGGCCCACGTTGGCCTGCTTCAGGACCGTAACCGCCGGCTCGGCGGCTCCGGCATTCGCCGTACCGGACGCTGATCCCGAGAAACCGACCTGCGCAGATGCGCACTGGGGTTGCGGACAACTCGACGGCGGCTGCGTGATTTGCGTGGCCGTAAGCACGTCGATCGAGTCAAAGAGCACGTCGGCGCTCAGGCCCACGGTGACCGTCCCGTGGATCGGCAAGACCCACGCGAACGACGAGGGAGACCCGGCGTACTGGATCTGGTCGAAGAGCGTCGTCTGCGCCGGAGAGACCGAGAGCAGCATGCGCTCGTCTGTGATGTCCGTCGCGACCTGTGTGGGCGGATGAAAGCACCCTCCGCATGCGTGCGCGTTGCCTTCCCCTGTGACCGCGATCGCCGCCGTTGCCGCCAGCCCCACAACGAATGCTGATCGATTCATGGACGCCTCCAGGGCCTCGCAGAAGCAAGGACCCGATTCGGCCTACGCACTTCCCGGGCCACGGGTCTCGGCCAGGCGGCCGGACGACGTGGACCGCGTGATTCGTCGGTTGAAGTGTGGGCGGGAGCTTTCCGCTTCCTCGAATTCCGCCGCGGACCCGGACATCACCGTCCGCTCGTGCACAGAGTGGCACATACGCGATAGCGCGTCGTGGTCCTGTTGTCTTCGGTAGGTGACGCCTTGCGTACACGCCGTCATTCACGGGCTCGGAGCTTGCTTGACGGCACCGCGATGGGGACGCTTCTCTCGTGGGGCATGTCCACGTTGCCACGTTCGTCGCGCTTCATCGAATGGCTCAAGAGCTGCCCGGAAATGCCGGGCAGATCTTTCACGAGCCAAGGTTTGATTTCGGGCCCCACCTTCACCCTTCTCGTGGTCCTTGTCGCCGCCGTCTGCGGATCCTCTTGTCGCTCGGACCGCTCCGCCGACCCGACGGCGCTCATCGTTGGGATTCAAAGTGATCCCATGGGGGGCGTCGTGTCGGCGCTTCACGTCGTTATCCGGGTGGCGGACCGCGTGGTCGATGACGAACTCATAAAACCTCCGCGGGGGTCCAGGGTCGGCTTTCCGCAGCCGTGGGAGAAGGCCGTGTCGGCGGAGGGCAAGGGGCCCGCCCGCGTGGACGTGGAGGTCAACGCCATCGGCGACCCCGCCGCGGCGCCGCTTCTCAAGCGCCTCTCGTCCACCCACTTCGTCCCAGGGCACGCCCTTCTTTTGCGCGTGCCGCTCGAATCGCGATGCATCGTCTACCCGGTTACCCCGCGCGGAAATAGCAAAGTACCGGGACCCCTCAGCGGCCCGCAGTGCACCGCGCCCGCCTCCTGCATCGCGGGCGTTTGCCAGTTGCCGGACGTGCCCGCCGGTCTGCTAGAGCCTTACGCTCCCAACTGGCCCAGCAACGCGCCTGATCGATGCAAGGCCCGCGGGGGCGGCAAACCCGACCTACAAATCGGAACGGGGCAGTCTTACTATGTGCCATTTGGCAAGGGACAGGTACTGCAGGCCGAAGCCGGCCCCCAAGGCGGCCACCACATTTGGATCGCGACGCGCATGAAGAATCTGAAGCAAGCCGGCTCGCTCACCAAGATCACCGGCATCCAGCCCGACACGCGGACGGTGATTCCGCCGACCACGCTCGCATTTACCTATGGGCCCGACGAGGGAGGCTATTGCAAACTCTACGGGATACGCTACCAGCTCGACAACGAGGGGATCGACTACAAGCAGTTTCTCGGTAAGCCGCTCGATGTCACGGTGACCGTGACCGATCCATCGGGCCAGACCGCCACGGCGACGACGCGCGTCCAGATCGCTCCCACCTTGGTCAATCCGTGATCGACAAACGACGGACAACGGCCGGATTCTGGCGCAGAGAGAGCGGCTTCGCGCTCTTGGCGGGCGTCGCGATGCACGCGCAATTCGGCTGTCGCTCAACCTCTCCGCCCCCCGTGGCTCCTCAAGCGCGTGAATGGCAAATATTGGCGAGCGAGCTTCCGTCGGCGCTGCTCTCGGTCAGCGGGCGGTCGCCGGACGATATCTACGCGGTCGGCGCGGACAAAGGGCACGGTCCCCTCGTTCTTCATTTCGACGGGCGGGCGTGGACATCCCTCCATACGGGGCAAACGGGGGATCTCTGGTGGGTCCAAGCCCTTCCGCAGGGTCCCGCGTTGATGGGAGGCGCCGGCGGCATGGTGCTCCGTTTCGACGGCCGGCATTGGGAGCGAATGAAAACGCCTGGGCTTGGCCGGCAGACCGTCTATGGCGTGTGGGGTAAAAGCGCGGAAGACTTCTACGCCGTGGGGAGCGCCGCGGGGCGGAGCGGATTCATCTGGCACTATGATCGAGGCTCGTTCGAAAGCGAGGCGATTCCTCTCGATGTTCCCCGGATATCCGGAGGCGAAGTCCCAGGTTTCTTCAAAGTCTTCGGGAGCGGGGATGACGTTTGGGTCGTCGGCGCGGGCGGCGCCATCCTGCATCGAACCGGGGCGTCCGGCTTTGCGGTCGTGCCGTCCCCAACGAAGGACACCCTATTTACGATACACGGCAATCGCGATCATCTGGTCGCCGTCGGCGGCGCGGGCAACGGCGTACTCCTCGACGGAGCGGCCGACGCCGCGCAGTGGCTATTTCGCGACGCGACGCCGCCCGCGGCGGGGCTCATCCAGGGAGTCTTCACGACGGCCTCATGGGGCGACTGGGCCAGCGGCGAACGAGGCTTCATCTATGCGCGGCCCGCGTCGGGCGTGGGGTCCTTCGCGGTGGTCGATCACGGGCTCGTTCTGCCCGCGACATCGTCGCTGCACTCGATTTTCGTCGACGCGTCGGGCGGCGTCTGGTCCGCCGGTGGCAATGTACTGAGCCCCGCGCTCGACGGCGGAATGCTCGTGCACTACGGGGAGCGGGTTCCTCCCGTCGTGATCGATGAAGACGAAGCGACGGCGGACGCCGGCGCAATCGTCACCTGTCCGGCGGCCGTCGTCGCCGCCGGCAAGCTCGGGTCGGTCGCGCGCCGGTGGAACGAACAGGCGCTCGCGGCGATCCGGCTCGACCTGCCGCGGCCGACGGTTCACGCCCGCAATCTATTTCATGTCTCGGCGGCCATGTGGGACGCGTGGGCAGGATACGATCCGAAAGCGACACCGCTCTTCGTCAGCGAGCGGCGCTCGCCAGGTTTGTCGCCCGACGAGCGCGAGCGGGCGCGGCGCGCGGCCGTCAGCTACGCCGCGTACGACGTGCTGGCATATCGCTACCGGCGTGCGATCGGCGCCGCCTCCACGCTCGCGTGCTTGCGCGCGGTAATGCAAGATCTCGGCTACGATCCGGACGACGCGCGCGACGCTGGCGAAGATGCCATCGCGTTCGGTAACCGCGTCGGGCATGCCGTCATCGCGGCGAACGAGGATGACGGCGCGAACGAGGACAATGACTACGCGGACTCCACCGGATACGCGCTCCGAAACCCGCCGCTCGTCTACGACGCGCCGGGGGCACCGCTCAAAGAGCCCGAGCGATGGCAACCCATCAATCTATCGATAGCGGCCACGCAAAACGGGATTGTTCTGCCCGCGGGCGTGCAGAAGTACATCGGTGCGCAGTGGGGAGGCGTCGTGCCGTTCGCGATGAAGCGAGCCTCCGCCGATGCCCTGTGGCACGATCCGGGTCCGACGCCGCGCCTCGGGGCCGAGATGAACGCCTGGCTCCTCGAAGTCGTCCGGAAGACGGCGGCCCTGGACGCCGAGGATCCGGCGACGATCGACATTTCACCCGGCGCGTACGGTCACAACTCGCTCGGTGCCAACGACGGCAAAGGTTGGGAGCGCAATCCGGTGACCGGCGAGCTCTATACCCCGCAGGTCGTCCGCCTGGGCGACTTCGCACGGGTCATGGCGGAGTTCTGGGCGGACGGCCCGAAGTCCGAAACGCCGCCGGGGCATTGGAATACGATCGCGAACACCGTGAGCGACTCGCCGCTCGTGACGCGCCAGCTCTTCGGCAAGGGCGCGCCGCTCGACCCGCTCGCGTGGGACGTGCACGTCTACCTGGCCCTCAACGGGGCCGAGCACGACGCGGCCATTGCCGCTTGGGACGTGAAGCGACGGTCGGCCACCGGGCGGCCGATTTCCCTCATTCGGTGGATGGGAGGTAAAGGTCAATCATCCGATCCGGCCGGCCCTTCGTATGACCCCATGGGGCTACCGCTCGCTCCTGGGCTGATCGAAGTGATCACCGAGGAGAGCAGCGCGCCCGGACAGCGTCACGCGGCTCTCGCGCCCTTCGTGGGTCAAATCGCGGTGCGCGATTGGCGCGGTGAGCCCGGGGATCGGGCAAATCAGGTTTCCGGCGTGGGATGGGTTCGCGCCGTGGAATGGACGACGTACCAGAGGCGTACCTTCGTGACGCCCGCGTTTCCCGCATCCATCTCGGGCCACAGCACGTTCAGTCGGGCGGGGGCCGAAGTGCTCGCGAGCCTGACGGGGAGCCCCTACTTTCCGGGCGGTCTCGGCGAGTTCGTGGCGCATCGAGACACGTTCTTGACCTTCGAGAAAGGCCCGAGCACCGAGGTGCGGCTGCAGTGGGCGTCGTACTTCGATGCGTCGGACGAGGCCGGGCAATCGCGCTTGTGGGGCGGCATTCACATCGCGGCGGACGACTTTGCGGGCCGCCGCGTGGGCCATCTCGTGGGTCTCGACGCCGTCGCGCTCGCGTCCAAGTACTTCGACGGAGTTCCCCGCGCCGCTCTGCCGAATGGCCGCCCGCGCAGCAACGCGAATCTCGTGCGATAGAGTTTCGAGCAATTCACGACAGCAAAGTCACCTCGCGGCCAGTTTTTGCGGTGCTCTTGCGGCGTCTTCCAAACCGGATTCGACCCAACGGTCTCGACCACCGGCCTTCGCCAGATAGAGCGCCGCGTCCGCGCGAGAGAGCCACGACTCGGCCGTGTCGCCGTCCTCGAAGAGCGCGACGCCGATCGACGAGGTGACTCGCACCTCGCGTCCATTGTACAGAATCGTCGTCGCGCGCACGCTCTCGAGCAGACGCGCTGCGAGCGCGCGAGCGTCTTTGGGATCCGTGTCTCTCAGGATGATCGCGAATTCGTCGCCCCCATAGCGGGCCACCAAGTCACCGCGCCGAGGAAACCTTCGCACGAGACAATCGGCTATGGCCCTGATGGCGGCATCGCCGGCCTGGTGGCCGAGGGTGTCGTTGATCGACTTGAATTGATCCACGTCCACCATCATCAACGAGAAGGAGCGGCCCACGAGCGCGGCGAGTTTGACGGTGCGTCCCAAAAACTCATCGAAGCTCGCGCGATTGGGCAGCCGCGTCAGCGGGTCGAGCGCGCCCTCGCGCTTGGCCGATTCGAGCTGTTCGCCCAGCGATCGAACGCTGGAGGCAAACTCGGCGAGCCGCTCTTTTTGTCTCTTCTGCTGGTCGGCGAGCGCGCTTTCGATCGCGTTGGCCGTCTGCGAGACCTCGCGGCGAAGCGTCTGAATGTCCTTGCCTTGGAGCGCCGTCCGCAAGCTCGTCAGCCGCTCGCGCGCCAGCACCCCGTCTTGCTTGTCTTGCGACGTGGCCCGGTTGACGATTTCGACGAACGACCAGATAGCTTCCCGTAAATTGGCGAACGACGTTTCCACGTACGCCGCCTCGCGCTTACGGTGCGAAACGACAACCTGTCGCAAGCCGGTCCAATCGCGCTGGGACGGCTTCTCGCCGGGCGTCTCGGCGTCCAACGGCGCCGCCACGAGCGCGTGCTGCGACCATCGCTCGAAGAGGCGACGGACGCCCGACGCGTCGAGCTCGCCCACGTCGAAGGCGCTCGTGCCGAACGCACGCAGGATGGCGCCGAGCGTGTCGAGGGCCCCTTCGGCGTCCGCGCTCGACACGAGATCCGGAGCACTCGCAGGACCGGAGACGGAGGTACTGGCACGGGGCTGGCCAAGTTGCTTGGAGGCGCTCTCGGTCCTTCCTTTGGCGAAGAGGATGCCCATCGAAGGGATCAACGGTCTCGTTGGCGAAAGATTTAGCGGGAGGGCCTTTCATCGGGCCGCCGAGCCGACAATGTGTGCTCGCGGTCGCGCTGGCGGTCGCGGCGCGGTCGCGCCTCTTGGGCTGGATCGGAGGTCTTTGCTTCCCTTTGCGTGCCATGGGATGTTCCCGCCGCTGGGGGGTGCCGCATTTGGCTACCCACGGCCTTCGGCCCGGAGTCGCGATGGGGACCCGAGCCCGCTGGACGTGAAACCGCGACGGATTTTCAACTGAATTCGAAGGACCCTCCCCATGCCGCCATCTTCGCAGTCGCCGACTTTTTTGCCCTCGGGGTCGGGGCGAACGGAATCGATTCCCACGCTCGACAGCGTCGAGGGCGGCGACGCGGAGCACGGGGGTGCATGGGGTTTCGCCGACACGTCGTTTGGTATGGACGAACAGGGAATCGTTCGCCTCTCAGGCAATCGTTACGAACTATGCGGCGTGGAGCTGCCCGATCTCATCCCGTTCGCGCGAGAGGCCCTGGGGGTGGATATCGATACGCGAAACGTCCTCGAGCCGAACGCCCCCGGCTCTCTCGAGCCCAGCCGTGCTCGAAAAACGCTCCTCGACGCGCTGCGCGAACTTCTCGGGGAAGACCAGATCACGACGGACGATGCGGCGCGCCGCCGGCATGGGCACGGTCACACTCAGGAGGAGATCTATTCCGTTCGGTACGGGCGCCTCGGGCGAGCGCCCGACGTCGTCGTCTTTCCGGGGTCGGAGCAGGACGTCATCGACCTCGTGCGCGTTGCGGCCCTCGCCGGCGCGTGCGTCATTCCGTACGGTGGCGGCACCAACGTTACCGAAGCCCTTCGATGCCCCGAGGAAGAAGAGCGCGCCATCGTTTCGGTCGACATGAAACGAATGAGCCGAATCCTATGGATCGACGAAGGCAGTCGTACGGCGTGCATCGAGGCCGGCGCCGTCGGGCGGCACCTCTCATCCGCGCTTGCGCGCCGAGGATTCACGTTAGGTCACGAGCCGGACAGCATCGAATTTTCGACGCTCGGAGGATGGATCGCCACTCGGTCGAGTGGAATGAAGAAGAACAAATATGGCAATATCGAGGATCTCGTCATTGACGTTAGGATGGTGACGCCGGCGGGGATACTCGGCGGCCGCGCCCCGAACCCGCGCGAGTCCGTCGGGCCGGACGGCCGGCACGTCGTGCTCGGCTCGGAAGGGAGCTTGGGCATCATCACCAGCGCGATCGTCAAGATTGCACCCGTCGCCGAATTGGAGCGCTACGGATGCGTCCTGTTTCGCGACTTGGATGCCGCGATGGCGTTCCTGCGTGATCTGAGCTTCGCGGGCGACCTTCCCGCGAGCGTGCGCGTCATGGACAATCTCCAGTTCCGATTGGGCCTCGCCCTTAAGCCGAAGGCGAAGGGAGCCAAAAGATGGAAGAGCCGCATCGATCGCTGGTTCGTCACTGGCGTGAAGGGGTTTCGTAGCGAGGAGCTCGTAGCGTGCACGCTCGTCTACGAGGGTTCGCGCTCGCAGGTGGTGCGGCAGGAGCGCGCGGTCCGATCCCTCGCGGCTCGTCACGGGGGGCTCGGTGCGGGCGCGGAAAACGGGCGGCGTGGTTATCAGCTGACGTTCGGAATCGCGTATATCCGGGACTTTCTCATGAAGTACTACGTTCTCGCAGAGTCGTTCGAAACGTCGGTGCCGTGGACGTCCGTGACGAAAATGTGCGCCAACGTCCGGCGGCGCGTCGAAGAGGAGCACCGCAAGCGAGAGCTTCCCGGAAAGCCCTTTTTGAGCATGAGGGTGACGCAGGTCTACGATACAGGCGTGTGCGTCTACTTCTATCTCGCATACTATTTCAGGGGCGTTCTCGATCCGTCGCGCGTCTACGGCGAACTCGAACACGCTGCCCGCGAAGAGATCCTCGCCGCAGGCGGCTCGCTGTCCCATCACCACGGAGTCGGGAAGATTCGTCTCTCGTTTCTTGCTCAGGTAAAGTCGCCAGCGGCGCTTTCTTTGGCTCGCGCCGCCAAAACCGCCCTCGACCCGACCAATGTGTTCGGGGCAGGCAACAATGCGTTCGGGCTGGATCCGGGCCATGGCCTCTGAGGTCCGCGAGAAAACCTCGGGCTTGCGTACCGAATGCGTGCTCGTAACCGGTGCGAACGGTTTTCTCGGGCGGCACGTTGTCGCGGGCCTTCTCGACGCTCCCCGGTTGGTCCGTGTGGTGGCCCTTTGCCGGGATCGCTCGATTTGGTCCGACGAGCGCGTCGAGGCGATCGAGGGGGACCTGAGCCAAGACGCGTGGTCCGAAAAGGCGCTCGGACACCCTCTACGCGCCATCATTCATGCGGGCGCCCTCGTCCGGCATAGTCGACGCAAGGGCCGTGAAGTGTTCGACGTGAACGTCGGCGGGACACTTCGGCTCGTACGCCTTGCCTCGCGGGCTCGATGCCGGCTGATTGTGGTGTCGACGTCCGGCACAGTGGGATGCTCGCGGGACCCGACGGCACGGCCCGACGAACACGCGCAGCTCTGCCAGGAAGAAGTCCGCAGGTGGCCCTACTACGCATCCAAAGTGGAGGCCGAGCAGCGGGCGCGTGCACTTGCGGATCAACTCGATGTCGACCTTGTCATCGTGCGGCCCCCGGTGCTCCTCGGGCCCGGTGATTACAAGGTTCGATCCACCGGACATGTGGCGCGTTTGCTTCGGGGGCGGCTGCCGTTCTTGCTTGCCGGGTCGATCCATTTCGTCGACGTGCGCGACGTGAGCGCTGCGATCGTGCGGATCGTTTGGATGGATCGGCCGCGCCCCGTCTATCACATGCCGGGAACCACTTGGTCGCTCGACCACTTTTTTGCGACCTGCGCTCGGGCCGGCGGGGTCGCTCTCCCGCGCATTCACGTTCCGGCTCGACTGGCGTGGACGCTCTCGGCGACGGCGGCCTTCGTGGGCGGCCTTTTGCGCCGGCCTTCCGGATGGCTCTTGCCCGATCCGGTCGTCTTCGAGCTCGCGTCCCGCCACTGGGGCCTTTCGACGCGATACTCCGAAAAGGACCTTGGATTTCGCGCCCGGGCGCCCGAGGATACCATTGCCGACACCGTGGCGTGGCTCCGCGCGCGCGGGCTTCACGATGAAGCGAATCCGGGCGTCTCGGGGGCCCCCGTTGGTTGACACGCGGCATATCGGGGGTAGTGATTTACGAGTCGTGCGCGTTTCGCAGCGGTCACTCTTCGGCTTGGTCGTTGCGGCGGCGTCCGCCACCTCGATGGCCATTGCCGCGTGCGGCGCGCGCACGGGCCTTGATTTGCTTGCCGCTCCTGACGCGGGACCGTGTGGATCGCCGGGACCCTTATCCGCGCAGGTGCACACTTGCGATGGCGGCGGATCAACCACGATAAGCGGCACCATCTACGATCCCGCGGCGAAAAATCCGCTCTTCGACGTGGTCGCATACGTTCCAGGCTCAACGCCGCAGCCGTTCAAAGCGGGCGCAAGCTGCGACTCGTGTAGCGATCTCTACACGGGGAGTCCCGTGGCGACCGCGCTCACCGATGCGACCGGCCGGTTCACTATCAAAAACGCGCCCGACGGCGCGGACATCCCGCTTGTGGTTCAAGTTGGCAAGTGGCGCAGGCAGTTCACGATCAAGAGCGTCACGGCATGCGAAGACAACGTGCTGCCAGACAGGGCGCTCACTTTACCCAAAAACCACGCCGAGGGAGACATACCGAACATCGCCGTCTCCACAGGCGCGGCCGATACACTCGAATGCCTGCTGTCGCGCATTGGCTTGGACGCAACCGAATATGGCGGCGGCGCGGACGGACCGGGCCACATTCATATCTTCCAGGGGGGCACAGGTGCGCAGCCCCCCCCGCCGCCTGCGCAGACGGCGGCTCTATGTCCACCGGACCCCGGCGGGACTAGGCACGTCATCCCGAACACGGCGCCTCCTGGGCCGGCAAGCTCTGAGGCCCTATGGGATTCGACGGCGGACATCATGCGCTACGACCTGGTGCTGCTCTCCTGCGAAGGCGAGGAGACCGCCGGTATGAATCAGCAGGTTCTCTTCGATTATGCAGCCGCCGGGGGCCGCGTCTTCGCTTCACATTACCACTATTCATGGTTTGATACGGGTCCCTTCGGGGACGCCAATCTGGCCGTTTGGACGCGGGGTGCCAACCCCATTTATCCCCTCACTTGCAACGCCACGGGAACGTCGGAAGCCACCATCGTCACGACGCTCGCGAACGGGCAACCATTCCCCGGCGGCCAGGCGATGGAGCAGTGGCTCACGAACGTGAACGCGTGGACGGACGCCGGGGTTCCTGTCGAGGATGCCAGGGAAAACGCGATCGTCGGCCCCGCGAACACGGCGTCCCAGGCCTGGGTTGCCGCCGGCCCGGACAGCCAGTTCGCAGCGGGTGACGCGGCCGTCGTGGGGGGTGGTGAGACCCTCTACCTGTCGTTCAACACGCCCCTCAACGCGGCTCCTGGGAACCAGTGCGGACAAGTTATCTTCAGCGATCTGCACGTGAGCGCGTCGGCGGGCGATCAATGGCAAAAGCCCGTACCCGACGAGTGCGCGCAAGTCGATCTGTCCCCGCAGGAGAAGGTGCTCGAGTTCATGCTGTTCGATTTGTCCTCCTGCGTGACGCCGAAGGCCCTTCCGCCGCAGGCGCCGCCCGTCTGTCCCCATCTGTAACCCGAAGAAGGAGGCGACTGGGATCGGGGCCGTCGCCCGCACATCGCCCGCATTGGCCACCAGTCTGCCCCAATCACGGCCGCCTTGCATCGCGTGCAAGTCGACCGCCAATCGGGCTATTCGGCTGCTAAGATAACCTCTGCGTACGTGGACCCTCGAACGCACGAACCCGCGCGGATTATCGGACGGTATGCCCTGTACGAGGAGATCGCCTCGGGCGGCATGGCGACTGTGCACTACGGTCGTCTGCTCGGGCCCGTGGGCTTCTCGCGCACCGTCGCCATCAAGCGGCTGAATCCGCAATATGCGAAGGACCCCGAGTTCGCGACGATGTTCATCGACGAAGCGCGGCTCGCGGCGCGCGTTCGCCACCCGAACGTAGTGCAGACGCTGGACGTCGTCGCGACCGACGGCGAGCTCTTTCTCGTGATGGACTACGTGCAAGGCGAATCGCTTTCGCGACTGCTTCGGACCGGACGCGGCGTCGCACCCGTCTCGGTTCGGGTCGTGTCGGCCATCATGTGCGGTGCGCTGCACGGTCTCCATGCGGCGCACGAAGCCACGAACGAACGCGGCGAACACCTCGGCATCGTGCATCGGGACGTGAGTCCCCAAAACGTGCTCGTCGGTGTCGATGGGATCGCGCGTGTGCTCGATTTCGGAGTCGCCAAAGCGGCTGGACGGGCGACGACCACGCAGGACAGGCAGATCAAGGGCAAACTCGGCTACATGGCCCCCGAGCAGATCAACGGGGAGACGACCCGCCGGAGCGATCTCTTCGCTGCCGCGGTGGTGCTCTGGCAAGCGCTCACGAGCCGCCGGCTCTTTCCGGGGGACGACGCGCGCCAGGTCTTGAACCGGATACTCACGGCGACGATCGAGCCGCCGAGTACGTATGCGAGGCTGCCGCCAGGCGTGGACGAAGTGGTGATGCGCGGCCTCGAGCGCGATCCCCGCCGGCGCTACGACACGGCGCGTGCGATGGCCTGCGACTTGGAACGCTGCGTCGGTCTGGCGTCGCCAACGGAAGTGGGCGAATGGGTCGAGTCCCTTGCGCATAGTGCGCTCGCCAAACGATCCAAAGCGCTCGCCGAGATCGAAAGCTCGTCGTCGCGTGCGCTCGATCCGCGAGAGCTGAGCGAGAGGTCGGGCCCGTTGTCCGGTACGATGACCACGGAGGGATCCGGCGCAGACTCTTCGCGGTCGCTGTCGATGACGGGGACAACGTGGCGCGGACGGGCGCGCCGCCTTGCCGCGTTCGGCATCGTGTTCGTCCTCGCCGTCGCGATCGGCGCTTTTCTGATCATGCGACGGCCGAGAGAAATGGCGGCGTCGGCCGCGACGCCGCCGTTCTCCGCGGCTCCGCCGCTCTCTGCGTACCGCGCGAGTGACAGCGCTTCCGTGACCGTGCCCACAGCGGATCCGTCGCCAGTCGCCGAAGCGGTGTTCCTGCGAACGCAGATGGGCGCGCCCGCCGCACCTCCGGCTCCAAGCGCGATCGAAGCAAAGGCCGTCGCCAAAGTCTCGACGGAGGTCAAGCCGGCTGGGGCCAAGCGGCCGGGGCAGACGCTCGCCTGCGAGCCCCCTTACGCGCTCGACGCGCAGGGCCATAAGCACTGGAAGGCGGACTGTTTCCGCCATCAGGATCAGTAGACATGCGATCGCCCGTCCTCGTTGCGCTCGCGCTGGTGGCGATAGAGCGTCCGGCTCTTGCCGACGATACCGCTGATTGCATCGCGGCCTCAGAATCCGCCCAGACGTTGCGCGATGCGCACGCGATCATCGAGGCGCGCGACAAGCTCCTCGTGTGTTCGCGAGACGTGTGCCCGGGTCCCGTCAGGACCGACTGCCTCGAACAGCGCGAGGAGGTGGAGGCGGGAATCCCATCCATCGTATGGAGAGCGAAAGACGCGCATGGCCAGGATACGGTCGACGTTCGCGCCTTCTGTGACGGGACTCTTCTCGCCACCCAACTCGACGGACGAGCGCTGTCCGTCGACCCCGGACTGCATACCTTTCGATTCGAAGCCCACGGCGCACCGGCGATCGAGCGGAAGCTGGTGGTGAGCGAGGGGGAGAAAAATCGTCTTGTGATTATCGACCTGAGCCCGAGGGCGTCGGACCACGCCGACTCCGCACAAGCCATGACTCCCCACGGCGCTCCGGCGTCCCCCGCGGGCGACGCAAAGGTCTCCATACCCGGTCTCGTCGTGGGCGGCGCGGGCGTGGCCGCGGCGATTCCAATGGCCATATTTTGGCTTTCGGGTACCGGCGATCTCAATCAAATGCGGGTCACGTGCGCGCCGCCGGGCGGGGCCGGCTGTCCGGCGGACCGCGTCGATGCGGCGCATACCCAGCTGGTGATCGGCGACGTGTTTCTCGGCGTCGCCGCGGCCGGCGTGGCCGCGGGCGCCATTCTCCTTTTCACACACCGAACGGCGGACCAATCCGCGCTCGCAGGCGTGCAGGCCCTGCGCGTCGACGCGTCTCCCTTGCCGGGCGGCGCGTTCGTTTCGGCGGGCTCTCGTTTTTGACGGCATCGCTACTTCACGAGCTTCATGACGGCTCCGTTCGCGCCGCCCGTTACCCAGTAGACCGCCGTTCCGTCGACAGCGATCCCCTGCGGGTCGGTCAGGCCCGCGACGAGCGGAGGCGGGAGTGTGCCGCCGTTGCCTACCGGAACTCG
>CAAGKR010153897.1_pt1 | contig 14056 bp, 12 predicted proteins | sample 2556971 | NCBI WGS metagenome assembly CAAGKR01 (sample SAMEA5207829, study PRJEB30636) | soil metagenome | biome: forest; feature: boreal; material: soil | place: USA | collected 2011-09 | depth 1 m | reverse complement strand
CGGGAGGTGGGCACGGTGCGCTGCGGAAGGGACAGCGTGGTGCGCAGCCATGCCGCGGCGTCGTCGAGCGTCGCCGTGGACGCGCCGGTCTCGATTCCCCGCGTTTCCAGCAGAACCACGACGTCCTCGGTGGCCACGTTTCCACCCGCCCCAGGGGCAAACGGACACCCCCCAAGTCCTGCGAGCGACGTGTCGATCAGCAAGATACCACTGTCGATGGCGGCACGCACGTTGTCAAGCGCCTGTCCGTCGCGATCGTGAAAATGCGCACCGATTGCGATCTCGGGGAATTCGCGGCCCATCTCCACCACGAGTTCCGACACGCGCTCCGGTGTGCCGATGCCGATAGTGTCACCAAGGAATATGGTGCGGTACCCCGCATCCACGAGCTCGTGCGCAATTGATAGAACACGATGAGGCAACACATCGCCGGCATATGGGCATCCGAATGCGACCGCGACCGTTGCCGTCAGCGTGGTGTCGCCGTTCATCTGGGCGATGGCGTGCAGCTCGTCAAGCATGGTGCCCGTGCTGCGGCCGAAGTTCGCATGGTTCATGGCGTCGGTCGCAGCGACGGCGACCGAGATCTCGCCGACACCTGCCTCCACGGCACGCGTCGCCCCGGCGCGCGTGGCGGCGAACGCCGACACCTCGCAACCGTCGAGGGCGAGCCTTTTGAGTCCAGCGCAGACGGAGGCGGCATCGGCCATCTGCGGCACCGCGGTCGCAGAGACAAAGGAGGTGACTTCGATTCGGCGCATCCCTGCGGCATGCAGTCGGCTTATGAGTTCCAGCTTCGCTTCTGTCGATACGAAGATTGGATGGTCCTGCAGGCCATCACGTGGACACACCTCGCGAATTTGGATCGTCACCTGTAAGCCGCCTCGTAGAGACCGCTGCGGTGATCCGGGTGAGCTATCGCGGCCAACCGCTCCGCGCGCTCGCGTGTCGACGCGTTGGCGATGTGCGCGATACCCCATTCGGTCACAACGACGTCCACGGAATGGCGCGGAACGGTCACCGGCGTTCCGGCCGCAAGGTTGGCGACAATCCGGCTCGTGCCGTCACGGTTCGTGACAGATGGCAGGGCGATAATCCGCATGCCACCCTCCGAGGCGCGCGCCCCCTCGAAGAAGTCGACGCTGCCACCCGCGCCAGACAGTTGGGAACCAGCAGCCCACTCAGCGTTGACCTGGCCGTGGAGATCTACCTCCACGGCGGAGTTGATGCAAATGAGCCGAGGCACCGGCCCAAGGGCGCGGGGATCGATCGCATTCCGTGCGGTGAACGCCTCTAACGCCGAGTTGCAATCGGCAAACCCCATCAACTTGCCGCTGCCCATGAGCTCCGCCACCCGGATGGCCGGCCCGACGCCTGACGGTGCCACGTCGAGCAGGTCTCGCGTACCCAGCTCAGCCATGCCGTCGGTAGCCATGCCCGCAAAGCGAAGACCACCAGCTCTTCGGATGATCAGCTCTTCGACGAAGGCCTCAGGAATGGCGCCGATCCCGATCTGTAGAGTTGGTGCTTCGGGAATCAAACCAATCAAGTTGCGGGCGATCTCAATGGACACTGCGTCAAGTGTCGCCCGGCGGTACTCTGGGCGGGGAGTTGCGGCCTCGACCGCGACGCTGATGGTGGATTCGTGCACCCACGAGTCGCCACCTGTCCGTGGGAGTGTTTCGTCGATCTCCGCGATGACACGTTCCGACATCGTCACCGCGTCAGCGGAGTAACTCACCGACGGACCGAGACTGCAGTAGCCTCGCGAGTCCGGGGGGGAGACTCGGATCAGCGCCGTGTCGATACCTCGATTTGTGAGGAACGAAGCCACCTGCGTCGCTCTGGCTGGTACGAAGCTGACCGCACCATCCGCCACCATCTGACGAACCGGTGGCATGACGTGCCAGGTCGTGTATGTCATGTGGCCGTCGCGTACCGCGTCGAGGAAGGAGTATTCGCCGAGAAGGAGGCCGGAACACAGACTCATCCCCGCCGGAGCATGGTGCGGCAGCGCGGCGAGTAACGTTGTCGGAGCACCGCAGCCCGGGGACGACACGACCCTCGCTCCGGCGGGAATCGTCCCGATCGCCGCCGCCGCGCTAGCGATGTGCATGGCGAAGAAACGCCGCCGCGATCTCTTCTAGCGGCGATTCGACCCCGAACACAGCCGCCACCCCCATCGCACGTAGTGCATCCGCGTCCACGGGCGGCACGGTTCCGCCGACAATCACCGGGATGTTGGAAGCGTCCAGCGCGTCGAGAGCAGCCAGCAGCGCGGTGACGTGGCGCATGTGCGATCCAGACAAGATCGATACGCCGATGACATCCACATCCTCTTCGACCGCGGCTCGAGCGATGGCATCGGGCCGCTGACGGAGGCCGGAATAGACGACCTCGCAGCCGTGGTCCCGGAGCAGCCTGGCGATGACCTTGACGCCACGGTCGTGGCCGTCGAGCCCCGGTTTCCCGAGTAGTACGCGTATCCGGCCGGTCGACGGCGCGGCAATCACAGTGCCGTGTGCTCCCTGTACGTACCCAGCACATCCTCAAGGGCCGATGAGATTTCGCCGACTGTCGCGTAGGCTTCGACGGCGGCGATGATGCTGGGCATCACGCTCTCGGTTCCCGACGCGGCGACGCGCACCGCGTCGAGCGCGCGCTCGACCATGGCCGCGTCACGCTTGGCGCGGAGTATCGACACGGCCGTGATTCGTGATGCCTCTACTAACGGGTCCGCGTGGTGGATTTGCAGTTCCCTAGTGCGAGAATCTCCGTCGACGTACACGTTGACACCAACCACGGGACGGATGCCCCTCGCAATCTCGGATGCCAGTGAAAACGCGCGCTCCGCAAGGGCAGCCTGGGGAACGCCCGCCTCGATGGCGTCGACGATCCCTGCCGATCCACCAACGCCGGCGAATTCAACCCGGGCCGCGGCTTCGATTGCGTCGGTCATGGCTTCGACGAAGTACGAACCACCAAGTGGGTCGACGGTGGAGCAGACGTCGGATTCGAGAGCGACGATCTGTTGGGTTCGCAGCGCTAAGTGCTGGGTGGCTTCGGTGGGTATGTCGAACGCCTCGTCGATCGTGGTGCCCAACATGGCCTGGGCTCCCCCAAGGGCAGCGGCGAGACAGCCGAGCGTTCCACGCACGAGGTTTAGCTCCGGCGTGACCGAGGTGAAATGGCTCCCACAAGCTGCGACCGACGTGAATCGCATCATCTGACTTTCTGCCCGGGTGGCCTTGTACGTGTCCCGCAGCAAGCGCGCCCAGAGCCGGCGTGCGGCGCGAAACTTCGCCGCCTCCTCGAACAGATGGAGGCCGGTGCCGAAGAAGAATGACATCTTCGGCGCGAAGTCGTCGACCGCGAGCCCGCGACTCAGAGCTTCGTCGATGTATCGGCACGCGATAGCGAAGGTGATGCCAACTTCTTGGGCGGGATTTGCGCCGGATTCGTGAAGGAGGATGCCGCGAATGTTGAATGCAAAGAATCGCGGCATCGTCTCATTGACGAAGCGCAGGACATCAACGGCAAGGCGGAGCGAAGGGGCGGGTGGATACCGCCAGGTGCCGCGTCCGATGTACTCGTGCAGGATGTCGTTCGCGATCGTTCCCGAGACATCGGCCAGATCGACGCCCTGGCGGTGAGCTGTCGCCACCAGCATCGCCAAAATGATTGGAGCAGTTGCGTTGACATTGAGGGAGACCGGAACGGTGTCTAGCGGAATACCCGCAAACATCACCTCGAAATCAGCCAGCGAGTCGATTGCTACACCGACGCGTCCGACCTCGCCCACAGCATCGAGATCGTCCGAATCCAAGCCGATCTGCGTAGGAAGGTCGAACGCACAGTTGGCGCGTCCATTGCCCTCAGCCAGCAGCTGGCGGAAGCGGCGGTTGGCATCCTCCGGGGTGCCAAAACCGGCGTACAGCGACGGAGCCCATGGTCGTGTGCGGAACCCCTCCACGCGGATGTGCCGCGTGAACGGAAATGTTCCGGGTGCTCCGAGGCTGTCCTCGGCCGTCCATGTACCTCGAGGCCTGGGGCCGTACACCGGATCGATATCGAATCCGGTCTCGGCGTGATGAACTCGATCGGCAGGCTTGTAATCGGGCACAGGCGCTCCGTCAGATTCTAATCATGAATGTCGCAGGTTCGGGCCGCGGCTGGCACTCAGCCCTCGTCAACCTTCAGTAGGCGCCGCTTGAACAACCACTCGCCGTTCACTTTCACGAGGTCGTCGGAGTAAACGCCGAAGAGGTTGACGGCGAAGCCCTGGTCACGGTCGAGGAACATCAGGTAGCAGGACTGATGAGCGGTGTCGCCATCGCCATCGACATCGATGATGTGTTCACTCGTGACGTGCCAGCCGCGAACCGGGTAGCTGCGTCCGAGTTCCGTAATGGCGGCGCGGCCCGTGTACGACTGCCCAGCATTGGAACGTTCGAAGTATCCGTCCTCAGTGAAGTGATTGGCCCAGTCCTCGTGCCGGCTTTCGTCGAATGCTCGGTTATAGCTGGTCGTGAGTCTGCGGATGGCTTCGATGTCTTCAAGCGACACAGTGGACTCCCAAGGGCGTGGGCGGTTGCGAGGAAGAATATATGCCATGCCTTGATCAAATGTCAATGATCAGGAGTTAGGGGATGCTTTTCTGTGGGCGCTCCGCGCTGAACCGCCGTCGCTCCATGCGAGACCGAAATTGCGTCCGGTCCGCCACGCGTGGAACGTTAGTGGCCCGCGAACTTCGGCTGGCGCTTCTCCACGAAGGCGCTCACGCCTTCTCGAGAGTCGGCGCTCAGCGAGAGGATCGTAAATTGACCGTGGAGGAAGCGTAGAGCATCCTCAAGCCCGAGATCAGCCGTGCCGTAGAACGCGTCGCGACCCATGCTGATTACCAGTGGACTCCAACGCCCGATGTCACTGGCCCACCGCAATGCCACCGACAATACCTGATCCTGCGCCACAACCGTGTTGACAAACCCCCACTGCTCCGCAGTCGCCGCGCTGATCCGGCGCCCCGTCATCATCAGCTCCATCGCACGCTTCCGCCCCAGGTTGCGCGTGATCACCGGCATGATCACCATAGGCCACAGCCCCACAGTGATTTCAGGAGTTCCGAATGTCGCGTTATCGGCGGCGACCAGAAGGTCGCAGCACAGAGCCAGTCCGAATCCGCCACCGAGGGCATGCCCGTTAACGGCTCCGATCAGCGGCTTGCCCAGATGGGCCGCGGCCATGAATGTTTCGACGAACAAACCGCGTGCCTGATGCCTCTCAACCTCGGTCGCGGGGGCGACCATCTCTGCAAGGTCCGCTCCTGCGCAAAAGGCGCGATCACCGCTCCCAGTAAGAACCACGGCCCTAACGCTTTCGTCATGCCTGAATCCGTGGAAAGCCGACGTTAGCCCTCGAAGCACGTCGCCCGTGAGCGCGTTGCGCTGATCGGGGCGGTTTATTGTCAACGTAGCGATGCCGTCACCGATCTCAGAGAGAACAACCTCACTCACAATCGATCTCCTCCGACTTCCAGTACTACTCGACCTGATTGACCCGCACCGCTCTCCATCGCCCGATGCAGCGTAGGAGCATCCTCGAGGGGAACGCGGTCACTGATCTCAACCGACAGCTCTCCTGCAACGATTGCTGCGGTGACTTCTCGGACCTCAGGTAGGGTGCAGGACTTCGTGCCCATCAACGAGATCTCCTTCAGGATCAGGTGGGCTGGCCAGATCGTTGCAGGCTGGCCAGCGACATTGCCCAAGACCACGACAACGCCGCCCGGGCGAACCGCATGGATCGAGGCATTGAGTGTGTCCGCGCCGGTCACGTCGATCACCGAGTCGGCGCCTCGTCCTTGCGTCAATTCCTTAACTTGCGCGGCGAACCTCCGATCAGGCGCGACCACCACATGGCTTGCACCCAGAGAACGGAGATCTTTGGCGGCCTCAGCACGCGATGTGACCGCGATGACTTGGGCCCCGGCTCGGCGCGCCACCTGGACGGCATGAATTCCGACACCTCCACTGGCCCCTGTGATCACCACGGTCTCTTCGGGCTTTACCCGGGCCCGCGTGACGATCGCGTGGTAGGCGGTACCGAGAGTGCAGATGACCGCCGCCGCCGGGGCTAGAGGCAGTTGGTCAGGAATCGGCACCACCGTATCGGCACGGACCGTCACGAAGTCCGCGTAGCCGCCATCGAAATCCTCGCCGAGAAAACGCGGTCGCATGTTCAGGCATCCACCCTGGTCTCCGGATACACAGGTTGTGCAGCGGCCACAGCCGGTGTAGATCATGGTCATGACACGGTCCCCGATGGCAGGCTCGGCGACTGCGGTGCCCGCGGCAGAAATGACACCGCTCACCTGATGGCCGAGGATGACCGGCAGCAAGACGTTGGGAAATGCGCCAGCGCGAGTCAGCAGGTCGTGACGGCATACCCCACAGAAGGCGACCGCAATCTGGACGTCGTTTGGACCGGGTTCGGGAATCGGGCGCTCGACGGCGCGGAGCACCTCCGGGCCACCAAACTCTGGCAACTCAATCGCGCGCATCAGCGCGGTGGTGCGCTAGCGAGGATGTCGCCGGCCATCTCGCGGAGACGAACGCGCTGAATCTTTTCCCCGTTCGGACTCGGCGTTGTGGGGTAGGTGTCGAGAGCAATGACCCGCTTGGGGACCTTGTACTTCGCCAATGCAGCGCGACACCGCCGGATGACCTCAGCTTCGTCAAGCTCGGCATTGCCGCTGACGATGACAAAGGCGACCGCTGCGAATCCCTTCGGCGTCTCCGCCGCAACCACCTGGGCGGTGCGAATCTCGGGCATCTCTTCAAGGTACCTCTCAATCTCGCGAGGACTGACCAGAAACCCAGCAAGCCGAATCGCGTCCCCGCGCCGGTTGAGAAAGGCAATGCCGCCCTCCGGCATGAGCTTAGCAAGATCGCCGGTGCGGAAATAACCGTCATCGGTGAAAGCTGCCCGGGTCGCCTCTTCATCATAGAGGTACTCCGCCATCACAGATGGGCCGGAGATCTCCAGGTCGCCGGGCTCGCCGACATTGCAGGTTTCGCCCGTGTCCGGATGACGGACGCGGATGCGCGTTTCGCTTGATACTGGCAGTCCTCCCATCACACTTCGGCGCGCAAGATCCGCGTCGAGCGGCTGGCAGGTGACCAGCGCCTGCACCTCAGATGATCCGTAGACGCCATACAGCGAAACGCCGTGGGACTCCGCAAGTCGCGCGAGCACTGCGGGGTCGCCGCTGAAATTCGCGAAACCGCCGTACCGGAGTCGGCCGCATTTCGGCCGCTCACCAAAGGCGGCGAACAGTCGTCGATACATCTCGTCCGGACCGTGCGTGTGGGTAGCCCCGTGCCGTTCAATCGCCTCGATGGCGCGAGGGCCGTCGAAGCTCGGCAACAGAACCGACGGTGCTCCTCCGGCCAAGGCTCCCATCACGCCGTTGAACCCGAAGACGCCGCAGACCGGAAGCATCCCCAGGAACACTGTCCCGGGCTGATCGTAGCCCATGGCCTGGGCCACTGCCCGCGCATGCACGACGACTCCGCGCTGCGGGTGAGCCACAAGCTTCGGCCGCGACGTCGTCCCGGAAGATGTGAAGACGCTGCATACATCCGTCTCGTCGGCGGCATCCTCGAGCGGCGCCTCAATCTCACGCAGTTGCCGATAGGGAATCACCCGGTCGGTCAGACCCAGCAGACGCTCGTCGATCAATCCGTCGGCGCGTACATCGACGATCGTGTGGACTCCAGCGAGTGCCTCGGAGCGCACTGAGTTGAGAACGTCCCTGACATTGGTGAGCTCGAAGTCACTACTCAGCACCAGAAGTCGAGCTCGCGACCGGGCGACGATGTCCTCGACCTCATACCTCTGAAAACGTGTGTTCAGGGCAATCGCGGTGGCCCCGAGCCGACCCACGGCAAATTGCAGTTCGATCCAGGCACACCAATTCGGGAGCCAGATTGCGATGGCATCACCTTTACCGATGCCGCACTCGCTTAGTCCAGCCGCCACACGCTCAACACGCGCTTCCAGTTCGGCAAACGTGACGCTCTCGAATTCGTCAATCAGAGAGAAAGCATCGCCCGAAGCAGCAACGCGTTCTCGGAGCAGGGCGGACAGTGTCTCGCTCACCGAGCCGTGATGCCCCCGTCCACGGGCAGGACTGTTCCGGTGATGTACGACGATTCGTCGGAGAGCAGAAACACCGCCACGGAGGCTATCTCCTCGACGGTGGCGAAGCGACCCAGCGGGGTCGCGTCGGCAAAGCGCCGCGCCGCTTCAGGATCCCTTACGATTGAATCGATCATGCCGGTTTGAACCATACCCGGCGCGATCACGTTACAGCGGATCCCGCGGCTTGCGTAGGAGCTGGCAATTGACCGGGTCAACGCCACGACCGCGCCTTTGGACGCCGAGTACGCGTGGTACTCGCTTGCAATAATGCCGGCCGTGGAGGCTACGTTTACTATCGCACCGCGGCCGCCGTGGAGCATCAGCGGAATTGCGTGTTTGCAGAAGAGGTACACGCCGTCTAAATTCACAGCCATGACGTGGCGCCAAGTGGCTGCATCAATGGTATCGACGTGCCCATCTCCGCGGTCGCGCAGGTAGATGCCGGCATTGTTATAGAGGGCATCGAGCCCGCCCAAATCAGCGAACGCCCGGCCAACCGCAGACGCGACATCGACTTCCTCGCCGACGTCGCCGGCGACGGGAATGCAGTGGTCGCGTCCGATCACCGTGGCGAGTGCTTCGACGCCATCACGGTCAGTATCGAAGGCCACAACCCGGGCCCCCTCAGCGACAAGTGATTGGACTACGGCCTTTCCCTGACCATTCGCGGCTCCCGTGACCAGGGCCCGCCGGCCACCGAGACGGCAAGATCCATCCCAGACGTGGTGGGCCATCAGAACTCCCCGCTCACCATCATGCCGCCGTCAATGAAGATGGTCTCGCCCGTGATGTAACTGGCATCGGTCGAAACTAGGAACGCAATCACTCTTGCGATCTCGGTCGGTTCAGCCAGCCGCCGGAGCGGGATGCGCGCGGTCAGTGACTGTTCATTGACGTAGCCGTTGTCGATCATCCGTGCTACTGGGGGCGTCCGAACGTATCCGGGCGCGACTGCGTTGACCCGGATTCCGTACGGGGCCCACTCCACTGCAAGGGTACGGCACAGACCCTCAATGGCCGCCTTCGCGCTCGAATACGAGGCTCGCTTGGGCAGACCCAGGCGCGCGGCTACCGACGCTACGTGCACGATGGCCGGACGCGGGGATTCTCTCAGAGCCGCGAAGGCGGCCTGAGACGTGCGGAGACTACCACCTACGTGGATGTCGAAGAGCGTGTTCCAGTCGTTGTCCGATACCTCCGCACTCGGGCCGGGGCTGGTTATTCCAGCAACGTTGATTAGTGCGTCGATTCCGCCGAACTCAACGACGCTGGCCTCAACGGCCGCGTGAAGGGTTGCGCGTTTGGTGACGTCAGCGAAGACGTATTGGGCCCGACCTCCGGCCCGCGCAATCTCTCCCGCGACAGCGGCTGCCGAATCGCCGTCCCGATCAGCGACGACGACGCTCCACCCTTGGTGGGCGAGAAACATGCAGCTTGCTCGGCCGATGCCGCCACTGCCGCCCACCACGAGCGCAGAGCCGGGCTGAGCAACCTCCATCGTCGCGTAGCTCCTCAGAACTCCGGCTCGGTGCCGTTGAGAAACGCCTCTGCTGCTTTCTTAGAGTCGCCCTGAGAGGACAGGATCATCGAGTGCAACTGCTCGACCTGATAGCCCTGCTCCAACCCCATCGTTTCGATGAGATTCAGTGCTTCCTTCGCAAGCCGGGCGGCGTACGGGCTCTTCGCCGCAATCTCAGCAGCCAGGGCAATGGCAGCGGAGCGTAGTTCGTCAAGAGGGACAACCATGCTCACGCCGCCGAAACCTCGCATCTGCTCGGCCGTGAGGCGGTGACCCGTAAGCGCCATGTGACGAACGATCTGCGCTGGCACCAATTGCGATAGATGCTTCGCACCGCCGAGCACGCCGACGTTGATCTCGGGTAGCCCGAAGGTGGCGTTGTCTGAGGCAACCAGGATGTCGCAGGCCGCGGCAAACGCAAGTCCAGCGCCGAGCGCCGGACCGTTGATGGCACCCACCACCGGCACCGGGCAATCGCGTAAGGACTCAAACGAACGGCGCCGGATCTTCATGTAGCTGGGTCCGTTATCCGTCCCCAGGTCAAGGAATTCCCGAACATCGGCGCCGGCTATGAAGGCGCGGGACCCAGCACCGGTCAGAATGAAACAACGAGTCTCCCTGTTGTCTGTTACCGACTGAAAGATCGAGGCGATCTCATCGTACATCGCCCCGCAGATAGCATTGACCGGTGGCCGATCGATGGTGACGATCTCCACTTTCGGATGTTCGGCAACGCGCTCGCGGCGAATATTCCAGTCCGGCATCGTGGTAGTGCCCCCTACGTGGTGCGGACGCGCTTCGACGCGAACCGCGACAGACCAACGGCCGCCAGCAACACTGCGCCGTTGAACACCGGAATCAACCAGTCGGGTGCTCCATTCAGTGCCAGGCCATTGATGCCGATGGCAACCACGGTCACGGCGACCACGGTGCCGAGAACGTTGAAGCGTCCCGGGCGAATGGTCGTGGCGCCCAGAAAGCAAGCCGCCAGAGCCGGAAGCAGGAACTCGGGGCCAATCAGAGGACCGCCGGAACCCACTCGTCCGACCTCAAGGAATCCTGACAAGGCAGCCATCGACGCCGAGAAGACGAAGGCGCCGATAAGAAAACGGTCGGGGCGCACCCCGGAGAGCCTGGCAGCGTCGCGGCCCAAGCCGACCGCGTAGAGCCGGCGTCCAACGGGAGTGTGCTCGGTCGCATACCAGAGCAGGAGCGCGAAGCAGCCAGCCACGACGGTGAGAATGGGAATCTGAAGCCAAAACCCTTGGGAAAAGCCCTCCAAGCTCTGTGGAATGCCGACAAAGAGGACACGACCACCGCTGAGATACAGGGCGATGCCGCTGATCACGGTTCCCGTGCCGAGCGTTGCGATGAATGAACTGATCCCCACCTTGGTTATGAGGATGCCATTGATCAAGCCGGCGAGGGCACCGATGCCGATCGTGATCAGAAACACCGGGATGAGACCGAAACCGTGCTCACCGGGGAGTATTGCGGTTACGACGGTTGCAAGTCCGAGCATGTTGCCGACCGAGAGATCAAACTCTCCAACTATCAGCGGGACCATGCTTCCCAGCGCGGTCAGCATCAGAATGCTATTGCTGCCAAAGACACTTTGGAGATTGCGTTCGGTCGGAAAGATGTCGTTGTTGGTGATCGAGAACGTGATCGCGAGGACCAACACGAGTACGACCACCCCGTAACGACTGCCCACGCGCATCGCCTGCTCCGCAACGGAGCGGTGCTTTCGCACCGACCCGGAGCCCGGTGTCGACGCGGCGGGGAGGCCGGGGCCCGTTTCTGTCTCCGATGCCTCGCTCACTGGACCACCGTCTCCGCGAGGCTCGCGCGCATCAGACTCCCAGTCGACATTTCAGCCCCTCGCAACTTGGATACGATCTTTCCGTCCCGCATCACCAATGCTCGAGAGCAGAGCTGAGCAATCTCCTCAAAATTCGACGAGAGGACCAACACGGTCGCGCCATCACGAGCTGCGTCGGCGATGATGCGATAGAGATCCGCTCGGGCACCAACGTCGACGCCGATCGTGGGCTCGTCGAGAATCAACAAGCGCACAGGGCTTCGCAACCACTTCACGAAGACAACCTTCTGCTGGTTGCCTCCGCTCAGCGTGTTGGCAATCCGATCAGGTTCTGCGGGTGTCACCCCAAACCGACGCAGCAGGGCCGCAACCGCCCTGCGTTCCCGGCGCAAGGAGAGCCATCCTCTGCGCCAGCAGTGACGGAACCCAGAAATCGAGGTGTTCTCGCTGAGGCTGGCTGCCGTCAGCAGACCCTCGCGAGCGCGGTCCTGCGGCACATAGGCGACCCCGAGCGCGGCCGCACGACGTGGCGTTAGTCGAGTGAGCAGCTTGCCATCAAGGTGTAACTCCCCTCGGGCGAGTCGCTGATTGCCGAACAACATTCGTCCGACCTCGCTCTTGCCGCATCCCGTCCGGCCCGTGATACCCACGATCTCCCCAGGAAACGCCGAGAGATCGAGATCATGAACGAGCCGGCCGCTGACATTGCGGAGCTCGATTCGCGGTTGCTCGCCGCTGTCGACGGGCTCGACGTCAGTCTCAAACTCTTCGAGTTCCGCACCCAGAACGCTGGCAATCAACTCGTGGGGATCCAGACCAGCCACGGCGCGGCTCTCCACTACCGATCCATCTCGCAGCACCGTCACCCAATCGGCGATCCGGAAGATCTCCTCAAAGCGGTGGGTGATGTAGAGGACGCCGGCGCCTGAGCTCTGCACGGTTCGGATCAGACGGAAGACCGCCTCAACCTCGTCGGGGGGCAAGGCTGCAGTGACCTCATCGAGGACGAGCAGCTTGACGTTGCGGGAAGCGTGGAACCAGGCCCGCCCCACCGCGACCATGACCCGCTGCGCCGGACCTAGGTCCCGCACGAGAGAATCAGGGTTGATGCTCACGCCCAACTCGTCGAGAACGGACCGCATAGTGCGGCGCAGAGCGCGCCATGGAATTGTGCCGATCGCGGTCTGGTCGACGTGGCCGGCGATGACGATGTTGTCAAGAACAGAGAGCTCTTCGACAAGGCCAAGATCCTGATGGACGAACCACATGCCTGCGTCGTGCGAGGTTCGAGACGAGAGCGGGGCCGCGAGCGGGGTCTCCGCGACTGCCAAGGAATCGATCTTGTCCGGAGCGTAGTAGCCGGAGAGGATTTTGACGACCGTCGACTTACCAGACCCGTTCTCTCCGACCAAAGCGTGGACGCTGCCCGCGCCGACGCGAAGGTCAACGTCTACGAGGACGCTCTGCCCTAGGAACTGCTTGGAGAGTCCGCGCATATCGAGAGAAGGGGGGGCTTGCGCCCCCCCTGCTTGAGCGGCCTGAGCGTTTGGGCCACTCACTGACAATGTCACGCGATGCCCCACAACGCGTGGTATTTGCTCTGGTAGTTGACACCGTCGCCGGTGTACGGCTGACCTTCAGGGGGCACGTTGTCCTTGGTCAGCATCTTGATTGGAAGGTTCTCCTGAACCAGCGACATACCGTTGAGGAGGCGAATGCCCTCGTCGACAGCCGCGTAGCCATTCCAATCCTCGGGCTCCACGATGTCGGCAATAAGGACGTCGTTGGTACGCAGGAACTTCAGGGCTCCTGACGTCCCAAGCTGAGTGTAGAGCTTGACGGTCTTGCCAGAACCAATGTTGTCGATCGCCGGCGCCAGCACGGCGATCGGCGGATCGTAGCCGACGAGCACTGAATTGATGTTTGGGTGTGCCTGGAGGGCTGCGGTCACGCGAGTGGGCAGGGCGGTCTGGATTTCCGAAGCGATGAAGTTGATGTCAGGCTCGATCTTGCACGGGGCGCAGGTGCCAAGCTCCTTGCGAGCACCGTCTAGCGTCGCCACTGGGAGACCAAACTCAGCGTCGGCCAAGAATTGAGCGTCGACCTTGCCGTTGTTGTTGACAATCATGGCGTCGGCGATGGCCTTGCCTTCAGTTGGGCCGTCCGGCGAACTCTCGACGTCAACGCCACCAGGACCTGCCTTGTTGTACTGAGCCACAGACACGACCGGGATGTGGCTGGCATGGGCCTGCGCGAGGGGACCAGACACAATCTCTTGTTGAATGCCAACCAGAAACACGATGGTTGCATTTTGGTTGAGCGCGTTCTGCATCGCCGCACTATATCCGGCCGGATCATCGACGACTTGCGTGTGCTGCTCCCATTTGAGGTCGGTCAGCGCGTGCTGCACGCCCTCCTTGACGAGGCGGCAGCCCTCGAGGGCATCGGTGCAGGCAACCACGAACGCCTTCTCCGCAGCTGGTGCCTTTGCCGGCGTCGTTGGCCCGTTCCAT
>CAAGKR010379221.1_pt1 | contig 14057 bp, 12 predicted proteins | sample 2556971 | NCBI WGS metagenome assembly CAAGKR01 (sample SAMEA5207829, study PRJEB30636) | soil metagenome | biome: forest; feature: boreal; material: soil | place: USA | collected 2011-09 | depth 1 m | reverse complement strand
GGCGGCTTCCGCATCGAATTTGAATTGCGAATAGATCAAGCCGAGGTCGAACTGGTCCGTGGCGGTGTCAGGGTAGTTTTTTTCCACAAACTGAAGATACTCTCGAGCTTTCGCAGGATTACCCATTTCCTCGTAAGCCTGGGCCAATCCAAATTGCGGTGCGAACGAAACTGACCCCAGCCGAAGCGCCTGGTCATACTCGCGGATGGCGTCCGCCCATTTCTTTTCCCTCAGGTACAACGAGCCGAGCTTTTCGTGCGGGCGTTCGTCGTGAGGGGAGCGGATGGACGCTTGCCGAAAACGCTCCAGCGCCCAATCATCGCGTTTCGCGGCGAGAAAACGGTCGCCTTGCAGGAGAAGATGTGTTACGGCGGAATAGGCGCGATAATTTTGCACCGTAAACGCTGCCGCAATCGCCACCATGACAACTGGAAGCGCGACAAGGGCCTGCGAGTGCTCTTGCATGGGCAAGCCGGGGATGAAATCCCGCTTGGGGGGTGGAATCAGCAGAGCCAGAATGATTCCGCTGACCAGGCCGCCCAAGTGCGCCCAGTTGTCGACCCACTGGTGAAGCGCACCCCCGAGCGCCAGATTCAGCACGATGACCGGGAGCATTCCTCTGCCGAAAGCCCGTCCCCATTGCCTCGGAATCGATCCACGATGCAGATAGCCCGCCACCAGCATGACGCCCGCAATGCCAAAGATGGCACCCGAGGCTCCGGCGGAAACCTTATCGGACATGCTCATGGAAACGAAGGCGCTTCCCACCCCCGTGGCCACATAAAGAAAAGCGAACCGGCCGTAGCCATAAACCGGCTCGAGAATCCGACCCAATACATAAAGCGAATAGTTATTCAGCACTAAATGGAGCAGGCCGATGTGAAGAAACATCGGCATCACCAGACGCCAGTATTCGCCCCGGCGGGTGTAGGGGCCGAAAGACGCACCCAATCGCAGAAGAAATTCGGGATCGGCAGAGAAACCTAAGAGCGTGCGCGAAAGCATGTCGCGGAGAGGAGAGAGGGAAGAGGCGTCGATGGATACCATCACCAGAAAGACGAGGAAGTTCAGCCCCAGGATCACGTAAGTGGCGGGGGGCAAGAGATCGGGTCGGTGAATCAGGTGGCCGGGCTTGACGCCTTGGATGATGTCGGGATAGTCGGACATAGTTGCTGCAGATAAGCGTGCCTGAATCACAGGCAGCAAGTTAGAACGATGAAGTCAGAAGGATGAATGAGGAACCGCTCGCTTTTATCCTTCACCCTTTAAACTTTAACTTTTCCACTTAATCCTTCCCTTTCGTAATAACATTCGCCCGCGCAGTTTCGGCACAGGACGCGGCCCGCGACAATCCGTTCGCGGCCATCGTTGACGCCCTCACCGCATTCCTCGCACGTAACTCGCGAGCGTGGCCGGCCGGGCAGATCTTCCGCTTTCATGTTGACCCGCACGGGATGAACCGCGAACAACTCCGAGTCGTCCATAACCTTGTAGGCTTCGAGCTGTTGCCGGTGAGGGTCGGACAACTCCGGAAACATTGCTTGCGCTTTGGCGCGCGAATCGTCACGAGCCACCACGCGAACGGCGCGGTGGGTTTCTATATCCACAAACGTGGCAGCCACTTTGCCATAGTCCATAAACTTCAGCGAACGCCTGCCCAGCCGGCAGCCCGTTACCAGGCTCACAGCATCCGTCGCGCAACGGTCGATCTCCACGTAAGTGACCAGGCGCTTGCGATGCGCGATGGGGTCGTCAATCCCCAATTCCCTGAGCCCCCGCATCGCCATGCGCACGCCCAGCACCTGGCCAGGACACATGTGTCCATGATTCTGTGCCGCGAGCGCAAGATACTCTTCAAGCGATTTCATCATCGTCTGCGCGGTAAGAACCAGTGAGATGCCGACGAGCTTGTTGTGCCTCTCATCCAGCAAAAAATTATATCACCGCTGTTGGATGGAGACGCTGAGGCCTGTACCATTTGCTTTGATTGCAGATTCATTCTGTTGCTTGCACTTACCGCAATCTACGAAATTCTTCAAGCGTTAAGCCGAGTTGCCGGAGAATTTTGAAAAATAGCGGTGGACCGATTTCCGCCCGCAGTGAAGAGGTATGGTTACGGCGCGGCCGTCAGGATGCTTCCAACGTTCGTGGCTGCCTGTTTGTCTTGTCTTTGAAAATCCCAGCCGGAGTGCTGCGCTCTGGAATTCACGAGTTGTTGCGCTAGGCATGAATTATTTCTGTCGTATCGGCTGGCAACGGAAGGTTTTTTCCACGATACTCTTGTGCGGTCATCTCAAAGACGCGCGCGAGTTCTTCGAGGGCCTCTTCCCGCGTGCTCATCAGGGCGTAGCAACCAGGAATGGCTGGAATCTCAGCCACCCACGAACCATCTTCCTGACAATACAGTATGGTCTTGTAGTCCTGCAGCTTCATATGCAATTCATTCCCCGATGAAAGTATAGCACGCGGGACCTTTCAACGCTGCAATCCAGCGGCTTCCTCTAGGGTTGAGCGCACGAATGCGAAGCCGCCTCTCTTTCTCGGGAGGGGGGATACCTGTTCGATCTCTCTAGGGATTCTTCGGCTCGGGGGCGACGAATCCGGGCAGTTCGTCGATCACCCAACTTTCTGGGCCGGCCTGAATCACCACAATCGTCAGAGGCTTGGGATGCTCGACGGTTTCTTTCTGCCCCGTGTAGTGCTCGTACATGGCCACCGGGAAAGAAAACGCGCCGGAGGGCAGCCGCTTGCCGCGCCCCACTTCAAAAGCCTGGTGGTGTGGGTTGGAAATGCCGGAGAAGTAGTAGCGGAAATATTCTTCAGGGAACTTGTTCTTCAATCGAGGCGAGAGCAACGCCAGGCCATCGTCCTGGTTCCTAGTAGCCCAGGCGTACATGAATTGATCGGCAGCAGTCAACGCCAGAATGTAGTCTTGATCGATGACGTCCGCCCCGCGACTCCTCGTTTTTTGAGCGGGCGCGGAATTCGCAGTTAGAATCATGATGCCTAGAAGGCAACTGAGAATTTTCATTGAGTTTCCACCCCCTCGATTACCACTCGAACGATATAGTCAGGTTCTTTGCTGGCCGGATCGAGCGCCCGCATGGTATTCAGCCGCAGAAGTTTCAGGCGCGTCATGCAAAAGTGCACGCCCGGCATCGTGTTGTCGCGCAGGCCGTAAGGGCCCAGCGAACATCCGTTGCACACTCCGTGGCGAAGAATGCGCCACGCGTAACGTAAGTTGTTACGGTTTTCCCAAACCACGCGCGCCATTTCCAGGTAATGGTGCGGCTTGGCGAATCCGATGCCCAAGGGAACCCAACTGACGCGGTGGTTGGAGTTTGCTCTGCCCATGCGAACTGGTTGAGGCGGGAAGTTTATCTCAATACGTCCCGTAAGGTAAGAACTTCAGGTTAGCACGCCCCGGTCCCGGTCAGGACCTTGGGCGCGGATAGCGAGCCTCGATGGTGGTGTGCATTCCGCCTCGCGTCGTAAACACGCCCCGCACCACCGCCCACTTCGGCCGGCACGACCGGGCGACGTCGTCCAATATGCGGTTTACCGCGTTCTCATAAAAGATGCCGAGATTACGGTAGGCCAGGATGTAGTATTTGAGCGACTTCAATTCAAGACACTTCCTAGCGGGAAGATAATGAATGGTAATCGTTCCGAAATCCGGCAAGCCGGTCCGCGGACAGATGGAAGTGTATTCCGGAATGGTGATGGTGATCTCATATCCCCTGTATTGGTTGGGCCAGGTTTCGATGGCAGGGAAAGCTTTCTTAACGCCTGACTGGGCGTGCTCACGCGTATACTCCGTAGACTTTTTCAGTGACATTATTTTGCTGGACCTCCAGGCGACACAGCATAACTCAAAAACGGATTTTCGTCCCAAGAACCTTTAGCCAAGGCTGGCACAGAATCAAATCTTGCAAGGCGCATAACCAAGGTATAAAATCAAGTCATTTATTTCCAATAACATGCAAAAGAGACTTGACAACGATAGACTCAATATTTATTATAATCATCGACTAAGTTAGTGCATCTAAGCATTGAGTGGGTGCTCTGAGAAGGGCAGCAGGCTCGGCATCATTATTTTAAGAAGGGGGAAGGAAAATGGCAAAGATTATAGGGATTGACCTCGGAACCACCAATTCCGTAGTAGCCGTCATGGAAGGTGGCGAACCGGCGGTGATCGCCAATCCGGAGGGTGGGCGGACAACTCCGTCCGTGGTAGCCTTCACCAAGTCAGGCGAGCGGTTGGTAGGCCAGGTGGCCAAGCGGCAGGCAATCACCAATCCGGAAAACACGGTTTATTCCATCAAGCGCTTCATGGGCCGGCGCTATGAAGAAGTGCAGAATGAAATGAAGACCGTGCCCTACAAGGTGGTGGCAGCGGGCAAAGACGTTCGTGTGTCTGCACAGGGCAAGGAATACTCGCCTCCGGAGATTTCCGCCATCATCCTGCAAAAGATGAAGGACGCGGCAGAACAATATCTGGGCGAGAAAGTCACCCAAGCCGTCATCACGGTACCTGCCTATTTCAATGACAGCCAGCGCCAGGCGACGAAGGACGCGGGAAAGATTGCCGGCCTCGACGTGCTGCGCATTGTGAACGAGCCAACCGCGGCAGCTCTGGCGTACGGCCTGGACAAGAAAAAAGACGAAACCATCGCTGTCTACGACTTTGGCGGCGGCACGTTTGACATTTCGATTCTCGAAGTCGGCGAAGGCGTGGTGGAAGTGAAATCCACCAACGGCGACACGCATCTGGGCGGCGACGATATTGACAAGCGCGTGATGGACTGGATTGTGGACGAATTCAAGAAAGACCAGGGCATCGATCTCTCCAAGGACCGCATGGCGTTGCAGCGGCTGAAGGAAGCGGCCGAGAAAGCGAAGATGGAACTCTCGACTGTTCTCGAAACCGAAATCAATCTGCCCTTCGTCACCGCGGACGCTTCCGGCCCCAAGCACTTGGCCATGAAGCTGACGCGGGCGCGGTTCGAGCAATTGTGCGAGGACATTTTCCAGCGATCCGTTGGCCCGGTGAAGCAGGCTTTGCAGGACGCCGGCGTGGGGCCGGAAAAAATCGACGAAGTGGTTTTGGTGGGTGGCTCGACGCGCATCCCGCGGGTCCAGCAAATCGTCAAGAACCTGTTCAACGGCAAAGAGCCGCACAAGGGCGTCAACCCGGATGAAGTGGTTGCGGTGGGTGCGGCGGTGCAGGCGGGCGTTCTGGGCGGCGAAGTGAAGGACCTGTTGTTGCTCGACGTCACCCCGCTGACCTTGGGCGTGGAAACTTTCGGAGGCGTGATGACGCCGCTCATCAACCGCAACACAACGATTCCGACCAAGAAGAGCGAAATCTTTTCCACCGCGGCGGACAATCAGACTTCGGTGGAGATTCACGTGATGCAAGGCGAGCGGCCGATGGCCAAGGACAATCGAACCCTGGGCAAATTCCACCTGATCGGTATCCCCACCGCTCCGCGAGGCGTGCCTCAGATCGAGGTGACATTTGACATTGACGCCAACGGCATCCTAAACGTCAAAGCGACGGATAAAGGCACCGGTAAGGAGCAGACCATCACCATCACATCTTCCAGCGGCCTTTCCAAAGAGGAGATTGACCGGATGGCCAAAGAAGGCGAGCTCCACGCCGACGAAGACCGACAGCAAAAGGAAGCGGTGGAAGTGAAGAACCGCGCCGACGCCATGGTGTACTCGACGGAGAAACTGTTGAAAGAGCACCGCGACAAGATCGGCGATGCGGACGCCAAGAACATCGAAGCGGCGCTTGAAGAGGCCAAGAAAGCCATCCAGGGGAATGACACCTCCCAAATTACCGCGGCAGTGGAGCGTCTGACGCAGGCATCGCACAAACTCGCCGAGGCAATGTACAAGCAAGCTGCACCTGGGCCGGCCGCGCAAGCCGCCTCGGGAAGTGGAGCAGGGCCGGATGGGCCATCGTCCAGCGGAACGGAAGGGAAAGCCAAAGGCGAGGGCGAAGTGATCGACGCAGAAGTGGTGGAGGACGAAAAGAAGAAAGGTTAAAGGCTGAAGTAAACCCCCGGTTGAGGGCCGTTGCCAATCTGGCCTCCAAAATGTGGGCGATCTTCAGATGAGGAGGAGCCCATGGAGCCCGGACGCCCAAGTGAACCGGAATACACATTCCACCGAGCGCAAGTTGGAGTTGAATGCCCCCTTTGCCACTGGAAGTCTTTCCAGGAAATTCAGTTGGAACAGCCGATCTCGGAGTCCCCGGTTGCCATGGAAATCCGCAAGCACCTCGAGGCCTGGCTGGGGACGCATTGCCCGGATCACTTGGGCGCGATTGCGCAGATCAGTAAGAATTGACAGGAAGAGCGTCCGTGGTCCGAAGTCAGTTGTCAGTGACGAGATGGTTCGGGAAGGATGGAGGCTGGAGTGTGAAGGATGAAAAATGCAGATCAAGACAAGAACAGAACTTCAGGTCTAATAGGATTGTTTCTTATTTCATCCTTCAACCTTCATACTTCAGAATTCATCCTTTAACCTTTTACCTTTGAATTTTTAACCATGGCTGTCGGCACCCAAAAAGATTACTACGGCGTTCTCGGCATTGACCGCAACGCCAAGCCGGACCACATCCGCAAGGCGTACCGCCGCCTGGCGCGGAAGTTCCATCCCGACGTCAATCCCGGAAACAAATCGGCCGAGGAGAAGTTCAAAGAGCTTTCCGAAGCTTACGAAATTCTGAGCGACGAAAAGAAGCGCAAGATTTACGACCAGTACGGATTTTATTCGGACAATATTCCGCCCGGCGGTTATGGTCCGGCCGGCGGCTATGGTCCAACGCCTCCAGGCGGTCCTGACGCGCAGGGCTTCGACTTCTCCGGATTTGATTTCTCCGACCTGGGTGCGGAAGGGGAAAAGCGCGGCGGCGGAAGTTCCTTCCGGGATATTTTCTCCAGCATTTTTTCGCGCGGAGGGCAGACTGAGCCGGAGCGCGAAGGTCCGGAGCGCGGCGGGGACATCGAGCACCGCATGCACCTGGGTTTCTGGGACGCTATTCGGGGCACCCAGGTTCGCTTCACGGCGGCGCGGAATGAAGCGTGCTCAACCTGCAAGGGAACGGGCACCACCGGCGGAAAAGCCCCCACCTGTGCCACCTGCGGGGGCAGCGGAAAAACCACCCAGCAGGTGGGCAGCATGCGTTTCTCGGGGATGTGCCCGCAGTGTCACGGGAGCGGCCGCACCAAACCGCGCTGCCCCACCTGTGGCGGGTCGGGTGTGACCCGGAGGCCGGAGACATTTGAGGTCCGCATTCCCGCGGGTGTGGATACGGGCTCGCGCGTTCGCGTGCCCGGGAAAGGCAATGCCGGATTCGACGGCGGCCCGGCGGGTGACTTGTATATTGTCACCGACGTTGAACCGCACCCGGTCTTCGATCGCAAAGGGGACAATATTTATGTGAAAGTCCCCGTAACTTTCACCGAAGCGGCGCTGGGCGCCAAGGTGGAGGTGCCGACCATCGACGGCCCCAGCACCATCAAAATTCCGCCCGGCACGCCAAGCGGACAAAAACTGCGCCTGCGCGGGAAGGGCGCGCCGTCGTTGCGTGCCACCGGCGTCAGGGGCGACGAGTTTGTGGTGGTCCAGGTGGCGGTGCCGCACGTCGGTGACGAGCGGACGAAAGAAATTCTGCGGGAACTCGCACGCTTGAATCCGGAGGACCCGCGGCGGGAGTTGAAGGAGAAAGGAGCTGCGAAATAAAAGAATTAGAAATTATGAATTAAAAATAATGAAAGAAAAACCGGAGCCCTTTGCGGGTCCTCTCGATAATTCTTAATTCATAATTTTCAATTCTCCTCCACTTGCAGGGGCAAAGTTTCCGGCGACGAGAGAAAGCCATGCCACCCAAATCGCGCAAAAAGGGAGCCAAGGCCGGCTACATGATCAGCGCCGTGGCGGAAATGTATCACCTCCACCCGCAGACGCTCCGGCTGTACGAACGCGAAGGGCTGCTCACCCCCTCGCGCAGCGACGGCAACACCCGCCTTTACACTCAGGAAGATCTGGAACGCCTCGAGGCCATTCTAAGCCTCACGCGCGATCTCGGCGTGAATCTCGCCGGCATTGAAGTGATCCTCAACATGCGGACACGCATGGATGAGATGCAGCGGGAGATGCAGGCCTTCGTTGAGTTCGTCAACCGGGAATTGTTGAACCGCACCGGCGAGGGCCGGGACCCCGCGCAAAACGCCCTGGCGCGCGTTGCCCCCTCGGGCATGATTCGCCCCTTGAAGAAGCCATAAAATCGAAAGTTGAGAGTTGAGAGTCGAAAGTTAAATCTCTTAATTTCTAATTCTTAACTTTTAGCTCTTACCTTTGAACTCTCAACTTTTCTTCTCCCCGCTTTCTAGATTCATCCTCACCATGTTTTCCTGTTAGAATCCCCTGCGGAGTTTCCCCATGCCAAAAGCAGACTGTCCCGAGTGCCAGGGCACCGGGTGGAAGCCGATTGAGACGGGCGGCGTTCGGCGCGTGGCCCGCTGCGACTGTCGTGAAGCGGAGCGCGCCGAGCGCCTGTTCGACCTTGCTCGCATCCCCAAGCGCTACGAGCACTGCGCCTTCGAAAACTTCAACATCCGAAAAGACAAGGACACCGGCCTGGCCAGCCCCAATTTGCGGGCCGCGAAGGTGACGGCGGAAGGGTTTGTGCAGGAATACCCGGTGGACTTCGGTTTGCTTTTCGTGGGTCCCACCGGCGTGGGCAAAACGCACCTGGCGGTCGCCGTGGTGCGGGAGTTGATTCTTCGCAAAGGCATCGAATGCCTGTTTTACGATTTCCGCGACCTCCTGAAAAAAATCCAGGACAGTTATAATTCGGTGTCGCAGAGCACCGAGTTTCGGGTGATCCAGCCGTTGCTGGACGTGGAGGTGTTGCTCCTGGACGAGATGGCTTCAGCGAATCCGAGCGATTGGGTGAAAGAGACCCTATCGCACATCATCAACTCGCGCTACAACCAGAAGAAGGTCACGCTGATCACCACCACGCTACCCTTTGGGGAAAGCATGGGGCGGAGTTCGCGCCGGACGGGAAAGGGCGATCGGGAAGAGACTCGCATGCCGTCGGGCGAGGCGGTTCCCGACGTTGAAAGGACCCTCAACCAGTTTGGGGTCACCTTGCGCTCGCGGCTCTACGAAATGTGCCGGCTGATTGAAATTCACTCCACCGACTTCCGCAAAGACATCAAGCAGGCCGGTTACCGAACCCACAGCGAATAACACTGCCGGCCCCCTGCTGTTTTAAGGGATCTCCACCTGGCTACTGAGGGCCGAGAGCTGGTCACCTTCCGAGTCCTGCACAACTTCACGCACCAGATAGGTGCCGGGCTTCACAGAAAAATTAGTTTTCAGATTCAGGCCGGCTTCGCCCAGCCTCGTCAAGGTTGAGTCCTTCAACTTCAGGGTGAACACCTTTTGTTGGCCGTCGACGTAGTTTCCCGCCGGGTCAAACAGCACGGTGATCACGGTCAGCTCGTCCATGTTTCGACCCTCAGCCTTGCGGAACCGTACGTGGCTGATGTCCATGTTGGCCAGGACGGAGAGGTTGACACCGCCGGCTTCGGTTTTGAAGAACTGCGTGTGGACGTGCAAAGGAATTGTCTGCGAATTCTCCTGGGAGAACACGACCTGCTCCAACCGGTCTGCGGCCAGCGTGGCGGGGTCTTCGTTTTTTTTCGGTGCAAAGTAACTCTTGCGCGCCTGCAGGGTAAATTGGCCGGGGTTGTTGGCCAGGGTGACCTTCAAGGTGTGCATTCGTCCGTCCGGTTTCAGATCCTGGGGAGCGAAGGCCAGCAAATAGCAGGCTTCCGCAAACGCCCCGGTCCGCTGGAATCCTGCCCCGAAGTCGTTGCTGTTATGAAAACCGATGCCGCCCGTGTCGTAGGCCAAAGCTGCAAGCACATCCCCGTTCATGCTCTTGGTCTCGGACTGGAGTTGGGCCTTGTAGACCGTCAAGCCGGGACCTTCCGCGCGCACCGTCCCTCTCTCGGTTGCATCGCCGCCCATAATGTTGGTGTACAGGCCGCGCGCGTCGAGCGTGCTGATCACCACATTCAGTCGCAACGCCTGGTCCACAACCTGTCCGAGGTCGTAAGTCTCGGTGAGGACCATGAAACCAGGTGAGACCAGCAAAATGGCGCGCTGGCCCGGGAGGACGGCCATGCGGCGACAAAGGCGCTCCAGCCCCTGCAAGGCATAGCGGGATTCGGTTTCTATTTCGCGTACTATCTGGCGGGCCTGTATATCGATGTAGCTAACGTCCGCCTGGGGGCAGGGAGTCCCCGGGCCACCGCAGCACTCGTAGATTGCATCTTGCGTGGCCACCTGGATCGCGCTGGGGTCTCGCTGCTCGGAGATCTTGTAGGCTTGGTAAGGAAAAATCTGAGGACACTGGGCACTGGCAGCCCCACCCATCGGTCTTGGTCGCAGGGTCAGGAGAGCCTCGTGGAGTTTGGTGCGATCGTCGGTGAAATCAATCTGATTCTGGCCCGAAGAAGTAAAGAGGGCAATCCGGTCTCCGGGCTGCATTTGGGTGGCCAGGTAATGGTCAGCGGCATCACGCGTGCGGACCAGGTCGCCGAACTCCACGTGAATGTCATCAAAAAACAGCGCCATGAATCGGCGGGGCAGTGTGATGGTGGGGGCAGACTCCGTGCCGGGCTCGGGCGGAGTGCTGAGCGGGCCCGGAATGGGGGGCGTCTTTACCGCAGCGGCCACCCCGGAAGTCTCGAGCGAAAAATGAGTGATCGCCTGCGGTTTGCCATTGTCGAAAATGTGGAAGTCGTCCTTCTGAAGTTGAGTCACCACCTGGCCCTTCGCGTCACGCACCACCACTCGCACCAGCACCTCATTGCGCTGCACGTGCATCGAAAAGCCGGGCTGGCTGTCATGGGTGGTGATTTCGGCCGCTGGATTGTCTTGCGCCTGGCCAGGCTGCGCGGTCCCGAGAGCGCCTTCCAGCACCAGCAAAAGTAACAGTGGTGTGAGACTGGCGATCGCGAAACTATCCTGGGCGTGACGGCTGCGGCTCATGCTGGGCTTCTCGAAGCGCTGGGGCTTACGGAGCGCCTGGTTGTGCAGGTCGCGGGCTCTCCTGCCTCCGCACTCTAAAGTATTCGGCGGCGGATGGTTCAAGTCAAGCCGAAACGGGACACGGCTCGAGCCGGCCTTATTGCACCATCGCCGCCCCTCATGCGGTCGCGCTGCCATGCTGCCGGGAGCGACCTGTGGCATACATGACGTTTCGATTGCATACCGTGGTGGTCAGGTGTATTTTGCCGTTCGGCAGGGATTTGGAAACCCTGGTTGAGAGCCAAAAAATCGCGCGTCTACGGAGCCAAGATGAATCGATTCAGACTGTTGATTGGCCTGCTCGTGGTAGCAACCCTTGTTATTACTCAAAGTCAGCCAAAATCCCAAGCCGGCAGCGAAGATCCCCTGGCGCCGGGCCAGGCAGCCAAGGTCGAAAAGCGTCCGCTCCAAACGCTGCCGTACACCCCCAGCCTCGATCTCGATTCGATGGACAGGACGGCCGACGCTTGCGTTGATTTCTATCAGTACGTTTGTGGCGGCTGGATGAGGAACAATCCCATCCCTCCGGACCATGCGAACTGGAGCGTCTACGGCAAACTCGCCGACGAAAACCAACAATTTCTCTGGGGCATACTCGAGGAAGCGTCAAACCCCAACCGCGAACGCAATGCTTCTGAGCAGAAGATCGGTGACTACTTCCAGGCCTGCATGGACGAACCCGCCGTCGAAAAGCTCGGCGCGACCCCGTTGGAAGCCGGGCTGCAAGAGATTGGCGCCCTCAAATCGAAGGGTGAGTTGGGGAAATACTTTGGCCAGGAGCATCTGGCCATGAGGGGAAGTGGAATGCTGTTTGGCTTCGGGTCGAACCAGGACTTCGCGAACTCATCGCAGGTGATTGCCTTCGCCCAGGCCGGCGGGTTCGGGCTCCCGGACCGCGATTACTACACCAAGACCGATTCCAAGTCGCAGGAGATTCGCGAAAAATACCTGGCACACCTCCGGAAAATGTTCGAGTTGATCGGCGACCCATCCGGCACGGCAGCCGGAGAAGCGAAGACCGTGATGGCGATAGAAACGGCGCTGGCGAGCAAATCGCTCACGCTCGTGGAAAAGCGCGATCCCTACACACTGTTCCACAAGATGGGCCGCGGGGAACTGAAAGCTCTCACGCCGAACTTCGACTGGGATGCCTACTTGGTCGCTCAGGGGGTTTCGGGCGTTCGGACCTTCAACGTCACGGAACCGGAGTTCTACCGGGAATTGAACCGTCTGATCGGGAGCGAGAGCCTCAACGATTGGAAAACGTACATGCGCTGGCACCTGGCGCATGCCTGGGCGCCTTATCTGTCGATGAACTTCCAAAAGGAAAACTTCGACTTCTACAGCCGCACGCTGCGCGGCGTAAACGAGATGCAGCCGCGCTGGAAGCAGTGCGTTCGTTGGGTGGATCGCGACCTGGGCGAAGCGCTGGGGCAGGTGTTCGTCGCCAAAACCTTCGGCCCCGATGTCAAAGCCCGCACGCTCGAGATGACCCGGCAGATCGAGACCGCCATGCAGGACGACCTTAAAGAGTTGCCGTGGATGGGCCCGGAAACCAGGCGCCAGGCGCTCGAAAAACTGCATTCCATCGTCAACAAAATCGGGTATCCGGACAAATGGCGCGATTACAGCGCGCTGGACATTGCGCGCGGGGGCTTCGCCGGCAACGTTCGCAGAAGCGCGATCTTCGAAACCAAGCGCCGACTGGCGAAAATCGGCAAACCCGTCGATCGCGGCGAGTGGGGCATGACCCCGCCGACCGTGAACGCCTATTATGATGCGCAGATGAACGATATCAATTTCCCAGCCGGCGTTCTCCAGCCTCCCTTATTCGACTCCAAGATGGATGACGCGCCGAATTACGGCAATACCGGAGGAACCATCGGCCACGAACTGACCCACGGCTTTGACGACGAGGGGCGGAAGTTCGATGCTCAGGGCAATTTGCGCGACTGGTGGACGAAAGAAGACGCCGCCGGTTTCGATGAGCGTCTTGCTTGCGTACGCGAACAGTACTCGCAATACATTGTGGTGGACGACATCCACATCAACAGTAAGCTCACCAGCGGTGAAGACGTGGCGGACCTGGGCGGCACGCTGCTCGCTTATATTGCCTGGAAGAAAGCGACCCAGGGACAGGACTTGAAATCGATCGATGGCTTCACGCCCGATCAGCGTTTCTTTATCGGCTATGCGCAGTGGGCCTGCGAGAACAACCGGCCGGAAGACCTGCGCCTGCACGCCATGACCGATCCGCATTCACCCGGCAAGTATCGCGTCAACGGCATTGTTTCCGACCTGCCCCAGTTTCAACAGGCGTTTGGCTGCAAAGCGGGCCAGCCCATGGTGCGCCCCAAAATGTGCCGCGTCTGGTGAGTGCGACGCCGGGCCACTCCTCCGGCTCGCAAGTCGAGGTTGACTCTCCTTGGCGGTTCGGCCTGCATCACCCTTGACGCGCCTATTGGCGGGCGTATCATAAATTGCGGAACACCTGAGCCCGCATAGCCTAGGAAGTGTTCCATGCGCTACAAACGTTTCCTGCCGATTCTCCTCGTCTCCACACTTACTTTTGCGCAAGCGCCGACTGGGGGGGCTGAAGCCATTGGCCCAGGCACAGATTCGCCAGTTGGTTGAAGCCGGTGTGGATAACGATCGGGTGGCAAGAAACATTCATGAGCGCGGCATTGACTTCGAATTGTCGGGCGAGTTTCTCACCGCTCTGCGGGAAAAAGGCGCGCTCCCGGCGGTGCTGAAGGCCCTGGGCACAGCCGGTCTCAGAGCGGGCCGCACGCCTTTGGACAAGGACCTGATTCGGGAGTTGGTGCGGGCCGGGATGGACAGCCTGGACCTGGCGGCGGCAATTGGGAAGCGCGGGATCGACTTTCAGCCCGTCCCGGATTTTCTGCAATCGCTCCACGAGGCGGGCGCGCTCG
>CAAGKR010377111.1_pt1 | contig 14061 bp, 25 predicted proteins | sample 2556971 | NCBI WGS metagenome assembly CAAGKR01 (sample SAMEA5207829, study PRJEB30636) | soil metagenome | biome: forest; feature: boreal; material: soil | place: USA | collected 2011-09 | depth 1 m | reverse complement strand
TGCAGGAGATCAAGAAGAAGCAGGACGCCGGCCGCCGCGCCGGCGGCGAGGAGCGTGGCTTGCCCGAGGCGGAAGGTCATCGCCGGGAGAGCACTCCGCCGCAGCCAGCCCAGATCCGGTGCTGGTTGCCTGTCGCCTGGCGCCAGACGGCGACGTAGTCGGCCGGTCCGCTCTTCACGATCTGCCTTCCGGGCAGGACGTAGCGGAGCCGGTGATCGATCAGCCCGCCGTCCGAATCGCCCGCCGGAACGAGGAAGAGGATGCTCGCTCGCGCCGGTGTCCGTTGGAGGACCCCTTCGGCGAAGCATTGAAGCTCACGCCGCTCTGCGCGCTGCTGTTCGGCGATGGTTGGGAAGGCGGGGAACGGGCGAAACGGCGCGAGAACCGGCCAGACTCCGCCTCCCAAAAGGAGAGCGAAAGAGCCTGCGGCGACGATCGATCGGACGCGCATCTGGACCTAGTGTAGCGGCCGGAATTTTCATTCCGGTCAATCAGTTAGCTGCCCTGTTCCAGGGTTGACAAAGCCCTGCCCCGCGTTTAGAGTGCGCGGGTTTCCCTTCCACGGGAGTTTCACTTTAGCTGTTCGTGTCTTCAAGAGGATAGGAATGCCAACGATCAACCAACTCGTCAGCCGCGGTCGCGCGAAGGTCGCATACAAGACCAAGTCGCCCGCGCTGCAGTCGAGCCCACAGAAGCGCGGCGTCTGCACGCGCGTCTACACCTCGACACCGAAGAAACCGAATTCGGCGCTGCGCAAAGTTGCTCGCGTGCGTCTGACGAATGGAATCGAAGTCACGACCTACATCCCCGGCGTCGGTCACAACCTCCAGGAGCACTCGATCGTGCTGATTCGCGGAGGGCGGGTGAAGGATCTGCCGGGCGTTCGCTATCACATCATCCGCGGCACGCTCGACACCGTCGGCGTGGCCAAGCGGATGCAGAGCCGCAGCAAGTACGGCGCGAAGCGGCCGAAGAAGGGTTAAGTCGGATGCCACGTCGTCGTGAAGTTCCCAAGCGCGAGATCCTGCCGGATCCGGTCTACAACAGTCAGTTGGTGACGAAGTTCATCAACTCGCTGATGAGCCAGGGCAAGAAGTCGGTCGCCGAGCGCGTGTTCTACGGCGCGCTGAAGAAGGTCGAAGATCGGGCCAAGGACGATCCGGTGAAGCTCTTCAAGAAAGCCGTCGACAATGTGAAGCCTGCGCTCGAAGTGAAGAGCCGCCGCGTCGGCGGTTCGAACTATCAGGTGCCGGTTGAAGTGCGGCCGTCGCGGCGCACGGCACTGGCCATTCGCTGGCTGATCAGTTTCGCCGCCGGCCGCGGCGAGAAGACGATGCAGGACAAGCTGGCCGGCGAGATCATGGATGCCGCGAACAATCGCGGCAACGCGATCAAAAAGAAGGAAGATACCCATAAGATGGCGGAAGCCAACAAAGCTTTCGCGCATTATCGTTGGTGAGGCAGTAAAGAAGTGCTTCGAAATTCGTAGTTCAGGTTTCCTTAGCTCCGTCTCGACCGGATAACACAGAAGACGCTGGTTCTGCGGTTCCGGACCGAGCAACGGGAAACAACAACTTGGTCGCAAGTCCTGAGGCCACAAAGTGGCCGAAGGACCCGCTGCGAAAAAGCGCAGGAGATCCTTCGCTTCGCTCAGGATTTGAAACATGCCACGTCAGACACCGCTCGATAGGACGCGAAACATCGGCATCATGGCCCACATCGATGCTGGGAAGACTACGACTACCGAGCGCATCCTCTATTACACGGGCATCACCCACAAGATCGGTGAGGTGCACGAAGGCACCGCCACGATGGACTGGATGGTCCAGGAGCAGGAGCGCGGCATCACCATCACTTCGGCCGCGACGACCGCGTTCTGGGGCGACACCCGCGTGAACATCATTGACACTCCCGGTCACGTCGACTTCACGGTCGAGGTTGAGCGTTCGCTGCGCGTCCTCGATGGCGCGGTCGGCGTTTTCTGCGCGGTGGGCGGCGTCGAGCCGCAGTCCGAGACGGTCTGGCGCCAGGCGGACAAGTACGGCGTGCCGCGAATTGCGTTCGTCAACAAGATGGATCGCGTCGGCGCCAACTTCATCGCCGTCGTCAACCAGATTCGCCAGAAGCTTGGCAAGAACGCGGTTCCCCTGCAGCTCCCGATCGGTGCCGAAGATCAATTCAAAGGCGTCATCGATCTCGTCCAGATGAAGGCTCTCGTCTTCAACGACGAAAGCCTCGGCGCGGAATACGAAGTGGTCGACGTTCCGGCCGAGCTGCGGGCGGACGCCGAGCACTATCGCGAGAAGATGGTGGAGTCCATCGCCGAGCAGCATGACGATCTCCTCGCGAAGTACCTCGCCGGCGAAAGTCTCGGCGTCGATGAGCTGAAGGCCGCGCTTCGCGAAGCGACCATCGCCCAGAAAATCACGCCCGTCCTCTGCGGAGCGGCGTTCAAGAACAAAGGTGTGCAGCCCCTGCTCGATGCGGTGGTCGACTACCTGCCGTCGCCGGTCGATATCCGGCCGGTGAAGGGCATCAATCCTGACGACGAGTCATTCATCGAGCGGAAGCCGTCAGACGACGAGCCGTTCTCCGCGCTCGTCTTCAAGATCATGACCGACCCGTTCGTCGGCCAGCTCGCATTCTTCCGCGTGTACTCCGGCCACGTCGAGTCGGGCACCGCGGTGCTCAACACGACCAAAGGCAACACGGAGCGCATCGGACGTTTGCTCAAGATGCACGCGAACAAGCGCGAAGAGATCAAGGAAGTGTGGGCGGGCGATATCGGCGCGGCAGTCGGTCTGCGAAACGTCACGACCGGCGACACGATCTGCGATAAAGACGAACCGATCGCCCTGGAGACGATGACGTTCCCCGAGCCGGTCATCGCCGTGGCCATCGAGCCGAAGACGAAGGCCGATCAGGAAAAGATGGGCGTCGCGCTCGCGAAGCTCATGCAGGAAGATCCGACGTTCAAGGTTCACACGGACGCGGAGACGAATCAGACCATCATCCGCGGCATGGGCGAGCTCCATCTGGAGATCATCGTCGATCGCATGATGCGCGAGTTCAACGTGCAGGCGAATGTCGGCAAGCCGCAGGTCGCCTATCGCGAAGCGATCACCCGAACCGCCCAAGCGCACGGACGCTTCGTGAAGCAGTCGGGCGGCAAGGGTCAGTTCGGCGACGTGAAGATCCGTCTCGAGCCGATCAAGGACAAGGACTTCGAATTCGTCAACGACATCGTTGGCGGCTCGATCCCGCGCGAGTTCATCAAACCGACCGAGCAGGGCATCAGGGAAGCGATGGAGAAGGGCATTCTCGCCGGATATCCGATGACGGGCGTGCGCGCCGTTCTGTACGACGGCTCGTACCACGACGTCGACTCGAGCGAAATGGCCTTCAAGATCGCGGGCTCCATGGCGTTCCAGGAAGCGGCGAGGAAGGCGCATCCGATTCTCAAGGAGCCGATGATGGACGTCGAAGTCGTCACGCCGGAGGATTACGCCGGCGACGTGATGGGCGATCTCTCACGCCGTCGCGGCAAGATTCAGCACATGGACGAGCGCGGCGGAGCGAAAGTGATCCGCGCGCACGTGCCGCTGTCGGAGATGTTCGGCTACGCTACGCAGCTCCGCTCGATGTCGCAGGGCCGCGCGAGCTACACGATGGAGTTCCTGGCATATGTGCCGGCGCCGAAGAGCGTCGCGGATGAGGTCATCGCGAAAGTCGCAGGATAAGAGAGACGGAGAACGGGAACATGGCAAAAGAGAAATTCGATCGAAGCAAACCCCACGTGAATGTCGGCACCATCGGTCACGTCGACCATGGCAAGACCACGCTCACCGCGGCAATCACGAAGATCCTGGCAGCGCAGGGAACGGCCAAGTTCGTGGCGTTCGACCAGATCGACAAGGCTCCCGAAGAGCGCGAGCGTGGCATCACCATCGCCACGGCGCACGTCGAGTATTCGACGAAGAAGCGTCACTACGCGCACGTCGACTGCCCGGGACACGCCGACTACGTCAAGAACATGATCACGGGCGCAGCCCAGATGGACGGCGCGATTCTCGTCGTCTCCGCTGCCGACGGTCCAATGCCGCAGACCCGCGAGCACATCCTGCTGGCGCGTCAGGTCGGCGTTCCCTACATCGTCGTCGCGCTCAACAAAGTCGACATGGTCGACGATCTCGAGCTGATCGACCTCGTCGAGCTGGAAGTCCGCGAGCTCCTTTCGAGCTACGACTTCCCCGGCGACGAGATTCCGGTGATCCGCGTCTCCGCGCTGCGCGCCCTGGAGAGCGACAATCCGAATGATGAGTGGGGCAAGAAGATTATGGAGCTGATGGATGCGGTCGACAACTACATCCCGATTCCGCTGCGCGCCGTCGACAAAGACTTCCTGATGCCCGTGGAAGACATCTTCTCGATCTCCGGCCGCGGCACGGTCGTCACCGGCCGTATCGAGCGCGGAAAAGTGAAGGTCGGCGAGGAAGTGGAAATCATCGGTCTCCGTCCGACGCAGAAGAAGGTCGTCACCGGCGTCGAAATGTTCCGCAAGCTGCTCGATGAGGGCGTGGCGGGCGACAACGTCGGCCTGCTGCTCCGCGGTACGGAGCGCAAAGACGTCGAGCGCGGTCAGGTTTGCGCCAAGCCGGGCTCGATCACTCCGCACACGAAGTTCAAGGCCGAGGTGTACATCCTGACGAAGGAAGAGGGAGGACGGCACACTCCGTTCTTCAATGGCTATCGTCCGCAGTTCTACTTCCGCACGACCGACGTGACGGGCACCGCGCAGCTTCCCGATGGCGCGGAGATGGTGATGCCGGGAGACAACACCTCGCTCACCATCCAGCTCATTGCGCCGATCGCCATGGAGAAGGGGCTGCGCTTCGCCATTCGGGAAGGTGGACGCACGGTCGGCGCCGGAACGGTGACCGACATTCTGGAGTAAGCACATCGCGGCGGGCTCTTAGCCCGCCGACCTGTTCTTTGAGGACAAAAAGAAATGATGAACGAAAAGATCCGCATCCGACTGAAAGCGTACGACTACCGCGTCCTCGATCAATCCACCTCGGAGATCGTCGACACGGCCAAGCGCACCGGAGCGAGAGTGGCGGGACCGATCCCGCTGCCGACGCAGATCTCGCGCTACACGGTCCTGCGCAGCCCGCACGTCGACAAGAAGTCGCGCGAGCAATTCGAGATGCGGACGCACAAGCGGCTGCTCGACATCCTCGAGCCGACGACGCAAACCGTCGACGCGCTCATGAAGCTCGAGCTGCCCGCCGGTGTGGATGTGGAAATCAAGGCGTTTGGAAAATGAAATCAGGACTGAGGACTGAGGACTGCGGACTGAGCAGGCAGGTCTCAGTCCTCATCCCACAGTCCTCAGTCCTGAACACAAGAACCCACAGGGTTCCAAGGTGATTGAACAATGGCGATCGAAGGAATCATTGGCAAGAAGGTCGGGATGACTCAGGTCTTCGAGGAAGACGGTGTACTCGTTCCCGTGACCGTCATCCAGGCCGGACCTTGCCTCGTCGTGCAGAAAAAGACCACGGAGAAAGATGGCTACGATGCCGTTCAAGTCGGACTGGTTGAGAAAATCTCCAACCGACGCGTGACGAGCGCGCAGCGCGGCCATTTCGAGAAGGCGGGCATCCCGCCGATGCGGACGCTCGTCGAGCTGCCGTACAACGGGGATGCGAATGTCGGCGACAAAGTGCAGGTCGACATCTTCAAGCCGGGCGACACGATCGACGTGATCGGCCAGTCCAAAGGCAAAGGCTTCCAGGGCGTCGTCAAGCGCCATCACTTCAAGGGGGGCCGCGCCTCGCACGGCTCGATGTTTCATCGCGCGCCCGGCTCGATCGGCGCGTCGGCGTTTCCGTCGCGCGTGATCAAGGGCATGCGGATGGGCGGGCGGATGGGCGGCGATCAGGTCACCGTGAAGAACCTTCGCGTCGCGAAGGTCGATGCGGAAAACAACCTTCTCTATGTCCGCGGTGCCGTCCCCGGCGGGCGCAACGGCCTGGTGGTCGTGCGCTTCTCGAAGAATGGGAAGCGAGGTCAGTAGCCATGCCGAAACTCGACATCAAAGACTGGAACAACAAGAAGGTCGGATCGGTCGATCTGCCGGAAGCGATCTTCGCGTATCCCTACAAGGAGCATCTGATCCACGAGGCAGTGCGCAATTACCTCGCATCGCTTCGTCGGGGAACGGCCAAGACGAAGAACCGCTCCGAAGTGAGCGGCTCGGGCAAGAAGCCGTTCCGGCAGAAGGGCACCGGCCGCGCGCGTCAAGGCGGCAATCGTCCTCCGATTCACCGCCATGGCGGCACCGTGTTCGGTCCGCAGCCGCGCGATTACTCCTACAAGATGAATTCTCAGGAGAAGAAGAACGCGCTGAAGTCCGCGTTGTCGCAGCGCGTGAAGGAAGGGAAGCTCGTTCTTCTCAATGATCTTTCGGTCGAAGAGCCGAAGACGAAGATGCTCGCCGACAAGGTGACGAAGATCGGCGCCGCGGGGAAGACGCTGCTCGTCGAGTCGTTCGAGAACAAGAATCTCGCCCTGGCTGCGCGCAACAATCCGAAGTTGACCCTCGTCGATCCTCATCACGTCAACGTGTACGACGTCGTCAGCGCGCGGTACATCGTGCTGAGCCAGCATGCGCTGCAGCAGCTCACGGAGGCGCTCCAGTCATGAACGCGAATCAGGTCATCCGGCGCCCGCTCGTCACCGAGAAAAGCACGCTGATGCGCGAGACCGGCGCGAACGTCATCGTCTTCGAAGTCGATCCGAAGGCGAACAAGATCGAAGTAAAGGACGCAGTGGAGCAACTGTTCAAGGTGAAGGTCGCTGAAGTGCGACTGTTCAACGTACGCGGAAAGATGAAGCGCATGGGCCGCTACGCCGGCAAACGCCGCGACTGGCGCAAAGCGTACGTGCGGCTCAAAGAAGGGGAGAAGGCGCCGGACTTTATCGAGGGCGTCTAAACGAACATGTCACAGAAAACATACAAGCCGACATCACCCGGCATCCGCTTCCAGTCGCATCCGTCGTTCGACGACATCACCAAGACGCGGCCCGAGAAGTCGCTGACCAAGGGCAAGCGCTCGACCGGCGGCCGCAACAATCGCGGCCGGATCACCTCCCGCTTCATGGGCGGCGGTCACAAGCGCCGTCATCGCCAGGTCGATTTCCGTCGCGACAAGCACGGCATTCCGGCGAAGGTTGCGGCGATCGAATACGATCCCAACCGCACCGCACGCATCGCGCTGCTGCACTACGCGGACGGCGAGAAGCGCTACATCCTCGCTCCGGATGGACTGCAGGTCGGCTCGACGTTGATGGCCGGTCCCCAGGCCGACATTCTCGTCGGGAATTCGCTCCCGCTTTCGCACATCCCCCTCGGCACGTTGATTCACAACATCGAGCTGAAGGAAGGGAAGGGCGGCCAGATGGCGCGCTCCGCGGGAACCGGCGCACAGCTGATGGCGCGTGAGGGCGAGTGGGCGACGTTGCGTCTGCCTTCGGGCGAGATGCGCAAGGTCCACGCGCGCTGCTACGCGACGATCGGTCAGGTCGGCAACCTCGACCACGAGAACATCTCCATCGGCAAAGCCGGCCGCTCACGTCATCTCGGAAAAATGCCGCACAACCGCGGCGTGTCGATGAACCCGGTCGACCACCCGCTCGGTGGCGGCGAAGGAAAGACTTCCGGCGGACGTCATCCGGTCAGTCCCTGGGGCCAGCCGGCCAAGGGTTACAAGACGCGGCGCAACAAGCGAACCACGAAGTTCATCGTCAAACGGCGCTCGAAGGAACGGAGTTAGTTCATGGCGAGATCACTGAAGAAGGGCCCATACATCGACGACCACCTCATGAAGAAGGTGGAGGCGATGAATCGCGAACGCGACAAGAAGGTCATCAAGACCTGGTCGCGTCGCTCGACGATCATCCCGGAGATGGTCGGTCACACGATCGCCGTGCACAACGGGCGCAAGTTCGTGCCGGTGTACATCTCCGAGAATATGGTCGGCCACAAGCTCGGCGAGTTCTCGCTGACGCGAACGTTCAAAGGCCATAGCGGAAAGAAAGTGGAGAAGGTCGTGAAGCCGACCGGAGCGCCCGGTGCGGCTCCGGCAGCCGCGGCCGTGCCGGCGGCGAAGCCGTAACGACGGAGACGAAATGGAAGCGACGGCAACTCTCAGGTATCTGAAAGCTTCTCCGCAGAAGGTGCGGTTGATCGCCGATCTGATCCGCGGCAAGCGAGTCGACGAAGCGCTGAGCATCCTTCGCTTCACGAAGAAAGCGCAGGCGAAGGATCTGGAGAAACTTCTCCGCTCCGCGGTGGCGAACGCGGAGACGAAGGAAGGCAACGTCGACACCGACGAGCTGGTGGTGTCGAAGATTTTTGTGAATGAGGGGCCGCGGGAGAAGCGCATCCAACCCGCGCCCATGGGCCGCGCCTTCCGCATCCAGAAGCGGAAAGCGCACGTGACGGTGCATGTGTCGGACGAAGTGAAGCCGGTCAATCAGCGGAGCGAAGGGAAGGGCGCACCGAGCGCACCACCAACTCGCGGCCGCGCACGGAAGTAACGGAGGCAAACTTGGGTCAGAAGGTCAACCCCTACGGATTTCGGCTCGGATTCAACAAGACGTGGCATTCCCGCTGGTTTGCGGGAAAGACCTACGCCGAGACGCTGCATCGCGATCTGAAGCTTCGCAAGGATCTGAAGAAGCGCCTCTCCCACGCCGGAGTCTCGGAGATCGACATCGAGCGCACGGCGAACAAGATGCGCATCAACATCTACACCTCGCGCCCGGGAATCATCATCGGCCGCAAGGGCGCCGAGGTGGACAAGCTGCGTGATGAGCTGCAGAAGATGGTCAACGGTGAGGTCTACATCAATATCCAGGAGATCCAGCGTCCGGAGCTCGATGCACAGCTCGTGTCGGAGAACATCGCCACGCAGCTCGAGCGCCGCATCGCCTTCCGCCGGGCGATGAAAAAAGCGATGGAAAGTGCGTTCCGGTTCGGCGCGAAGGGAATCAAAGTTCGCGTGGCTGGACGGCTCAACGGCGCAGAGATCGCGCGCTCGGAGTGGTACCAGGATGGCCGTCTGCCGCTTCACACGCTCAAGGCGGACATCGACTACGGTCAGGCCACTTCGCACACCACGTACGGCACGATCGGCGTGAAGGTGTGGATTTACAAAGGCGAAATGGCCAAGGCAAGAAGCCGCAGGAGACCGACGTAAGTCGTTGTTCGTGGTTCGCGGTTCGTGATCCGCGAGTTACGAACCACGAAACACGGAGCACCACACCATGATGATGCCGAAGAAGGTCAAGTTCAGAAAACAGCAGCGCGGGCGCCGGCGAGGGCGGGCCACCCGCGGTCAGAAGATCTCGTTCGGCGATTACGGACTGCAGGCTCTCGAGCCGGGCTGGGTCACGGCGCGGCAGATCGAGGCGGCGCGTATCGCCATGACCCGTCACGTCAAACGCGGCGGGAAGATCTGGATCCGCATTTTCCCGGACAAGCCGGTGACAAAGAAGCCGCTGGAGACGCGCATGGGCAAAGGCAAAGGCGCGCCGGAAGAGTGGGTGGCAGTGGTCAAGCCCGCGCGCATCCTCTACGAGATGGAAGGCGTGACGCGCCAGGTCGCTGAGGAAGCGTTCCGTCTGGCGGCGCACAAGCTGCCGATCAAGACCCGCTTCGTCAGCCGCGAGATGCTGGAGGTAGCGGAATGAAGTCGAACAACACGCCGCAACTGCGCGAGAAGAGCGTCGACGAGCTGCACACGCGCGAGCGCGAGCTCAGCGAGCAGCTCTTCAAGCTGCGCTTCCAGCGCGCCACCGGCCGCATGGAGAGTCCGGCGAAGATGCGCCAGGTCCGCCGCGAGATTGCGCGCATCAAGACGTTGTTGAACGAGAAGGCGAGAGCATAAGCGATGGCTGAGCAGGAAAAGAAGCAGTCCAGGAAGCAGACGAAGGTCGGCGTCGTCGTGTCGAACAAGATGCAGAAGACCGTCGTCGTGGCCGTCGAGAATCTCGTCAAGCACGGGATGTATCAGAAGTACATCAAGCGCACGAGCAAGTTTCTGGCGCACAACGAGCGGCCCGATCTCAACGTCGGCGACCGCGTCGTGATCGAAGAGACGCGTCCGCTCTCGAAGCGGAAGCGGTGGCAAGTGAGCGACGTGCTCGAGAAAGCGAGCACGGCGTAGGCCTGCAGAGGCCTCACGTGGGGAGTCAACCATGATTCAGATGCGAACAATATTGACCGTCGCCGACAATACCGGGGCCAAGAAGATCTCGGCGATCGGAATGGTCGGCGGTTCTACCGCCGGCAAATACGCCGGGTTGGGCGACGTCATCACCGCGTCGGTCAAAGAGGCTGCGCCGGACGGTACGGTCAAGAAGGGTGCGGTCGTGAAGGCGGTCATCGTCCGCACCGTGAAGGAACATCGTCGCCGGGACGGGTCGTACATCAAGTTCGACGACAACGCGGCGGTACTGATCAACGAACAGAACGAGCCCGTGGGGACGCGCGTCTTCGGACCGGTAGCCCGCGAGCTGCGCGAGCGGAAATTCATGAAGATCATTTCGCTCGCACCCGAGGTGATTTGAGCCATGTACGCAGGAGCAGGAAAAGAAAAAGAAGTGCCGCGCCAGAAGTCGCACGTGCGGAAGGGCGACATGGTCGTCGTTCGCTCCGGCAAGGATCGCGGCAAGCAGGCCAAGGTGCTGCGCGTGATCCCGTCCAAAGGGACGGCGATCGTCGAGCGGATCAACATGCTGAAGAAGCACACCCGCCCGAACCCGCAGAAGAACATTAAGGGCGGCATTCTGGAGCGCGAGTCGCCCATTCGGCTCTCCAACCTCCAGGTCATCTGCCCGAGCTGCAACGAGCCGACGCGAACGGGATCGCATCGGAGCGCCGAGGGTGCCAGGCGGTTCTGCAAGAAGTGCGAAACGGAGATGTAGTCATGGCCGCAAGACTGAAAGAGCGCTATCAGAAAGAAGTCCGCAAGAAGATTCAGGACGAGTTCGGGATCAAGAACATCATGGCGGTCCCGAAGGTCGAGAAGATCGTCCTCAACATGGGTATGGGCGAGGCCATTCAGAACGTGAAGGTCCTCGACAACGCCGTGGAGGAGCTGGCCCAGATCACCGGACAGAAGCCGGTGATCACCAAAGCCAAGAAGTCGATCGCCAGTTTCAAACTGCGCGCCGGCGTTCCCATCGGAACGATGGTCACTCTGCGCGGCGAGAAGATGTACGAGTTTCTCGACCGGCTGATCAGCATCGCTCTGCCGCGCGTCCGCGATTTCCGCGGCCTCCCCACGCGCTCCTTCGACGGCCGCGGCAACTACACCATCGGCATCCGCGATCACTTCATCTTTCCGGAGATCGATGTGGTCAAGGCGGACAAATCGAGGGGGATGAACATCACCATCGTGACGTCGGCGAAAAATGACGAGCAGGCTCGGTTCCTTCTGCGGGAGCTGGGAATGCCGTTCGGCAAATAAGGACACACATGGCAAGACTAGCAATGATCGTCAAGGCGAACCGGAAGCCGAAATTCTCGACGCGCAAGAAGAACCGCTGTAAGCGATGCGGACGTCCGCGCGGCTATCTGCGGAAGTTTCAGCTCTGCAGAATCTGCTTCCGTCAACTCTCACTTGGCGGATATATCCCGGGTGTGACGAAGGCGAGCTGGTAAAGGACTGACTATGTCGATGACTGACCCAATTGCAGACATGCTGACGAGGATCCGGAACGGGATCACGTCGCATCACGATCGCGTGGAGCTTCCGGCATCGAAGCTCAAGGTGGAGATCGTCCGCATCCTCAAGAGCGAGGGCTTCATCCGCAACTACGCGTTGACGGACAAGGACCGCACGCAGGCGACGCTGCGGATCGATCTCAAGTATTCGCCCAACGGCGAGCCGGTGATTCACGGCATCGAGCGCATCTCGCGCCCGGGCCGTCGCGTCTATCGCAACAAACAGGAAATCCCCCGCGTCCTCGGCGGACTCGGGCTGGCGATTGTCTCGACGTCGAAGGGTGTGCTCTCCGGCCACGAAGCTGCGAAGAGCGGCATCGGCGGCGAAGTGCTCTGTCAGGTCTGGTAAGGAGTCGCAACCATGTCCCGAATTGGAAGGAAACCGATCCCGCTGCCGAAAGGCGTCGAGGTCAAGAAGGACGGCAACGCCGTGACGGTGAAGGGGCCGAAAGGCAGCCTGACGACGCTGCTGGTCCCGGGGATCGGCGTGTCGATCGAGAACAATGTCGTGACCTTCACGCGCGGCGACGAGGAGAACAAGTCTCGCGCCACGCACGGTCTGATGCGGGCCCTGGTGGCAAACAACGTTCTCGGCGTTACGCAGGGGTTCAAGAAGGAGCTCGACATCGTCGGCGTCGGATATCGCGCCGAGGTGAAGGGGAAGGAAGTGGTGTTTCAGTTGGGATACTCGCATCCCGTGCGGTTTCCCATCCCGAAGGGAATCGACATCGCCATCGATGGCAAGAGCGGTCATATCACGGTGACCGGAATCGACAAGCAGCAGGTCGGGCAGACCGCGGCAGAAATCCGCTCGCTGCGCCAGCCGGATCCGTACAAGGGGAAGGGCATCAAGTACTCGGACGAAGTGATCCGACGCAAAGCTGGTAAGGCGGCAGGCAAGTGACTTTGATGGAGCGAAGCGACAGCAAAGTCATCCTGAGGCCGCGAAGACGGCCGAAGGATCTCGGGCGGTAAGAGGAATTCGATGGACAGAGCGAAGCACAGAGTTGAATCGAGACGGCGGATCCGCGAGCGGATCCGCCGTAAAGTGAACGGCACGGCTGAGCGGCCGCGCCTGGCGGTGAAGAAGAGCCTCAAGCACATCTACGTGCAGGTGATCGACGATGCGGCAGGAAAGACGATCGCCGCCGCATCGACACGCGAGGCTGATTCGAAGGCGAAAGGCGCCAATGCGGCGGCGGCGAAAGCGGTCGGCGCTCTCATCGCCCGCAAGGCGAAGGACAAGGGAATCACGCGCGTCGTCTTCGACCGCGGCGGCTACCAGTATCACGGCAACATCAAAGCGCTCGCTGATGCGGCGCGCGAAAACGGACTCGAGTTCTAGGAGGCTACGTGCAGCGTCCAGGTCAAGGCTCACAGCGTCAAGGCTCACAGCGCGGCGATCGTCGCGGCGAAGACCGGTCGGAAAGCGGGATGATCGACAAGGTCGTCCACATCAACCGCGTCACCAAGGTCGTCAAAGGCGGCAAGAACTTCAGCTTCAGCGCGCTGGTGGTTGTGGGCGATGGGCGGGGGCGCGTCGGATTCGGTTCCGGAAAGGCGAAGGAAGTGCCGGCGGCGATCAAGAAAGGGATCGAGATCGCGAAGAAGAACATGATCTCCATCTCCATGAGCGGTACGACGATCCCGCACGCGGCCATGGGTCATTACGGCGCGGGGAAAGTGCTTCTCAAGCCGGCGACGGAAGGAACCGGCGTCATCGCCGGCGGTCCAGTGCGCGCGATCCTCGAGTCCGCCGGCATCCAGAACATTCTGACGAAGTCTCTGGGAACAGCGAATCCGCACAACGTCGTGAAGGCAACGTTCGAAGCGCTGAAGCAGCTTCGCAGTGAAGACGAGTACAGGAGTCTCCGCGGCCTCAATGGTGAGGAGAGCGAGACGGTCCAGTCATGAGCGCGAAGAAAGCGGAAAAGAAGACGCTTCGCGTGAAGCAGGTCCGCAGCGGAATCGGCTGCCCGCGCGCGATGCGCGAGACGCTCAAGGCCCTCGGCCTCGGCAAGATGCACAAGATTTCGGAGCGGCTCGATTCGCCCGAAGTGCGCGGCATGATCGCGAAGATTCCGCATCTCGTGGAAGTGGTGGAATAAGAACGATGAACGATGAGAGATGAACGATGAACAGGAACGCAGGCTTCATCGTTCATCGTTCATCGTTCATCGTTGTGAGGAACCAATGGAACTAGGAAAACTGAGACCGAAAAAAGGCGCTCGTCACGCGAAGAAGCGCGTGGGGCGCGGACCGGG
>CAAGKR010523919.1_pt1 | contig 14063 bp, 11 predicted proteins | sample 2556971 | NCBI WGS metagenome assembly CAAGKR01 (sample SAMEA5207829, study PRJEB30636) | soil metagenome | biome: forest; feature: boreal; material: soil | place: USA | collected 2011-09 | depth 1 m | reverse complement strand
GGCTCGGTGACGATTTCAATCAGCGGAACGCCGCTGCGATTCAGGTCAATCGCGGTGGTTTCTGAGGAATTGGCGAAGTCCTCGTGCAGGCTCTTTCCGGCGTCTTCTTCAAGGTGCAGCCGGGTAATCCCAATTTTTTTCGTTCCTGCGGGAGTCGCAATGTTGATCCAGCCATGTTCGGCCAATGGCTTGTCGTATTGCGAAATCTGATATCCCTTGGGCAAGTCGGGATAAAAGTAATTCTTTCGCGCGAAAATCGAAGTCTCATTGATGCGGCAATTGATCGCCATGGCCGCAAGCGTCGCGAACTCGACCGCCTTTCGATTAAGCACTGGTAATGCGCCGGGAAGGCCAAGGCAGACGGGGCAGACGTTTGTATTGGGAGGGTTCCCAAACTTCGTGGAGCAGGAGCAGAAAATCTTCGTCGCAGTCAGGAGTTGGACGTGGACTTCCAGTCCGATGACAGGTTCATACTTCGCGCGAGCGGCTGTGGAGAGATCGGCAATAGTTGCCATAGCGGAATATTATAGAGGGATCGGCTTGCGTAGGCCCAGATCGGTCCCGGGCTGTCCTGCCCGGCAAACGCCCGGCCCATAGCATTGCCGGGACGGATAAATCTCTCCCCATTGAGGCGGTTCTATGAGGGATCGATGGTCGCCTCGTCCACCAGCATGATTGGGATATCGTCACGGATCGGATAGACGCGATGACACTCGGAACACTTGAGGCACGTGCCGTCCTCTTTCTGCGCCAGCGTCTTCTTGCAAACCGGGCATACCAGGATGTCCATCAGTTCTTTTGAAATCATGGCAGCATTGTACCGCGCCGATGAGTTCTGCCGTTGCGACAATCTATTTCCATTTTCCTGCATCTTCCCACCTCGCCCTGTGCCATAATCCCCCCGGTGAAATTCCGCACAATTGAATAGGGGAATCCGCAATGAGCAACTCTTCATGGTCTCGCCGCCGCTTCATGCAAATAGGAACCGGCGCTGTGCTGTCTGGCGCGGGCGCGAAACTAACCCTCCTGGAACCGACTCGACTCTGGGGGGCTTCTCCCGCTGTTGCACCCAGCGACACCTTACGGTTCGCTTCTATCGGGACAGGTGTCCGAGGATGCGAATTGCTGAAGGCGTCTCTCGTGGTTCCAGGCATCGAATGCGTCGCCGTCTGCGACCTCTACGACTCGCGGCACCTGGCGGCCCAGGAATCCGTGAAGAAGAACGTTCCGGCGACCCGCAACTATAAAGAAATCCTCGACCGCAAAGACGTTGACGCCGTGATCATTGCGGTGACAGACCATCACCATCGACGCGTTTTCATCGATGCCTGCGCTGCCGGCAAGGATATTTATTGCGAAAAACCCATGTCGCACACCGTGGACGACGGCTTCGCCATGAGCGAAGCTGCGCAGAAGGCCAACCGTATGGTTCAAATTGGCAGCCAGCGGGTCAGTTCCATCCTTTATGCGAAGGCCAAGGAAATTTATGATTCTGGAAAGCTTGGCGACGTGACTTTTATCGAGGCCTATTGGGACCGCAACTCCGTCAGTGGCGCGTGGGTCTATCCAATTCCGCCCGATGCAAGCGAGCAGACCATCGACTGGAACGCCTTTTTAGAGGACGCGCCGAAACGCCCCTTCGACCCGGTCCGCTTCTTTCGCTGGCGCTGCTTTGCCGATTACGGAGCGGGGTTGGCCGGCGACCTCTTTGTTCACTTGATCTCTGGAATTCACTTCATCACAGGCACCAACACGGTCGCGCAGCGCGCGCAGTCCTCAGGCGGGCTCTTCCGATTCAAGGATGGCCGCGACTTCCCTGATTTGATCGACACCTTCTACGATTATCCAAACTTCCGGGTTGCCGTCCGCTGCAACTTAAACAACGAAGGCGGAGAATTTATTGGATTCTACGGATCCAAGGGAACAATGATCATTAAGGACTCAACGTTAACCTTCAAGCCGCAGGATATCCGCGATCAACCCGAGTCTTACTCGATTTACGGATGGCCCGAGGCGATGCGTAATGAATATCTGCAAAAATGGCAATCCGATCACCCGCTGCCTTTAAGCTTCACCGCTGACGAAGAAGTGGAAACCTACACTACTCCTAAAGGCTACAGCGATGTCTCCGACCACCAGGCAAATTTCTTTAATGCGGTTCGAACGCGAAAGAAAACCGTCGAGAACGAAGAGTTCGGCAACCGCGCTGCGCTGGGCTGCCATCTGGCCAACTATGCGTATTTCAACAAGGCAGTTGCGGTGTGGGACGGCGGGACAAGGAAAATTGTTAGAGGTTAGCGGCGGCTCAGGTTAATCAAGAGAACCGTTTAGAGTGAAGTACGCTTCGTTGCGGAGGAGCGCTTCTACGCCCGCGATAATCCGTCCCGCATCGGACTTCGGAACCGCCCCGCGAATCCCAACGTTGCGCGCTTCTTCAACCAATTGCCGCGATAGATGCATGGTGAACATGAGGATTGGAATCGAAGGGACCAATTTACCTATCTCGCGAGCCGTCTGAAGACCATCCATGCCCGGCATCAGAAAATCCAGAACAATGACATCCGGCTTCATGAGTTGAACTTTTTCCAGCGCATCCCGCCCATTTGCCGCTTCCCCGCAAACTTCCCATTCCGAATGTTGTTGCAGCATTTCCCGAAGCCTCTGGCGTACCAGCGGGCTGTCGTCGACTATTAGGATGCGCGTGCTCATCTCTTCCAGTTAGTCATGGACCGTGACAAATCTTAGCATGATAACCGGCCCACCTCAGATTGCATTGACGGAAATCATACTGTATGGAAATCTCAGGTTTGAAACTCGTGCAACCCAGCCCCTTGGTGGCGCATCCGTCGCATCCACAACGACGAGCGTCCTTCCCAGGGGACCTGTCCAACTGGCCCGTACCATCGTAACTGGCGGCAATGTGACATGAAACTAATATGAGAATCAGGGGTTCTTAAACAAAGGTTGAAGCAAACCTACCGCAGTTATCCCCATCTGCCAGCCGGGGACGCGCGGACTGTAGTTATGAAAAACCGCTTTCTCAGACACTGCACGGTAGTTGCCCTACTGGTTTTATATTTCCCGCGCGCTCACGCTTCCGCGACGTTGCTCCTTGAAGAGCCTTTTGGGCATTTCGGCGCTTTTACCGCAACCGGTCATGCAGCCGTTTACCTGCCCCGTATTTGCGCCTCCTCGCCCATAGTCTTGCGCCGCTGCGATGAGGGGGAACTTGGCGTAGTTCTCAGCCGCTACGACGCCATTGATGGATATGACTGGATTGCCATTCCTTTGATCCCGTATTTATACGCCGTCGAAAAGCCCGACGATGTTCCTATGTTTGCGAACGGGAAACTGGTCGCGTTCCTCAGAAATCAGTACCGCCGCAAATTCCTGGAGACCGTGGCCCCAGACTCTGAGAACGGAGAACCGCCAACTGGAAACTGGGTTCAGCTTGTGGGCTCGTCCTATGACCGCACTATTTACAGTTACGAAATTGAAACTGCCGAAGAACAGGATGACGCGCTGATTCGCGCCCTGAATGCCCGGCCAAACCACTCGCACTTCAGCTTCGTATGGCGCAACTGTGCGGACTTCACCCGCGGCATCATCAACTTCTATTATCCCCGCACCTTGCACCGCAACATTGTCGCCGATCTGGGCATAACGACCCCTAAACAACTTGCGCGGACGTTAGTAAGGTTCAGCAAGCGTCACCCCAATCTCGAATCGTCGGGCTTTGTCATTCCCCAAGTTCGAGGAAGCATTGCGCGGAGCACTCCGGTATATGGCGGGCTCGAATCATTTCTGAAATCAAAAAAGTATCTCCTGCCGTTGGCCGTCTTCCATCCAATTATTATGGGAGGCATAGCGGTCGCCTATTTGGGCACCGGACGATTCGACCCCGCGAAGGAGGCATTAGCGCCCGATTCGTCGAATAAGCTGCGGCCCACGAACGCGTCGGCCAAACGCCCCACGTATGAAGACCAGTTGAATTCGTTCATGGCGCACCTGAATATTGTTTCGCAAAGCAAAGTCCCGCTCCCCAGCGAGACCGTGACAGCCAAGATGTGGTCACGTTTGCAGGCCGGTGCAGAGCCTGAACTGGACTCATCGCACTAGAGATACAAGTGAGGGAACGGTTGGTCTTCGGCTTTGCCGTTATTCGCGCGCAAGTCGCGAATCGTAAACGCGGCTGTCTTCTACGCGCTTTCCGGCGATTTCAGGCGGGGATATCCCGTCCCTACAGACGCAATGCTAGCTATTCTCGGTTTCGCCGCGCTTCCATGTGATCATGTCGCCAATGGTTGATCCGCCAGTGCTCACAACCGGCTGCTTGTAAGCTTCCACCTCGACGCGGGAGGCTTCCTCACCCACGGCTTTTATGCTGAGGCCGACTTTCTTTTCTTCCGGGTTCATCTTGATAATCTTGAACTCATTTTCCACGCCTGGCGCGAGCGTGATTTGCTGACCGTTGGCATCCATGGCCTCAGAATTGTGGCAAAGGCCCTCCACGCCCTCGGCGATTTCCACGAAAGCGCCAAATGTGGCAACCCGCAAAACTTTGCCGTGCAGAACATCTCCAACGCGATGACCCTGGAAGAAGGTTTCCCACACGTCCGGCTGAAGCTGTTTCACTCCCAATGACAAGCGGCGCTTATCCGGTTCGATTGCCAGAACGAGGGCTTTAACGCGATCGCCTTTTTTCAGAATTTCCGAAGGATGTTTTATGCGCTTGGTCCAACTCAAATTGCTGACATGTACAAGCCCATCAATTCCCTCATCAATTTCGACGAACACGCCAAAATCGGTTAAGTTGCGAACCCTTCCCTCGACAGTCGCGCCGACGGGATATTTATGATGCAGTTCGTCCCAGGGGTTGGCCGCAAGTTGCCGCATACCGAGCGAGATACGCCGTTCCTGCGGATTCACATTGAGCACCACGCAATCCACATGATCGCCGACGTTTACCAGCTTGGACGGGTGCTTCATGCGCTTCGACCAAGTCATCTCGCTGACGTGAACAAGTCCCTCAATTCCTTGCTCCAGTTCGACAAATGCACCGTAGTCGGTAACGCTTATGACTTTCCCACTGACATGTGCGCTCACAGGATACCGGTGCTCAGCATCGAGCCACGGGTCAGGAGTAAGCTGCTTGAATCCCAATGAAACACGCTGCTTATCCTTGTCGAATTTCAACACTTTTACTTGAATTTGGTCGCCAACATTCACCAGGGCGCGGGGATGGGTCAGGCGTCCCCAGGACATATCCGTGATATGCAGCAAACCGTCGATGCCGCCAAGGTCTACGAACGCGCCATATTCAGTAAGGTTCTTGACCACGCCGGTGAGGATGCCGCCTTCTTCCAAATGTTCCAAAGTCTTTGAACGCTTCTCAGTCTGCTCTTCTTCCAGCAATTGTTTGCGGGAGACCACGATATTGCCGCGCTTCTTGTTCAGCTTGACGATGGCAACTTCAAACTTTTCCCCTTTTGCGGCGTCAAGCTGGTGAACCGGACGGATATCCATTTGGGAACCGGGCAGGAACGCCCGCGCGCCCATGATGTCAACGGTCAAGCCGCCTTTAATGCGTTCGATCACAGTCGCCTGAATGGGCTTCTTTTCGTTGTATGCTTTCTCAATCTCATCCCAGGCACGCAACCGCTGCGCCTTCTGGTGAGAGAGGTTGATGTAACCTTCCCCGGTCTGACCCTTGTCGCGCATTACGTTAATTTCGTCGCCGGGCTGGAACCTCGGCTTGCCGTCGTGATCCAGTACTTCGGCCAGGGGCAGCATCCCCTCGGACTTGGCGCCAATGTCGACCACCACGTGAGTAGAGGTAAGTTTCAGCACCGTGCCTTTTAGAACATGATCCTCGTTGGCGGCTTCTTCGCTTTCCGTGGTGAATGTTTCCAGTGCCGAAGCGAAGTCCTCTGCGGGTGCATTGGTTTGCTTGTCTTGGTGGCTCAAATCTTGATGAGAATGCTCCGGGCTGGGGCTTGAAGGTGAGCCCTCACTGGCATTCGCTTCGGACTCAGTCATGACTGCAGTCATGACTGAAGTTGGCGAATCCTGGTCGTGGGCGTTATTGTCGTCGAGCAAGGTTATGGCCTCTCTGCGGTGTTCTCGCACAGCGTGCGGGATGGAGACGGGCTGCTCAGCGGACTGCTGGTAAGAGTCTAAGGTTGTGATGGGCCCGTCCTGGCGGACGGACTTGAACAATCCCAGCGGTCGGACGTTAAGAAACAAACCCGCGTCCCAAGGGAACACTTCGACTATAGCAATCGCTTCCGAACAGTGTCAAACATCAAACTGTAACAATTCCCGGCATTTGGGTACGTTAGGTCAATAGCGCCCCTGGCGCATCGTGCTACTCTGCGTTGGATGGACTACCTTTGGACCCCTTGGCGCTACGCCTACGTCAGCACCGCTGAAAACCTTCCCGGATGCATATTTTGCGAACTTCCTAAACTAGAGGATCGCAAAGCTCTAATCGTTCACCGGGGCCAGCATTGTTTCGTCGTCCTCAATAGCTTCCCTTACTCGCCGGGACACGTGATGATTGTGCCGTTCGCACATCTTGACCAGTTGCGGAAGCTGCCGTCTGAAGCCGCGCACGAAACGATGGATTTGGCTCAAAAGATGGAAAGCACGTTGCGGGAACTTTATACCCCAGACGGAATCAATCTGGGGATGAATATCGGTAAGGCCGCCGGCGCTGGGGTTGCGGGACACGTTCATATGCATGTCCTTCCCCGCTGGGTGGCTGACGCCAATTTTATGTCTGTAGTGGGGGAAACACGCGTTCTGCCGGAAACCCTGGAAACTACGTATCAGCGAATAAAAGCAGATCTTGGCTAAAAGTACAAACGTCACTCTGAGGTATTTGTGGGATCGAACTGCCTCAGAGTGACGTTCCTGTCGGAGAAACTGCCCCGCATGCTTAATGCGAGACGTAGTTGGTGGCAACCTAATCGAATAGCGCATTGAAGTTGTCACGAATTTGTAAAATAACGACTTGCGGTCGAGTTAAATTCTAACGTCCCAGCATCTCCTCCATTGCTTTTTCATCAATCACGCTTACTCCCAATTCTTTGGCTTTTTCCAGCTTTGAGCCTGCATCTTCGCCAGCGACCACGTAATTTGTTTTTTTGCTGACAGACCCCGACACTCTCCCGCCCGCATCTTCGATCATCTTTTTGGCTTGGTCGCGGCTATACCGCGGCATTGTCCCGGTCAGCACAAACGTTTTTCCTGCCAACTTAGTTCCGCGATGTTTTTTTGTCCCTTCCAGATTTAGATCTGCCGCGCGCAGTTGATCCACTAGCTCCCGGTTTTTGGGTTCCTGAAAAAACTCAGCGATGCTCTTAGCAATTCGCGGTCCGACTTCATCTACCTCCATAAGCTCGTCCTCGGTTGCGTCCATCACGTCGTTCATCGATCCGAAATGTTCCGCTAAGAACTGCGCGGTTCGTTCGCCGACGAAGCGGATACCCAACCCGAAGATCACGCGCTCGAGGGGCAACTTTTTTGAGTTTTCAATTTCGCGCAGCACATTCTGCGCCGACTTCTTCCCCAGCCGTTCGAGTTTGAGCAGGTCGGCTTCGGTCAGGCGGTACACGTCGGCGACATTCTTGACGATACCCTGATCGGCAAGTTGGTTTACCAAAGCCTCGCCCATTCCATCAATATTCATCACTCCGCGCGACGCGAAGTGCAAGATGCTTTCGCGAAGCTTGGCCGGACAGTTGGCGTTCACGCATCGGTAATCGACTTCGCCGTCGGCCCGGACAACGTGTGTCCCGCAGATGGGACACTTTCCCGGCATGTGAAATGATTTACTCCCGCGGGGATGATCTTTATCTTCTACGACACGCGTGATCTTCGGAATGACATCACCGCCGCGCTCGACTTCAACCCAATCGCCAATCTTGACACCCAGACGATCAATTTCATCCATGTTATGGAGTGTCGCGCGGCTTACCGTGGTCCCTCCGATAAAAACGGGTGTTAGCGCCGCGACCGGAGTCAACTTACCTGTCCTACCGACCTGGACGAGGATATCTTCGATCTTTGTGACCCCGCCGCGCGCCGCATACTTGTACGCGATTGCCCAGCGCGGAGCCTTTCCCGTGAACCCCAGTTCTCGCTGGAGAGACGTGCGGTCCACCTTGATGACGATGCCGTCGATTTCGTAGGGCAAGGTCTCCCGCCGGGTTCCCTCTTTTTGAATGAATGCCCACAGCTCTTCAAAGTTCGTGGCCAGCGTGCGAGCGGGATTCACTTTGAATCCCGCAATGTCCAGCGCATTTAGCGTTTCCCAATGGCGGTCGAAATAAGTGCTGCCATTTTGCAGTAACGAATAAGCGAAGTAATCAAGTCGGCGTTGCGCGGTGATGCTCGGCTCAAGCTGGCGGACCGTTCCGGCGGTCGCATTTCGCGGATTGGCAAACACGGACAGGCCTTTTTCTTCGCGGTCTTCATTCATCTTCTTGAATGATGCAAGCGGAATAAGCATCTCGCCGCGTACCTCAAAATCTGGAGGTATCCCAGCCTTTTTAAGTTTATCTGTGGCGATTGAAAGCGGGATGGAGCGCACGGTACGTACATTCAGAGTGACGTCTTCGCCCACCGTGCCGTCCCCGCGAGTGATGCCGCGAACCAGTTTGCCGCCTTCGTAATGCAAGGCCAGCGACATGCCATCGAGCTTGAGTTCGCATACATATTCAATATCGGCGCGTCCGGCCAACTCGTGGACGCGTTGCTCCCATTTGCGCAAATCGTCCACGTTGTAGGTGTTATCCAGCGAAAGCATTGCCGAAGAGTGCGGTGCCTTTAGAAATCCTTCACGAGGTTTGCCGCCTACGCGTTGAGAGGGAGAATCAGGAGTGATTAGAGCAGGATGTTCGGCCTCGATGGCTTTCAGTTCGATCATAAGCTGATCGAACTGTGCGTCCGTGATCTCGGGATCGTCCAGTACGTAATACCGGTATTCGTGATGACGAATCTGATCGCGAAGAGCTTCGAGTTTCTTGTGAAGGTCTTTAGCCATCGCGATGAAGATTATAGCCGGGCAGCGTGGGAAAATTCCCTGCCGAAAGTTGCTGAGGCTACTCAGACTCGGAGAAATATCCGTTTGCGGTAGAGCGGAAATACGATCACCAAATTAAGCAGCACGATGGCAACTGCGTAGGCGAGCGATGCATGGTATGGGGTCAGCCAAGGAGCGAAAACGTCGCGGTAGCCCCATTGATGCAAAGTAAGCGGTTGACCATTTGCTGCTGTTGCGTGGATTACATCAAATAGTGATGTGAGAACACTGGCGAGCACAAAAGATGCGATTGCATTTGTTCCGAATACCAGCGCAGGAAGTGTCCACCATCGCAAGCGGCGAAGATCAACAATCCAGTAGCAGGCCGAGAAGGCGATGAGGCTGAAGCCGCCGCTAAAAAGCACTAAGGCGCTTGTCCAGAGCTTCTTGTTAATAGGAAACACCGGACTCAACAGCAATCCCAGCAAAAGCAACACAAGCCCGATTACCGCTAGACCCAGCGCCTTCCTGGACCCGGAATGCTTGGTACGCATCCATTCCCCTGCAAGGATTCCGATCAACAACGTGGCAATGGCAGGTAACGTCGAAAGCAAGCCCTCCGGATCAAAGGTGACACCGTAACCAGGAGTTGTGCCATACAGCCACATGTGACGTGTCCCCAATATTGCTCGGTCGATATAAGCACCCAAGTTTCCGAAGGAATCCAGCCGGCCTGTTCCGATGCCAGGCACTGGAACGAACTTCAAGAGCGCCCAATAAGCAATAAGGATTGCGGCGGCAACACTGGCGATTACGTAAATTCTTGCCGTCGGGGTCGGCGGTAATTCGTCAGACCGACGCTTCGGCGTGCTGGCAAGATATAGAAGGCCGCCGCACACGTAGCACAGCGCGATGCGCTGGAGAATTCCAGGAATTCGCAAGGTATGAAAGTCGAATTGCGGGAAGGCGTTAATAAACAAGCCGAGAGCGAAGATGATTACGCTGCGGCGAATTACGTGCCAGGACAAAGTCGCGCGCGTGTCCCCATGCCGCATTCGTGAATTTAACCAGAAAGTCATCGCCACGCCGGCGATGAACAAGAACGAAGGGAAGATCATGTCTGTGGGGGGCGCGCCGTTCCAATTGGCGTGGAGCAGTGGCCAATACACGGCGCTGTATGTTCCCGGATTCGTCACGAGAATCATTCCCAGTACCGTCAGGCCGCGAAAAACATCGAGTGAAACCAGGCGCTCCCTCTTTATGGTTTCGAGCAACCTTTCGGTCGTGGGGATGGCTTGCGATATTGGTCGCGGCGCGTCAATCATGAGAAATAACCCTCGATACAGGTTCGCTCGAACGGAAAACGGGATGCTGGATATGGCTTATCCGATCGAGCCTTGAAACAACGGCCACAACTGGTTCCCGATCACGCGGTATACCACATAGGAATTTCCGCGGTCGTAGACCTGCCGGAAAAGTAGTTCGCCGCGTCCGTCGCCATCGATGTCCACGGCGTCGATCAAATCGAGCCGGGGTAAAACGTCCAGATGTTGATTGTCCGTTACGTTCGAAAATGCCTTGTGAAGGTCACCGTAAATATCTTCTCGAGCCACGAATGTAACGAGGTAGTCGACGGCTGGACTCGCATTGTCCGCCGCTCGGGAAGCTAGGTGCGCTTTCGTGGTCAGGATCAGCACAGGTTCGTTGCTGTTCGAGAGATCGAATACGCGAAGTTGCACATTCTCGAAAGCCGGCTCGGGCGGCTTCTGCGTCTTAACTTTGCGAACTGGTACGCGAGCGGGAGTTGACACGGTTCCTGAGCCTACAGCCTTGGCGCGCGCAATTACGTCCGCCGCCGCAAGTGCCAGCATCTTTGTGCGAAACTGACGCTCTTCGTCCAGCTTCATAACGAACGCATACGGTCGCGGCTCGGGGCCGCCAGCGTCAGAAATTGCGGGAATCATTGGCAGTTCCGGAGACGGCGTTGATGCGGGTGGGACTAAAGTGGATGTCGCAATCGGCGAGTTCGCGGCCGCAACCTTCGCGGCACTGACAGTCTTTTCCGCTATGACTGAGGAGGGCGCCTTGTCTCGGCGAAGATGCGGCCGGTCAGGATCATCTTCGTCTGAAGACGAAGATGGTGAAGGTTGCGCCGAGGCCGCGGGCGTTGCAGTTAAGGCCGGAGGATTCGAGGACGGCGCGGAGGGAGGCGTGGCTGGAGCGGGCGTCTGCGATTTATCGGACGCGGGCTTATCGGATGATCCGGATTTGTCCGGCACCGGCTTATCCGGCTGAGGCTTATCTGATCCAGACTTATCCGACCCAGACTTATCCGACTGAGTTTTACCCGGCCCGGCGCGACGCAGTACTGGCGGCCCGTCCTGGTCATCGTTCTTCTTTGCGGGTTTCGCTGCGGCGCGGGCCTTCTTCTTAGCAGCCTCTGCCTGGATTTCGGCTGCCGATTGCCAGCTTCCCTCCCCCAGCCATGTAGTTGTTCTTGCGAGCGCACTGCTGACCGTGAACAATCCTTGCGAAACTCCCGTTTGCATTGCTTCGTATACAGTGCCCGATTCGAGCGCGATGGGCACCGGTGAAGCCTTGTACGCAGAGGCATCGTAAAATTTTCCATCCACCATAATCGTGATGGGAATCAGGTGAGCTTTTCCATTGGCCGAGAATTCAACCAAACCCATCGCGCGCGGCCCTTTGTCCGCAGCGTCGCGTTGCGGTCGCTGCGCGAGTACAATTTGCAGGAGAAGTGTGAGCACTCCGGCAATCGCAATCATCCATCCGCTGACGCGGCGTACCTGTGAATGAGAGTTTGAAGAAAAGAGAGATGACCCCATGAATATCCATGATAAGGCTCCAGAGTTCACTTTGCCCGACCAGAATGGTAAAGAAGTGTCATTAAACAGTCTTCGCGGAAAATATGCGGTTCTCTTTTTTTATCCCCGGGCCGACACTCCCGGTTGCACGATTGAAGCCTGCGAATTTCGTGATTCTTATAAAAAGATTCAAGCAACCGGCGCGGCCATCCTGGGGATATCTCCTGACGAGCCAAAGGACCAAAAGAAATTTGAAGAGAAATTCAGCCTGCCCTTTCCGCTGCTCGGCGACGCAAATAAGAAAGTCTGCGAGCTCTTTGGTGTGATGCAGGAAAAGAACATGTACGGGAAAAAAGTAATGGGAGTGGCGCGAACCACCTTCATCATCGGCCCCGACGGAAACATTAAGAACATCTTCTACAAAGTGAAGCCCGAAGGACATGCCCAGGAAGTGCTGACATATCTGAAGACCGCCAGCAAAGACGCGGCTTAGAAGCCTTCGCCCGGATTTTGCGGAGGGTTTTTGGGTAGGGTCTGACTCTCGGCGGGCCCGTGCAATTCCTTGTCACCTTGAGCGAAGCTGTTTCTTTCGCTTGCGAAAGAAACACAAGTCGAAGGACCCCTACCGTGCGTAAATCATTGCAAAGGTACATCGACGTCCTCCCAAGCAGTTTCTACGACCGTGACCCGCGGGAGGTCAGCCGGGATCTGGCGGGGAAAGTTCTCGTTCGCCGTATCCGCAAGACACTTCTCGCGGGTCGAATCGTTGAGGTTGAAGCGTACCTCGGAACAGACGATCCTGCCGCGCACTCGGCATCGGGCCGCACCGCCCGAAATGACGTTCTGTTTGGCCCTCCGGGATATGCCTACGTCTACTTCATCTACGGCACCCACTTTTGCCTGAATGTCTCTTGTCTCCCTGATGGGGTTGCAGGCGGCGTTCTATTTCGCGCCCTTGAGCCTCTAAAGGGAATCGAGGAAATGGCACATTTCAGGGATGTTGAGGTAAATGGGGAGCGCGATTTGCGGAAGTTGACAAGCGGCCCGGGCCGATTGGCGGAGGCCTTCGGCATCACTCGCGAACGGGACAATGGCAGAGACCTGACCGATGCAACCTCTGACTTATTCATCGCAGACGATGGTTATAGTCCCGGCCGAATCCTGGTCACACCGCGGGTCGGCATCAGCAAAGCCGCCGAGCGTCCCTTGCGTTATGTGATTCCTGACAATCAGTTTCTGTCTGGGCCCAAAAAGCTACTGGCTCGTCAGCAGGATGTTGTCGATTAAGCGTGTGCTCCCAACGAATCCGGCCACGGCAACTAGCACGACTTTTTCTACTTCATTAACTGGATCAAGGCTGTCTGGATTGACGATCTCAAAATAATCCAGCCGCGCGGGTTCATCTTCCATAAATTCTTTTTTTCCCGCGTCCGCAAGAAAGCGGGCATTTCGTTCTCCCCGCTGAAAGAGTTTTTGTACGCTCACTAACGACCTGTGCAGCGCAAGCCCGGACTTGCGTTCTTGGGGATTCAGGTAAACATTTCGTGAGCTCATCGCCAGGCCATCGGGCTCGCGAACGATAGGACAACTCACAATCTCGACCGGAAAATTTAAATCTCTAACCATGCGCCGGATGATTGCCAACTGCGCCGCGTCTTTCTGCCCGAAGAAGGCGACGTCGGGTTCGACGATGTGAAAGAGTTTGGCAACGACCGTCGTCACGCCACGAAAGTGACCGGGCCGCGACTTTCCGCAAAGCTTGTCACTGAGGCCTTCCACGGTAACGTGCGTGATGGCCCCGGCTGGATACATCTCTTCCACCGTCGGCGCGAATAGAAAATCCACACCTTCATTCTTCAGCAATGCGTAGTCGCGATCAAGATTGCGGGGATATTTGGCGAGATCTTCTTGCGGTCCGAACTGAAGGGGATTTACAAAAATAGAAGCTGTGACGACATCACATTGCGATCTTGCCGCTCGCACCAGCGATAAATGTCCTTCATGAAGCGCCCCCATGGTAGGGACAAGGCCGAGGCGCTTGCCGCCGCGTAGCGCTGCGGAAGAAGCGGCGCGCATATCAGAGATAGTCCGGAAAATTTGCATCAAGAACGCACGCGTAGGGACAGCCACCCCTACCGCCGCATCGCCCGTTTTCGTTCGAGAACTGCGTCCAGGGCATCCTTCGTTTCTTTCAGCAAATGATAGGACTC
>CAAGKR010324352.1_pt1 | contig 14064 bp, 13 predicted proteins | sample 2556971 | NCBI WGS metagenome assembly CAAGKR01 (sample SAMEA5207829, study PRJEB30636) | soil metagenome | biome: forest; feature: boreal; material: soil | place: USA | collected 2011-09 | depth 1 m | reverse complement strand
CGGCGCCTGTCGGGCGGGAACCAGCAGAAGGTCACGATCGCGCGGTGGGTCGCCGGCGGCGTCAAGACGATGCTGTGCTTCGACCCGACGCGCGGGATCGACATCGGCACGAAGCAACAGATCTACGTGCTCCTTCGTGACCTGGCGGAGGCTGGAGCCTCGGTCCTCATCTACACCTCCGAGTTGAAGGAGGTCCAGCTCGTCTGCGATCGCGCCATCGTGATCTTCGGCGGCCGGATCGTGAATGAGATCGCCGGCGCGGACGCCGACGAGCCATCGCTCCTTCGGGCCGCGTACAACCTGCGGGCCAACGCTGCGCTCCCCGAGAACGTCGCTGCGGTCGCGGTCGCGGAGGCCACCAGCGCGGAGGCGGAGGCCGGATCCGGTTCGATGGCGGGGGCTGCCGACGCGGTGTCCGATCCGGCCCGCCAGCCTGTCGTCACCCCCGCCGGCGAGCCGTGAGCGCCGCGGCGGCGCCGATCGAAGGCGCACGCACCGGACCGGCCGACGCGATCGCGACCTGGGCACGGCGCAATGCGTGGATGCTGAGTCTCATCGCACTGCTCGTCGGCCTGCTGGTGTTCACGAAGCTGATCCAGCCCAGGTACGGGCCGATCCCGGTCCAGGGGCTCGGGACGTCGGTCCTCCCGCTCGCGCTCGCGGCCGTCGCACAGGCGGTCATCGTCATCAGCGGCGGGATCGACCTGTCGATCGGGTCGATGATGGCGCTGACGAGCGTCGTTGCCGCCAGCCTCATGGAGAACCAGTCGGAGGTGACTGGCGTCGCGGTCGTCGTCGGCGTACTCGGCCTGGGACTCGTGCTCGGAGGGATCAACGGCGCGGTCGTCGTGGGCACGCGCGTGCCGGACATCGTCGTCACGCTCGCCATGTCGTTCGTGTGGGCGGGCTTCGCCCTGCTCGTCCGGGCCGCGCCCGGCGGCGGCGCCGCGACCTGGCTCACCGGTCTTGCCGTCGGGTCCTTCGGCAACGAGTGGATCCCACGGGCGGCCGTCGTCCTGATCGTCGTGGTCGCGGTCGTCTGGTTCCCGCTGTCGCGTTCGAGGCTGGGCCTTTCCATGTACGCGATCGGCAGCAACCGCCTCGCCGCTTTCCGGAGCGGAGTCCCGGTCGGCCGCACGAAGATCCTCGCCTATTGCGTCACAGGGTTGTTCGCGGCGTTGGCGGGCCTCTCGCTCACCGCCAGCACCGGGATCGGCACCCCGGTCCCGGGACCGTACACCCTCCTCAGTGTCGCCGCGGTCGTCCTCGGCGGCGTCAGCCTGGCCGGTGGCCGCGGCGGCGTGTTCGGGCCGATCATGGGCGTCGTCGTCCTCCAGCTGATCCAGACGGACATGACCTTCCTGAGCATCGACACGAACCTTGCCCTGGTCGCCCAGGGCGTCATCCTCATCGCAGTGGTCATGGTCGGGAGCGTCATCGAGATGCGACGGAACCGAGGATGAGCACGGCATTGGCCGTCGATCGCTGGCGCGGCGCCGAAGCCTGGCGCGGCCTGTTCCGGGACCGGCCGATCGTCCCGCTGATCGGACTGCTGGCCGTCCTCATCGCGGTGATCGATGTCGCCGACCCGGGCATCGTCAGCCCGTCGTGGGCGAATATCATCGTTCGGACCACGGTCCCGTTGGCGATCCTGGCCGGCTGTCAGACGATCACGATGCTCACCGGCGGTATCGATCTGTCAGTCGGCGCCGTCGCGTCGATGACGGGGTTCGTCACGGCGACGCTCGTCCACAGCCCGGGGGGCGTGGCGGAGGCGATCCTCGTGTCGCTGGTGGTGGCCATGCTTGCAGGCCTCCTGACCGGCATCGGCGTCGGCGTGTTCCGGGTCCATCCGCTGATCATGACCCTGGGCATGAGCTTCGTCGTCCTCGGCCTCGCCAACGTATGGCAATTGCAATCGGTCCAGACGGGGGCGGGCGTCCCGGACGTGCTGACGACGCTCGGCAGCGCGACGCTCCTCGGATTCATCCCGGCTGGCCTGCTGGTCCTGGTCCCGGTGATGCTGCTCATCCTGATCGGCCTGCGGCGCACCGGGTACGGCCGGCTCCTGTACGCGATCGGCGACAACCCGGTGGCCGCCCGGCTGTCGGGCGCTCGCTCGTGGCAGGTCCTGATCGGCCTGTACGTGATGTCCGCCCTGCTGGCGGGGGTCGGCGGCCTCCTGCTCTCGGGGCTGACGAACACGGCGAGCGTGTCCCTCGCCGACTCGCTGGTCCTGCCCTCGGTCGCGGCGGCCGTGATCGGCGGGACCTCCATCCTTGGTGGCCGGGGCGGGTACGGTGGCACGCTCGTCGGCGCCCTCATCCTGAGCGTCCTGACAGCCCTCCTGACGGTGCTTGGCCTGCCGGAACCGACCCGTCAGATCGTCTTCGGAGCGATCATCGCGGCCGTGGCCGCCGCCTATACCCGAGTCACCGGCGAGACCTGAACGCCGTGAGCGAGGGCCCACCCACCAGGCGACATCTCGGGCTCGACCTTGGTGGCACGAACATCAAATGGGCGGTCGTCGAGCGTGACGACACGTGGCGAACGCTCGACCGTGGCCAGGTGTCGACGCCCGCCGCGGACGGCCCGGACGCCGTCGTGGCGCGCCTTGCGACGGTCGGCGCCGAGGCGATCGGTCGCCATCCGGGCGTCTCGTCGGTCGGGATCGGCATCCCCGGACTCTACGACCCGGCGACCGGTTCCACGCGGTTCCTCGTCAACGTGCCGGGCGACTGGGCAGGTCGGTCGGTGGCACTCCCGGTCGCGACGGCCCTCGGCTGCCCGGTCTCGCTCATCAACGATGCCCGCGCCTTCGGTCTTGCGGAACTTCGGCTGGGCGCCGGGCGCGGGGTCCGATCGATCGTGGGTCTGACCCTGGGGACCGGGGTGGGCGGCGTGATCGCGATCGATGGCCAGGTTCACCTCGGCCACGACGGCACCGCCGGTGAGGTCGGTCATCAGACCATCGACCCGGACGGCCCGCCGTGCAACTGCGGGAACCACGGCTGTCTCGAATCGTTCGCGCGGGCGGACCGGATCGCCGCCACCTGTGGGACGTCGACCGCGGAGGCCGCCGTCGTCGCGGCCAACATGGGCGATGCCCGTGCCCTCGCCGGGTTGGCAGAGGTCGGTCGCTACCTGGGCATCGGTATCGGCAACATGATCGTGGTCGTCTCACCCGACCGGGTGATCATCGGGGGCGGGATCGCCGCGGCCGGCGAGCTGCTGCTTGGGCCGATCCGCGATGAGCTGCGCCGGCGCGTCCATACGACGTCGCTCGCCGAGGTCGAGATCGTGACCGCCGAACTCGGCACCTGGGCGGGTGCGATCGGAGCGGCCATCCACGGCGCGGAAGCGGCAGAACGTCGGGCTGTGGCGGCCGCCGCTTCGCCAGGCGGCGCCAGATGACCGAGACGAGCCACCAGCCCCACTATCGTCAGATCGAGCAGGCCCTGCGCGCGCGGATCTCGACCCTGCGACCCGGCGAGCGGCTGCCATCCGACGCGGAGCTATGCGCGGAATTCGGGGTCAGCCGGATGACGGCGCGCAACGCGATGGATCGGCTGACCGAGGACGGCCTGATCGCCCGAGAACCTGGCCGAGGGAGTTTCGTCGCGGAACCTCCGGCGCACCGACGGGCGAATCGGCTGATGACCTTCACCCAGGAGATGCGTCGAGCCGGGCGCGTCCCGAGCTCGCAGATGTTGACCCGCTTCATCCGTCCATCCACGCCGACGGAGGCCGCCAGCCTGGGCATCCCGGCGCGCCAACCGATCGTCCACCTGCGGCGGCTGCGGCAGGCCGACGGCGATCCGATCGCCCTCGAGTCGACGGTCCTGATCGTCGCCTGCGCCGACGCGGTCATGACCGCCGACCTCGCCAACGGTTCACTCCACGAGACGCTCGGCCGGGCCGGTATCGTGCTGCGCCGCGGGACGGGCACGATCGGTGCAGCTGCGGCCACGGCCGAGGACGCGCGACTCCTCGCGATGCGCCAAGGCGACCCGCTGCTCGTGGAACAGCGCGTCATCGTGGACGCTCATGGTCGCCGGGTCGAGGCGACGGAGTCGCGCTACCCGGCCGATCGATACGCCCTCATCGTGCAGTTCGACGTCGAAGAGCCCGATCGCGGCAGCGCTGACGTGACCGACCGGACGACCGTCGTGGGCGACCGATGACGGAGGCGGCGGCGACCACGGCCGGCGGTCGGCTGGTCCTCGATGATCGGGTCGCGAGCGGCCGTGTCACGATCGAGGGTGGGCGGATCGCCGCCATCGACCTCGATGACGAGCCGGCTGCGCAGGGCCCGTATCTCGCCCCGGGGTTCGTCGACGTCCACGTGCATGGCTGGGGCGGCCACGACGCGATGGGCGATCGCTCGGCGCTCGACGGGATGGCTCGCCAGCTGTTGCGTCGCGGGGTGACCTCGTTCCTGCCGACCGCCGTGACCGCACCCCTCGGGGAGCTGGTCGCCTTCGCTGAACGCGTGCGGACTTGGCTGCCGGACGCCCCGGTCGATGGCGCCGAGCCGCTCGGATTCAACCTGGAGGGGCCGTTCCTGGCTGTTGCCCGGCGCGGGGCGCATGACCCGACCCATCTGCGGGTCCCGGGCGACGTTCCGCGTCCGACGCTCGACCGACTGGTCGATGGGCTTCGGCTGCTCACCATCGCGCCGGAGCTGCCCGGCGCGATCGACCTCATCCGCTGGCTCTGCGACCGCGAGGTGGCGGTTTCGATCGGTCACTCCGCGGCGAGCGTCGACGAGGCGCGGGCCGGGTACGCGGCCGGAGCGAGGTCCACGACCCACCTCTTCAACGCGATGAGCGGCATCGACCACCGAGCGCCCGGCGTTGCCGTAGCCGCGTTGCTCGACGACGCCGCCTACGTCGAACTCATCGCCGACAACATCCACGTCCATCCCGCCCTCTGGCCGCTCATCACCAGGCTCAAGCCGCCGGGCCGCCTGCTGCTCGTCAGCGATGCCATCGCGCTCGCCGGGATGGGTGATGGGCGCGGGTGGATCGGCGGCCTCGCCGTGGACGTCACGGGCCAGCGGGTCACGCTGGCCGGGACGTCGACGCTGGCCGGATCCGTCCTCGCCCTGGACACAGCGGTCCGCAACGTCGTGGCCTCCGGGATCGACCTGCCCGCCGCCGTCGCGGCCGCCAGCCGCAACCCGCTCGCGCTGCTGGGCGTCTCGGACCGCGGCCGGATCGCGATCGGTCAGCGGGCGGACCTCGTCGAGCTCGACCCTGAGCTCAAGGTCCGACGCGTGATGCGTGGCGGGACCTGGTTCGCTGGCGAGAGCGCCCTGACCAGCGGCTCGCGCCGACCCTGACCGGCAGGCGTCAGCGCGGCGGCATCGCCTCGAACGTTCGATCGATGTCATCGAGCATCCGGATCGTCGCCGCCGTCACGACCTCGAGGTAGCGCTCCCCGAATTCCGCGGTCGCCTCGCGCGCGTCGCCCCACGTCCCGGAGCGCGTCGCGCGGTGGACCGAGCCCGGTGCCGAGAAGAAGAACGCGGTGTGGACGGGCGCGGCATTCGTGACCTCGGGAAACGGCGGCATCTCGGCGTTCGCGCGGTCCATATCCACGAGCGCCGGATCGATGGCGAGCACGGCCGATGTCTCGCCGCGGTTCGCATGGAGCCCCGCGGACGGGCCGAAGAACTCCGCCGCCTCCTCCAGCGTCATGCCGTCCCAGTAGTTGACCGGGAAGGCGTGCACCCCGCCGGACATCCGGTCGGCCGCAGTCGCGCAGGCATAGGCGATCGCGTAGGTGTTGTCGTAGTGGCCGTTCAGGAAGACGATCCGCTTGAACCCCACGCTCGCGAGCGAGACGCACAGGTCCTCGATGAGCGCCATGAATGTCGATACCCGGACGTGGACGACCCCGGTGAACCCGACGTGCGGATAGGACAGGGCGTAGTTGATCGGCGGCGCCACGAGTGCACCCAAGCTCGTCGCCACGCGCCGGGCGACCTCCTGAGGGATGAGGACATCGGTGAGGAGCGGCCCATGCGGACCGTGCTGCTCGGTCGAGCCCGTCGGCACGATCACGGTCTGATGCTCGCGCAGGAACGCCTCGACCTCGGGGTCGGTCATCTCGCCCAGGAACACGGTGGGCCGTTTCATCGCGACGTTCTCCTTGCCTCGCTTGCCTCGCCTCAGGCGATGATGGTGGTGAGCTCGCCGATGCGCTCGATCCAGACCGTCACGACGTCGCCAGCCTCGAGGTGTCGATCCGGACCCATCGGTCCCTCGAGACGCGCCGGCGTGCCGGTCGCGATGAGGTCGCCGGGCAGCAGCGCCGCGTGACGACTGAGGTAGGCGATGACGTTGGCGATCGAAAAGCGCAGCTGGGATGTGGTGCCGTCCTGGATGGCGACGCCGTTGATCGTGCAGCCGAGCCGCAGCGCGTCAGGCCCGATCTCGTCGCGCGTGACCACCCATGGGCCGACCGGGCAGAACCCGGCCATCGACTTGCCGAGCAGCCATTGGTCGCCGTCGAGCCACGGATCGCGTGACGAGATGTCGTTGACGCAGGTGTAGCCGAACACATGCCGCATGGCGTCCTCCGGCGCGACTGCGACGGCCGGCTCGCCGATCACTACGCCAAGCTCCGACTCGCCATCCACGTTGGCGGTCAGCGAGCGGTCCCACGTCACGACAGCGCCGTGCCCGACCAGCGCGCTCGGCAGCTTGCCGTAGACCAGCGGTCGCAAGGGTGCGGATCGGTCGGCCTCGCCGGCCGTCGCGTAGTTCAGGCCGATCGTGTAGATGGCCCGGGGATCCGGCACGGCCGGCCCGAGTTCGACGTCGTCGATCAGCCGATACGACCGTGCCGGCTGGCCTTGGGCCCAGTCGCGGACCCGCTGCAGGCCACCGGCGCCGCTCGCCGCGATCCCGCGCAGCGACCCGAGCTCCGGATCCGGCATCGTCAGCGGCAGGACGCGCCGATCACGGACCACGGCGACCCGTGCTTGGCCGTGCTCGATGATGGAAGCGAACCGCATCGATCAGGCGCGAGCGGTGGCGTCGGCCAACAAGGGCGCCACGGCCGCACGCATGACATCGGCCATGCCGGCGACGCCTGTCCAGCGCTCGAACGCGATGGCGGCCTGCTGGATGAGCATCTCCGAACCGTTCGACGCTCGGAGGCCGCGAGCGCGCGCAGCAGCCAGCAACGGCGTTTCGGCGGGCACGTAGACGAGGTCGAACACGGTTGCATGCGCCGGCAGGAGCGACGGGTCGATCGTCATCCCCGGAGCCACCATGCCGACGGTCGTCGCATTGGCCGCAAGGTCCGCCGAGCGGAGCGCCAGGCCGAATGCGGGCTCGTCGAGCGCGACCGCCGCGATCTCCCAGCCGATGTCGGCGAAGCGTTCGGCAAGCGCCGCGGCGTCCGCGACCGTGCGATTGCCGATGGTCATGCGGCGCGCGCCAGCGCTGAGGCAGGCGAACACCACCGCGTGGGCCGCTCCGCCCGCCCCGGCCACCACGACCTCGGTTCCGGCCAGCGAGCGGCCCATGGCGAGCTGCACGCCGGCCTCGAACCCCGGCGCGTCGCTGTTGAAGCCGACGAGTCGCCCGTCCGGCGTCTTCGCGACGTTGTTGACCGCCCCGATCCGCTCGGCGTCGCGCTCGACCTCGTCACAAAGGCTGGCGACCACGCGCTTGTATGGCGCCGTGACGCCGAGCCCGAGCCAATCAGGCCCCCGCGCTTCATCCACGGCGCCCTCGACCGCATCGGGGTCGAGCTCGAGCAGCTCGTAGCGTGCATCGATCCCGGCTGCGGCGAAGGCCGCGTCATGCATGACCTGCGAATGGCGTCGCCGCAGCGGCTTGCCGATCAAGGCCACCCGCCGCGTCACCGAAGCGCCGAAGCAAGGCGCCGGACCGGTCCGGCTGTGGCTGGGAACGTCACGTTCGGGATGATCTCGTCGACCCAGTTCCGGAGCTGGGCCGGATCCGGCGTCATCGTGTGCAGGACGAAGTACTCGACGCCCGCGTCGACACGAGCCTGGAGCGACGCGATGACCTCGTCGGGCGTGCCGAACAGGTAGACGGACTCAAGGTAACGCTCGCCTCGCTCGGAGCTCATCACCTTGAGGAACGCGCGATGCTGCTCCTCGCGCGCCTTGACCGGGTCGTTCGTCATCACGAGGTGCAGGAAGTTCTCGTGGGCGACGACACAGTCCCGCGGGTCGCGGCCATGGTCGCGGTAGTACGCCTGCAGTTCCACCCAGTCGCGTGCGATGTCGTCTGGAGGGCAGGTCGGACGCGGGATCCAGCCGTCGGTGCGCAGCACGCGCGCCTTGACCGATTCGACGAAGCGCGGCAGGTCCGGCGACTTCTCGTCGGCGAGCTGGGATCCGCCACCGATCCAGATCTCCGGGCGCTGCGACGAGATCGGCTCGATGATGAGGTCGTCGACCGAGTAGTAGCGGCCGTGATACGTGACGGTCTCGCCCTGGAGGAGCGGCATGACGATGTCGAGGATCTCGTCGGTCCGCTTGCCACGTTCCGACTTGTGGACACCGACGGCCTCATACTCCGGGTCGTTCCAGCCCACACCGGCGCCCAGGATCACGCGGTTCTCGGACAGGAACTGGAGCGTCGCCAGTTCCTTGGCCAGCATGACCGGGTTGCGTAGCGGCATGATCAGGATCGACGTCCCGAGCCGGACTCGCTCGGTCACGCCGGCCGCCACCGCGAGCGCAGACAACGGTTCGAGGAACGACACCGAGTAGAACCGCTTGGCCGCCAGCAGGTGATCGGTGATGAACAGCGAATCGAATCCGAGTTCTTCCACGGCCCGCGAGAAGGCCTTGATCCCGCGCGCTCGCTCGGGACCGTCGCCTTCCCAGATGTACGACGGGAGGAAGACCCCGAATCGTCCGACCTCGCTCATCGACGAACCACCTCCATGCAGATCGGCCTCATCGGCCGCGATATTCCGGGTCACGCTTGGCGAAGAACGCGGCCGCGCCTTCGAGCATGTCGTCGCTGGCGAAGATCCGTTGCGATGCCTCGAGCTCGGCCGCGAGGCCGGTCTCGAGGTCCGTGTCGGTCGCCAGATCGAGCAGACGTTTGGCCTCCCGGACGGCGAGTGGGCCGCGGGCCGCGATCTCCTCGCCGATCGCCACGGCGCGCGCCAAGGCCTCGCCGGCCGGCACCACTTCGTGGACGAGGCCGATCCGCTCGGCCTCCGCGGCAGTCAGCACGCGCCCCGTGAGGATCAGCTCCCGGGCCCTGGCCGGACCGACCACGCGCGGCAGGCGCTGTGTGCCCCCGGCGCCGGGCGTGACCGCCAGGCGAACCTCCGGCAGGCCGAGCCGCGCACCCGCCGAGGCGATGCGCAGGTCGCAGCACAGCGCGAGCTCCAAGCCCCCGCCGAGGGCGTTGCCCTCGAGCGCGGCGATGGTCGGCATCGGCAGGGCCGCGAGACGGCTCGCGACGCCGGACTCGAGCGCGTGGCGCTCCCGGCCACCGGGACCGCGCTGATCCTCGAACGCACCGACATGCGATCCCGCGGAGAACGCCCGGTCCCCACGCCCGCTCAGCACGACTGCGCGAACGTCATTCGCCGGTGCGGCGGCGAGCGTCGCGAGCGCGACATCCAAGGCTTCGAGCAGCTCCCGGGTGATGAGATTGAGCGGTGGATCGACGAGCTCGAGGCGCGCCACGCGACCCAGCTCGAGCGCGATCAGGTCGCTCACGCGGCGCCGCCGAAGTCCACGGCGAGACCCATCGGGCCGGTCGCGTAGAGCCGCGCGTCCATCGTCCGGAGCCTGTCGGCGACCCGCGGCCGAAACCCCATCTGCGCCAGGACCTCGCGCTCGACGTCGATACCTGGCGCCACCTCGATGAGGACGAGTCCGTCGTCGTCCAGCGCGAACACCGCGCGTTCGGTGATGTAGCGGACCTGCTGGCCGCGCTCGCGGGCCAACGTGCCGTTGAACGAGATCTCGCGCACTTTCGGCACGAACTTGCCGAGGCTGCCCTCCGTGGTGATCCGCACTCCCTCGTCGATCTCGATCTCAAGCCCGCGCGCGGTCAGCGTGCCGACGAAGTTGATCCGGCCGGTCCGCGCGCTGATGTTCGGGAAGCCGCCCGGCCCGCGGATCCGCCCCTCGAACGCGTGGACGTTGACGTTGCCTTCTGCGTCGACCTCGGCGAATGACAGGCTCGCGATGTCCAGGCCACCGCCGTCATAGAAGTCGAACATGTACGGCTGATCGATCATGGCCTGGAAGTTGAACCCGGCACCGCCCTCGTTGCCGGCCACGGGAACGCCGCCGAAGATGCCCTGCTCGACGGTCAGGACCAGCTGGTCGGTGATCCCCTCCTCCCAGGCGACCCGGCCGATCAGCTGGCTGATCCCGAACCCCAGGTTGCAGATCGCGCCTCGAGGGAACTCGAGCAGCGAGCGCCGCGCGATGATCTTGCGCACGTCAAGCGGCAACGGTGGCTCCGGCCGGGCTGGCCGTCGCATCGCGCCGGCGTAGTAGGGCGAGTCCTTCGTGATGTACGTCTGCGCCTGGTCGGGGTCCACGTAGACATAGTCGATCAGGGCACCCGGCACCTTTACGTCTCGCATCCGCAGACTGCCCCGGGTCGCGAGCTGGCGGACCTGGGCGATGACGATCCCGCCGCTGTTCCGGGCGGCCATGGCCATCGCGAGCATCTCGCCCTGGACGGCCTCGCCTTCCATCGTCAGGTTGCCGTCCTCGTCGGCGGTGGTGCCACGGATGACCGCGACGTGGATCGGGAAGGCGTGGAAGAGCAGCCATTCCCGACCGCGCAGGCTGACGACCTCGACGAGATCGTCAGTGGTCCTGGCGTTCTGCTTGCCGCCGGTCTGACGCGGATCGACGTAGGTCCCGAGCCCGACCTGGGTGACGAGGCCGGGCCGTCCGGCGGCGATCTCGCGCATGAGCTCCGACAGCACGCCCTGGGGGAACGAGTAGGACTCGATCTCGTTCGCCTCGACGAGCGCTCCGAGGCGCGGCTCGTTGCCGATATTGCTGCCGATGGTCCGCCGCATGAGCCCGGGCAGACCGAGTTGCGAGAAGCCTCGGTCGGCGAAGTCACCGATGCCGACGACCCGGACGGTCGTGAGATCGCGGGGCCGGCCCTCCGCTGCGAAGACTGCCGCCAGCTCGTCGATGAACCGCTGGGGCAGCGCGTGACCCGCACCGGACCCGCCGATGACCACGGTGCTGCCGTCCTTGATGAGCTCGACCGCCTCCCGAACGTCGATGATCCTGGTCATGGCATGTAGCCCCCGGCATTCGGGTTGAGCGTCTGCCCCAGAAACAGGCTCGACGCATCGGACAGGAGGAAGACGACCGCGTCGGCGACCTCGTCGGCACGCCCGAACCGGCCCAGCGGCATGTCGGCAAGCCGTCGGCGACCCTCCTCGCTGTCGACCAGCTCGGTCGTCATCTCGGTGATCGTGACGCCGGGCGCGACCGCGTTGACGCGGATCCCGTGCGGCCCGAATTCGCGGGCGAGGGACCGGGTCAGGCCGAGGAGGCCGGCCTTCGCCGCCGAGTAGGCGGCGGTCTGCGCGACACCGATCTGCCCGAGCCGCGAGGCGACGTTGACGATGGTGCCGCTGCGACGTTCGACCATCGAGGGCAGGACCGCACGACAGGTGTGGAAGGCGGCCGACAGGTCGGTCGCGAGGACGGCGTCCCAGTCGGCCGGATCGGTCTCGAGGAACGGCGCGACCAGGGTGAGCCCGGCGTTGTTGACCAGGCCGTCCACGCGTCCGAAATGACCGATGACGCGCTCGACCAGCCCCTCCGCTTGCGCACCGTCGCCGATGTCGGCGGCAAACGCCTCAGCCTCGGCGCCGCAGGCGAGGACCCGCTCCAGTGTTTCTCGGGCAGCGTCGGCCGAGCGGTTGTAGTGGACCGCGATCAGCGCCCCCTCGGCGGCTGCTTTGACCGCTACCTCGGCACCGATGCCGCGGCTGCTGCCGGTGATGAGCACGACCCGACCGGCCAGCGCACCAGCCATCATCCGACCGCGACCGGTCGGGCCGGCGCCGCGGTCGATCCGCGGAGGACGACCTCGATCGGCAGGACCTCGCGGGCAGGCTCGCCGCCGGCGAGGACTCCGGTGGCGTGCGCGAAGCCGCGCCGGCCCATCTCGCGCAGTGGCAGTCGGACCGTCGACAGGCTCGGCGCCGTGAGCCCCGCCGTGGAGATGTCGTCGAAGCCGGCCACGGACACGGTCTCCGGGACGGCGACCCCGAGCTCCGCCAGGCGTCCGAGCGCACCGAGCGCCAGCAGGTCGTTGGCGCAACAGATCGCCGTGAAGGGCGTCTCGGCGGCCAGCAGCGCCTCGACCCCGAGGGCGCCGCCGTCGGCGTCGAAGCTCGTCCGCACCACGAGCCGCTCGTCGTAGGCGATCGCGGCATCGGCGAGCCCGCGCTGGTAGCCGGCCAGGCGCGCCCGGGCGACGAAGAGCGCCCGCGGGCCGGCCAGGAACGCGATCCGGCGGTGGCCGAGCGCGACGAGGGCCGCGACCATGGCTGCGATCCCGGCGGCGTTGTCGACGCCGACGTCGGGCTCGCCCAGCGCATGTGGCGACAGGTGGACGATCGCGGCGCCATCGGCGCGCATCGCCGCGAGGTGGCGGTCGATCTCCTCGGTGACGGTCGGTTCGTCCAGGCCGCTGCTTGCGAAGATGACCGCCGCCGCGCGGATCGATCGCAAGAGACGGACATAGGAGCGCTCGCGGTCGGCATCCCGCTCGGCGCTGCAGGTGATGACGAGGAAGCCGGCGGCCGACGCAGCGTCCTCGACGCCGCGGACGATCTCCGCGAAATAGGGGTCGGTGATGTCGTGGACCATGACCGCGACGACCGGGACGCGGCTCTTGAGAAGCCCGCGGGCGAGGGCGTTCGGGACGTAGTCGAGTGTCCGGGCGGCCTCGAGGACGCGTTCCCGCGTTGCGGCGCTGACCGGGTAATCCGATGCGGAGACGACGCGGGAGGCGGTCGCCGGCGAGACCCCGGCGAGTTTGGCGACCTCCGTGATCGACGACATCAGAACGGGAAGCTCGGGGGCTCGTCGCGCATCGTGACCCACTGCCACTCGGTGAACGTGTCGAGGCTGGCCTCACCGCCGTAGCGGCTGCCGTTGCCCGAGTCCCCCATGCCGCCGAACGGCACGATGGCCTCATCGTTGAGCGTCCCGTCATTGATGTGGACCATGCCGGTCCTGATCCGGTCGGCGATCGCCAAACCACGGCCAAGGGAGCGCGTGTAGATGGAGGCGACGAGGCCGTATCGACTCGCGTTCGCCAACGCGACCGCTTCGTCATCGCTGTCGAAGACCGTGATCGGCGCGACAGGCCCGAAGATCTCGTCCGTCCACGCCGGCGACTCCGTGGTGATATCGGTCAGCACCGTCGGCCGGTAGAACAGGCCCTCGTGCGTGCCACCCTCGAGGAGCGTCGCGCCGCTCGAGATCGAGCGCTCCACGATGTCGGCGACACGGGCCAGCTGCTTCTCGTTGACGATCGGGCCGAGCTGCACGTCCTCGCGGAACGGGTCGCCCGTGCGCAGGCGCTTGGCCTTCTCCGCGAGCGAAGCCGTGTACGCGTCGGCGAGGCGGCTGTGGACGAGGTGGCGGCCGGCCGCGAAGCAGACCTGGCCCTGGAACTGGAACGCCGAGAAGGCTCCCGCCGCGGCGGCCGCCTCGAGGTCGGCATCGTCGAGGACGATGAAGGCGTTGTTCCCGCCGAGCTCGAGCGAGACCTTCTTGAGCATGCCGCCGGCAAGCTGGCCCACGCGGCGCCCGACCGCCGTGGATCCGGTGAACGACACGACCGGGATGGCCGGGTCCGTCACGAGGGCCTCGCCGACATCCGCCCCACCGACCACCACCTGGAGGAGCCCCTCGGGCAGGCCGGCCTCGGCGAAGACCGCCGCGAACATCGCACCACCGACGACCGGTGTCTGAGGGTCGGGCTTGAGGACGACCGCGTTGCCGAGGGCAAGAGCCGGCGCGACCACGCGCATGCCCAGCACGCTCGG